>Ga0265318_10000199_pt1 | contig 52225 bp, 48 predicted proteins | sample 4821metaG_FD_192431 | JGI IMG/M metagenome (GOLD analysis project Ga0265318, IMG submission 192431) | Rhizosphere microbial communities from Carex aquatilis grown in University of Washington, Seatle, WA, United States - 4-8-21 metaG | ecosystem: Host-associated > Plants > Roots > Rhizosphere >... | reverse complement strand
TCAGGGTGACGTACCTACTGCAGCAGTAGCGTCATGCTGAGGTGCCCGCCGAAGGCGGGCCTCGAAGCATGGCGCTCCGCTCGGTCAAACCCGTCTGAATTTGTTCTAAGTTAGCGCCTATGGGGTACGTCCCCCTCCGGCGCTTCGCGCCACCTCCCCCGTAAGTACGGGGGAGGATGAATTCGGGCTCTAACGCCCCTGCTTTTCCTCGACCCATCGGTCGACGTTGCGCTGGAGCATCCACAGCGGCATGGCGCCGTTCTCGAGCACCAGGGCGTGGAACTCCTTCAGGTCGAATTTGGGGCCCAGCTCCGCTTTCGCCTTCTCGCGCAGATCCAGGATCGTCTTCATGCCGATCTTGTAGGCGCAAGCCTGGCCCGGCCAGACGACGTAGCGCTCGATCTCGGCGGTCACGTCGGACGGCGCCATGCCGGTCGTCGACTGCATGTAGGCGATCGCCTGCTCGCGCGACCAGCGCTTGGCGTGCATGCCGGTGTCGACGACGAGGCGCGTGGCGCGGAAGAGCTCCGCCTGAAGACGTCCCAGATCGCCATAGGGGTCGCCCTCATAGAGGCCGATGTCCTTCGCCAGATGCTCCGAATAGAGCGCCCAGCCTTCGCTGAACGCGGGCAGGAACTGGAAGCGGCGCAGCAGCGGCAGGCCCTGCACCTCCATCGCGGTCGCGATCTGCATGTGATGCCCGGGAATGCCTTCGTGATAGGCCAGTGTCGGCATCGCCCACATCGGCGTCTCGCCGACGTTGCGCAGATTGGCGAAGAACACGCCCGGGCGCCCGCCGTCCAGCGATGGCGGTTCGTAGTAGGCGCCCGCCGATCCCTTCTCGGCGAAGACCGGCACGCGCTGCACGTCGAGTTCCGACTTGGGGAGCTTCGCGAAATATTTCGGCAGCAGAGCCCGGACGTGCCCGAGAAGCTGCTTGTAATGCGCCAGCATCTGCGCGCGGCCCGCATCGTTGTTGGTGTAGAGGAAGCGCGGGTCGGCCATGAGCTTGTCGAGCCGCTCGCCGACCGTGCCTTCGCCCATGCCGATGGATTTGAGCACGCCGTCGGCTTCGGCCGAGATGCGCGCGACCTCGCTGAGGCCGTAGGCGTGGATCTCGTCCGGCGTCATGTCGGTGGAGGTGAGCAGCTTGAGCTGGTCGGCGTAGTATTGCGAGCCGCCCTTGAGGCGCCACAGCCCGGCGTCATGCGTCGCGCGCGGACGCAGCGCCTGCACCTGCGCGATCATGCGCGCATAGGCGGGATAGACGACGTCCTTCACCGCCGCCGCCGCATCGCCGAGAAGCTGCTTGCGCGCGTCCGCGTCCATGCCGAGCTTGGCGGTCTTGTCGGCGAGGTTCGTCACAAGCGCGTTCTTCTCGGGCGCGGGCGCGATCAGCGCCTTCATCTGGTCGATGCTGCCGTCGACGATGAAATCGGGCGGGATGACGCCGAGCTTCGCCTGGCGGCCGACGTCGGCCGTCACCGCGTCGAGCAGCGGCCCCATCGCGCGCAGCCGCTCGACATAGTGGCGGGCGAGCAGCGCGTTCTTGAGCGGGTGCGACGACAGGAGGAAGTTCGGCAGCTCCTTCTGGATGCCGAAGGCGGGGTTGATCGGATAGAGGCTGTTGTTGGCGCCGAGCCAGGGATATTTCTCGTCGTCGAGCGCGCGGTCGTAGGTCCACAGCACGATGTCGTAGGAGAGCTGCTCCTGAGGCCCAAGCTTGGCGCGGTCCCACGCCTTGATCTCCGCTTCGTTGCCGTGCACGCGCGCGAAGGTCGCGGCTCGTTCGTCGAGCGAATAGGGATCGAGCTTGCCGCTGTGGAAATCGACCCAGCTTCCGTCGATGACGCCGATCTCGGTCATCGCCTCGGGGTGGCCGATCACATAGGACACGGCCTGGCGGTCGAGCAGCCAGTTGAACTTGAGCGGATAGGTCCAGACGAAGACATAGGCGAAGCCCGCGCCGCCGACGATGACAAGCAGCAGCAGCGCGCCCAGGGCGCGGAAGAAACGACGCATGCTTACCCCCCTACTCCCAACTCATGCGAGCGAATGGTTCTTGAACGGCAGATCGCGGATGCGCACGCCGGTCGCCGCGAAGATCGCGTTCGCGACGGCGGGCGCCACCGGCGGCACGCCCGGCTCGCCCGCGCCGCCCACCGGCCCGTCGCTTTCGCGCAGATGGATCTCGATCTCGGGGCAATCCGCCAGCCTGAGCATCTCGTAGTCGTTGAAGTTCGACTGCGCGACCGCGCCGTGGTCGATGGTGATCTCGCCGCGGACGGCGGCGGTCAGGCCGAAGAACACGCCGCCCTCCATCTGCGCCTTGAGCCCGTCCGGATTGACGATGAGTCCCGTATCGACCGCGGAGACGATGCGGTCCACCTTGAGCTTGCCTTGGGCATCGACCGTCACCTCGGCGACGTGAGCGACGATGCTCTTGAAGGATTCAAAGATCGCGATGCCGCGCCCGCGTCCCTTTTCGAGCGGCGTGCCCCAGCCCGCTTTCTGAGCGGCAAGTTCCAGCGTCGCCAAGTGGCGCGGCGAGTTCTTCAGCAGCGCGCGGCGGTACTCGAACGGGTCCTGCTTCGCGCGGTGCGCCATCTCGTCGATGAAGGATTCGACGAAGAAGCCGTGCCACGACGCCTCGACGCTGCGCCACGGGCCGGTCGGCACATGGACGGGGACTTGCACCGCGCCGATCGATTGGTTGGGAATGTCGTAGACGATGTGCGCTTCCGGATTGGCGTTGTCGTCGGTCGTGTAGTTGTTGATCCAGGCCACGGGCAGCCCGTCCGGACCGAGCGTCGCCTGGAACGCGCTCATCACATTGGGGCGGTAATAGTCGTGCTGCGTGTCCTGCTCGCGCGTGAAGATGAGCTTGATCGGCACCCCTGGCGCGGCCATCGCCGTCTTCACCGCGTATTCCAGGAAGTTCCATTGACCCGGAAGCCTGCGTCCGAAGCCGCCGCCCATCGGCTGGAGATGGAACGTCACCTGCGCCAGCGGCAGGTTCGCGGCCTTGGCGCAGAAGGCGCGGCTGCCGAGCCCGTCCTGGGTGCCCGACCAGACCTCGAGCCTGCCGTCCTTGAACAGCGCGGTCGCGTTCATCGGCTCCATCGGCGAATGCGCGAGATAGGGAACGTTGTAGACGGTCGCGATCCTGTCGGCGGCGGCGAGCGCGTCGACGCCGGCGCCCTTCTTGAGATCGACCTTGATGTTGCCGCTCTTGAGCGCCTGTGCGCGCCGCGTGGTGATCGACGCCGACGACACCTGGCCGTTCGCGGCGTCGTCGAATACGGGTTCGAGATCGGCGACGGCTTCCTTCGCCCGCCAATAGCGGTCGGCGATCACCACCACGGCGTCGTCGAGCTTCACCGCCTGCGTGATGCCACGCCTGCCGTGGATGACGCCGGTGTCGACGGATTTGAGCTTGGCGCCGAAGACCGGCGAGATGCGGATCGCCGCGTACAGCATGCCCGGCTGCTTGACGTCGATGCCGTAATTCGTCGTGCCGTTGACCTTGCGCGGGATGTCGAAGCGCTGGACCGGGCGGCCGATGATCTTGAACTGGCTCTTGTCCTTGAGTTGGGGATGCGACGACGGATCGTAACCCGCCGCCTCGCCTGCGAGCTCGCCATAGCCGAAGCTGCGGCCGCTCGCCGTATGGATGACGCGGCTCGCCTTGGTCTCGCAGTCGTTCGCCGCCACGTTCCAGCGCGCGGCGGCGGCCTTCACCAGCATCTCGCGCGCGCTCGCGGCGGCGACGCGCATGCCCAGCATGCCGGTCGCGCGCACGGCGGATGAGCCGCCGGTGACCTGCAGGTTCATGTACTCGGCCACGGTGCGGAAGCCGTTCGCGACCGTACCGCGCAGGAACGCCGGGATGCTGTCGACGGACACGTTCTGCTCGCCGAGGATGAAGCCTTCCGCGAGCGAACCGTTGGCGAAGAGCGGATCGGAGGGCGCGGCCTCGGAGCGCACCTTGCTCCAATCCGCGTCGAGCTCGTCCGCCGCCATCTGCGGCAGGGAGGTGAGGATGCCCGTCCCCATGTCGCAATGGGGCACGACGACCGTGACCGTGTCGTCATTGGCGATCTTGATCCAGCTCGTGACGAAGCGCTCTCCGGGAGCGGCGTCGAGCGCGTTGGCCCGCCCGATGCGTCCGCTCGGCCAAACCGCATAGCCCACGACGAGCGCGCCCGCCGTCCCAAGCGCGCTCAGCACCACCGTCCTGCGTGTCGGCATCGTCTCAGCCCTCCACGCCGGCGAGCGCGCGGACCGCAGCCCGGATGCGCGGATAGGTGCCGCAGCGGCAGATGTTGGTCACAGCCTGTGCGAGGTCGTCGTCGCTCGGGTGCGGATTGGCCGCGAGCAGCGCGCTCACCGCCATCAGCATCCCCGACTGGCAGTAGCCGCATTGCGGCACCTGGTGGTCGATCCAGGCCTGCTGGGCGGGGGTGAGGCCGTTCGCGCTCAAGCCCTCGATGGTCGTGATCTCGGCGTCCTGCACGGAACCCACGGCCGTGACGCAGCTGCGCTGGGCCTTGCCGTTCACATGCACGGTGCAGGCGCCGCATTGGGCGATGCCGCAGCCGAATTTCGTGCCCGTGAGCCCGATCTCGTCGCGGATGACCCAGAGAAGAGGCGCCTCGTCCTCGACGTCGAGCGCATGGACAACGCCGTTGACTTTCAGCCTGACCGCCATGAAACCCTCCTCGTACCCGGGGCGTTATACCATGGCTGACGGGAGCGTCACGAAGCCATTCTACGGTGCGTTGTACGGAAAATGTCACGTCTTCGCGCTACTCTGTTCGAAAGCCGCGCGACGCTGTAAAACAGCGCGCAGTTGGGTGTTTTTTTTCCGGGGGTGTATCGTGCAGCCTATCGTCTCATTCGTCCAAGCCAATCTCGTCGTCGTGCTGAGCTTCGGTCTCACGGCCGTGCTGTTCTACACGCTGGGGCTGCTTACGCGGCGCCGTCACGTGATCCAGATCCTGCCCGCGCCCGTGTCGCCGGGCCTGGAGCGCGCCATCTCCGCGGCGCTCGCCTCTCGCGAGATCGTCTATGTCCAGCCGGTCCCATCGACGGTCGTCGAGCCCGCGGTCAGGCAGGCGAGCGCGCCCGTCATCGTCGACCAGCCCGCTTACGCCAAGCCCGCGAGCGGCGAGAAGCAGGCGCTCTCGAAGGTCGAGGAGATCGTCCACGAGATCGAGGCGCTGGCCGCCAAGGTCGCGCACGAAGTCGCGACCGCGCTCGATGCCGCGGCGCGCGACGCGCTGCTCGCGATCCTCGCGCATATGGAGCATCACGGCGACGACGCGTGGTTCAAGGACATGAAGAGCAAGATCGAGCATGCGCACAGCAACGCGGATTTGAGCGCCTGCGCCGCGGAGATGCTCAAGCATCTGCATCACTAGCGGTGATCAAGCTCACCTTCTGTCTTCATCGCTTGCCCGGTCTTTCGCGCGAGGCGTTCCAGTCCTATTGGCGCGAGCGGCATGCCCCGCTCGTGGCCAGGCACGCGCAGGTGCTGCGCATCCGCCGCTACGTACAGACCCACGCGCTCACGACGCCGTTCAACGACGCGATCCGCGCCAGCCGCGAGGCACCCGAGATGTATGACGGTGTGGCGGAGCTGTGGTGGGACTCGCTGGAAGACCTGATGGCGTCGGGCCAAAGCGAAGAGGCGCGCGCCGCGGGCCTCGAGCTTCTGGAGGACGAGCGCAAATTCATCGACCTCGTCCGCTCGCCGCTGTGGCTGGGGGAAGAGAGGGTCGTTGCGATATAGCCTTCAACCAAAAATGCCTATTCGCACCAAGATCGGATACGCACTAACACAGAGCGATAAGATCGTCATCAACAACACAAGAAAATAGAGTGGTTCATGATGATCTTCATGGCCGCCCGTTTGCGTGGCATTCTTTGCATCATCGGCAAACCATCTCAATCCAAGATTATCTTCGAGATTTATGAGCGCCCTAACGCAGCGACTAAAATTCTCTTCGACTTTCTTGAGGTGCCAAATGATGAAGATTCCCACAATTCCAATTGCCAATGTGGTGAGCGGTAGAAGCCGCTTAACTGTGTCCACATGATCCAACTGAAGAAGCGCTATGCCCGCAGTACCGACATAGGCGATCGAGATTTGCCAGTATTGTCGACTATACCAACGAGCCCGCTCGTTGAGTTGCTGCAACTGAGCAGCTAAACAATCATCGGTAGCCATTGTCGGTTTCGCCCAAGGGTTGTTTCGGCATCCAACCCGGTTTTCATACCCTTTTCAAGGCGACTCAACGCACTGCCGGTACGACTTGCATGGGCGTCACGTCTCTCGTCATTGCTAGTATTGCACGAGAGCACCGCTTCGTTCATCCGAACTTCAAGTGCTTAAGAAAACCGCCATGATCGCTCAGATATCGGCATAACAGCGCACTTCGCCTGCCGCGCCGGGCGCGGTGATCGCGCCGTGGCGCGCGGGTCCGACATTCTTCGCGAAACGCCACAGCGCGCCGGAGCCGAAGGATGGCACTTTGGGCTTCCAGGCTTTGCGGCGCTCCGCAAGTTCCGCGTCGGAGAGTTCGACGTCCATCGTGCCGGCTTGCGCGTCGATGACGACGACGTCGCCGTCGCGCAGGAGGCCGATCGGGCCGCCGTCCATCGCCTCCGGACCGACATGGCCGACGCACAGCCCGCGCGTCGCGCCCGAGAAGCGTCCGTCGGTGATGAGCGCGATGTTCTCCACCCCCTGGCCGTAGAGCGCCGCGGTCGTCGACAGCATCTCGCGCATGCCCGGGCCGCCTTTCGGTCCCTCGTAGCGGATGACGATGACGTCGCCTTCGCGATAGTCGCGGCGCTGGACCGCGGCGAACGCGTCCTCCTCGCAATCGAACACGCGCGCGGGCCCGCGGTGATGCAGATGCTTGAGGCCGGCGACCTTGACGATGGCGCCTTCGGGGGCGAGGTTGCCCTTCAGCCCGACCACGCCGCCGGTCGGCGCCAGCGGGCTCGAGCAGTCGCGCATGACTTTCTGATTTGGATTGAACTTCACTTCGCGCAAATTCTCCCCGACCGTCTTGCCCGTGACCGTCATGCAATCGCCGTTGAGGAAACCGCCGTCGAGCAGCGCGCGCATCAGCATCGGCACGCCGCCGGCCTCCCACATATCCTTGGCGACGAACTCCCCGCCTGGCTTCAGCGAGGCGAGATAGGGCGTGCGCTTGAAGATCGCGGCCACATCGAAGAGATCGAACGCGATGCCCGCCTCGTTCGCCATCGCCGGCAGATGCAGCGCGGCATTGGTCGAGCCGCCCGTCGCCGCGACGATGGCCGCCGCGTTCTCGAACGCCGCGCGCGTGCAGATGTCGCGCGGGCGGATGCGGCCGGCGAGCAGCGCCATCACGCCCTCGCCCGCTTTCAACGCGAAATCGTCGCGTGTCAGCACCTCGGCCGGAGGACCTGAGGAATAAGGCAGCGCGAGCCCGATCGCTTCGGCCACACAGGCCATCGTGTTCGCCGTGAACTGGCCGCCGCACGCGCCCGCGCCGGGGCAGGCATGGCATTCGAGGTCGTGCAGGTCCTCCGCCGACATCTTGCCGGCGCTGAACTGGCCGACGCCCTCGAAGATGTCGACCACGGTCACGTCGCGGCCCTTGAACTTGCCCGGCATGATCGAGCCGCCATAGAGGAACACGCTCGGCACGTTGAGGCGCAGCATCGCCATCATCATGCCCGGCAGGCTCTTGTCGCAGCCCGCGATGCCGACGAGCGCGTCGTAGCAATGGCCGCGCATGGTGAGCTCGACGGAATCCGCGATCACCTCGCGGCTGACGAGCGAGGATTTCATGCCCTCATGCCCCATCGCGATGCCGTCGGTGACGGTGATGGTGCAGAACTCGCGCGGCGTGCCGCCGGCTTCCTTCACGCCGCGCTTGGCGGACTGCGCCTGGCGCATGAGCGCGATGTTGCACGGCGCCGCCTCGTTCCAGCACGACGCGACGCCGACGAAGGGACGGTGGATCTCCTCCTCGCTCAGCCCCATCGCGTAGTAGTAGGAGCGATGCGGCGCACGCTCGGCACCTTCGGTCACATGCCGCGAAGGCAGCCTGGTCTTGTCGAAATTCGTCATCGTGCGTCGCCTCGGCAAATCAATGCGCGGATACTGCCCGCTGGCGCGGTGTCGCGGCAACCGCTAGCATCCGCCCGTCGCGATCCTTTGGGGGAGACATCGTGCGTTCCCTGATGCTTGCCGTCTTGGCCGTCCTGCTCGCGGGATGCGCTACGGGACCGGCGTTTGTCGAAGCGCCCGCGCCGCAGAGCGGCAAGGCGCTGGTCTATGTCTATCGGGAGCCGAATTTCGCCGCGGCCGCCCGGGCCGCGGCCTTCTACATCGACGGCCAGAAAGTCTTCGACCTGATGGCCGGCGGCTATTCCTACGTCTATGTGACGCCCGGCCGCCACGCGATCTCGCAGAAATGGCCCTATTGGCCGTTCGACATGGGAGCCATACGAGATGCCGTAGGCATCACGATGGACGTGAACGCGGGCGAGACGCGCTATGCGCAGTTCTCTTCAGGTGTGGGCGCCGCCAATTGCTCTCCATGCATCGCGATCGAATGGAGGATCGAAGAGGTTCAGGCCCTTACCGGTCACGAAAAGATCGCAACGGAAAAGTTCACACCGCCGGCTGTCGCATCGGTCGGCGGCCAATAGCCTTTAGACGTAATGCCAGCGCCCTTCGCGGTCGTAATAGCCCTTGCGGCCGTTGCGATAGCTGTAGCGCGACGCGTGATGGCAATTGTCGGCTGCGATCGAATGTCCCGCGAGGCCTCCGACGACCGCGCCGCCGACGATGCCGACCGCGCTGCCATGCGTGACCGCGTCGCCGAGCAATCCGCCCGCGCCTGCGCCTACGACCGTGCCGGTCGTCTTGCGGCCCTGGCAGCCCGCATCCGCCGCCGTCGCGCCCGCGCCGAGCACGAGCGCTGAAATAACAAGAGCCTGCGTGATACGCATCCGATGTCTCCCGGTTTTCCTGGCTGAATAGAAAACCGGTGAGACCGGGGAAAGTTCCCGCCTATCCCAGGCGCGTCACGGCGTCCTTGAGCCGCGCGGCGAGCGCCGCCGCCTCCGCACGCTTCTCGCGCTGCTCGGTCAGGATGTCCTCAGGCGCGCGCGAGACGAATTGTTCGTTGCCGAGCTTGGCGTCGAAGCGGGCGATCTCGTCTTGTGCTTTCTTGAGTTCCTTTTCGAGGCGCGCGCGTTCCTTGGCGAAGTCGATCACGTCGCCGAGCGGCAGCGCGATGGTCGCTTCTTCGAGCACGAATTGCGCGCAGCCCGGGGGCAGTGTTTCGGCCGGGTGCGCGGAGGCGAGCCGCGCCAGCGTCATGATCGAATCCTGGTTGCGGTGCAGGCGTTGCTGCGTCTCCGGCGTAGCGTCCTTGAGCAGCAGCGCGATCTTGGCCGAGGGCGGCACGTTCATCTCGGCGCGCACCGAGCGCACGCCGGAGACGAGATCGATGAGCCAGCGCATCTCGGCGCGCGCGTCCTCGTTCGCGGGCAGCGCGGCGTAGTCCGGCCACGGCGCCTCGATCAGCAGCGAGGCGCGCGGATCGGCGTGCTCGGCGGTGCGCGCCCAAAGCTCTTCGGTGATGAAGGGCATGAAGGGATGCAGGAGCTTGAGGATCTGATCGCGCGTCCACGCGGCCGTCATGCGCGCCTCGGCCTTGGCGCCCTCGTCCGTGCCGTTGAGCAGCGGCTTGATGAGCTCGAGATACCAGTCGCAATAGACGTCCCAGACGAAGCGGTAGATCGCGCCCGCCGCTTCGTTGAAATGCAGGTTCTCTATATTGGCAGTGACCTCGCCGGCCGCCCGCGCGCATTCGGCGACGATCCAGCGGTTGACGGTGAGCGCCGCGCGCGTTGGATCGAAATCGTTGCGCGTCTCGCAGCCATTCATCTCGCAAAAGCGCGCGGCGTTCCACAGCTTGGTCGCGAAGTTGCGGTTGACCTCGACGCGGCTCGGCCCGATGCGCATGTCGCGGCCGGTGCCCGCCGAAAGCGACAGCGTGAAGCGCAGCGCGTCCGCGCCGTAGGCGTCGATGAGCTCGAGCGGATCGACCACGTTGCCCTTGGTCTTGGACATCTTCGCGCCCTTCTCGTCGAGGACGCGGGTGTGGATGAAGACGCGGTGGAACGGCACGTCGTCCATGAAATGCAGGCCCATCATCATCATCCTGGCGACCCAGAAGAAGATGATGTCGAAGGCCGTGACGAGCACCGAGGTCGGATAATAGCGCTTCAGCTCGTTCGTCTCATCCGGCCAGCCGAGCGTCGAGAACGGCCACAGCGCGGAGGAGAACCACGTGTCGAGCACATCGGGATCGCGCCTCACCGAGGTAACGAGCGTTGGAAACCGCTTATTCTCTGGATTTTCTTTTTGTTCATTTGAATAATGTGCGACCGCGGCCATCATCGCGGCTTCTTCCGTTTCCTCGACAAAGATATGCCCATCGGGCCCATACCACGCAGGAATCTGATGTCCCCACCAGAGCTGGCGCGAGATGCACCAGGGATGGATGTTGCGCATCCAGCGGAAATAGACGTCGCGCCATTGCTCCGGGAAGATGTCCGTCCTGCCGTCCTCGACCGCCTTGATCGCGCGCTCGGCGAGCGGCTTCACGTCGAGATACCATTGCTCGGTCATCAAGGGCTCGAGGACGACCGTCTTGGTTTTCTCGTCATGCGGCACGGCGTGGGTGATCGGCTCGATTTTGTCGAGCAGCTCCAGTGCCTCGAGGTCGGCGACGATGCGTTTGCGCGCCTCGAAGCGGTCGAGGCCGCGATAGGCCCCAGGCACCGTGTCGTTCAGCGTGCCGTCCTTGTTGAGGATGTTGATGAGCGGCAGGTTGTGGCGCTTGCCGACCTCGAAATCGTTGAAGTCGTGGCCGGGCGTGATCTTGACCGCGCCGGTGCCCTTCTGCGGATCGGAATGCTCGTCGGCGATGATCGGGATCGGGCGGTTGGCGAACGGCAGCACGACGTTCTTGCCGATCAACGCCTTGTAGCGCTCGTCGTCGGGATGCACCGCGACGGCGGTGTCTCCCAGCATCGTCTCGGGGCGCGTCGTGGCGACGGTGATGAACCGGCCCGCCTGCCCTTCGACCGGATATTTGATGTACCAGAGATGCCCCTTCATCTCGATGCTTTCGACCTCGAGATCGGAGACGGCGGTCTGCAGGCGCGGGTCCCAATTGACCAGCCGCTTGTCCTTGTAGATGAGCTTCTGCTTGTAGAGCTCGACGAAGACCTTCAGCACCGCGCGCGAAAGCCCCTCGTCCATCGTGAAGCGCTCGCGCGACCAGTCCGCGCTCGCGCCGAGCCTGCGGAGCTGCTCGGCGATGGCGCCGCCGGACTCGTCCTTCCACTTCCACACGGCTTCGAGGAATTTCTCGCGCCCCATCGCGACGCGGCTCTGCTGGCGCTCGGCAAGCTGGCGCTCGACGACGAGCTGGGTGGCGATGCCGGCATGGTCCATGCCCGGCTGCCACAGCACGTCCTTGCCGCGCATGCGCTCGAAACGGGCGAGCACGTCCTGCAGCGTGTTGTTCAGCGCATGCCCGATATGCAGCCGGCCGGTGACGTTGGGCGGCGGGATGACGATGCAGAACGGCTCAGCGTCGGGCCTGCGGTTGGCGCGGAAGGCCCCCGATGCGTCCCAGGCCGCATAGATGCGCCCTTCCACGTCCTTGGGCGTGAAGGTCTTGTCGAGCATGGGAAGCAAACCTCTTGAGCGATGGCCGTGTCCGGTTGGTGAAGCCCGGAACAGCGCACGTCAAGAGGCTGTCCGGAGCTTGCCGCCCCGGACCGGCCGTTGGAACTGGCCTTGGATCAGTGGCGGGCGCGCGCGACGCGTTCTACTTCGGCCCGTACCGCGCCCTCGAGGAGCGCCGGGAAGTGCTCGTCCATCCATTCGCGGACCAGCGGTTTCAGCTTGTCGACGACGGCGTCGGAATTGTCGCCCAGCCATTTGTGCAGCACCGGCTCGAAGCTGTCGCGTACGGCCTTCTCGAACACGTCCTGGACGGAGGTGCCGTCGGCCGCAGGTGCAGGCTGGGCGACCGGCGCGGACACGGGCTCCGCGGCTTTCGGCGGCGCCTGGATGCTGGCGAAGGAGTCCTCCAGCGCCTTGCGGGTCTTGTCGGAGAAAATGCCCTCATGCGGGGCCACGGCCTGCGCTTCGCTACTCACGGGGGCTTCCTCCTCGATCGTCTGGAACACGACGTCGTTTTCGGGCTTGGGGGGATCGGCTTGCGGGACGGCTGCCATCTGCACGGGCTCAGGCGCGGGTGGCGGAGGCGCAATGACTGCGGGCGCAGGCGCGGGCTCGTCGTGAACCTCCTGCGTCAGCTCGAGCACGTCGCTTTCCTCGTGCGCCGGCGCGGCCGGCGCCGCTGGCGGCGTTTCGGGAGCATCCTCGGAAATGATCTTTCGGATGGAAGCCAGGATCTCTTCCATCGTCGGCTCATGCTGGGGACTCGACGCCATGCTCATCGCTCCAACCGCGCTTTCTCTAAGCCTCGTGACCCTAAGATAGTTGCGTGCGGAACGCAAAGAATCTCTTAACGGGCCAGTGACTTATGACGTTCAAGTGACCTCAGCCCCCGAAGCCTACCCAGGCCGCGGCGTCATCGTTGTAGTGCTCCAGCGGGTCGTAGAGCTTGACCTTGAGCCCCAGCGACTGCGCCGTGAGCGCGCCGCTGGCTGCCACGACCTGATAGGCCGCCACGACCGCATTGCGCTGCGAGCTGACCAGCGCCACCTGGGCGTTGAGAAGCTCCTGCTCGGCGTTGAGGACATCGAGGACCGTGCGTCCGCCGACCTGCTGCTCCTTGCTCACGCCCTCGAACGCGATCGTGTCGGCCTTCGCGGTCGCTTCGTTCGAGGCGATCGTGCCGAGCGCCGATTGATAGGTGGCCCAGGCGGCTTCGACCGCATCGCGCACCTGGCGGTCCGCGACGGCGACATTGAGCTGGGTTTGCGCATGCAGCTCGCGCGCCTGGCGGACGTTGGCTTCCTCGACGCCCGCTTGATAGATCGGGACGTTCAATTGGCCGATGACCGCAACCCCGTGGTTGGTCACCGATTCGGGCGTAGTGCCGCCGGCACCGAAGCCGACCACCGAATTCAAGGCGCTTTGCGAGTAGTTGTACTGCCCCTGCAACGACAGCGTCGGGCCCATCGCGCCCCAGGCATCGTCGACGGCATAGTTGGCGGCGCGCTCGTTCGCTTGAGCGGTCAGGAGATCGGGATTCAGCTTGAGCGCCCTGCCGAGCACGTCGTCCTCCGCGCTGGGGAGCTTCGGAAGATCGGGGTTTTTCTCCAGGGTTTCGGCCGGGCGCCCGATCGCCTGCGCGAAATCCGCACGGCTCGTGGCAAGCTGGCCTTGCGCTGTCGTCAGGTCGGATTGGGCGGTCGCGAGCCGCGCCTCTGACTGGGCGACGTCGGTGCGGGTCAGCGATCCCGCCTTGAACTCGAGCTGCGTGGAATCGCGCTGGCGGCGCAGCACCTCGACGTTGTGCTCGCGCAGCTTCACGATGGCGCCGTCGCGCACCACGTTCATGTACGCGGTGACCGAGTTGAGCAGGACGGTCTGCTCCGTCGCGGTGAGCTGCGCGCGGCCGGAGCGCACGAGCGCCTTGGCGCGGCTGATCTCGGCGATGGTGCGGCCGCTGCGGAAAAGCGGCTGGGTGATCAGCGCCTGGCCGTTCAGCGGGTGATCGGTGATCGAGCTGATCGTCCCGAAGCCGGTGACGGGAATGCCGGGGAAAAAATATTTCTCGACGCCATAGGTCGCGCCGACGGAGATCGTCGGCCGCCAGCCGCCATTGGCTTGAGCTACCTGTTCGTCCGCGGCCCGCAGGCCCGCCTGCGCGGCGGCAAGCTGCGGGTTGGTCTCGTAGGCGATGGCGAGCGCCTCATCGAGCGTCATGCTGGGCTGCGCGGGCTCGGCATCGGCCGGCGCGGCCACAGGCGCCTCGACGGTCTGGGCGAGCTTCACCGGCTTGGCAGCCTTGTGGTGCTTGCCCTGGGCCAAGGCTGGAACCGCCGCCAAGACGGTACAGGCGGCAACCAAGGCGCCGCGGCGGATCATGCTCATGTCCAATTCCCCTTCGTCCAGACCGTTATTTGGGGTGTCAGAAGACAAATCCAACGGTCTTAGAGAATCCCACTAGTGGCGGGACGGCGGCATCGAAGCCGGGGCGGCTGCCGATCCGCCCGTGCTCGCGCAGGAAAACCCGCGCTTTTCCCGTGGCACCGTCGGACAGGACGGCGACCAGCCGTCCACCTTCCGCAAGCTGGCCGAGCAGCACTTCGGGCACCTCGCCCAGGCTGCCGTTCACGAAAATCACGTCATAGGGCGCCTTCGCCTTCAGCCCCTGGTTCAGCGGGCCCTGGGTTACGATGACATTGGCGGCGCCCAGGGACGGCAGGAGCTCGTAGGCCACGCGGACAAGCTCGGCGTCCTGCTCGAGCGCGATCACGGAATGCGCCAGGCGCGCAAGCACCGCGGCGGAATAGCCGGTCGCCGAGCCCACATCGAGGACGGTCTCATCCGCCTGCACGTCCGCCAGCATCAGGAGCTTGGCGAAAGTCCTGGGATCGAGGAGGTAGCGGCCCGGCGAGACTTCCACCGGCACGTCCGCATAGGCGAGCGCCTGCTTCGCGGCCGGCACGAAGCGCTCGCGCGGGATTTCGCCCATGGCCGCGCAGATCCCGGGATCGCTCACGTCGTTCGCGCGCAATTGGGCTTCGATCATGTTGAAACGTCGGGCGGCGAACGGGGACATGGCGATTCGGGGGCTCGAAGGTCGCCGGGCTTATACTTGCCGGGCACGGCACTGACAACGCGGCTGGCAACGCGCCCCGAAAGCCTTGGCGCCGGCAGGAAACCTCTGGTATAGCCCGCGTCCGCGCGGCGGCGACGTGGCGGAGTGGTTACGCAGCGGTCTGCAAAACCGTTTACCCCGGTTCAATTCCGGGCGTCGCCTCCAGCCTTCGCCCGCGTAGCGGCGAAGGGTTCATAGCGACAGCGTATGAACGCGCCGTAGCCCGAAGGGCGAAGGCGGACTTGTTCCTGCGGGCTACGGCTCGGCAAGCCAGCCCCAGTATCTCCAAGTCTACCGATTCGTTTTTGTTAAGGTTTTATTAACCTTAGCGAGGCATCATCCCCTCGTCTTCCCTTGAAGACACCCCACCATTACCCAACGCCTTGGGGCCGGGCTAATCACCCGGCCCTTTTTTCTTTGGGGCGGCTTTGCAGCCTGAAAACCTGGTCCGCGCGGCAAAATTGGTGTGGCTATCGGGAAAAGGACACGCTAGATACCCGCCCTCGCGTTCCTCGGTAGCTCAGTGGTAGAGCAACCGGCTGTTAACCGGTTGGTCGCTGGTTCGAATCCGGCCCGGGGAGCCATTCACGTCAAAAAACATGAACCGCTTTTTGGCCGGGTCCGTTGATGTTGCGGCGCTGATCGGTCCTGCTGCAACATGAGCTAAATGCTGACGGCGATGCTGCACCGCACGCCGGACACAGGGTAATCGAGCTCCGTGTGTCCGCCCAGATCGCCGGTCACAAGCTGTTCAAGCAACCGGCTGCCGAACCCCTTGCGGGTTGGCGGCACCACGCGCGGGCCTCCGGTCTCTTCCCAATCCAAATGCAGCGTTCTTTCGCGCACATACCATTTCAAGGTCACGCGCCCCTCGGGACAAGAGAGCGCGCCGTATTTGGTAGCGTTCGTGGCAAGCTCATGCAGCGCCAGCGACAACGCGAGGGCATGCTTGGGCGAGATGTCGATCGGGTCGCCGAACATCGTCACCTGCGTGGGAGCAAACACATCCAGAGTGCGTGCAACGATATCGTTCAGGTTCGCACCGGTCCAAGAGCGCGATGTAAGCAGGTCGTGGGCTTGGGACAACGCGCGGATGCGGCGATCCAGAGCTTGCTTCGCAGATGAGAGGTCGGTTGCAGAACGCAGCGTCTGTGCGCTGATCGCTTGAATCGTGGCGAAGGTGTTTTTGACGCGGTGGTTCGACTCGTTGAGAAGCAGCCGTTGCAGTTCCTCGGCTTGTTTTTGCTCGGTCAGGTCCCGGCTCGCTCCGGCAATCGCCACCGGCTTTCTCTCCGGGCCATCGCCATCGAACTCAACAAGACCCCATGCACTCAGCCAGCGCCAACTCCCATCGGGCTGCTTCACCCGATATTCCACGTCGTAGCGTCCGTCGCTCTTGGGATCGAGCGCCTGCGCGACCTTCGACCACATGAGCTCCAGGTCGTCAGGGTGAAACTTGGCCTTTACGCCTTCTTCGTCGTGAAGGAAATGCGCCTCCGTAAGTCCATAAAGCCGTTGGGCATGTTCGTCATAGAAACAGATGTTGTCGGCAAGCGAGTAGCGCCACGTCCCCATATATGAGGCGGTCATCGCGAGATCGAATGTGCGCCTCTGCCGCTCGGCTGCCGCTTCGGCCGAAGCACCATTTGAACTCGACTGTCTCGCCGCAGACTGGAGCGCGCTCCGCACGACCATGTCGTGTCGCGCCATGACTTCCTGATATTCGCCGTTGTGGAATTGATCAACGCAATAACTGCACATGCAGATCACGCGGCGGCCACGAATGGCTTTGTGAACCAGATCTTCGTATTCCTGAAAGTCGTCCCACTGATCCCGCGAAACCCAAGCGCAATTCCCGTTGGTCCGCAGTCCGGTGTATCCGGCTCCGAGCACGTTCTGCTCGCGCTGCAAGAGACCCGCGACGATCTCGTGCGGTTGGAGCTTCTGATCCGCCGAATACCATTCTTCGGCATTGGCGATCTCGATCTGCCGATTCCGTTCGCGCTGATCCAGGTCAGGCAGGGCCGCACGCAGAGCGGATCGCGCATCTTCGGCATTGAACGCCGGGCCGGTCACCCAGAGGCAACCTTCGTTATTTTCCAGACCGGCTTTGAAATAGGGAACCAACAGGTCGCGCAGCTCGTCGCCCGACGCGAAGAACTGGGTCAGGTGACTACCCCATTGAAGGAAGGGGACAGCTTGGAGGCCGGATGGGCAATGGGCTTGCATGGATACCCGGACGGCAACGGCGGAACGGGAGTCTATCCGAGTTCCGGGTCCAGCGCATCCGTGCTGTTCCGTATCCTACCGGACAGAACGTTCCCCAATAGTGCTCCCAGACGGCGGCGAATCCCTTTTCACGCAGCGCGCGCCGTCAGTCCTCCGGCCCAAGCTGCGCCTCTGCCGGCGGCTCTTCGGTCTTCGGCGCATCCATCGTCAGCCGGCCTTCTATCAGCATCACCCCGAGCGAACGCTTGTCCGCCGACTGACCTCCGCTTGCCGGTGAAAAATCCTGGTCGGCGATCAGGAACAGGCTGACGCCGTCTTTCGAATGCAGCGACGCAGGCAGCGACAGCGACCAGTTCTGCGGGACGTCGTTCGCCAGCGTGATGGTGCCCAATTCGCGGCGGTCGACCTGGGCGACGATGCGGCGCGGGCCGGTGATCCTGGTGCCGGCCACGCGCAGGCGCAGTGCGAGCGTGGCGCCGTTCTCTGCCATGCCGTCCGGCAAGTGAAAGCGCAAATCGCCTGTCCTGCCGTCGCTCCAGCGGCCTTGGGCATCGCGGCGATGCCACAGCTGCCCAAGAAGCGCTTCGGTCGTCGGATTGTCCTCGTTGAAGCGCACCACAATGTCGACGGGCCAGACCATTTGAGGCCGCTTCTGACGGCGACGACCCGAGGCCAGCAAGGATTCTTTTCGCGCCCAGTCCTCGACGTCGGCCATCATATTGTCGGGGAACGTCTGACGGTATTCGGCGCTGGAAAGGAAATCGACCAATATGGCCGCGGGCGCCGCGCCTTGGCGCAGGCGCCTGATCCAGTTCTCCTGTTCCGCCGGCGCGCCGGAACGCTCGAGAATGCAGACATAGAGCATGCGCACGATGATCTCCGGCTGGAGATGGGTCGCGATGTCCCAAAACGCGATATCGGCGACACGCTCCGCATACGGACTGGTGTCGGGCTTGGGCATCTCCGGCTTGAGGCAGAGCGCCTGGTAGAAGCAGAGCTTGGTTATCAAGCGGTAGAACGACCAGCGGCCGAGGCGTTGCGCATAGCCCGCCAGCAGCGCGCCGAACCCGGTCTGTGTCGCCGCGTGCAGCAGCACCCGGCCGGTGAAGGACACCAGATCGTCCATCGGCCAGGTGAGGAATATCTCGGGCGACTGCGCGCCGCCGTCGCGCTCGAGCATATTGAGCGCGCGACGGGCGCGCGTGAGCTCCGCGAACCACTCCGCGTCGGCGGGCTCCACGTCGTCGGCGCTCCATGCCATCGCGTCGCGGATGGGCGCCAGGAAACGCGCGCGGCGCTCGAGCTCGGGCGCAATGTCGATCACGAACTGCTTGAACGCCCGCGCATACTGCCTGCTGTCCTGGCTGTGAACGAAGGCCTGCGCCGCTTCGCCCAGCGTCACGCGCCGCGCGGAATCGGAAAGGAGGTCCTCCATCGCCGCCGCGACCGCCTCGACGCCTTGAGCCCTGTCGATGAGCAGCGCGGCGTCTTCCGGAATGTCGGCGTAGCAGCCCGAACGATAGGCGATCACCGGCCGTCCGGCGTTCATCATCTCGATGAGCGAGCCCGATGCGCCCTCGGTATTCGGAAAGCGCAGATTGAGGAAGATGTCGGTCTCGTTCTTGATGGCCAGCAGCCGTTCGTTGGTGATGCTGTACTCGAACATCACCTGACGCGAGAGGCCCAGCTTGGCGACCATGCTCTCGATCTCGCGCACATATTCCTTGTCGCCCGGATGGCCCGCGATCACGAACTGCGAGCGCGCGCGCAGCATGGCAGACGACGCGATCGCCTGGATGACGACGTCGAGGCATTTCGACCGGCCGATATGCCCGAAGCTCGCGAACTGGCAGCGGTCCCGGCTGGTGGTCTCGGCCCGCCAACGGGCCAGATCGCCGGAGCTTGGCCCCGTCTTCTGGTCGCTCGGCAGGAAGAGCCGCAGGATTGGTCCCTTGAAAAACCTGGCGACGCGCTCTTCCATGAAACGCGAATGCACGACGACGGCCGCGGCCAGCGCCGCGAGCGGCTGCATCAATGGATATTCGCTGACGTTGTCTCCGTCCCACGGCGCATACAGCGTCGCGTCGCGCGTGACGACGCCGGAACGAAGCGCCGTGCTATAGCCGGCGCTGCCATGGTATTCGCGCATGAACCGCGCATAGGCGGGCGGCGCGTGGAGCTCCTCGAAGCACTTGTGCGCGAAGAAGTGGTGATACGAGAAATCGTGAAGGACCGCGATGCCCGGTATCTTGCGCAGAGCTTCGGTGATCTGCGTGTGATTGGCGACGTTGTTTCCCAGGTTGAACACAGCGGCGTCGTAGCGGCTCAGAATCTCCCCTATCTTCGCGCCGGCCGGTATATCCATCGATGGGACGGGAGAGTCGTAGGTTTCGCCGCACGCATTGACGAACAGGTCGCATTCGAAGCGTCCGGCCGGATCGTCCTGGGCGAACCGCGGCAGCACACATCGCGTGAAAGCCCCGATGTCCGACGCGGGACCGTAGGGCGACAGCCAGGCCATTCGCTTTGCGCCGCTCATTGCAGGAGAGCCTTGAGAAGCGCGCTCCATTGCGCCGCCGGGTCCACGCGCCGGCGCGCGCTCTTGGCGACCGAACGAAGCGGGAGAGGATCGATCAGGAGATCGCCCAATGCGTATAAAAGCTCGTCGACGGAGCTGAACATCAAGCCCGTCCGGCCGTGCTCGACGACGAATTCGAGAAGCGAGCCCGGATTGCGGCGGTGCTGGGCGATGAGGCTTGCCTGATCCACGAGCTGTATGATCGGAACGCCGCCGGCCCAGGCGTCGTTCAGCCGCGCGCCCGAAAGGCTCGAGCGCGCGATACCGACCTGCAGCACCGCCTTCCAGGAGCATTCGAGCGCCGTCGCCGGATCGAAGACCTGGAACTCCTGCGCCGGGAACGTGTTCCTCAAGCCCCTCATCAAATCCTGCAACGCGTCTTCGTCTTGGTTGTTCACGACGAAGATCGGGGCCTGCTCGGCGCTCGCGACGTGCAGCGCGATGGGCGGAAACACCCGGTGCTCCGGCCGCTGCGAGATGAGCGGGGTGACGGCCTCGAAGGCTGAGCCCGCGATCGTCACCACTTTTTCCGCCGACAGAAGCGCATCGTGAAGACGCAGGCGCAAGGCGTTCGCTTCGAGCCGCAAGGCTTGGGCGAGCGCTTCGACGCTTGCGAACGGGTCGCCGGTCAACAGCACCCTGGCGCGATACGGCGCATAGGCAAGCATCGCTCCGGCATCGAGGAGTATGAGCATGCTGTCCATCGAAAGCCTGTCATGGCCCGACGGCATGGCGCGTATCGCGCCTTCGATGTCGGCGGCCGAGAGCGGCTTGGTGACGATCCTGATCTGGCCGGCGCTCGTCCCCTCGCGCGATTGCTGCACGAGCGTCTGCGCCAGGACGGACGGGGATTGGGGGACGGCCAGCCCCACATCCGCATACACAATCGTGCATTCAACCGCCAAGCTTGTCCCCATGCGCAATCTGAAGGTGTTCTAGCCCGGTAAACGCCGATTTGGGAAGCCGCCGCGGCCGTTATCGAATTGTAATCCTCATGGCTCGGCGCCGAAGACGAGTTTCAGGATCTGCCGCGCGGGCGGCGGATCGGGGATCGTCTCCGGGAAGGCATCGAAACCCGCCGAAAAGCCGGTGGCCAGGGTGCGATCGACATATTGCGAAAAGAACGCGCGGTTGCTGTCGTCGAACTTCGACAGGAATTGCTCGGCATCGGCCTTCGTCAGCAGGGGGATCTTGCTGCCGCCCCGCTTGCGCCCGGCCGCGACCAGCTTTCGCCGGAGCTCCTTGTTGTCCTTGTGCACCGAGCCGTTGAGCAGCAGCAGGAGCGAGGCGGTCTCGAAGGAAAGCGATTCGTTCGACGCGACGCGGGCCCGCGTCGCGTCTACAGGGAGGCCGACAACAGAGCTGAAGTCGTCGATGATGTCCCCGTTCACGAGCTTGCCGCGCTCATAGATCCGGCAAATGAGATTCTCGGCCCCGAATTTCGCCGACCACAGGTCGCACACCTCCATGTGGTCGAAATAGTGATGGCCTTTCGCGGGATAGACGGTAAGCGCCGACCGGTTCGTCGTATACCCGCCGCGTATGGCGGTGGAATGCATGCTGGCGAGCAGATGGTCCTGCCGTCTCGCGTAGTAGACGATGCGCATGCGCTCAAAAAAGGGCGCGAGAAACTTGTGGACGCGCGCCACCGCGGCCGGCGTGCGGATGACGCTGTGGAGGAACTCGGAGGAGATGACCGCCGTATGGGCGCCGGCGCGGGCGGCCTCGCCGCATTCGCGTCCGAAGGCGGCTGCCACCCCGGACCGTTCGGTGTCGCCCCTGCCCCGGCCGATCTCGCTCAGCCTGAGATGGACGGCGGCGTCCCCGTGCGCCAGGCTGCGCGGGAACAGAAAGCCCTGCTCCACCAGAGCGTCCCTGTTTCTCGCCAGGAAATTCTGAATGCTGGTCGTTCCGGTCTTCTCGGAACCGATATGGACGACGCAATCGCGGATTTTTTCGGCGCGCATCGGGTTCATGTCGACAAGGGAAACAGCAATTCTCTTTTTTGCATGAACAAGTCGTGGAACGCGAAGCCGCGATTTTTCGCGACTTTGAGAAAAAGCGCCACGTCGTCGCGAAGCGCCGCCAGATCGGGCACCGGATTTCCGCTCAGCCCCTCGCGCGGGACCTTGAACGCGATTCCGAATTGCTCCTTGAGCTGCTGGCGGTCCTGCCTGTAGCGATGGATGAGACGCTTGGCATCGTTTTCGGCCACCTGGATCGAGCCGGTGAACCGCTTGTCGAGTGCGGCGAGCGCGCTCAGCTCCTCGATGATCTTCTGGCTTTCGTCCCAGGTGAGAATGTGGTTGAGCAGCAGTTTCAGGAAAAGCAGGTTGCCCGAGATGCTGGGATTCTTGTCCTCGAACTGCCGTGCCTTCGGTGGTTTCGTGTCGAAGGCGGCGGAGAAGAAGTCGGCAACGATGTCCCGGCCGACAAGCTTGTCGCGCTCATACGTCCTTACCTGCAGCTTCTCGCCGTAGATCGCGCGCCAGCGATCCACCAGCTCCATCAAGGGATAACCCTGCAGCCGCGCGAAGTCGAAGAACGAGCAGGTGAGATCGCCGCGCGTCTGCACGACTTGCTGATACCAGCTCGCCAGATACGCGACATGCTCGCGCAGATATACGATCACCTGGGTTTTTTCGGGAGGAAACAGCGCCGCCACGTCGGAGACGTCGCGAACGGTGTGGAAATTTTCGCTGCAGATCAGGACGGTTTCGACGCCCTTTGGAACCGCCGTCTCATTGAGGACGGCCGGATCTATTCCGTAGCGGGAAAAATCCTTCTCCTTGATGCCTTGCGCGAGGTCATGCTGAGCGTAGGGAAAGCGTCCCAACGCCGGGTACCAGATGCCTTGGTCGAGCAGCTCCTCCCTGTGCTTGTCCAGATAGACCTGCAGGGTGGACGTGCCGGTCTTGTTCAAACCGATGTGAAGCACAAATCGCATCAATAGAGGCCGGGTCGAGCCGTTTCCAATCACTTCATTTCCGTTGTTCTTGGTCGCGTGGGGCAAGTCAAGCCGCCCTCGAGGGTTTGCCAGGCCCGGCTGTTGTTGCTAGCGTGAAACCTCGACCACACAATATGTCGCGACCAATCGCCGCATCAGGTGTCTCACGTGCTCGTCTTACACATCGGTACGCACAAGACCGGCACTTCCGCGCTGCAGACGTACCTGTCGCGTCATCCGGAAGCACTCTAACACGCCGGTGCGCGATACGTGCAATCGGCGCGCAGCGCCGGCAAGGCGCATCACGAGCTGCCCTGGGCCATCCGCGGCAAGCACGGCGCCGAGATGTCGGTGTGGCGGGACCTGCGCGCCGAACTGGACGCCAACAGCCGCGTCGAAAACATCGTCAGTTCGGAAGGTTTCTGGTTCTCCGACCCGGCCGCCGTGAAGGCCGAACTGCAGAGTGTGCGCGACGTCCGGATCGTGATGTATCTGCGCCGCCAGGACAAATATCTGCAATCGCTCTACAAGCAGGCGGTCACCGGCGGACGCAAGACCGCCTTTTCGGACTGGCTCGAGCGCAGCCGCGCGCGCGGCGATTATCTCGCGGTGGTCGAACGGTGGGCGGCGCAGTTCGGCGCCGGGAATCTCGTGGTGCGTCCTTACGAGCGCGACGGGCACACGATCGACGTGGTGGAGGACTTCGCCGGGATCCTGGGGATCGAGGTCGGGGAGCGGAAAAAAGGCAAAAGGCACAACCCTTCGCCGCGGCTGGAACTTCTTCAGTTCATCCGTGCGTTCAATCAGCTCGATCTGAACGTCAACCGCGACAAGTTCTTCTATTCGCTCATCCACCGCAATCCCGACTACATCCGCTCCACGGACTTGCTTTCCTACGAGCAGAGCGCTTCGCTTCTGAGCGAATATGCCGACGGCAACCGCATGCTGGCGGAGCGCTATCACGGCGGCGCGGCGCTGTTTCCCGATCTGGCGCGAGAAGCCGCCGCGGACATCTGGCCGGCCGACGGAGATGCGTATTTCTCGATGATCGTCGACGTGCTCGACGCCGTCGTGGCGCTGGCCGGTTCCGGCGAGATAAAACCCAAGGCGGAGGCGTCAGGAAGGCGCCGGCAGCGCCACGATTAGACCCGGCCCTTCCTGATGTCGGGCGCGATCGTGAGCGAGTTGTAGCCGAACCGGCGCACGTGCTTGATCACCGTGTCCGGATGGTTCTTCTTCAGATATTCGACGATGAGATCGAGGTACTCGGCGTGATAGGAAATATGCGCAAGCAGAAGCTTGTGGCACGAGGCGAGAAGCGGCAGGAATTTCGGCGTCTCGGTCAGGTACATCTTCGTCACGCCTTCCTGGACGCCGGGCCATGACGGATTGTCGTAGTCGTCGACGAAGATGATGCCTTCGGGCGCGGTCAGCCGCATTGCGATGCGGACGTCGTTGATCGTGTGCTCGACCATATGGCAGCCGTCGACGCTGAAGAACGAGAAGCCGCCGGATTTCTGCGAGATATTCAGAATGTCCGCGTCGGTCAGGGCAAGGCTGTCACTGCGCAGAATCTCCACGCTGTCGCGCGCAACCTCGCAATCGTCGAGATTCTTGACGAACCTGTCGAGGCTTCCCTTGCCGGATTTGTCGAGGTTGAATTGCTGCAGGTCGAAGACGTCGATAGCGTGGTTCCCAGCGGGTGCCCCCTTGGTCTTGACCAGGCCTATAAAGAACTTGCCGTAATGCACGCCGATCTCGGCGACGGGGCGGTTCATGCCGTTGGCGGATTGGAACTCGTGGATCGGAGTGATGAACTGCCACAATTGCGGGAGGCACCAGCCCTGAATCTTCGTGAACGGCCCGGCCAGATAGTCTTCGAGGGATTGCATATCGCGAGCGTATCTCGCGATCCGTGCCGGTGCAATCGCCGCTTGAAGCGCTGACGGGCGACGACTAGGTTCGAAATGCGGACAGGCGGACCTTGCGGCCGTGGAAATCAAGCGCGACATCTTGGCGGCCATCGGCAACACGCCGCTGATCCGGCTCAGGCGCGCCTCCGAGGAGACGGGCTGCGAGATCCTCGGCAAGGCCGAGTTCATGAATCCCGGCCAATCGGTCAAGGACCGTGCTGGGCTTTTCATCGTCAATGACGCGATCGCGCGCGGGCTGCTCAAACCGGGCGGCGTGATCGTCGAAGGCACGGCCGGGAATACGGGCATCGGACTGGCCGTTGTCGGCAACGCGATGGGTTACCGAACTGTCATCGTCATCCCCGAGACGCAGAGCGAAGAGAAGAAGGACGCGCTCAGGCTGCTCGGCGCCGAGCTCATCCAGGTCCCCGCAGTGCCCTACAAGGACCCGAACAACTACGTGAAGATCTCCGGACGTATCGCGGAACAGATGGCGGCGCACGACCCGAACGGCGCGATCTGGGCAAATCAATTCGACAACACGGCCAACCGCCGCGCCCATATCGAAGGCACGGGGCCGGAGATCTGGCGGCAGACGGACGGCAGGGTCGATGGCTTCGTCTGTGCGGTGGGCACCGGCGGGACGCTCGCGGGCACCGCGATGGCGCTGAAGGATCGCAACCCGCAAGTGCGGATCGCCGCCGCCGATCCCATGGGCGCGGCGATCTATTCCTGGATCAAGACGGGCAAGCTCGAGGCACACGGCTCCTCGATCACCGAAGGCATCGGGCAAGGCCGGGTGACGGCGAACCTGGAAGGCGCGCCGATCGACGACGCCTACCAGATCCCGGACGAGGAGATGCTTCCCATCGTGTTCGACCTCCTGGAGCATGAGGGTCTGTGCATGGGCGGCTCGACGGGCGTGAACATAGCCGGCGCCATCCGCATGGCGAAGGACCTCGGCCCCGGACATACTGTCGTGACCATCCTCGCCGACTATGGCACGCGCTATCAGAGCAAGATGTTCAATCCGGAATTCCTGAAGTCGAAGGGCCTGCCGGCGCCACGCTGGCTTTCCGAGCCGCGGGCGCCGATATCGGTGCCCTATCAGCGATGAGCGCGCCCCTCGTCTCCACGGCGTGGCTCGCCGACCATATCGAGGCGCCCGACATCCGCGTCGCCGACGCCTCGTGGTATCTGCCGCAGGCGGGCCGCGACGCGAAGGCTGAGTACCGCGCCGTGCATATCCCGCGCGCGGTGTTCTTCGACATCGACGACCTGTCGGATGACAATGACCCACGTCCGCACATGCTGGCGCCGGCTGCGAAGTTCGCGAGCCGCATGCGCAAGCTCGGCCTCGGCGACGGCAACCTGATCGTGGTCTATGACGGCGCCGGCATCTATTCGAGCCCGCGCGCCTGGTGGATGCTTCGCGCGATGGGGCATGCGGAGGTGAAAGTGCTGGACGGCGGCCTGCCGAAATGGCGCAGCGAAGGCCGCCCGGTCGAGGACATGGCCGCGCCGTCCTATCCGCGCCACTTCACGCCGCGGCAGAACCACGCGCTGATCCGCGACTTCAACCAGATGATCGCGCTTCAAAAGGGCGGGGCGCAGATCGTCGATGCGCGCAGCCCGCCGCGTTTCGCGGGCCGCGAGGAAGAGCCGCGCCCCGGCGTGCGGCGGGGGCACATCCCGGGCAGCGTGAACGTGCACTATGCCGAGCTCACGCGCGACGACGGCACGCTGAGATCCGCAGACGAGCTGCGCGCGATCTTTTCCGCGCGCGGCATTGACTTGAAGAAGCCGATCGTGACGACTTGCGGCTCGGGGATCACCGCGGCGATCGAGATGCTTGCGCTGCAGGTCGCGGGCGCAAGCGACGTGGCGCTTTACGACGGATCCTGGGCGGAATGGGGAGCGCGGCACGAGGCGCCGCTGGCTGCGGACTGAGCATGGTGACGATTCTCGAAGTCGACGGCAAACGCCGCATCCCGATGACGGTCACGTTCCTGGAGATGCGCGCGAAGCCACCCGCGCTGCCGCCGCCGCAGCCCAAGGGCAAGGTCGCGATCCTGCGCGCGGAAAATCCTCCGGTCCATTTCTACCGCTACCTCTACAACACGATCGGCGAGCCCTATTACTGGGTCGACCGCCGCAAGCTCACCGACGAGGCGCTGGGCGACATCATCCGGCATCCGCAGGTCGAGCTCTATGTTCTTTATGCGGATGGTTGTCCCGCCGGCATGGCGGAGCTCGAGTTTCGCGACGCGGCCGCGGGCCAGCTCGCCTATTTCGGCCTGATGCCGGATTTCGTCGGCAGAGGCCTGGGCTATTTCTTCGCCTACCATGCCGTGTCGATCGCGTGGTCGAAGCCGATCTCGAGCCTTCTCATCAACACCTGCACGCTCGACCATCCGCGTGCCCTGCCCCTCTACCAGCGCATCGGGTTCGTTCCCTACTCCCGCGAGGACCGCTACATCGAATTGCCTTGAGGACGCGGGGCGTTTCCTTTCGCTGCATTACCGGGCACACTGCCGCCACCGACAGGGGGAATGACGATGATCGACGACGAAGCGATGCCGGAAATCGTGCCGCCGGGAAAGACCTGGTTTGGCCATCCGCGCCCGCTGGCGCTGCTGTTCACGACCGAAGCATGGGAGCGCTTCGGCTACTACGGCATGCGCGCGCTGCTCACGCTGTACCTCGTGAAGCATTTCGTTTTCGCCGATCGGGTCGCCAACGGGCTCTACGGCGCCTTCACCTCGCTGGTGTACTTGACGCCGCTCGTGGGCGGGTTCATCGCCGATCGCTATTTGGGCTCGAAGAAGGCGGTGAAGTTCGGCGCCATACTCATGTCGGTCGGGTATCTGACGCTCGCCTTCAGCGGCGGCGACACCGCAAAGCCGAACTTGACCGTCAACGGCCATCAATACGAAGTCGTGCTGGACGGAGCGGGCGAAAACCAGACGCAATACGCCGTGGAGAGCGGACAGCGCCACAAGATCACCGGCAATTCCGACGGGAGCATCTCTCTCGAAGGCGCGAGCGGCGCGCTGCCCGCGCACCTCGCGAAGGGCGCCTACGAATTCGGTGCCGAGCGAGATCCCATCGCGCTCATCCTCCTTTTCGTGTCGCTCGGTCTCGTCATCGTCGGCAACGGGTATTTCAAACCGAATATCGGCACCATCGTGGGGTCGCTCTACGGGGCGACCGACCGGCGGCGCGACGTGGGCTTCACCATCTTCTACATGGGCATCAATCTGGGCTCGATCTTCTCGCAAGCCGCGGCGCCCTGGATCGCCGCCAAATACGGTTTCAAATGGGGTTTTGCGCTGGCGGGATTCGGCATGCTGATCGCCTGGCTGCGGTTCCAGTTCTCCGGCGCGACGTTGAAGGACTACGGCAACCCGCCCGAGGCCAAGCCGTCACGCGACATGGTGGTCATGCTGATCTCGCTGATCGGCGTGCCGGCGGTCTGGTTCCTGCTCAACAACGCGATGCAGTCGGCTTCCGCGGCGCAGGCTGCCGCTGGCGGCGGGATCTTAGAGTACCTGCTGTCGCTGCCTCTCCTCGGCCAAGTGATGTTCGCCGTCTTCATCCTTTCGTCGATCGGCTTTCCGCTCTGGGCGATCATGTCGCTGAAGGCGGTCGACCGCGACCGGATGATCGTGGCCGTGGTGCTGATGTTGTTCTCGGTCGTGTTCTGGACGCTGTTCGAGCAAGCCGGCTCCTCGCTCACCCTGTTCGCGGAGCGCAACACGGACAGGCTTGTCGACACGCACTTCTGGGGCAACTATCTCATGCCGGCCGGACAGGCGCAGGTCTTCAATCCCGTCTTCATCGTGGTGTTCGCGCCATTGTTCAGCGTGATGTGGAACTGGCTCAACAAGCGCGGCTGGGAGCCGTCATCGCCATTCAAATTCGCCATCGGCCTGATGCTGGTGGGCGTCGGCTTTCTGACGCTCGTGTTCGGCGGCCAGTTCCATGGCGGCGATTATCGCGTGCCGCTGATGTGGCTCGTGCTGGCATATTTCATCCATTCGATGGGCGAGCTTTGCCTTTCGCCGGTCGGGCTTTCGATGATCACCAAGCTGTCGATCCCGCGCCTGGTGGGGATGATGATGGGCATGTGGTTCCTATCCTCGGCCATCGCGCAGTATGTCGGCGGCATCGTCGCGCAGTTCACCTCGACCGAAACCGTAGGCGGCCAAGTGCTGAACCCGCAACTATCGCTGGAGACCTATCTCGGCGTGTTCCGCACCATTGGCTATGCCGGCATTGGAGCGGGCGTGGTGTTGCTCGTGCTGGGACCACTGCTCAAGCGAGGCATGCACGGCGTTAACTAGCGGTGACGAGCGTGAGCAAGGACGAGAAACCTGAAACGATCGCGGTTTCGGCCGGGCGCATGACTGCCGAGCATTTCGGCGCCGTCAACACGCCCGTCTACCGCACCTCGACGATCCTGCATCCGAACCTGGAGTCGCTCAAAGGCGAGCATCTCCCGTACAAATACGGCCGCCGCGGCACGCCATCGAGCCGCAGCTTCGAGAGTGCGATCGAGGCCCTCGAAGGCGGCGCGCGCTGCGTCGCCGTGCCGTCGGGGCTGAACGCGATAGCGACGGCGATACTCGCCGTCTGCGGCGCGGGCGACCATCTGCTGATGACCGACAGCTGCTATGGACCGACGCGGCATTTCTGCGACAAGACGCTCAAGCGCTTCGGCATCGAGACGCAGTACTACGATCCGCTGATCGGCGACGGCATCGCAAGCCTGTTCAGGCCGAACACGCGCGCGATCTATTGCGAGAGCCCGGGCTCGCTGACCTTCGAGGTGCAGGACGTCCCGGCGATCGCCGCCGCGGCGCACACGCGCGGCATTTCCGTGCTGCTCGACAACACCTGGGCGACGCCGGTGTTCTTCCGCGCACTCGACCATGGCGTCGATCTGTCGATCATGTCCGGCACCAAATATATCGGCGGTCATGCGGACGTCATGGTGGGCACGATCACGGCGAACGAAGATCACGCCAAGCCGCTCGAAGCATTCTACGGCGACACAGGCCTGTTCCTCGGCGGCGACGACACCTATCTGTCCTTGCGCGGCGTGCGCACGCTGCCGATCCGGCTCAAGCGTCATCAGGAGAGCGCGCTCAAGCTCACGCGCTGGCTGCAGACGCGGCCGGAGGTGACGCGCGTGCTCTATCCCGCGCTCGAGGACGATCCGGGTCATGCGATCTGGAAGCGCGACTTCAAGGGATCATCCGGTCTCTTCGGCGTCGAGCTCAAGCCGGTAGGCCACGCCGCGTTGAGCGCTTTCTTCAGCGGCTTCCATCATTTCGGGTTGGGCTATTCCTGGGGCGGGTTCGAGAGCCTCGTGATTCCGGCCGAGTTCAAGCGTACGGCGACGAAGTTCGCGGTCTGCGGTCCGCTGATACGCCTCCATGCCGGTCTCGAGGACGCCGACGACCTCATCGCCGATCTGGAAGCCGGGTTCTCGCGCATGAAAGCCGCATCGTGACGGATACGCTCGCGCGCGAGGCGTTCCTTGCCTCCGTCTCGTTCAACGAAGACGGGCTGGTCCCTGCGATAGCGCAAAGCGCTGCGACGGGAGACGTGCTGATGATGGCGTGGATGAACCGTGAGACGCTCGAGCGGACACTTGCGACGGGCGAAGTCACCTACTGGTCCCGCTCGCGCGGGCAGATCTGGCGCAAGGGCGAAACCTCCGGTCATACGCAACGGCTCGTCGAAGCCTGGATCGATTGCGACGGCGATGCGCTGCTCCTGAAGATCGACCAGATCGGACCCGCCTGCCACACGGGCGCGCCGAGCTGCTTCTATCGCAAGGTTTCGCGCTGAGCGCTGCGCCGGCGCACGGTGTTCTCATGGCGGCGGTCGGCCGGCGGTGCGATGTCGTTCGGATAGGCGTGCACGAAGAGGAACGTGATCGCGCCCAATCCCATGCCGACGACGGCCGCGAGCAGCCAGTTCTCGCTCGTGAACAAGAGCACGAGCATCGCGCCGATCGCAACGAACAGTCCGAACTTGATCCGCTTTCGCATCACACCCCCGGCGTTACGCTCCTACTCGAACATAGCGCGCAAATGCGGGTTGAGGAACTTGGCCGCAGGATCGAGCCGGCGCCGCAGGCCGCGGAATTCCTCGAACTTGGGATAAAGCCCGGAAAGCTCTTGCGCGTTGCGCGAATGGCGTTTGCCCCAATGCGGCCGGCCCTGATGGCTGCGGAAGATCGCCTCGCAGGCGTCGAACAACCGGCCGGTGTCGACGCGGTGATATTGATGTACCGCAATTGTGGCGCTTTCGCGCCCGTAAAATGGACTCATCCAGACGTCGTCCGCCGCGACGCTGCGATATTCTATGGGAAAGCCGGTGTTTATGCGCTTCCTGCGGATCGTCTCGACGACCTCGCGCAGCGCATCCGGTCCTTTCGCATAGGGCAGCGCGTATTCCATCTCGTTGAAGCGCGTCGTGCGCGGGCTCGGGAATATCTCGTGGCTCCAGCGCACCTTGCCCGCGCCCGGCATCAGCTGCGAGAACAGCTTGTGCGCCTGCTTCAGCAGGAACGGCGTGTAGGGCAACACCTCGTTGATCGCGCCGAAGGCGCGCTGATCGGCGCTGCCCTGCTCGCCGCGCTCGTACATCTGCTCGGCCGAACGCGGCTCGGGCGCCGGCTGGTCGGTTTCGTTCAGCGATTTGCAGACCGCCACATCGGCATAGGGAAACCAGAAGAACTCGAAATGCCGGTTGGCGGCGACGAGCTCGTCGAGACGCCGGAACAGCTCATCGATGGGAAGGAGGAAATTGTCCTCGAGCAGCTTGTAAGCCGGACGCACGTTCATGGTGATCTCGGTCATCACGCCGAGCGCGCCGAGCGAGGTACGCCCCGCCGCGAAGATATCGGGATTGACGGACGGCGAGCATTCCACGACCTCGCCGCTGGCGAGCACCATGCGGAAGCCTGCCACTTCGGCGGAGAAATTCTTCAGCGTGCGTCCCGTGCCGTGCGTGCCGGTGCCGACGACGCCGGCCAGGGTCTGACGGTCGATATCGCCCATGTTCTTGAGGCCGAGGCCCTTGGCATGCAAAAGCGGGCCGACCTCCCAGAGCGGCGTGGCGGCCGAAAGCGTCGCCGTCAGACGTCCGGCATCGGCGCTCTTGAGACCCCTGAAAGCCGCAAGGTCCACCAGGACACCGTCGCTTGCGTTCAGCGGCGTAAAGGAATGCCCCGTGCCGGGCGTGCGGACGGGGCCTTCGGCTTGCCGCACCGCGGCGGCGAGCTCCACCTCGTCCTTGGGCGCCACGATCTTGCGCGGCTTGCAGGTCACGCCGCCCGACCAGTTGGACCATCTGCCGCCGACGATTTTCATTGGTCTGCCATGCCTGAGAATGCTTCGTGCGGCGGCTTATCCGCGCCGGACGCAAGTCCGTCAATCTTGCAATTTCCGGCGGTTTAGAACAGCTCAGGCTGGTCGTCGTGCCGGGGCTTGGGCTTGCTCGGCTCCTGCTCTCTCATCAGCAGAGAGCCGTCGAACGGATGCAAGAAGGATTTGAGTTCCGCTTGCGTGGCGCTCCCCTCGCCAATCCACGCCGCGATGTCCTCAGGCTCGAGGATCGCGGGCATGCGTTCGTCCCTGCGGTCGAGCGGCGCGCACGACGCCGTCGTGATCATCGCGAAGGCGGTCAACCGTCCTTGCGTGATCCGCCAAGACGAAATGATCACCGCAAGCGCCATCGCGCCGCCATCGGCGCGGGTGCAGACCCATTGTTTGATCTTTCCGCCCGGAAGCTCTTCGCCGATGTTGAATGACTTGGTGAAGACCACTCCGCGCGCATTGCGGAACGGCTCGGCCCATGTCGGCGTACGCTCGATCTCTTCCGAGCGCGCATGCAGATGCGAGAAGCCGCGCGCCGGATCGGCAAGTTTGGGGTCGAACCAGCCCCAGCGCATCAAGGTGATGCGCCGACGGCGCGCCGGGTTCAGATGCAACACCGGCACGCGGCTCATAGGCGTGAAGACGCGCAGCACCGTCGCCGGCGCCATGACGCCGTCCTCGTCCGGCACGCCGGCGAGATCGCAATACTCGTTCCAGGTCAAACACGCTTCGAATTTTCCGCACATGCCGCGACTCGGTCCGCTAAGTGCCGCGTGTTTCTATCATTTTGTTCACGAAGCCGCCGGACCTGTTCATTATAGGTTCAGGTGAACTCGCGCAGTTTCGGCGCGTTTGATCCCATATGCCTCCCAGAAGCGTCGGAATCCCGGCGTTGTGTGGCGCGTGCAGGAGTAAGGAAAACAGTCATGAGAATCCGGACGGCGGCGTTTGCCGCGATTTCCACCGTCGCATTGCTCGCCGGCTGCGCAACGCAGCCGCTGGGCCCGACGATCCCGGCGATGCCTCCTCAGGGCAAGTCGATGGACGCGTTCGAGCAGGACGAGAGCTATTGCGAGCAATACGCGAACGATCGCGCCTCCGGCCGCGTCAAGCAGGCCGATGACAGAGAGCTCCGCAACGGCGTCGTCGGCGCGGCGCTCGGCGCAGGCCTGGGCGCGCTTGCCGGAAACACCAAGGGCGCGGTCGCCGGCGGCATCATCGGTGGCGTCCTGGGCGGCGCATCCGGATCGGGCTGGGACCAGGCCCATATCCAGCGCGTCTACGACATCTCCTACGCGCAGTGCATGAAGGCGAAAGGCAACGAGGTCCCGATGGGCCACCCGCGCCGCTGGCGCCGCGACGAGTACTATGGCGCGCCGCCGACGCCGATGCCGCCGCCACCACCGCCGGGAAATTGATCGCGGATGGCATGCCAACCTTCGCTGCTCGCGCAGCGGAGGTTGGCGACCCCGGCAGGATTCGAACCTGCGACCCCCTGCTTAGAAGGCAGGTGCTCTATCCAGCTGAGCTACGGGATCGCTTAATGCGACCAGGGTATCTTACGATCGAACTTGAAATTGTCCGCGTAGGATTTTGATTTCGCAGCCGGTCTGTGCGGCTCGAAGACCTGATACGGGATGCCGTGCTTGTCGGCATAAGCGGCGGCTTCTTCGCTGGTGGCAAACTCCAGCTGCACCTGCTGGCGCATGTCGGACGAGCTGGTCCAGCCCATCAGCGGATCGATCCCGCGCGGCTGCTCCGGCTCGTATTCCAGCACCCACGACTTGGTGCGGGCCTTGCCGGACTGCATCGAGTTCTTCGCCGGAACGTAGATCCGCGCACGCATTGCCTGCTTCCTCTCAACCCACGTCCTGCAAGCGAAGGCTGGTCGGGGCGGCGTGATTCGAACACGCGACCCTCTGCTCCCAAAGCAGATGCGCTACCAGGCTGCGCCACGCCCCGGGTCCTGCTTGCCGGACGGCGGCCCGTGCTTACAACGTCGAGGGGCGCCCTTCAATGTCCGGGCGTGAAAATGGAGCCGCTGACCTTGTCGCCCGGCTCGATCCCGAGCGCCTTGGCCCGGCCGCCATTGATCTCGAGCACCGCGCGGATGGGCTCGCTCGACGGGATCGGCGCCTCGGAATACGGCACCGCATTGCCCGCGATCGAGGAGATCGTGCCGTCCGAGCGGATGAAGATGATGTCCAGCGGCAGGATCGTGTTCTTCATCCAGAACGTGGTCATGACGGTGGTGTGGAAGTCGAACAGCATGCCCGCGTTCGGCGCCATCGTCTTGCGGAACATCAGCCCTTTTTCCTGGGAGGCGTGATCGCCCGCCACTTCGACTTTGAAAGTGTCGGAACCTTTGGCCGTGTGGACGGCGATCGTCGTAGACGGCAGCGCGAGCGCTGTGCCGCTCAACAGGACGGCGAAAACAAACGACAGCGAAGCAGCGCGCATGCGAACCTCTCGGCTTGAGCTTCAGAGTGCCGCAAACCGAAACGCCATGCAAAGCACCGATTCAAGCGTCGACGACCGTGATCTCGGCGGCGAGTTCGCCCTTGGGCCCGTCGCCCGCCCGCACGCGCACGCGCTGCCCCTGGATCAGTTCGCGGATGCCGTAGCGCCTGAGCGTCTCCATATGGACGAAGATGTCCGGCGTGTCGGGACCGCGCGAGACGAAGCCGTAACCCTTGCCGCGATTGAACCACTTCACGGTCGCGTCGAACGGCGGTCCCTTGGGCTCGGCCAAATAGCGGGCCGCGCGCTGAGCGGCCGCGGGCGGCGGAGCAGCCGTGCTGTTGTCCAGCGAGATCAGCCGGCGCGCCTGGAGTCCTCTCGGGCCCTGCACCGCTTCGCACACGACCTTGGCGCCCTCATAGGCCGCCTTGAAGCCGGATTGGCGGACGCAGGTCTGGTGCAGCAGCACGTCGCCCTGTGCTCCTCCCGCCGGTTTTATGAAACCGTACCCCTTCGTAAGATCGAACCACTTGACCTGGCCCACGACTTCCTGGGCCGGCGCTTCCCCTGACCCGGACGAATCCGGTACGCTCATGTCCATCTGTTTCCCCATACGCTTGATGGTAAAAATAAGGTTAACACACTCACGAAAGCGCGAGAAGCAAAACTGTCACGTTTGGACCAATTTTTTTCAATCTAGGGTCGTTTCACCCAACCCATTGGTAACACTGTAAAATTGTTGAACGCGCGAGAGAGGACGGGATGGATTTCAACGGCCGCTATGTCATCCCCGCCCCCCCGGAAGCGGTCTGGGCGGCGTTGAACGACCCCGAGATCCTCAAGCACTGCATTCCGGGTTGCGAGCGGCTCGACAAGACCAGCCCCACCGATTTCGCCGCGGTGGCGACGCTCAAGATCGGACCGCTCAAGGCGTCGTTCAAAGGCAAGGTCACGCTTTCGGATCTCGAGCCGCCATTCCGTTGCAAGCTTGCGGGCGAAGGTCAAGGCGGCGTCGCGGGCTTCGCCAAGGGGCACGCCGACGTCGAACTGACGCCGGAGGGAAGCGGCACGGTGCTGAGCTACAAGGCGCATGCGTCGGTCGGCGGAAAGCTCGCGCAGATCGGCCAACGCCTGATCGACGGCGCGGCGAAGCAGATCGCGGACGATTTCTTCGGGCGCTTCACGCACGCGCTGACCGCGGCCAATCCCGTCCCGGAGCTGGAGCCCGATCCGGAAGTCGATGCCGCGCCGCCTCCGGTCGCCGTCGAGAACGCGCGCCAAGGTGCGCTCGCGCCGGAAGTCTGGGTCCTGGGCCTGGTGGGCGTCGTGGCGATCCTGCTGCTGATATTGGGTGTGGTGCTGTGAGGCTTGACGCTCGCGTGCCCGCAACCGACACTTTCGCATCGCCCTTCATGACAGAGGTATCCCAATGGCCGTCGTCTCCTTGACGGTGAACGGCAAGCCGGTTTCGCAGGAGACCGAGGACCGCACGCTGCTCGTCTATTTCCTGCGCGATCAGCTGGGACTGACCGGCACGCATATCGGCTGCGACACCAGCCAATGCGGCGCCTGTGTCGTGCATGTGAACGGGCGCGCGGTGAAGTCCTGCACCATGTTCGCCGCGCAGGCGGCCGGTGCGGACGTCACAACGATCGAGGGCCTCGCCAAGGACGGCAAGCTGCATCCGGTGCAGGAGGCGTTTCGCGAGAACCACGGCCTGCAATGCGGCTTCTGCACGCCGGGCATGATCATGACGGCCGTCGACATGATCCGCCGCATCCCCGTGCTCGACCGCGCGACGATCCGCGAGGAGCTCGAGGGCAACATCTGCCGCTGCACCGGCTATCACAACATCGTCTCGGCCATCGAGGACGCGGCGAAGCGCATGCAGGCGGACGCGAAAGGGAGAGCGGCGTGATCCCCTATTCCTTCAGCTACCGCCGCGCCGCCTCGCTCAAGGACGCCGAGGCGCTGCTCGCCGGATCGCCGGACGCCAAGCTGCTCGCGGGCGGACAGACGCTGATCGCCGCGATGAAGATGCGGTTGGCGCAGCCGTCCGAGCTGATCGACATTTCGGGCCTCAAGGAGCTCGCCTTCATCCGCGCAAGCGAGGGCGCGGTGACCATCGGCGCCGCCGCCAAACATTTCGAGGTGGCGACGTCGGCCGATGTCGGGCGCGCGATCCCCGCGCTCGCGGAGTTGGCCGGCTCCATCGGCGATCCCGCGGTCAGGCACATGGGAACGCTCGGAGGCTCGCTCGCCAATAACGATCCGGCGGCGGACTATCCGGCCGCGGTGCTGGCGCTGAATGCGACCGTCAAGACCAACCGGCGCAGCATCCATGCCGATGCCTTCTTCACCGGCATGTTCTCGACGGCGCTCGAGGACGGCGAGATCATCACCGAGGCGTCGTTCCCCGTTCCCGAGCGCGCCGGCTATGCCAAGTTCCCGAACCCGGCCTCGCGCTATGCGATGGCGGGCGTGTTCGTGGCCAAGACCGGTGCGGGCGTGCGCGTGGCGGTGACCGGAGCCGGCGCTTGCGTGTTCCGCGCGCCCGCGATGGAAGCGGCGCTGAACAAGAACTTCACGCCCGACGCCCTCGCCGGCATCGAGGTCGATCCGGACGAACTCAATTCCGACATCCACGGCTCGGCCGAATACCGCGCCAATCTCGTGAGCGTGATGGCCAGGCGCGCGGTGATTGCGGCGCTGCGCTAGAGAACGCACTCGACTGGGCCACGTTTCAAAACTTGTCATGGCCCGCGAATGCGGGCCATGACATCAGTTTTTAATTGAGTACAAACCCTGGAACGTCAGCGCTTCCTCGGCCGCGTGTCGAGCGCGGCGAGTTCGGGCTTGAGTTCGCGCATCATCGTCTCGGCTTCGCCGGTCAGCTTGGCCACGGCATCCGCCATCACCTTCTCCTTCAGGCGTTCGCCCGTGTCGCGCGACTCGATGCGCGTGGACGCGCTCTTGTCGTCGGAGTTCGAGCGGATCGTGCCGTAGGGATAGCCGTTGCGCACGTCGATCAGCATCGCCTGGGCGACGCCCATCGCCTTGACGTCCTGCGACGGCAGCACGAACGCGCCGATCAGCGTCCACTCCGCGAGCGACAGTCCGGTGTCCTTCGCATCCGCCGTGCCGTCGACCTCGTAGATCAGCACGGCGTCGAGATGCTGGCGCGCGGCAGCGAGCCGGATCGTGCCGACCGTGTGCTTCGCGAACGAGGCGCGGTCGCCTTCGACGAACGGCTGCTCGACCATCGAGGCGATCATCGGGCTCACGGGCACGAACTCGCCGAAGCCGGGGCCGAGATCGTAGGCGGCTTTCGTCCAATGCTCGGCTTCGTCCGCCGGAATCGCCGCGAGGCCGCCGCGGTCGAGACGCGCGATGCCGATGCGCGCGGGGAAGCGCAAGGTCGGCTCGACGGCCGCTACGCTGCGCACCTGCGCGTCTATGTCGCCGGACGGTCCGGCCGTATTTCTGCTTTGCGGATAGGCGGCGAGCCAATCGCGGCCGGATGTCGTTTGCGTATCGAAGCTGCAGGCTCCAAGCAAAGCCACGGAGCCCAGGATCATGAGTATGGACGTGACGGATCGCGCGCGCATCGTTCCCTCCTTTTTTTCCGACTGCACGCGCGGAGCTTCGGAAGCGAAGGTGTCGCAATGAGGCGTGAAATGTGTTCGGATCGCGTTTGTCTGTGGCGCAATTGGGAATGACCGGCATGGATGACGCCCTGAAGGCCGCGGCGCGGTGGATCGGCGAAGGCCGCAAGGCCGCTCTCGGCACCGTGGTGAAGACGTGGGGCTCGTCGCCGCGTCCGACCGGAAGCCAGATCGCGGTGCGCGACGACGGCGCGTTCGTGGGCTCGGTGTCGGGCGGCTGCGTCGAGGGCGCGGTGATCGCCGAAGCACGGGCCGCGATGGAAGACGGCAAGACGCGCCTCTTGGAGTTCGGCGTCAGCGACGAGCAGGCTTGGGGCGTCGGGCTCGCCTGCGGCGGGCGCATCGAGATCTTCGTCGAGCCGGTCGACTGACCCATGCGGCGCGAAACGCTCCTTACACTGAACGAGATGCGCGAGGCGGGCCGCGCGGTGGTGCGCGCCACGGACCTCGCCGCCGGCGAGGACCGGCTTATCGATCCGTATACGGATCGCTCGCCGCTCGGCCTTGCAGCAAGCGAGGCTGCGCGCGCGGACCAGAGCGGCAGCGTCGAGATCGAAGGCCGCGCCTGGTTCCTCGCCGTCTTCAATCCGCCGCTCGAGCTCGTCGTCGTGGGCGCGGCGCATATCGCCCAGCCTTTGACGCAGATCGCGGCACTTATGGGCTACCGCGTCCGCGTCATCGATCCGCGCCAGGCCTTTGCGACGCCGCAGCGCTTTCCCGGTGTCGCGCTCTCGCACGACTGGCCCGACGAGGCGCTTGCCAAGGAGCCGCTTGGGCCGCGCAGCGCGCTCGTGGCGCTCACCCACGATCCCAAGGTCGACGATCCGGCGCTGAGCGCGGCGCTGGCCTCGAACTGCTTCTACATCGGCGCGCTGGGCTCGAAGAAGACCCATGCCGGCCGCCTCGCGCGGCTGAAGGCGGCCGGTTTCGACGACACCCAACTCGCCCGCATCCGCGGCCCCGTGGGCCTTGCCATCGGCGCCAGGAGCCCGGCCGAGATCGCGATCTCGATCATGGCCGAGATCACGCAGACCTTGCGTCAGCCGCCGCGGTGAAAGCGTGCCCGGCCGGATGGCGCGTCGCGCGTCACCACGCCGTCGCCCTTCTTGTCCAGCCGCGCAAACTCCTTCTGTTCCGGCGCCGAGAATTCGGCGAGCGAAAGCTTGCCGTCGTGATCGGTATCGAGACGCGCGAAGTACTTCGCGCTGGTCTCGCGGTATTTCTTGAGCGCCGCGGCGCCGAACTGCTCTTCGCTCATCGTCTTGGCGCCGCCTGCCGTCTGCATGAACCGCCTGGCGGTGGCGCTGTCGAATTCCGCATGCGTCACCTGCCCGTCATGGTTCAGGTCGTTCTCGGCGCAGAACCGCGCCCGCCCAAATCCACTATGGAAGCGCCCTCCCTCGTTCGGACGATACCCGGCGTCATGTACAGAACCCGGCGCGCAGGATTCGCTGCCCTTGCCGTCCGGATCGAACATCTCGAAGCGCGCGCGCTGGGGCCCGGCGAACTCGTCGAGCGAGAGTCTGCCGTCGCCGTTCCAGTCCAGGCGGCGGAACATCTGTACCGTGCGCTGGCGGAATTGCGGCAGGTTCATCTCAGCGAACTGGTCGGACGTCATCGTCCCGCCATGGGCCGCGGCAGCAAAACGGATGGCGAGCGCCTTGTTCATCTCGTCGTGGGTGACCTTGCCGTCATGATTGAGGTCGAATTCCGTGAAAAAGCGGTTCGCGAACTGGCCGGACTCATGCATCCGGCTCTGCATCCGTCCCTCGAGCCCGGCAGCGTCCCTCTGGGCGAAGACCGCACCGTTGCCGAGGGCCAAAACACAGGCACCGGCCGCCAAAAACGCTCTGATTCCGCGGCGCATGTTCAGCCTCCCGGTCAAAACCTTCGATAGAACTGACCATATTATGCCTCCAAGGGTTTATCAAGAACAAAACGGGATCATCGTACTTTGTATCACTTCTGAGAGATACGACACACTTTGTGGCACATCAGGGCTTTGCAGTGCCGTGACGGCGGTCGTATGAGCGTCACGAATGACCAAGGACGAGACCAAGCCCCATATCCTCGTGGTCGAGGACGCCCGCGACATCCGTGAGCCGCTGGCCCGATACCTGCGCGAGCATTTCTATCGCGTGACCACCGCAGCGGACTCCGCGTCCGCGCGGCGCGTGATGAAGGGGTCCGCGATCGACCTCGTCGTGCTCGACATCATGATGCCCGGCGAGGACGGGCTCAGCCTGTGCCGTTCGGTCCGCGAAACCAGCCAGATCCCGGTGATCCTGCTCACGGCGAAAGGCGAGGAGGTCGACCGCATCATCGGGCTGGAGATGGGCGCCGACGACTACATCGCCAAGCCCTTCAGCCCACGCGAGCTGATCGCGCGCATCGCCGCCGTGCTGCGCCGCACCCAGGCGCTGCCGCCGCGCCAGAAGCCGCCCTCCGCCGCCCGCATCCGCTTCGGCGATTGGGTGCTCGACACCGGCCAGCGCGAGCTGATCGGGGCCGAGGGCGTGGCGATGCCGCTCTCCAGCGGCGAGTTCCGGCTGCTCACCACCCTGCTCGAGCGGCCCAAGATCGCGCTTACCCGCAACCAGCTCCTTGATCTGACCAAGGGACGCGACGCAGAATTGTTCGATCGCAGCATCGACAATCACGTGAGCCGCTTGCGCAAGAAGATCGAGCCCGATCCCAAGAACCCCCGGTACATCAAGACCGTCTGGGGCGGCGGGTACATCTTCGCCCTCGAGCCCGAAACCGAATGAGGCTCGTCCCGCGCACGCTCGGCATGCAGCTTGTCGCGGTGACGGCGGCGGCGGTGCTGGTCTCCAACGTGGCGGTCGCCGTCTGGTTCGAGCTCACGACCGAGCGCCAGAACGAAGCCCAGCTCATGGAGCGCATCGTGGACCGCGCGGCCTCGGCCGCAACTCTGCTCGCGGCCATCCCGCCCAAGGCACGCGACGCCGCGTCCGACACGATGAGCACGGGGGTGTGGAACTTCGACATCCGCAACGGCAAGGACGTCCAGCAGCCGATGACGGAGGACGAAGCCAAGCTCGCCGCCAAGGTGCGCGCGCTGCTGCCCAAGGACGAGGTGCGATACCCCGTATCGGTGAGCATGCGCGAAACCGTCAGCCCTCCGGCCGATCTGCGCGCGGGCCGGCGCGGGCCCGGCCCGGCGACCCAGTTCATCGTGCCCATCACCGGCGACCAGCAGGTCGTCGCCACGTTCTATCGTCCCACCGCCACCACCTGGCCCGTCGAGATCATGGCCGCGGCGCTCGGCGCCATCATCGCCGCATCGGTCGCGGCCGCGTATTTCGCCAGACGGGTGACGCGGCCGCTCTCCGAGCTGGCCCGCGCCGCGTCCGTCGTGGCCAAGGGCGGCCCGGCGCCGAGGCTCAGCGAGACCGGGCCGCAGGACGTGCGCGACGCGGCGCATGCCTTCAACGCCATGACCGACGAGGTCAGCCGCACACTCCACAGCCAGCGCCAGCTTCTCTCCGCCGTGGGCCACGACCTGCGCACGCCCATCACGGCGATGCGCATCAGTCTGGAATTCGTCGACGATCGTGAACTCCGCGACGGGCTGCAGAAGAACCTGGACGAACTGCAGGAGCTGACCGAAGCCGTGCTTTCCGCGGCGCGCGGCACGGGCGGCGAGGTCAAGCGCAACGTCGATCTCTCCGCGCTGCTCGAAAGCATCTGCGCCGATCTCGACGATCTGGGCGAGCCGGTGAGCTGCGACGTGCGCGAGGAGCCCTCGCCCCTCATCTGCCGTCCCAATGAGATCCGCCGCGCCGTGCGCAATCTCGTGGAGAACGCCGTGGCCTACGGCCGCCGCGCCAGCGTGAGCCTGTCCCAGGACGGCGCGAGCTACGAGATCACGGTCGAGGACGACGGTCCCGGCATCCCCGAGACCGAACATGCGCGCGTGTTCGAGCCGTTCGTGCGCCTGGAAAGCTCGCGCAACGCCGACACCGGCGGCACCGGGCTGGGCCTCACCCTCGTCAAGGCCATCGCCGAAGGCCATGGCGGCGGCGTGACGCTGGAGAACCGGCCGGAAGGCGGCCTGCGCGCCCGGCTGCGTTTGCCGCGCGAGGCGGTCGCCGCGTAACGCCAGGACAAGCTCACCCTTCGACAGGCTCAGGGTGAGGGTCTGCGCTGGTTGCAGTCCCTCATGCTGAGCTTGTCGAAGCATGAGGGCAGCGCGGTTACCTCCGGCCATCCGATCCTCTAATCTCCGCTTCATGCTATTCGGCTCCATTCCCGTCTGTGACGCTGCCGGCGCGGTCCTCGCGCATTCGGTGCGCGCCGGGGCGCGAGTGCTCCGCAAGGGGCGCGTGCTGTCTTCCGCCGATCTGGCCGATCTCGCTGCGGCCGGCGTGCGCGAGGTGGTGGCCGCGCGCCTCGAAGCCGCGGACATCGCCGAGGACGAAGCCGCGGCGCGGATCGCGAAAGCCTGTGCCGGCGGCAACGTCCGCATCGGCGCAGCGTTCACGGGCCGCGCGAACCTGTACGCGACCGCGCCGGGCGTCGTCCTCGTCGACCGGGCGCGCGTGGAGGCGCTGAACGCGCTAGACGAATCCATCACGCTCGCGACCGCGATGCCGTTCGACCGCACGGCGGACCGGCAGATGCTGGCGACGGTCAAGATCATCCCCTTCGCCGCGCCCCGCGCCCGTGTCGAGGAGGCGGAACGGCTGCTGCGCGACGGCGCCGTGGTGCGTGTCGCGCCTTTCGTGCCCCGGCGCGCCGCGCTGATCTCGACCACCCTGCCCGGCACCAAGCCGAGCGTGCTCGACAAGAACCGCAGCGCGCTGGACGACCGTCTCCACGCAATCGGTTCGACGATCATGGCCGAGCGGCGCGTGGCGCATGAGACGGACGCGCTCGCCGCCGCCATCCGCGAGGCCACGGGCGCCGATCCCATCCTGATCTTCGGCGCCGGCGCGATCACCGACCGCCGCGACGTCATCCCGGCGGCGATCGAGGCCGCGGGCGGCACCATCGACGCCTTCGGCATGCCGGTCGATCCCGGGAACCTGCTGCTCACCGCGCGGCTCGATGGCGCGGTGGTGATCGGCCTGCCCGGCTGCGCGCGCTCGCCCAAGCAGAACGGGTTCGACTTCGTCCTGTGGCGGGTCGCCGCCGGCTTGGCCGTCGGCCGTGCCGAGATCGCGGCGATGGGCGTCGGCGGGCTGCTCGGCGAGATCCCGACAAGGCCGCATCCGCGCGACGAGCGGCCGGCCGAACTGCCCCGGATCGGCGCCGTTGTGCTCGCCGCGGGACAGTCGACGCGGATGGGCTCGCACAAGCTCCTGGAGCGGATCGGCGGCAAGCCGCTGGTGCGGCACGCGGTCGAGGCGGCGCTCGGCAGCGCCGCGCGGCCGGTTATTGTTGTCACTGGCAACAGCGCGGATGAGGTCAAGGCGGCGCTGACGGGTCTCGATGTGCAATTCTACGATAATCCTGACTTTCCAAAAGGTTTGAGTACGTCCCTAAAGCGCGGCATCAGCGCGCTGCCGCAGGATTGCGACGGCGCCGCGATCCTGCTGGCCGATATGCCCGACATCGGCCCCGCGCTGATCGACAAGCTCATCGCGGCCTTCGACCCGGCCGAGGAGCGGGCGATCTGCGTCGCCACCCGCCACGGCCGCCGGGGGAACCCGGTGCTCTGGGCCCGGCGGTTCTTCCCCGAAATGATGACCCTGCAGGGCGATGCCGGCGCGAAGCCGCTGATGACGGCGTATGATGAGCTGGTGTGCGAGGTCGAGGCCGGTGACGACGGCCCGCTGATCGACATCGACACGCCGCAGGCGCTTGAAGCATACAGGTCAAGATGAGCGACCCACTCTACAAGAAGCCGCTGCTCCGTCTGGCCGCCGACGCCGCGGGCGCGGGCCGCCTGGAGGAGCCGCACGCGACCGGCACGGTGCGCAACCCGGCCTGCGGCGACAGCATCACGGTCGACCTCGCGCTCGAGGCCGACCGCATCACCGGCATCGCCTTCGAGACCAAGGCCTGCGTGCTGGTCCAGGCGTCGGCCTCGATCCTCGGCGCCGACGCAATGGGGCTGAACCGCGACGAGATCGCCTCCCTGCGCGACGCGGTGGTGAAGATGCTCACCAGCGACGGCGCACCGCCGCCCGCGCCCTTCAACACCTATCACCATTTCGACGGCGTCTGCGAGCACAAGGCCCGACACCGCTGTGTGCTGCTCCCGCTCGAAGCGGTGCTCGCCGCGTTCGATCAGGTGAAGTAGCGCTGCCGTTCCCCACCCCACTCATTGTCATTCCCGGCCGAGCGATGCCATCGGCATCGCGAGGGGAAGGGAACCCAGGTGGAAAGAGCGAGCCCGGCCTGTCCACCTGGGTCCCCTTCCCTCGCATCGACGCTGGCGCGCCGATGCTCGCCGGGGATGACAGGTAAGGCTTATTCTCCAATCTCAAATCCATATGGTGCCAACTTGCGGCCACCGTGCTCGACCTCCTTTGCGCTCATGTTGAAGGTGCACACGACGCGTTCGCCGTCGTGGACGCGCGCGAAGGACAGGATCGGCGCGGGCGCGTCGAGCGCCTCGATCGTGCCCAGGCGCAGCGCGGCGCTCGCCTTGCGCCTCCTGAGGAAGTCGCGCGCGAAGTTGAGCGTCGAGTCCTTGTCGCCGTCCTGGCGCGACACGGCGAGCGGCTTGTGCGCGGCGCCCAGCGGCAGCCACGGCGTGCCCGTGGTGAAGCCGAGCTCGGGCGCACCCTCGTCCCACGGCATCGGCGTGCGGCAGCCGTCGCGGCCTTTCGCGGCGGGATAGTAGAGATCGCCCACCGGATCGCGCAGCTCGTGGCGCGCGAGATCGACCTCCGGCAGGCCGAGCTCCTCGCCCTGGTACATCAAGACCGTGCCGCGCAGCGTGAAGAGCAGCGCCAGCATCATCTTCGCGAGCCCCGGATCGCCGGCCGCGCCGCCGCCGAAGCGCGTGACCGTGCGCACGATGTCGTGGTTGCAGAACGAGACGCAGGGCCAGTAGTGCGGATGGCGCGCCAGCGTCGCGATCTCCTTCAGCACGAAATCCGGCGACAATTTCCGTGCACGGAGCAGCTCGAAGGTATAGCTCGCATGCAGCCCGTCGGCGGCGTAGGCGCCCGAGCGCTCGAAGCCTTCCGAGAACTCGCCGAAGACGAACGCGCCCGCATGCTTCTCGACCTGGGCGCGGATCTCGCGCAGGGCGTCGATGTTGTCGGCGAGGTTGGAGTCGTGCATGTGGCGCTGCAGGTTCGCGGCATGGCCCCAGATCGCGCCGGTGCGGCTCTCCATCGGCACGGGCGGATTGTCCGCGAGCGTGGGATCGTGGAGATAGGCGTTGGCGACGTCGAGACGGTAGCCGTCGGCGCCGCGCGTGAGCCACAGATCCAGCACGTCGAGCGCCGCGCGCTTGGCGGCCTCGTCGCGCCAGTTGAGCTTGGGCTGCTGGCGAAGGAATTTGTGGTGATAGTGCTGGCGCCGCTCGGGCCTGTACGCCCAGGCCGGGCCGCCGAACGCGCTGAGCCAGTTGTTCGGCGCGGTGCCGTCGGGCTTCGGCTCCGCCCACACATACCAGTCCGACTTCGGCCCGCGCGCCAGGCTGTCGGAGAACCACGCATGCTCGTCGGAGGTGTGGCAGAGCACCTCGTCGAGCAGCACGCGGATGCCGCGCGCATGGCACGAAGCGAGCAGCGCGTCGAACCCGGCGAGCGTGCCGTAATCGGGATGCACGCCCTCATAATCGCTGACGTCGTAGCCCCAGTCGCGGTTGGGCGACGGATGCACCGGCGACAGCCACAGCGCATCGACGCCGAGGGCTGCGATGTAGTCGAGCTTGCCCAGCAGCCCGGCGAAATCGCCATACCCGTCGCCGTCCGAATCCGCGAAGGAACGGATATAGACCTGATAGACCACGGCGCCCCGCCACCATGGAACGTGTGTTTCCGGCATCGCTGCGTGCTCTTTGAGTCGCGCGAGCGAGTGTAAGGCGGTGCGCGGCACTTAACCTCCCCCTTGTGGGGAGGTCGAAAAACTTCGAGCGCAGCGAAGAAGTTTTTCGGGTGGGGGTTTGACGCCGGGCGCAGGCCCCCCACCCGAAAAATGCTTCGCATTTTTCGACCTCCCCACAAGGGGGAGGTCTGATAGCGCCAAAACCGCAACATCTTGATCGTTGAATTCGCGTTCGCAGCTTTTTTCGTCGCGAGCGCGCGACGCGCGTTGGTCCCAAGATCCAGGCGGCAGATGAGATTGCGCGTCTCGCGCAGCCGCGCACGCACCTTCGCGCGGCGCGCCATGCGGACGCGCGTGTAGCGGCCGTGCAGCAGCCGGTTGCTGTTGCCGAACGGCGCGCCGACCTTGCCTCCCGTGCGCTTGCCCAATTGAACCTCAACTTTCGAGGGGTACCCCCTCTTCATCCCTTCGCCATCCGTTTGAACGTCCGTTCTCCGTCGCCGCTCTTCTGTACAGAAGAAGCGCTGAAATCAGCGCTTGCCGCGCACGCATCCGAAACAGACGTCCAGCGGAAGGTGGGAAGCGCGAGCGGGTGTTTCAAGTAGTGGTTGCAAAATTTAATATTGCAGCTATTACGTTCCGCGCGGCTTCCCGCAGGGAGAAAGGAAACAGTGAACGCTGCTTCACGCCGCGCTTAACCCTCTTCCTTTACGCGCCGTTCACCGGGGTGGGCGCGTAGTCAACCGGGGCTGGCGATAAGTGCCGGTGATGGTTGGAATGTCGCTCAAGAAAACCTTCCTGCTGCTGGGTGCGTCCTTGGCGGCGTGCATGACCGCGGGCGGCGCGCAGGCGCGGCGGTTCGAGCTGCTCTACACGTTCCATGGCGCGGACGGGAACGGGCCCGTCGTGTCGCCGATCCTGGACGATCAAGGCAATCTCTACGGCACGACGCGCAGCGGCGGTGCAGCGGACAAGGGCACGGTGTTCAAGCTCGCGCCGGACGGCAATCTGACCACGCTCGCGGATTTCGCGCGGCACGGCTCCGGCGCCGAGCCGCTGGCGTCGCTATGGCGCGACACGCACGGCAATCTCTTCGGCACGACGTGGAATGTCAGGGCCGGGCGCCATTCGCCGAGCGGCGGCACGCTGTACGAGATCACCGCGTCCGGCCGTGAAAAGACGCTGCATCGCTTCTCGCCATTCGATCCGTTCGGCTACAGCCCGGAGGGCGGCGTCATCGAGGATGTGCAAGGCAACCTCTACGGCGCCACGATGTTCGGCGGCACATACGGCTATGGCGTGGCCTACAAGCTCGCACCCGACGGCACGATGACGGTGCTGCACGCCTTCGGCGCAACCTCCGACGACGGCCGGCAGCCGGTCGGATCGCTGGCGATGGACGCGGCCGGCAATCTCTACGGCGCCACGACGCAGGGCGGCGCGCAGCAGGCCGGCGGCACGGTGTTCAAGATCGCGCCCGACGGCACGGAGAGCATCGTGCATTCGTTCTTCGTCCAGGGCGCCGACGGGTTCCAGCCTTATGGCGGCGTGCTGCTCGACGCGGCGGGAAACATCTACGGCACGACGACGCTGGGCGGCCATGATTTCGACGGCACCGTCTACAAGCTCGCGCCCGACGGGACCGAGACGATCCTGCACAGCTTCTCGAAATATCTCGACGGCACGCAGCCGATGGGCAGCCTCGTCGCCGACGCGAATGGCAACCTCTACGGCACCACATCGGGCGGCGGCCCGGACGATTCCGGCACGGTGTTCGAGATGGCGCGCGACGGCACGTTCCGTACGCTGCACAGCTTCGACACGATCGGGCGCCACTTTCGCAACGGCATATGGCCGGTGGGAGGGCTCGCGATCGACGCGGCGGGCAATCTCTACGGTACGACGAGCTGGGACGGCGGCACTCCGGGGCATCACGGCTACGGCACGGTTTTCAAGATCAGCGCGCGGTAACGGCGCGAACGAAAAGGAGTTCGTGGGATGTCTTTCAAGACAACGGCATTGATCGTCGGCATGGCGCTCGCGATCGGCGCAAGCGGCGCGCAGGCGCAGACCTATCACACGCTCTATCGCTTCAAAGGCGGCCCGGACGGCGCCAAGCCGGTGGGACCGCTCGTGGTGGACAGCACGGGCAACGTCTTCGGCGAGACCGAGCTCGGCGGCGCGAACGGCGCGGGCACCCTCTTCCGTCTCACGCAAGCCGTGGGCCAGGAGAAGAGCGAGACGATCATCCATTCCTTCAGGGGCATGCTCAACGACGGCTGTGCGCCGTGGGGCGGTCTTTCGGTGGACCGCAACGGCTGGCTCTACGGCGTGACCCCGACTTGCGGCGTCTTCGGTCAGGGCGTGCTTTTCGAGTACTCGCACGGCGAGATCGCCCTGTACTCGTTCAACAACCTGAGCGGCATCTATCCCGGCACGCGGCCCGTCGAGGATATGTACAACGAGCTCTACGGCGTCACGCCTTACGGCGGCAACACCACCGCGTGCAGCCAGGGCTGCGGCACGATCTATACTTATGCGGGCTCGGAGATCACGCTGCACGAATTCAAGGGCAGCGACGGCGAGGCACCCTTCGGCGCGCTCGTCGAGGACAGCGCGGGCAGTTTCTACGGCACGACGATGGCAGGCGGAAGCGGCGGCGGCGGCACGATCTTCAAGCTTGCGCCGACCGGCCTGGCGACGCTCCACGCTTTCGATGCGGGCGGCGGCAAGCGCGGCGACAGCCTCTCCGCGCCGAACTACGGCGTGGTGCGCGATGCGGCGGGCAATCTCTACGGCGTGGCGGGCAAGACCGCGCCGGCGCACGACAAGAAATGCCCGGACAACAATTGCGGCGCGCTCTACATGCTCTCGCCCGCGGGCAAGCTGCGCGTGCTGCACGCCTTCACCGGCGGGACGGACGGCGCAGCGCCCAACGGCGCGCTTGCGATGGACGAAGCGGGCAGTCTCTACGGGACGACCGCGGCGGGGGGCGGCGCGGACTGCGCGGGCGGCCAGGGCTGCGGTGTGGTGTTCCGCTGGTCGCCGGACGGCTCGATGGCGATCCTGCACGCGTTCAGCGCGCATGACGGCACGCCGAACGGCCTGACGCTGGCGGCAGACGGCAAGCTCTACGGCGCCGCCTACAACACGGACCACCCGGCATCGGGCGGCGTGATCTTCAGGATCGATCCATAAGGAGCATCGGCAGATGCCGCTCAGACAAGCAGTTTTGACGGCCTGCGCCGCGCTCGCGCTCTGCGCGTCCGGCGCCCAGGCCAAGTTCCACACGATCTACACGTTCCACGGCCTGGACGGCGCGGGCCCGGCCGCGGCGCCGCTCGTCGATCGCGACGGCACGCTCTACGGCACGACCGTGGGCGGCGGTCCGCTGGGCAGAGGCACGGTGTACAAGCTCGCGCCGGACGGCAGCAACGAGACGCTGCTCACCGATTTTCCGAAGACGCGCGACGGCACACAGCCCGCCGCCCCGCTGTGGCGCGACGCGAAGGGCAATCTCTTCGGCACCACGTCGTGGCCCAGGCTGCATGCCCACGCGACCCTGTTCGGCACGCTGTTCGAGATCACCAAGCGCGGCCATCTGAACATCCTGCACCGCTTCCAGAGGGACGATCCGGCGGGCTTCGGCCCGAGTGGCGGCGTGATCGGCGACGGCGCGGGCCATCTCTACGGCACGACCCAGTTCGGCGGCGGCGGGCATGGCGGCACGGTGTACAAGTTCAACCTCATCAACCAGGGCTTCATGACGGTGGTGCACACCTTCCGTTCCAAGCAAGGCGACGCCGCGAAGCCGACCGGATCGCTGGCGGTCGACGCGAACGGCAATCTCTACGGCACCGGCACGGTCGGCGGCGCGTCGTTCGGCGGCGCGGTGTTCAAGATCGCGCCCGACGGGACGGAGAGCCTCGTCTTCTCCTTCGGCACTTATCGCGGCGACGCGCTTTTCCCGAACGGCGGCGTGACGCTCGACGGCGCCGGCAACATCTACGGCTCGGCGTTGGAAGGCGGCGTGTGGGGCGACGGCGCGGTGTTCGAACTGGCGCCCGACGGCACCGAGACGCTGCTGCACAGCTTCGTGAACACAGGCAAATGGGAGGGCAAGCAACCCAATGGCGGCCTGGTTCTCGCCGCCAACGGCAGTCTCACCGGCACGACCAATCAAGGCGGCATCGGCGAATGCGGCGTGGTGTTCAGGCTTTCGCGCGGCGGCGATTTCCGCCTGCTGTACACGTTCAACTCCGGCCGCCGCGGCGTCCACAACGGCTGCGAGCCGGAGGCGGGCCTCACCACCGACGCGGCGGGCAACTTCTACGGCACGACCTCCTTCATGGGCGGCAACCACCACGTAACCTTCGACGGCACCGTGTTCAAGATCGACGCGGAGTAGGTCTGGCAGTCGCGTCATCCTGAGGTGCGAGCGTGAGCCGAGCCTCGAAGGATGGCGCGCCGCCCTCACCCACCAACCTTGACCGCATAAACCAGCATCCAGAACCCGCAGACGAGATTCCAAGCCGCCATGACCGCCTGCGCCCAGATCCCGGTGCGATAGCGCGGATTGCGCGTGCGCAGATAGAGCTTCAGATATTTCTCGAACCCGAGCGCACAAGTCAGCCCCGCGAACACGAGCGTCAACCCGACAGCCGTCAGCATCCCCCGCTCCCCTGGTGATCGGGGAGTTAAGAAGCCTCCGTAGGAAGACCGCGTGCGCCTTTGAGCTTTCGCCCTGAACATACGCGCACGCCTCCCCGACCATAAAGGATCGAAGAGTGCTTTGGCGGCGGCACTTGCGCCGCCTACGGAGGGGTTCTTAAGCCCCGGAACGTTCAGTAATCGTCAATACATTTTATAGCAGCCAAAAAAGAGAAATGCGAGTTGGATTACCTCGGCACTGGCATCTGATATGTTGAGGCAATTTTTCCCGACAGGATGCCTATGAACGCAACTCCGATTTCGGCGCCCACTCCACCTCTCAGTATCAAAATCGATACCGAAGGCGATGCCCACTATAAGTCAATATCGCGATTGGAATGGGACAACATCCCTCCTCTCGCGGTTCTCACTGGTTTAAATGGGGCTGGCAAGTCTCAATTGCTGGAAGTCCTAGCGTATAGGCTTACTGGAACACAACATCCGCAGGGCCCGCATACGGGAATGCAACGATTGCTGGTGAAACCGTCAGAGCAAATTAGCCCCGATTCCGTAGTTTACCTCGGACAATCAAATTCCGATGTGTCGGACTCGGGTTCTGGCTTCACTCAGCTTCAGCAACTAAAGCGGAATCTGCATAACGAACTTAGCCGCGGTGTTGGCCACAACATGCAACAAGCAATTTTAGCCGCGCGAGTATGCAGATACCTGGGCATTTCACATATCAACCAAATTGGAGTTGAGGAGCTCGCAACGCGGCTTCCCGATAGTTTTGCCTTCATGCTCAACGCCACCGATGTTTCGCCCGGGCTAGCGCACTTCTTCGTCGCCTACCGCATACAAGCAGTGCAAGAATTGGAGAAGGGGCTCAATGAAAAGGAAATTCTCGAAAAGTTCGGTCCAGCCCCTTGGGATATCGTCAACGACGCATTTCAGGTGGCAGACTTCCCCTACAGGGTTGTCTCTCCGCGTGAAGCTGGCTTTATGGATGACTACGTACTCCAGTTCCGAAGTCAGTACACGGATGAACTGCTGAGGCCAAGCGCCTTTTCCTCCGGCGAGAAAATAATTCTTCGATTGATTCTTTGGCTTTTTTTATCGAAGCAGGATCAAATGTTTCCTCGTCTTTTCCTGCTAGACGAACCTGACGCACACTTGCATCCGTCTATGACCCGACAATTCATGACGGTTGTAAAAGAAGTTCTCGTCGAACGCTTTGGCGTGCGCGTTATTCTGACTACACATTCCCCCTCAACAGTGGCATTGGCGCCAGAGGAATCGCTGTACGAGATGTCTCGCGTAGAACCCAGGATTCGAAAATCCCGATCAAAATCAAGCGCAATTGGCCTTCTAACATCTGGCTTCGTAACCGTTTCTCCGGGTACGCCGCGCCACTTGTCCCGGCCGCATCGGCAACATCGGCTGGCTGCGGTCAAGCGCTTGGATCTGGGACTTCTCATCGACGCACAGCACGATGGCGTGCTGCGGCGGCGAGACATAGAGCCCCAC
>Ga0265318_10000198_pt1 | contig 52281 bp, 47 predicted proteins | sample 4821metaG_FD_192431 | JGI IMG/M metagenome (GOLD analysis project Ga0265318, IMG submission 192431) | Rhizosphere microbial communities from Carex aquatilis grown in University of Washington, Seatle, WA, United States - 4-8-21 metaG | ecosystem: Host-associated > Plants > Roots > Rhizosphere >... | reverse complement strand
GCTCCGCTTCCTGAAACGTGCCCCTTATTTTCTGCGCGCCTTTTTCCGTCTGCTACTGGTCTACTTCCGTGCCATTTCATCACTTCCCGCTGAGCTATCCACCGAAAACTAATTCTTAACGGCGGACGGTTTAGATTCAATCCCCAGCAAGACCCTACTCCAGCGGCTCAACTTTCATCATCCTCGCAGTCCGCGTGTTAACCATCCAAAGTATCGTGCGGCTGGCGGTGTTATCGAACTGAATCTTCTTCGAATCGAACTCAGTCGGTATCTGATACTCCACCATCTCACCCGTCTTCGGATCGAGGCGGACTAAACGCTCGGCCATGTTGCTGGTCGCATACACGTAGCCGTTCTTATCGGGAGCCGAGACGGCATACGGCGTCATGTATTCGCGCGGCATCGGCCATTCCTGAAACTTTTCCGTGCGCGTGTCGAACATGCCGATTTTGTTTCCGGTGTATTCGGCAAACCAGAAGCGGTCCTGCGCGTCCATGCGACTGCGGCGCGGCGATGCCCTGGGCGTTGGAACCTGCCAGAACTTGGCCTCGCCGGTTTTGGCGTTAATCCCAATGATGTAAGAAGCACCGATATCCGGCACCCACGGATTCCCTTTCGAATCGATCTGTATGAGGTCGACGTACTGGCGGTGCGGCCCCGGCGGAAGATTCGGCGATTTATCCCAGGTGTACGTCGCCTCCACTTTCATCGTATTCGGATCGATGCGCGACAAGCCCGCCCAGATCTTGCCGTCGGGGCCAATCGCCATGAATTGCGTGCCCACATTTGGGATTGTGCTCAATTCCTGCGTCTTCGGGTTGTACTTCGTCAGGACAATCGCAGCTCCGGCGATGCGCCGGGGAAACCAGAGATTGTCGTCGCGGTCCACCTGAATGTCTCTAGCGCCGGGCAAGTCTCCGGGCGGAACCGGCGGCAGCGGATATTCGGTGAACACGCCAGTCTTCGAATCCATCTTCCCGAAGTACATGCGGCTTTCGTCGGTGTACCAGATCGTGCCCTTGGAATCGAGGTCCAGATCGTGGGCCACGGTGTCCGGGCGCGGCATGTCGTATTGCGTGATGATGACGCGCGTGGCTTTGCCCTTGGGGCGCGGCAGCGTCTTCAACTCGTAGGGCCACGTTGTCCTGCCGCCGCTCAGGTTCACACTGGAGAGGTAGTCGGCCAGGTCTTTCTTCAGTATCCCCGTGGGCAAGCGGCCCCACATCGGGTTCTCCTGGGCAGCGGCAACCACATCGGGTGTGGCGATCTGTCCGCGTCCGCGTTTGTCCCTGCTGGATGCCGTGCCATCCGTGTAATACGCTTGCATTCGCGTGAATAGCGGTACGAACTCCTCCGCGTTATGCTTCGACTTCATGATGCGTTCCCAGGCGTGGCAGTAGGCGCAGCTTCCTGTTTGATATATGAGCTTGTCCTTTTGCTCGGTCGTGCCGGGAATGCTCATGGCCCACTCGATGGAACTCATCTGCCCGGCAGGATCCTTGGCCTTGTCGAGTTTCAAGTCCGCGGTAGTGGTATTGCCCGCAGTGATTTCCACGGACGCGGGACCGACGAGGTCGTACCCTGCGGCTCGAATCGTGAGGGCGTATTTACCGGCATCGAGGTGCGTTCGAGGAAAGCTGTATTTCCCCTGCGCATCGCTCACCACCGAGACGGTAAAGTTGGCGCCTTCACGGCGAGCATTTACGACGACACCCTCCATTCGGGCTTCCTGCGGAGAAGAGACAGCGCCCGTCAATGCCACGGGACCCAGCGACTGCGCTCCCAGGTCCTGGGCGACGCTGCCGGCTGTTATAAAGGAAAGGCTAACAAGCAAAATGGTGAGAAATGGTTTCGACATACGACCAGCTTCTAGCATGTGTGTTAATCGCCGTCAAGGAAGACAGTGGCACAAGCTTCAGCCCGTATGGATTTAGTTTCTCTTGAGGTAATCAGAATCGAGTGCTCCAACAATGGCACATAGGCTGAAGCTTAAGCCACCGTGGATCTAATTCGCACCTCTACCGCTTCTATTCAATTTGAAATTCTCGGACCGCGTCGTATACTTCCGGCATTCGAACACAATCAGGAGAAATCTGCACATGGATCAATTGAGCGATAAAAATAATACCGAGATGGAAGCACAGGTGGAGCGGCGCGATTTTCTGGGCGGCGCGGCTGTGCTGGCAGGAACATCCTTGCTTGGACTTGGTCTGCCCGGCACTGCCGCGGCAGCGGAGGTGACCATGGATCGCATGCCGCCGATTCCGGCGGATAAATGGACGGAGGAACAAAAAAAGGCAGCAGCGGAGCTGGTCGCGGGACCGCGCAAGAATCTAAGTGGACCCTTCGTTCCCCTGCTTCGCAGTCCAGAGCTGATGAGCCGCGTGCAGAAGGTGGGCGAATATCTTCGTTTCAATACCAAACTGTCGCCCGCCCTCAGCGAATTCATCATTTTGATCAACGCACGGCAATGGACCCAATCGGTGGAATGGGATGGGCATTCCGAAGGGGCTCTGAAAGCCGGCGTGAAACCGGAAATCATCGCCGCGATTGCCGAAGGCCGCCGCCCGACGGGAATGTCCGAAGATCAGGAGATGGCGCATGACTTCTGCATCGAATTGCACCACAACAAATGCGTCTGCGACATCACCTACACGCGAGTGCTGAATAGATTCGGCGAACAGGGCGTAATCGATATTGTCGGGTTTTGCGGCTACTACTCGCTGCTGGGGATGGTTCTGAATGCGGCGCGTACAGGTATGCCAGCGGGAAAAACGCCGCAGTTGATTCCCTTCCCTCACTAGCGGAATTTCAACGCGCGCGCGAAACGGTTGTGGCAGCTAATTCGCCTCTTCAGCGACGGCCTCCAAGGCATCGCCGATCAGGCAAGCGGGTTTCCACTCATCGAGAAATACCGCGCCGAGCTTGGTATAGAAATCGATCGCTTGCGTATTCCAGTCCAGCACTTCCCAGCGCATGCAGAAGTATTTTTCTTTCCACGCGACGCCCGCTACGTGCGCCAGCAAGGCCTTGCCGATGCCGTGCTTTCGGAAATCCGGGCGGACAAAAATGTCGTCCAGAAACAATCCCGCGCGTCCCTGAAACGAGGAATAAAACTCGAAAAACACCGCATATCCGGCCACCTGTCCATCCCACTCTGCAATGAGGGCACGGAATTTGGGATGGACGCCAAACCCGTCTCGCGCGACATCTTCCTCTGTGACGCTGGCTTCGTTGGCCAAGTGCTCGAACTCCGCCAATTCATGGATCAGTGCCGTTAGCAGTGACACATCGTTGGCAGTGGCAGGGCGAATCGAAAGCATCGGCACGCTCCGAAATAGATTTATCGAACTTTGGTGATTATAGGCCAGCGCACCGGACTCTGGCGAGCACATAGCGCAAGTTCGCAATGGGCAAGACACCCGCAATTGGGCCAATCCCCCCTCACCTGTCGCGAGTCAAGATTCTGCTCATCCATGTAAGTTTTATGCAAGACCCGATGCGCATGTCTCCAGTGTAAATCTCCCAAAAAGCTCGGGGGTTGGCACGTTTTCCCCATGCGGGGGGATGATGGAATAACAATCCTGTCTTTTGCGCTCCTCTGGCTTCCCCGTTCGCCAATGACGGAGTTGCGACCGGATACGGAAATTCCTCGATAGGAATTCTTCTCGGGCCGGGGCAATTCAACTGGGATATGTCCCTGACGAAGACGACCAAAGTCGGCGGCATACACGAAGATGCTACGCTGCAATTCCGAACCGAATTTTTCAATACTTTCAATCACCCGCAGTTCAGCAGCCCTGCCGTGGTGGATATTTCCAAGGGGACTTTCGGGCAGATCACGACCACGTCAGTGAATCCGCGACTGATCCAATTTGGATTAAAGTATGCGTTCTAGGATTGGCTGAGACTAGCTTTCTTTCCAGGCTCCGAGAAGGCGGCGGACGAGTACAACCTGGCCCAGGTGATACGAGTTGTGATCCGCGCACTGGAGCGCTTCCTGTAGAAGCGTTTGCCCGTTGCCGTTGGGAAGCGGCGCGAACAGATCGTTTTTCGGAGATGTCACCAGCTTTTTCATCGCTGCAAGGTCGCGTGCGAATAGTTTCAGGCTCTTCTCCCACGCGGTCGCCTTAACAGGGGCGGCAGTTTCAGGCCAGTATCCGGACGGCCAATCCGGCGAAACGTGCTTTGGATTTCGCGAGAATTCCAGCATGTCCCATTGCGCGATTCGCATGTGCTCAAGCAAATCCCAGGCGGAATGCGGCAGCCCAACGGGACGGACACCGCACAGTTTGGGGGGGATTCCCTCAAACGCAGTCTTCCAATCGAGATGTGCACCGCGGCCGGAGAGAAGATTCGCAAGGTGTTGTCTTAACTGTTTTTCTTTCACGGCTTCGCTCGATTTCTGGCAGACTCCCATTGAACCTTAAACGGGCGAATATCCCCTTCAACGGGAAATCCATCGGCCTCTGGATTCATTATCTCCGCGCAAGTGAAATCCAAGTAGTGGATAGGGTCGCTCGGTTGCGTTGGATCACCACTGCGCTCTACCGAGTTGGCAGCAGCGGTTTTTGTCCCTCCGGCAATTGCTGATCGAGTGCGGCCATCTCCGCGGCGTCTGCTGCATAAAGAGTCATCAACTCGACCAAATCCACGACGCCGCGTCGGCCGAATAGACGCTGAACTTCAGCGAATGTCTCGGGGGAAACATGCTCGTCGGCAAACATTCCGCGTCCAAGGTTGATAATGGCCGTTTCCTTCTCGCCGAGTCCCACGACCGGTTTGTCGTACTTGATGATGTCGATGATGGACGATTCTATATGGCGGGAATCGTTCGGGTCTCGCCCATGTGTTTCCCACTGCGTCCATTCAAACTGGCTGTCCCGTTCTCTCGCCGTGACCAAAACTGCGATTTCGAGCAACCGGTCGGGCAAGCCTGTTTGATACCTCACGTAGTGGTGGGCCTCGCCAAGTGGCTTGGCGAGTTTGGGGTCGTAAAGACGGACCCGGGATTGGTCCATCTCGAAAGGCAATCCTGCTTTAGGGCTCAGCTCGTCGAAAACCGCCTTGCCGAAATCATCCATGTCCTCGCGTTTCGGCAATGGGAGACGGTTCCTGGAATCGGGATACACATCCTTCGGGAGCGCGGCCGCTGCTGGCGCGACGGCGGAACTGCGCACCGGAATGAATGGGCGAAGCCTCCCGGGGGGAAGCATCGGCTTCTGGCCTACCATCAATTGCTGGTCGAAAGCCGTCATTTCCGTCCTGCATGCGGAATAACCGACCATCAGCTCGATTATGTCCACAGTGAGGCGAGGGCCGAATAAGCGCCGAACGTCAGCGAAGGTCGCGGAGGAAACTTTCTTCTCGCCAAGCATCTCGCGGCCGAGAGCAATGATGGCGGTTTCCTTCTCGCCGAGGCCGGTTATCGGCTTGTTGTACTTAATGAGGTCGACTGTGGACTGATCGAGATGGCGCGGATCATCAATATTATTGGCATCTTTCTCCCACTGGGTCCATTCAAATTGGCAATCCAGCTCGCGCGCCGTTACCAGGACGGCGATTTCTTGCAACTGGCTTGGCAACCCGGTTTGAAATTTCAAATAGTAAGCCGATTCGCTCATCGGCTTGGCCAGGAGTGGGTCAAAGAGGCGCGGCAAGGGGTGTTGCGATTTGACGGTCATTTGATCGAAGACATTCTTGCCGGCATCGTCCACGTCTTCGCGCTTCGGCAATGGGAGCCGGTTCCGGGATTCGGGATAAACGTCCTTGGGGAGCGGAGCCGCGGCAGAGTCTGCGCCACTCGCCCGATTCTGCGCATGACTCGTTCCGCTAAACGCCATTCCAATTATGACTGCGAGGCAAATAGCGCCAACGATTTTCACCAAGCTCATATCTGTAGCTCCTTTTTGAAAGGATCCAAAAACAATACCGCTTCGACTGAACGATATCTCAAGCGGAATTTCCGATTTGGCCTCTAGCTCGCGCATCTTAATTCTCTCTTTACCGCCAACGCAAGAAATCTGTGACCTGCGGCACCTGGACCTCCAGAGCGGTCTCCTCTGATCACACCGTATCAAAGACACAGATGACGGCGCGCTTCCGAAGGTTCGGGGGTAAAGTTCAAATTGGAAATGGGGGCTTAATTCCCTCCCGCACTCAAGGTCGTGCAGGCACTTAGCTGATCGATCCCGGCCCACCCGTGAATCAATTTTCCCGATTCAGCGTTGATTTCCTCGACGGTTCGGGGACGCCCGTTGCCGGATCCGGGGAAAACAATAAACAATACGCCTCTCCGCGTTCCGCCATTGCGCGCATCCGACCGGATTCCGAGGCTTTCAGCCAGCGCCATCGAACCTTCGCCGATCCTGTCAGAGGGGCCCACGTCCCCAAAAATGGCGTAGGAACTCTTGCCATTCCTGCGATTGAAAACAATTGCAAAATCGCCCGGTCGTGCGCCTATTTGGCGCGCCATCCCTCCCGGCAACACAATGAAAGGAATCTTGGACGCATCCACGTATCGTGCCGGATCGTTAACCGGCTTGGTCCGATCGACCAGCGCGGTTTCAGAAACGAAATATCCGGGGAATGGATCGTCCGGGCCCTGCACGAACGGCTGTCCATCGTTATCCTTCGCCAACCCCGGCCAATTCCCCGGCGAACCTGCATTGGCTAGATCGTCAAGCCCGGTATTGTCGGGATGGTAGGCGTTTGGCGCGCCGTCGGCATCGATGGTCATTCCGGATTCATAAAAAAATGCCGTGCTGCCCGGCAGGCGCCAGATCGGAACTTCCATGCCAGGCTCGCCGTCGTGCGTCATTTGAAAATTCAGAATCTGCTCGAAGGAACAATTGGTGCTGGGTGTTTGTGATTCACCCGGCTCCTGGTCCTGCGCAGCGCATCCGCCACGGTCCTGACCCATTCCATTTCCAGAAGCGTTCGAAACCAGAGCACTCCCGGAATCGCCATTCGGGGGTCCCGAACGGTTGGATAGCGAGCTGCAATCCTGCAAACGATTGAGAACTGCGGTGTTGTTCGACTCTGCCGGGAGGGAGTCGGGCTGTTGACTTCTGGCCGCGTTCGAAAACCAGAGAATAATGATTGCCAATAATATGCCGGAAGCTTGTCGCATGGCCCACCGCCTAGAAATAACCGGAGTGCGCGAAGGTCATCATGAATCGTCCCTCGCCTTCTCACCTATTGTAGACGATTCAGCGGGAGCCTGTGTTTCATGGATTTGCGAACCCAGTCGTAGAGGTTTCCGGAAGAGGGTCTTGCCAAAATGGCTACGCGCCCATTGGGACTCAGAGTTCAAATCCCACCGGGCGCGCGCCATGTGGTCTTACTTCGAATGCCGCTACTACTGCTCGTTTTTCGGGACGCCATTCTCACCGGCGCCCTTCCAGCCGTCCACCGCAGGACCGCCCTGGAAGAAATAAGAGTCTTTGCTGTAAGGACCGGTGGAGTAGTGAAAGTTTGCCTGACCGAAGATCTTGCCTGCTCGCAGAGTGTCGTCATGCACCTTCTGGATCAACTGGTGATAACGGTCGTCGGTCTGCGAAAAGCCGGAGAAGACGCTCATGTCATTGTTGCCGATGATGACCACATCGACACCCTTTACCGAGGCGATGTCGTAAGCGTTCGCCGCTCCAGTGGGAGTTTCGATCATGATGACCACAAGCATGTTGTCGTTGGCAGTCCTGGAATAGAACTCGCGGGGAGGCACACCGTACTCATTTGGACCCCACAGAGTAGCGGCCAGTCCAGCGCCGGTGCTGCGACGGGCGACCGGAGGATACCGCGACCACTTGGCCGCCTCGCGCGCACGATCCACATCGTCCACGGTCGGCACGATCACGCCGAGCACGCCGATATCGGTCGCATGTTGAATGCGCCATTCCTGGGCATCCGGCAACCGGATCATGGGAGTGGCCAGCACATGCGGGCACGCCGCGATCATTTGCTGGATGTCCTTGAATTCCAGCACGCTATGCTGCATTTCAAACCAGGTGTAATCGTAGTGCTTCGCCTTTTCGCAATAACCCGGGGGATCGAAGGTGTCCTGCGTGAAGCTGAAAATCTGCTTGCCGGAAAACAGCTTGGCCTTTGCAGTGTTATACATCTTTGCGTTCGCCGGTATTGGCACAGTAGCCTGCGCCTGAGGCACAGGAGGCTGCTTCGCAAACGCAAGGTAACTCATGACCCCTACCAGACACAGGGAAAGTACGATCACTTTCATTCCTGACAATCTCATGGACATGCCGCCTTTCAAATTTACGCCAGACTCTTCGATGTGGTCCTCGTTCGAATGCAGAAATATCAAAACCGTACAGGTGCCCGTTCCCTGCCAACTTAGACCAGGGCTCCCGGCTTTTTCAGGTACTTATCGATCACCGCATCGGCAGTTCTGGCCGTAACGGCTATCACCGTTGAAGTGGGATTGGCGGAACCCGTTTGTGGAAACGCGGATGCGCCCAGTACGAACAGATTCGAATAGTCCCAATGCTGAGAATAATGATTCAGCACGCCGGTTTCAGGCGAGGGAGACATAATCGTGCCGCCCTGCAGGTGTGTTGTTTGATAGCGCGTGGTCGTATAGTGGCCCACCGGCGCAGGCATGACGACTTCGGTGGCTCCCATGGCGCGAGCCAACTCCGCCGCCTTCGGAGCCATGAACGCCATCATGTGCCGCTCGTTGTCGTTCCAGTCCATGGTCATGCGCAGCAAAGGATCGCCGAATTGATCCCTATATACTGGATCCAGGTCCATGTAGTTCGTCTTGTAGCCGATATGTTCCCCGGTGGCGCCAACGCCGCCGATGTAGTCGTAACTTTCAATCGCGGATTTCTTCCACTCCGATCCCCAACGGGCCTTTACCTTGGGGAAAGTGGTTCCAAACACCGCGACCGGCTGGGCTCCGCCTGCTCCCGCCGAGAGCGTGCCGCCTCGAATGAAGGGAAGGTTGCTGTGGTCGAAAACGTCGCCTTCGAAATCGCCGATACGCATGCCTAGCGTGGGGCCACCAATGAACCGGTTTAAGGGCTTTGAGAAGAAAGCTGATACGCCGCCACCTTGAATCTGGTGGGTTAGGTTGCTCCCAATCCCGTCTTTTCCTGTTTTTGGATCGTAAGGTGTTCCGAGGCCTGAAAGAAGCAACATGCGCGTGTTGTTAAATGTAAATGTGGCCAGGAAAACCAAATCCGCGGGCTGGAAGACTTCCTCACCGGTGCTGTCGATGTAGGTGGCGCCGGTGACTTTTGCATTCTTCCCCGCGCCATCGTGAAGGAGGCGGCGAGCTGTCGCTCCTGTGCGTATCGAGACGGTGTTCTGCTTTCGAATGACGGGAATCAGAATATTGGAAGGATGAGACTTAGCTCCAGCCATGCAGCCGTAGAAACCGCAATAGCCGCAGTTGGTGCAAGTGCTGCGAACAATTCCGTCCACGTTCTTGAAAATTTGGGTGTTGATGGCCGCAGCAGCGGGATAGGGATGATATCCAAGGTCCTTTGCAGCCTTCTCAAACAAGGAACATACATAAGCCTTCTTGGAAGGAGGCATCGGATATTCGGTGCTGCGGGGGCCTTCGAAGATGTTTCCACCTTCGATCTTCCTGCCCATGATATTTCCCGCTTTACCGGAAACACCGACGAGCTTTTCGGTGCTGGCCAAGTAAGGCTCGATATCGGCCCATGTAAATCCAAAATCCTTGACGGCGTGGTTTTCCGGAAGCTTCTTTACGCCATACCTCGCAACTGTCTGCGTGTAGAGGTCGAATGTATCCGCCTGATAACGAGGATAGCTGCCGCCCCAGTGCTCGCCGCTGCCGCCGACACCCGTGCCCGGAAGGAAAGAGACCAACTGCCGAACGGGCCGGGCCTTATCCGCCGAAGTGTGGCGGACGGTGACGGTTTCCTGCGAACAATCCTGCATCATCTTCAGACGGGCGACGTAGTCGATCTCGTCCATCGTCTCCAGATATTCGCCCGTTGTGCGAGCCTTCCCGCCGCGCTCCAGAACCACCACGGACAGGTGCGTGCGCGCACCCAGTTCCTTGGCCATCAGCAGGCCGGTCCAGCCGCCGCCGACGATCAGTACGTCAACCTTAGGAAGACTTTTCATTATCTTCGTCCTCCATGAGCTTGAATTTATGGTTCGGCAACAGCTGCTGCAGCGTCACAGGCTTGGGACGGAACGCTACGCCGTCGTGAGTATCTATGTCATTGGCGTAGCTCATTTGCGGTCCGGGGAAGCCAATCAGCTGCCAGCCGATCAGATCGATGTTTCCGCCGTGGATGGGATCGCAGAACATGCCCTCGATGGTGTTCTTACGCATGAACGCAAAGAAATTGGTGTTTTCAATTTCCTTCAGCTTGGCGTCCTGCTCTTTTGGAGATAGGTTTTCCAGTCCCGCGAGCTTCTTCAGGCCGTCGCGATACATCTCGCGCGGAGTGGCCTTTCCCTGCCAGCCGAAGTCCGCCGGCGCGTCCTCCTCAAATGGTTCATGGGTGTAGCGATAACGATCGCGGCCCCACGGGCCCGCAAGCTGGCGGTCAATATAAATGACCACGCCCGCTTCCGGCGCGCCCGGACCGAAATCGTCGCTGGGAAAAATTCGCCCCACGGCAGCGCCAAGCGTCAGCGCTTCGGTTTCGGTAAGAAACCGCAATGGGACGCGGATGGTTTTGGGTTTTTCCTGATCCGCATTCAGGAAAAACTTGCGATCGAGCGAGTAAACGAGTTGGCCCCCAATACTCGCGCCAGTGAGCACTAAAAATTGTCGGCGTTTCATGGTTGTGGGAGTTTATTGCACGGTAGTTTTAATGTCAAACATCTTTGCGCGTTTGGGGTGTCCTAGTTGGGAACGGTGTTTCGATAGTGGATTCGAATGTTCGCCTTCCTGGTGCGCGACCACATACAAATATTAAGTTACTGCTCGACACAGCAGATTGTGGCGTAAGTAGAAATATCAGAAATCCAGTACAATGCGCCCGTAGCTCAACCGGATGGAGGTCGCCGCGGCGAATCTTCTAAGCACAGCCATCGGTTCTAAAGCCGCCATCCTTGTCAATTCAGTTTTCAATTTTTTCAGCAACTTGGGGAATCCGCTCTTTATGAGCGTTACATAAATTTCTTATGCATTGTTGACCTTTGAAAGCCTATTGTAGCTTGAAATATTTGGCCCCTCTGAATTTCTTGGCATGGGTGGGAGGAGGCAGATCATGAGCGAAGGCAGAATCCTGGTTGTCGATGATGAGTCGCAGATTCGCCGTGTCATGCGGACGACACTTTCCTCGAGTGGGTACGAAGTTTCTGAGGCGATGAATGGCGAAGAAGCACTTAGGCAAGTCCGTTCTTCGGATTATGATCTGGTCCTTCTTGATGTAAACATGCCCGGAATGTCTGGCCTTGAAACTTGCCGTGAAATTCGCGCGGCTGGTTCAAATCCGGCCATTATCATGGTTACGGTCCGAGATTCCGACGCGGACAAAGTGGTAGCCCTCGACGCGGGAGCCGATGGCTATATAACGAAACCATTTGGGATAGCCGAATTACTGGCCAGGGTTCGTGCGGTTCTTCGAAGAACAGTCGATTCTCCCCCCTATCCTGCTGCACATCTGCGGCTGGGGTTGGCGGACATCGATTTTGAGGGGCGGTATGTTCTCGTTGGCGATACACGAGTGCGACTTACTCCGAAAGAGTTGGATTTGCTCTCTTACCTAGCCACGCATTCGAATCGAACCATTACCCATCGCGAACTCCTGCAGGCGGTGTGGGGGCCTGAACACGGGCATGATCCGCAATATCTTCATGTATTCATGAACCGGTTGCGGAATAAGATCGAACGCGCACCGAAGCAACCGAGATTCCTCATCACCGAGCCCTGGGTGGGCTACCGCTTACAACTTGCTGATTAAAAGTCACTTGCAGTCAACCGTTCTTTTAGACTTATCGAACGATCCTCTCATGCCTCCTTTAGGGAAATTGGCGTAGATTGGTATAGATACTTGGCCCCAAGCCGCTTGCGTGATTTCACGGAAAGCGGCTCGGATGGGCTGAATGGGGAGGAAAGTGCGATGCCAAACGAAATTATACGAATTGAGAATGCCAGGCTCTACCCCTCAGCGATCGTGGACCGGCTTCAAACAGCATTGTTGAATGGCGCGGACCCCCACGCAGATGAGTCTCGAAGGAATTTTTTCGATTTGGACATCGAAGGGCATACCTATTTCATTTATATATCGCCCGCAAGCGGAAATGTCACGCTGATTGCTACCTGGGCGCAAAAATGCGCGTCTGCCAGTTCGAAAATGGACGAGCATGCTCCCTGGTGGCGGCGGATTACGGCGCACCTGCTCGCCGCCTAGTAGACTTTGCCCATGGCTGTTCCCATGGTTCCCCAGTTCACAGGAACACAGCACTGCACGTCCCTATAAATAGCATCTATCATCCGTTAGTGGTTCTCTTCGGCCTAAAGCTTGAAGAACATCTCCGATTTCCTGGCAGTGCGACAGCGTAATCGGCAAATCCCCCGCGAATTCGCAAGAATTTAGATCAAGTTTTGTCAAACGGATCAGGTCTCGCGCAGCCTGTTGAAATGAGATCGTGCCCCAATTTTCAATGATTTCCAGCGGCTGCGGCATTCTGTTTCCAGAATATCCGCGGAGAAATGGCACATAGCCCGAAGTGAAAACCAGCCCCAGCTTTTCGTCGAAGGGAATGGCCGTCCCTCGAAGGACTGGCTTGCGGCCGGGACGCATGAAGAAAATGCCACGCCGCCCGATTGTCGCAAGCCCGAATTGAGGGATGTCCCGGAGAGCATTTTCAAACCCTCGGCGTTCCGCGTCGCAATAGGCAGTGTTCTTGTGGACGACGACCTTTCCGGGCGAGGAGCCAACTATTTTCTTGAATGCGGCGATTGAATCGGAGAGTAGTTTATTCGCCTGGCCCTCCTCCAGGTGAGGCGCCTTGCTTGCTTCCTGGCACGGGTCGCATTCGAGGGTCGGGCCTTCCACGACACAGCCATCGCCAAGTTCCGTGACCATGTGCGCAAAGCTTGTTAGTGTATTGGAAGATCCCCCTTGCGTTCCGCGGCTAACGGAAATTCCAATGAAACAAGGTTTCCTGGAGGCATTTGCGAGCCGCCACGGAGCAAGGCCCGCTTTGTGCAACATCGACAAGGATAAGTTCCATGCCCGCGTCGCTCGATCTTCCATTCCCTTGATTGTCGAATCCTCCTGATGGCGGATTATTTCTATTGGAAGAGACCCAATACATTCCGCCTTCATGCCGGCCCAGAACTCGCGAAATTCTGCGGGAATAGCCTCTTCTCCGCTGCCAGAATCGATTTGTTCCTTCGCAACCGTTTGGAAATCATTGTTGGTGCTGTCAGGCTTGAGGAAATGCGTGATTTCATCCGATACCGCGCAGAGGATCACTTGAGGCGGATATTCAAGCTCACTGACCGCGTGCACTTCTCCGCCGAACATCTCCTGGAGCAACCAGCGCTTGGTATTGGCATCGCGGCACTCGTCGATCGAACGAAAATCCTTTTTGTGCAGCGGACGGTGCCATTGACGTTGCGTCACCAGGTGAACCCGAAACGGCTCTTGAGAATTCAGTCCGGGGAAGGATGGGTGCTGAATGCAATCGACGTTCGAACTTTGGTCTATAGGCCGGGAAATTTCATCCAGCAACTTTAAGGTCTTTTCGATTGCGTCCGTGGTCCCGACAATCCCCACACGAACCTGCCCTGTGTCCTCCTGGCGGGCCAGGCCATAAGGGCCGTAGGCCGCTAAGCCAGTTCGGGGATCGACGCAGAGGTGTCCCCCGCCAAAGATGAGCTCCGGTTCCTGAAGTTGCCGGCATTGAAATCGGATTGCAGAGCGTGCTAAATCAATCTCAAGCGGGACAGAGTTAAATACGCGCCGGGGGTTGTCCGCTCCGGGAATTCCTGAGGGTCTCGGAAGATAGGACTTCCTCATGGTTATGTAAGCTCTACAGCCCGAGGGGGCCCAGCGCCGGCATTAACAGATCATCTTCCATTTCGGCAAGCATGAGCCGGTCATAATCCATTTGGTCGCTCGGGATGCCAAATTGAGTAAGGCCTGAAAGCGGAGTGAGCTTGGCCCGAATGGGAGCCTGGCCTGTGTTGATGCGGATTTCATGATGGCCTTTAGCAAGGACGGCGGACCAAAATCTTAACGACCGCAATACCTGACCGTTTCTTTCGGGTTGGCGCGAGCCTGGAGATACCGGGCCAACCGGTTGCGTCGTCGCCGGCGTTTTTCCATCCAACTCGGTCAGCAGCCAGCCTGGTTCCATATGCAGGAAGAGATTGCCGGAAACCTGGACAAAACCTGCGCGAATGCTTTGATGTTTCCACCCGTATTGGACTTCCGCCCGCGATTCGCTTTCGAGTTCAACCCATCCCATGTGAGGAGCGGTGACTTCTCGCGATACCGTCCGCCCGCCAGTTTCCCACCATAAGCTCTTCGGCTTGGTACGCGGGAAATAGTATTGGTCGGTGGTCTTATCCCAACGCAGGCCGCGCTTCCAGGCGTGATGCCGGAACAAATTGTTCAGAAGTTCGATGGCCCACTCGGCACGATCGTTCCCAGAGAGCCATTTTGAGAAGTCTTCCTGTTCGCGCGTTTCCCAATTGCTTACTGTGGGCGCAAACACCGAATTTTGCGACAGCGGTTCAATTGTGTAGAGCCTTGCTCCCTTCAGCAAGAAAGGCAAAGGTCCAGATCCCGCACAAGCATCGGCCAATTCCGACTCAGTTCGAAACCGTGTTTCCGCTGAATAAACAATTTTAGGAAGTTCGACGATTGGAAAGAGGTTCGAGAGTATGCGTTCGCTTGAGGTGCTCACGCCTAACGAATACAAACTCTCCATGTTGTTCCGGGGATGAATCTCATTATCGGCCGCAAAGTTCCCTGCCAGAAAAGCGCCGAGGTCAGAAAGGCTTTCTTCAAGGTATTTCTCATTCCGAAAATCAAACCATTCACCCATCCTGAGAACCGGCGGGATAGTCACATTGTCCTTCAGAAGGGTTACGACACTTCGTTCGGCTGTGGCAAGTCCCCGCAAAGAGTGGATCGCATGTTGAGCTGCAGGCCAGTCTGCATGCAACATCTCATCTGAAACCACGATTCCCACAATGCAGAAGCTCCGCGATCCAATGACATTTTCAACTGACTGGTTCGCTCCCTTTGCCGGGCTCCAATCCGCGAGCGATAACCGAAGGTTGCAATTCCCATAGCGCGTCCCATCGAGGCGCTCTGCCAAATTCGCCGCCCAGGGACCGTCCGCGTTGTTGTGGAAAAGAATGAAATCGATGGCGTTGTGGGCGAAGGGTTCGCACTCACGAACCTGCACCGGGGATGTGCGGTGGAGTCCCTGAAAGGGAGTTTGAACTCGATTGATCTTGGCTTCCGTTGCCATGATGCAGTCTAAGTAAGAGGAAGTTAACAAGTCGTAATGGAAACATCATCTTTGTATTTATGTAGATGCATAACTTCCGGCCACAAAGCAACTTACATATCGAATTAACTGATGCTGTGTATGAATTTCATTCATGGCAGGGAAACGGAAATTATATAGTCTTTATAAGGTGTTTATGCTTTACTTGTGTCGTGGGCTGCTCTCGCAAGCCTAGGTTTTTCGGAGCGGCCGGCGGAAAGAAGGTCCCCCATGACCGAGACACGAGTCACAGCCCAGAAGGATCTGACCGAAACTCCGAAACTGGTTGTTCACTCCAGCCAGTTTGAATATCCGGTTGCTGCAACGCTGGCCCGGGAACAGATTTGCGCATGTATCGAGGACACTGGAGTTCTTCCGTCTTTAAACATCGTATCGATCGAAGATGCCCTTTTTGTAGCCGAGACGCTTGTTGAGGCCGGGATTCCTATCGTTGAAATTAGCGTGAACGAGCCCGAATCCCTGAATATCATTTCGCACCTGGTGGAGCACGCTCCGACAGTGATCGTCGGTGCCAGCAGCATCCGGAACGCGGAGACCGCCCGCAAATGCCTGGATGCGGGTGCAAAGTTCTTGTCAACGGATGGCCTTGTCACCGGAGTTGTGGATTTTGCCGTCAAGGAAAAGATCGCAACCGTCGCCGGGGCGCTGACATTGACAGAGGTCATTGCAGCGTGGGATTCAGGTTCAGACTTTGTGAAGGTGGTCCCTTGCTATGCGGTCGGCGGCCACAAATACATACAAACCTTGAAAAATGCCATACCGCAAGCACGACTCATTGCAGCAGGAGGCGTAAATCAACTGACTGCCCTGAATTATGCTTTGGCAGGTGTTGCCGCTCTGAGCGTAGGCAATGAGTTGGTGCCGACCGAAGCGATCTACTCGCGGCAAACTCGTCGGATTCAGGAATTGGCGCGGCGATTCCTCACTGCTGTGGACAAAGGCCGCGCTTAGACGGGAAACTCACTACCTAGCAAGGTCCGCATATTTTTGAAATTGTCCCACTAAACCCAATAAAGTCAGGCCAGGATTTCCGCGCCAATCCCCGAAACTTTGTCTCTGCTTATGCGGATCGCCTCGTGTACGCAGCCAAGTGCGCCTTGCCGCTTTTCACAAAATCCAGGAATCGACGGGCCAATTCGCCTATCCGAGCTGACTGGCGAAGCCGTATAGCCTCTTTGGGTATCAGTTCGCGGCCGACGCCGATCGCGATAGCCCCCGCAAGAATCAATTTGGACGCGCTTTGTTGATCGACTCCTCCCGAGGCAATCAATGGAATTTCAGGGAACATTGCATGCAAGGATGCGATATACGGTGGACCACCCAGCTGAGCGCAGGGAACAACTTTGATGTAATCCGCACACGTTTCCCAGGCACCGATGACTTCGGTAGGAGTCAGCGTTCCCGGAATCACGACCACATTGTGTTTCGCCGCGAACTCGTTTACCGCGGGATGGAATCCGTCGCTGGTGAGGAATTGCGCGCCTGCGTCAAGGGACTGCCCTGCTGCTTCCGGGTTGGCGACACTGCCTGCCCCCACAATGATTCCGGGAATCGTCTTCGCAAGATGCGAGATGACACTTGCGGCTTGGGGCATGGTGGTTGCAATTTCCACAACCGGAACCCCGCTCTGGGAAAGTACCTCCGCGGCAAAAACGGCATCTTCCTTCGAGCGCTCGCGAACCGCGGCGATAACTCCAGTTTCCTCGATCCAGGCGCGAACTTCTTGTTTAGTCATGAATCACGCTCCTTCGTGCACGCGTCGTATGAATCACCTCGTTCGATCCGCTTCAAAAGATTGAAAGTCAAATTAAGGCAGCGTTCTGGTACCCACTGCCTCGCGGAGTTGCTCGAGGGCAACAAGGTAGGAGGCCAGAGTCTGCCGATAGGCCAGCTGAGTCGCGCGGTAGTTGCGCTCGGCGTATAGGAAATCGAGGAGTGCAAGACCGCCCCGCCGGTATGCGTATTCGCTGATGCTCCGCGACTGCGTGGCTACGTCCAGATATTTCGAAAGATAGAGTTTCACGACCTTGTCGTTCGATTCCAGGCCTTCGTAGGCGTCTTTCACGTCGGTCAAGACCTGGCCGTTGGTAAACGACTGCTGCTCCTGGGCCTGGGTGATCGCGTAGCGTGACCGCGCTATTTCGCCCTGATTGCGATTGTTGATGGCCAGCGGGATACTCGCCAGGATCGTAGCCGCGTTGATCCCATTGACGTGCGAGTAGTTCGCCGAAACCGTAACATCCTGAACGCCGTTGGCCTTTTGCAATTTAAGCTGGCTATCGGCTGCGGTCACGCTTTGCTGCGCCGCGCGCAGGTCCGGGCGATTCTGCAAGGCCTTCATTTGCAAATCCTCGAGATTGACCTTGACCGGCAGGTATTCGAAGTCGCTGACCACATCGTATTCGGCCGAGACGGATTCATAACCTAACAATTGCCGCAGGTCCGACAGCGATTGGGCTCTCGATAGCTGCGCCTGCTCCAAGTCGCTTTCGAATTGCAACAACTGAAGCTTAATCATCAGGTAGTCGTTCTCACTGATGCCACCGACCTGGTATTGGTGTTCGCTGATATCCACGGTGCTCTGAAAGCTCTTTAAGTCTTGTGCGGCGAGATCGAGCGTGGATTCGGCAAGCTGGGCGTTATAAAAAAGCGTAGCCACCTGAAACGAAAGCCCTCGCTCGTTGTCGGATACCAGCGAACGCGTCTGCGCAGTGATGTCCTTCTGCGCCTGAAGACGGTCCAGGCGCTTCCCGCCGCGTTCGAACAGGTAGCTAAGGCCAATGTCGCCTTCCGTGTTGTTGTGCAGATAATCTCCCATGGACACGCCGGTATAGAGGTCGGGATTCTGACTAGCCGGCGAACCGAGCGGCAAATATTCCCAGTCGGCGAAGAGCGTCGGGTTGGGGCGAAGGCCTTGCGTGACCTCTTCGGCCTCACTCTGCTGAATGGTCGTTCGCATGGCGATCAAGAAGTGATTGTGCTTGATCGCCATCTGAATGGCTTCGTCCAATGTGATTCGGATGGGGCCTGACGAGGCCTGTCCGAATGCTGGGTTTACCCAAGCGCTGCAGGCGAACAGGGCACAGGCCAACAGCCCGATCCAAATATTCCAGGGATGAAAAAGCTTTCGATTAGCTTTCAAAGGAAGCCTCCGGTTCCGGCAACACATCGCTGTCCCTAGCCACCCAGACGTATAGAGTTGGCAACAAGAAGATGCTCAACAACAAGGCGCCAACCAAGCCGCCGACGATAACGATGGCGAAGGGCCGCTGAGAATCCGAGCCAATGGCATGGGACATTGCGGCGGGCAACAGTCCGAACGTGGCCACGAGCATTGTCATCATGATGGGACGAAGCCTAAGCACGGCGCCTTCCACGGCGGCATCCACCACGGCGTAACCTTTCGCGCGAAGTTGGTTAATGTATTCGAGCATGATGACGCCCGTCTGGACCGATACGCCGAAAAGCGCCAGGAAACCAACTCCGGAGGACACGCTGAAGTGCGTACCTGTCAGCAATAACGCGACCATTCCGCCAAATGGAGCCATTGCAACAACACACAAAATGAGCAGACCCCACTTGGGCGACCGAAACATACTGTAGAGAATAATGAAGATGACCAGGATGGTGATCGGAACGATGACCGCAAGGCGGGCCGAAGCTCTTTTTTCGCTTTCGTATTCTCCCGCCCAGACAATGTGATAACCCGGCGGCAACTGCACTTTGTCGCCGACCGCTTTGATGGCGTCCGCGACCGTACTTCCCAAATCCCGGCCTCGGACGTTGAACCTCACGGCGACATAACGGCTGTTCCCTTCGCGGTAGATGTCATAGGCGCCGTCCTTTACCTCAACTTTAGTTAGCTGCGCCAGAGAGACTCGCTCTCCCGAAGGCGCAAGCAACCGGACATTAGCGATAGCCTCCTGGGTATTGCGATAGGGCTCCTGATAACGAACCGCCACATCGTAGCGCGCCTCTCCCTGAAGGACCTGGCTCACAGCGTTTCCGCCAACGGCTGTCTGAACGGCATCCTGTATGTCCGTCACATTGATACCGAATCGGGCTGCCGCCTTGCGGTCGATGGTGAGATCGAGATTTGGCTGGCCAGTGTCGCGCTGTACCCCAAGATCATTGACGCCGGCGATGTGCTGCATCGCGTCCACCATTGCATCGCCCTTCTTTTCGAGGACGTACAAATCCGGGCCGTAAATTTTGACTGCCAGTTCACCTTTCGTGCCACTAATGGTTTCACTGACATTGTCTTCAATGGGCTGAGAGAAATTCCAGAATGCCCCCGGCAGTTTTTCGAGTTCCCGCCTCATGGCGGCGATCAGTTCCTCTTTATCTTGATGGAAGACAGGTCTCCATTGATCCTTGGGCTTCAGGTCAACGAAATACTCGGTATTGCCGAATCCTCCCGTGTCGGTGCCATCGTCTGGCCGACCGACCTCCGACACGACGGTCTTGACTTCCGGAAAGGAGGCAAAAATGATGCGGCACTGGTCCGTAAAGCGGCTGCCTTCGGTAAGACTTGTGCTGGACGCCAGCGTGCCGCGCGCCCAGATTGCGCCTTCGTCCAAGTGCGGCAAAAACTCCGCGCCAATAATTCCGCTGAAGGCGAGAAACAACGTTAATCCCAAAACGCCCAAACCCACGCCGACCGTAATCTTACGATGTTCGATCGCCCACCGAACTGCACCTCGATATCGTTCCGTGAGGAAGACCATTACGGGGTTGTGCCATTCCCGGACTCCGTGACGGAAAAACAATGCGCTCAGCACTGGCGCAACGAGGATCGAAAATGTCAATGCGCCAAGCAAAGCGAAGGCCACGGTCAAGGCCATGGGCCGGAACAGCCGGCCTTCCACCCGTTGCAGCGTAAAGATCGGCATATAAGCTGTAATAATGATGGCGATAGCATAGAAAACAGGCCGCTGCACTTCGTGACAGGCCTCGCGGATCATCACTGCAACCGGTTTCACATTCACGGTAATTTTCTGTTGCGGGGTGCTCCCCTCAGCGTCAGACGCAGCGCCGTTTGGGCGGTGACTTATGTGGCGCATGATGTTTTCGACCATGACTACCGCGCCGTCTACGACCATTCCAAAATCGAGAGCGCCGAGTGAGAGAAGATTCGCGGGGATTTTGCTTAAATCGAGCCAAATAGAGGCGAACAGCAGGGAGAACGGAATCGTGAGCGCAACGATGAAGGCCGCGCGGGCATTCCCGAGGAAAAGAAAAAGGATGATCGTGACCAGGATCATCCCTTCGGTCAGGTTATGCTCGACCGTGTGCAGGGTGTAGTGAAGTAGGTCGGACCGATCCAGCATCGGAACGACCTTCACGCCCGGAGGAAGAATGCCGTTGTTCAGGTCGTCAACTTTTTTATGAATTGCCTCCAGGGTAGGTCCGGCATCCGCGCCTTTACGCATCAGCACAATGCCCTGGATAACATCGGGTTCATCAATTATCTTTCCATTCTCTAAGTGATTGGCGCGCGCCATGTGTCCCAATCGAATCTTGGGACCTTGCTGGACCACTGCAATATCCTTAACCCGAAGGGCAGTCCCGGATTTCGTCGTCAGGACTGTTTGCTCGATGTCACGCGAATCCGTGAATAGGCCGATGGCGCGAACATTCATCTGCTGCAGGCCCGCTTCGACGAAGCTGCCTCCAGCATTGATGTTGTTGTTGGCGAGTTGCTGCTCGACTTGGCCGATGGTCAATCCGTAGGACACGAGTTTGTTCGGGTCGACTCGGACTTGATATTCCCGCACCGTGCCACCGAAATCGGAAACGTCCACCACGTTCGGAACGGACTTGAATTCCTTTTCAAGCGTCCAATCTTCGATGGACCTTAACTCCGTCAGATCATATTTCGGATTTGTGCTCCTCACTGTGTACCAATAAATCTGGCCGACCGTACTCCAGTCCGTGCCAATCTGAGGCTGAAGACCTTGTGGCACTTCAGCCTGGGTGAGTCTTTCGAGGACCTTTTGCCGATTCCAATCGTTGTCCGACTGGTCGTCGAAGATCATCAGTACAAAGGAGAGACCGAAAATGGATTCGGACCGGAGAGCGGTAAGATGGGGAAGACCGTTCATCACTATCTCGACCGGGATGGTTACCTGCTGCTCTACTTCTTCCGCCGACCGGCCGGGCCATTGGGTAATGACCGTTGCATAGTTGTCCGCGATATCGGGATAGGATTCGACGGGAAGGTTGTGAAAAGAGACTGCTCCCCAAAGGACCAACAAAACTACAAGGGCAATCACCACAAATTTATTATTGAGCGCAAAATCTACGAGAGTTCGAATCATTTCCTATTCGTCTCCTCTTTCTTCCTGAGAGCCTGTGCTCATTGATTTTCGAACGTATTCTCGAGCACGATTGCATTGGTCACGACCTGTTGGCCGGGCTGCAATCCGCTGGTAACTTCCTGCATCTGGTTCGGCAGCATGTCCCCGCCGTGGACTTCCACTCTGCGGAACTTACGGTCCGGAGTGGGCTCAAAAACCCAATCGCGGTCCTGGAGATGCATAATCGCGCTCGCGGGAACCTGAGCGTGAGTTTCCTGCTTCTGGCCGCGAAACGTAGCCGTCGCAAACATCCCGATACGCAACATTCCGGGATTCTTGACCTCGAGGCGCACTTTGGCGGTACGAATGGTGGGGTCCATAACCGCGCCAATGTTGCTAACCCTTCCTGAAATCTTCATTCCCGGATATGCGTTGAAAGTGATTTCCGCGGTATCGCCGAGATGCACGGTGGGCAGGTCGTTTTCATAAACATCACAGACCACCCAGATGGAGGAGAGGTCAGAGATCGTGAATGGATTTACGCCGTAGGCCTGAACTACGGCGGCATTTGTGACCTCTTGGTCCGTAATCACCCCGGAAACGGGAGCCTTAATGTCGACCATAAAATTCGGATGTTCCGGATCGTTGCCCAGCAGCCGGAGATGCTCGGCAGTGGTTTCCAATGTGACTTTGGCATCATCTTCGGCGTCTTGTGCGACCTCGAGGTCTTGCTGGGCCATGGCGCCGTGCTCGTACAGGTCCTTGGTTCTGTCAAACTGCTTTCTCGCTAGAAGCTCGTCGGCTACGGCCTTTCGGTAATCGGAAAAGCCGCCGGAGACGTCGTCGCTGCGAATGCTCAACAACACTTCGTCCTTTTGTACAGTGTCTCCAAGACGCGCATGAATCGCGACAACTTTGCCGGATGCCAACGAAACCACCGGGACGTTCCGAGAGATGTCCGGCGTAACCACTGCAGTCACCGCCAGCACTGAATAGCCTTGGTGCGCGATTGCCGTGGCGAGTGGATACTGATCGGGATGGTCCACGGTCACAAGGGCAGCGTCCGGCCCCGGTACCACGTTCGCCGGGGGCGGAGCCTCCTGCGCGGGATTCCCATGCGCTGTCCCACATCCTGCAAGGGGCAGCATGGAAAAGATTGCGATCCAGAGAGAATAGATTCCCAAATCTTTAATTTTCATGAGCCTAGAGTCCATTCTGCCGCGTTAAAGATGCTCATCGATTACCTGCAATGGGCACAGTCGTATCCTTCGCGGCCGCAGGATGACGCGCCGATTACCAACAGCAAACTAAAGTGATCCGGTGTTAAACAGAGAATGGAAGAGATGGTGGCGCTCTTCCAGAGCTGGAGCAGTGGCCCAATCTTATTACGGACAATTCGGCCGTGAGAATGCGGGGCTCGATCTTATTTTGAGGTACGAACGATTCTCCATGATTCGCCAGCGCGTGCGCCTTGAAGCTGGAGGACGTCAGCGCAACCGTTCCACGGCGATCGCTTTCACTCGGCGCAAGTTCCTGGGCGGATGAAAAGTAAGTTTCTGTCGCTCCAGGAATGACCACAGCAAAATGGTCATGTCCATCATTTACAAGGACCGTGGGAAGCCACTGCAGCAGGGCCGGTCTGAGAAGCAAGTCGTTGGGAACCTTGTCGCCGGTCATGTCATGCATTTCAATCTGGAGCCCACCCGGAGGGGCCGTCAAAACGATGGATTGTTCTGCGCCGGATGCAAGATGCAACTGGACCGTATATTTGGCGTAGCCCTGAAACTCCTGCTCGATTACTGTGGCGTCGTCAAGACTGTGATCTCCCGCCAGATCCATTAAATAATTTCTGATTTCTGGTCGCTCACCCAATGCGGCAGAGGCAGGAGTCGCGGCTGAGAAGAAATTTGTCCTGGCGTCTCCGCGATGCAATGTACGATTTGTTGTGTGTACCCGATCCTGGCCGCCAAAAGTAAAAGCCAGAGCCAGAATCAAGCCCATGACCCGAAGTGCGTTGCCCCATGTGAATCCTGAAGGAGTACTTAGCTGCATTGCGATTTGCCAACCAGCTAGAAACCTGCGCTCGCGAACATCCGATCGACCGGACCACCTGCTCATCGCGCAATTTGCCGCGCACAGCGCCCAGCGCATCAAGTTGAGGGATCCGATTAAAAGGACAAAATACATGGTTTCCTTTTTAGTTCACGCTCGATAAACGCGCCGTAAGCGATTCATAAAAACATTCATTTAACTTTTCTTTCGACCCAATTCAAAATTCAATTCGTCAAGCAAATCCATTTTCTGTCCGCCGTCTTTGTAACCGGCTGGAGTTGAGGCCGCATAGCGGCCCCAACTCCTTCGAGAATTCCCTGCCGAAAAACTGCTGCAGATTCCGAGTGCCGTACTTGCGTTGATCTTTGACCCCAAACACCGAATGCCAACTTCGCTTTCAGTGTCCAGGCGGGCTCCATTTAGAGCTCGCACCGGAGATGAGGCCGCGGTTAGGTTCACTTGCATTAGAACCTCGTCATGATCGCCAACGTGAAGACAGTTTGTTCACGCCGGAGATCGGGGAACCAAATGCTCTTGGTCCCGGCGTTGCCTGTCAATGGACCGCACACGTTTTCGATGGCTGTCAGGTCCGCCGCGATGCTGCCCGATGAAGTTACACCTGACGCTGCGCCGTTACTGCACGCGTATTGGTTTGGAAAGCCGTTGTTGCCACCCGGCGGAGTAATGCCCCCATGGCCGGAGAAATACGGCACATCCGAGTGACGGTAGCCAACTTCCCCTCGGAAAGTTAACCACTGGGAAGGCATGTAGTCGGCGGTTATCGTTGCATCATACATATGAGCTTTATCTCCAGGGTTCTCCGTGAAATAAGGCGAACCGGAAATTGCATCCGCTCCGTTGATCGGCTGCAGCAAGGTGAGATAGCGACCAGGGTTGTTCATGTAGCCGCCACCGAAAGTTAAACCGTAAGTGTCATGCTTAAACTGCAAGCGCTGGTAGGCCATCCATCCCAGGAAGGATGTCTTGAAGCCGCCGTTCTTGTCGTTGAAGCAATTTTGCCCTCCGCCGTATTGGCACCCAGCGTCGGCCGTGAATGACATGGCAGCCATATCGAGGAACTTATCCGGCTGGTTGTACTCCCGGAACTCCAAGCTGTCGTCGGTGTGGATGCGGGAGACTGCGGGATTTCCGAGAACATCCGTGCCCATACCGTAATTGTTGAACACAAGGGCAAAGTACGGCTTCGGACGCCACATGATCTGGCCGCCCAAGCCAGGTTTGCTATTGGTTCTGGCGTAGGATTGCCATCCGTTGATGATCCAAGGCTCGATCTTCAGCTTGGCGGTAGGGAAATACTGGATGCGCAAGCCGTTGAAGAACCATGGCGTGTTGGACGAAACGTAGGAGGGTTGGTAGGTCCAGTTGTCGAAGTTGTAGTAGCTGAACAGGCCGATGTACGACACGAAGATTCCCGCGTCGATGTTGAGCCCGTGGCCTACATTGTCAAAACTGTAGCCGCCCCATCCTTCTGAAATGTAGCGGTACATGGTGCGGAGATCCCATTGGCCACGCGCGGTGCTGCCGTCGTTGCGTGGCGTGGTGGTGGCGAACTCGCCGAACATAGTCAAAATCCTGCCGCGCACATGGCCGATGCGGATGTCGCCGCCGAGGCTCAACTGCTCCAACTGCCATTCGTTGGTTCGGAAACTCTCGGTGGAACCGCCCATTGTGTCATCGATCGGATGGTTGAGACTGTCCATGAAGTTGACGTCAGCCCGGAATTCAGGGGTGAAATATTTTGTAGACCATGGGCTGTCGTGATTGCGGCCGGCTGCGTTCATCCACGACCAATCCGCATACGAAAATGGAGCCCAGCCCGCTGGGTGATCCGGTATGTCTGTATCCCCCTTGAAATACGTAGCGGTGCCGCCGGTTGCAAGATATTGGCCGGGGGCTAGCTTGGGAGTTGCAGGAGCCTGGGCATCTTGCGGCCCGGCGACCACTGCGTGAGTCTCCGCCGCCGGTTCGGACGCAACACGAGCCTTTAACGCCGTTTCCAGCTCGTCGATGCGCTTTCTCATGGCATCCAGCTCTTCGGCAACTGCAGAGGGTATGGGTTCAACGGCGGCCGTCAAGGGTTTGGCTGATTCCACGACAGCTGAACTCGTCGCAGAAGCAGGCTCATCGGCTTCCGGCCGCGCAGGCGCCACACGCAGATTGACGGGCTGCAACCGGTACTGCGATGGGTTGGGATTTGCGGGAGATACAGCCAGACTTGGACCGAGATGCACATCCACGGTGGCAATCTTCCCGTATGCTAATTCAACTTTGCTTACCGGGGATAATGCGAACCCATCCTTGGTAGCCGTTACCTGATATTCGCCGGGTCTCAGATTCTTAAATACAAAGGTTCCGTCGCTCCCGCTGACGATCGTACGATCAACGTCAGCATCAGCATTGAGTATCAAGACCTTTGCTCCCGGCATTGCCAATCCATTGGGATAACGAGTCACGCCATGGATTTCGCCGGGAAAACTTGAAACAGCCGGCTTATTTGACGGATCTGTTTTGCCCCCAAATGTGGTTGGACCGTGACTGGTAACGCCGCCAAACGGACCATCCTTCTCGCCCATGCCTGGGGGAGCGTCATTGGTTCTTTGAGCGTGAGTCGGGACACCCAGCAGGAACGTCAAAGCGGGGAGCGCCACCCAAGCCATTAATAAATGTTTACAAATTAATTTCCTCTTCATGGACACCTTCCTTGGAATGTGAACTTCCGGACCGCAAATTAGGGGTGCCCGCGTCAACGGCGCATAAAGGATTCGATTGAAACTTTGATTCTTAGACATCAACAGTTTGTATATGCGGACAAAAACGCTGTTGCGAATCCTTTTCATGCACCATGGTTTGGAACACCTTGTTCGTAAAAAATGACCTTCCAAAAAGCGTTTCATTGCGAATCCTCTGGGCCGAAAAAGGAATCCATTTCGGCCGATTGTTCGTGAAATGGGCCAGCACCACTTCGATCTCCACACGGGAAGAAGTTGATTTTCGAATCCGATCTCTTCGCTTCAGCGACATCGATGAACATCACGTGGTGACCCAGACGGCTGAGCGCATGTTCCACTTTTTCTTCGCCACTGCGCCACCAACGCCTCCGTCCGCCGATTACAATCAGGCCTCGCCTGCGCAAAATATGCAGTAAACATTGGTCGCGATAGCGGCACAGACAAATCCGAATCGCAACGTCTTCGTCTCTCGCGCTCGAATCGAGCAACCAAGACCGCTGCTGTTTCACGATGAAATCAAGGACTACGGGAGGTTTGTTGACCGGAAATCGGGGAGGCACGACTTCCACTTTCAGCAGAACGATCTTTGCATCCAAATCCCTGGCAAGAGAACTAGCTGCATTCAGCGCAACGGTTGTCCCTTTCGGGGTCGTCGCAATTACAGTCACGCAAAGGCGTGGCCCCGAGGGTGAAACGCGAGAAGTTCCGTGCCCGCCAACGAATTCCATAAAGTCTAAGGTCGGCTTTTTGTTCTCGTTCATGTCTCCACGTTAAATCTCGATCTCTAAAAGAGGCATAAATAAACCGTACAAGCCGGATAAACAGAAATAAATGCAACCAATCATTTGCGTGGAATCCATTTAATGGAATCTGACATGCGTCGTGCCGGGCAAGAAGTCCAACGACTTTGCAAACCCAACTCGATCACCCATGCGAATGCTGCGCGATTCCAATTTGAGAATCTCAGGGGAAACAAGGTAGATGGTTCGGAAGAGGAAACGCTTACATCGTTGGAACAATCCCGGGCGGGATACAGCTAAGCCAAAAACTAATCAGCAACCCAGGCGTTTCAGTCGTGCGCTCTCATCACGGAGAACGCCTCGGCTGAAACACTTTTGTATGACCCACATCGCTTAGTCTTTGGTTGGGACGACTTCGGTGACCGCTACCGTGCCCATGAGCGCAACGGTGTTGGTATCGGTCGTTTCAGGGACAATACGCCCGGCGACTGTCACTGTTTGGCCAGCCATTTTTGCAAGTTGCTTCGCTTCTCCGGACAGTGCGTAAATCCGGTTTCCCGCGACGAGCGTGTACTGGCCACCCTGGAAGTTGGCGCAATACCAAATGGTCTGGGAGACGCTCATGCCTTTGCGTGGGGTTACCGAACCACGGCCGAATCGCGAACAACTCACGCGTCCGGTGACGTTAACGGTATCCGACCCGGCCTGTACGGAAGACTGGGCGGCCATCATCGGCGCAAACGCGAGAACGCCTGCCAACAGAATCAAAGGGACTCGGGCTTTCATTATATTCTTCATCGCTTTCTCCTTTGGGTTTTTAGACCCAATCTGTCAATGTCGCGAATTGTATTTCCTTTTCGACGTGCGCTCCGTCCTGCTGTAGCACCTTCGGACCGCCGCCATTCGCGAATCATTGAAATAATCGTAGACCCGTCAAGCTAAACGAGGCATAAACAATCCGTACAATCGGGGTCAACAGTTATAAACAAGAACGGACGTACTACTGGGGTGTTTGCAGGCGATATCCGACAAAAGGCTCGGTCATCAGGAACTTGGGTTCTCGTGGAGAGGATTCAATTTTATTGCGCAGCCGGTTAACAAAAACGCGGAGGTATTTCCTATCGTCGACATGTTCCGCACCCCATACCTCCCGCAACAATTCACGGTGAGTCACCGTTCTATTGGCGTTTGACGCGAGATACAGCAGCAAGTCGAATTCCTTCGCCGTAAGCCGTACCTGCTTGCCGGCAACAATCACTCGCCGAGCTTCAAAATCGATTTCCACGTCGTCAAGTTGAAGATGCATGATATGGGAATGTGCGGGCGAAGCTGTTCTTCGCAGGACCGACCGAATGCGCGCCAACATTTCTCCCATCGTGAACGGCTTAGTCACATAATCCTGGGCCCCGGCGTCCAGCGCCTCGATCTTGTCCTCCGAGGCATCGCGGACGGTCAGCATAATAATGGGCACACTCGAAGTCGTGCGAATTTCCCTGCACGTCTCGACTCCCGTCTTGCCCGGCAAATTGATGTCCAGCAGGATCAGGTCGTACTTCTCAGATTGCAGAAATTCAAAGGCTTTTTCGCCGCTTCCGGCTTCGTTGACCTCGTACCCTTGCGCATCGAGGGTAGTTCGCATCACACGGCGAATTTGGGAGTCGTCATCCACAACCAGGATGCGCGCTCGAATCTTAGTCATGCGTTCTCTCGAGATGAAGACGTACGCTTGCGATCCGGAAAACATATTCCCCTGTTCTGAGGCCAAATTTTCCTAATCGCCATGGTAAAGGGTCGGGGGTTAATGAAGCATAAACAATGTGTTTGGCTAGGCTAAACGGGGTGTTAATGACCGCAGAAGTCTATTGTATTCAACAATTAGAATACTGAATTCGTCGGATAACAAAGAAGGATGAGTAAACAACTGTTAATTGGATCTCTGATGGGACAAAAATACACATTCAAATTCTAATGAATTGGGTGAACCGTATCGAGATCCAGATTGAGCTCCAATACGTTGATGCGAGGCTCACCAAGAAATCCGAGTTGACGTCCTTCTGTGTGTTGCGACACAAGCCTGGCGACATCCGATTCACTCATGTTTCGCTCGCGCGCTACGCGTGGCGTTTGAAAAGCGGCCGCTTCCGGCGAGATGTGCGGATCGAGGCCTGAACCGGATGTGGTGACCAGATCCATGGGCACCGTCAAGTTGGGATTTTCGGCCTGCAACTTCTGCACGTCCCCGTTGACACGGTCAATCAGCATCTTGTTCGTCGGTCCCAGGTTCGAGCCGCCGGAATTTCCGGCGTCGTAGCCGTTTCCGGCTGCCGAAGGGCGCGAACGGAAGTAGCCGGGCGAAGAAAACGCCTGCCCTATCAATCGCGAACCGACCACCTTTCCATTCACTGTGATTAAGTCGCCGTTGGCCTGCCGAGGGAATATCAGCTGCGCGAGGCCTGTCACGACGGACGGGTAAACGACGCCAAGCAGAAGAGTCGTGACGATTGTCATCAGGATCGAGATTTTCAGATTCTTTATCATTTTATTTTCCTTAGGCCCAATGAAGCCCGGTAATGATCATGTCGATCAGTTTAATCCCAAAAAACGGAGCGATGATTCCTCCCACGCCATAGACAAGCAGATTCCATCGCAGGAGCGCCGAAGCCCCCATTGGGCGATATTGGACGCCCCGCAACGCCAACGGAACGAGGACTACGATGATCAACGCATTGAAGATCACCGCGGACAAAATCGCGGATTGCGGCGTCCTGAGCTGCATGATGTTTAGCGCCTGCAAAACGGGAAACGCGCCAGCGAACATTGCCGGGATAATCGCGAAGTACTTGGCCACGTCGTTGGCCACCGAAAATGTCGTCAGCGCCCCACGCGTGATCAACATTTGCTTTCCGATCTCCACGACTTCGATCAATTTAGTGGGGTTGGAATCCAGGTCCACCATATTGCCGGCTTCTTTCGCGGCCTGAGTTCCTGCATTCATAGCCAGGCCAACGTCCGCTTGAGCCAGTGCGGGGGCATCGTTGGTGCCGTCGCCGGTCATCGCCACAAGCTTGCCTTTGGCCTGTTCCTTTCGAATTAGCGCGAGCTTGTCCTCAGGCTTGGCTTCCGCGAGGAAGTCATCGACGCCTGCTTCCTGTGCAATGGCTGCCGCAGTCAGGCGGTTATCGCCAGTGATCATCACGGTACGAATGCCCATCGCCCTTAAGTGGTCGAATCGTTCCTTCATGCCGCCTTTTACAATATCCTTGAGTCGCACAGTGCCCAGCACGCCTCGATCCGTGCAAACCAGAAGAGGGGTCGCTCCGGAGTTTGCTACCAGTTGCACCGTCTCATCGACTTCTGCGGGCACCACGCCACCACGGTCAATTACATATTTCCGAATCGAGTCCGGAGCGCCTTTCCGTATGACGCGCCCGTCGAAATCCACGCCTGACATGCGCGTATTCGCTGAAAAAGGAATAAAGGTAGCGTCCAACGTGGAAAGTGGGCGTCCGCGCAGTCCATACTTTTCTTTCGCCAGAACCACGATGGAGCGTCCTTCCGGAGTTTCATCGGCGAGCGAGGCCAGTTGCGCCGCGTCGGCCAATTCCATGTCCGTAACACCTGGTGCAGGAATAAGTTCTGTGGCTTGCCGATTGCCAAGAGTGATCGTGCCCGTTTTGTCGAGAAGCAGCGTGTCCACGTCACCGGCAGCTTCGACAGCACGACCCGACATCGCCATAACGTTGCGTTGGATGACGCGATCAATCCCTGCAATTCCGATCGCGGAAAGCAGTCCGCCAATCGTCGTCGGAATCAGACAAACCAGCAAAGACCACAACACGAACGGACTTTGCGGCGCCCCGGAATAGATGGCCATCGGTTGCAGCGCCGCCACCGCGAGCAAAAATATAATCGTCAATCCGGCAAGCAGAATGTTGAGCGCGATTTCATTCGGGGTCTTTTGACGCGAGGCTCCTTCGACCATCTTGATCATGCGATCCAGGAACGTTTCGCCGGGATTCGAGGTAATCCGGACCCTGATTTGATCGGAAAGCACGCGGGTACCACCGGTGACTGCCGATCTATCTCCGCCTGACTCGCGAATGACGGGCGCGGATTCCCCCGTTATCGCCGATTCGTCCACGGACGCCACGCCTTCGATGACTTCCCCGTCACCGGGAAGGAATTCGCCGGCGGTAACAATGACCACGTCGCCAGCGCGCAGCTTGGCACCTGCTATTTCTTCGGTGCATCCGTCTGCTTTTACCATGCGAGCAACGGTTTCCGTTCGGGACTTGCGCAAAGTATCGGCTTGCGCTTTCCCGCGTCCCTCGGCCATGGCCTCGGCGAAATTAGCAAAAAGAACGGTAAACCAGAGCCAGACTGTGATCTGAAACTCGAATGCAAACGCATGGGTATGATTCAGGGCGTTGCGGACCAATTGAATGGTCAGCAGGGCGGCGCCGATTTCCACAACGAACATCACCGGATTCTTCATCAGGGTGATCGGATTCAGTTTGGCAAATGAATCCCAAAGCGCGCGGGTCGCAATTGCGGCATCCCAGATGGATTTGCTTTTTCTAGTGTGTGCAGTCATGTTCCCCATTCCTCAAAAGGTCTTGCCCGCATGCATCAGCAAGTGCTCCAGAATGGGGCCCAGGCTGAGCGCGGGGAAAAAGGTCAATGCGCCAACAATTATGATCACGGAAATGAGCAGGCCCGTGAACAGCGGCGTGGTTACTGGAAACGTTCCCGCTGTTTGTGGCACGTGTTTCTTGCGTGCCAGGCTGCCAGCAATGGCCAATACCGGAATCACCATGAAGAAACGGCCAAACAGCATGGTCGCGGCGATTGTAGTGTTGTACCAGAGCGTGTTGGCATTGAGTCCGGCGAAGGCGGAACCATTGTTCGCGCCGGCTTCCGCGTAGGCATAAAAAATTTCGGACAATCCGTGAGGTCCGGCATTGGCGAGACTGGACGTCCCGAATTTCGGCGACACCAGGGAAATGGCCGTGAATCCCAGCACAAATACCGGATAAACCAGTACTGTGAGCATGGCCATCTTCACATCGAACGCCTCCACTTTCTTACCCAGGTATTCCGGCGTGCGTCCCACCATTAGTCCGGCAATGAAGACCGAAAGGATAATGAACACAATGATTCCGTATAGTCCCGAACCCGCTCCGCCAAAGATAACTTCTCCCAGCAACATATTGATGAGCGGAATCATCCCGCCCAGCGGAGTAAATGAATCGTGCATCGAGTTGACCGCGCCGCAGCTGGTGTCGGTGGTTACTACAGCCCACAAAGCGGAGTTTGCGATACCGAAGCGAACTTCTTTACCTTCCATGTTCCCAACGCTCTGCACATGGTTCGTCGGACTCACAAGCAGCGGATTTCCGCGCGCCTCGGCCGTATATGCAGCCGTAATTCCTATAAGGAACAAGATGGCCATAGCGCACCACACCGCCCACCCGTGGCGCGGCGAACCTGTCATTTGCCCCAATGTGTAGGTCAGGCCTGCACCAATCGAGAAAATTAAAAACATCTCGAAAAAGTTCGTGAGCGGGGTCGGATTCTCAAATGGATGCGCGCTGTTGGCATTGAAAAAACCACCACCATTGGTGCCCAGCTCCTTGATTAGTTCCTGCGAGGCGGTCGGTCCCTGTGCGATGGTTTGTTCTTTTATTACCTGCGTCGTGGTCTTCCCATCTGAACCGGTGGTCTGCACGGTCTGAGGGTCGATCAACTGCGCGGTCGTGTAAGGCTTGAAGTTCTGCGGGACTCCCTGCGAAACCAGGAAGAGAGCGCCCACCAGACACGCCGGCAGTAGCACCCACAACGTCGCGCGGGTCATGTCCACCCAGAAATTGCCGATGGTGTCCTTCTCGCGCCGCGCGATTCCGCGCACGACGGCAATTGCCAACGCGATGCCGACCGCTGCGGAGACGAAGTTATGATAGGCCAGCGTCGTCATCTGCGTCAGATAGGACATCGTCGTTTCCGGGACGTAGGCCTGCCAATTAGTGTTTGTCGTAAAGGAAACGGCTGTGTTGAAAGCGAGGTCGGGCGCCACCGCCGGAAGTTTCTGAGGATTGAGTGGCAAATAATTTTGAACGCGCTCGATCAGATAGGTGAGCGCCAAAGTCACACCGCTGAAGATGAGCATCGCCCCAGCGTATTCTTTCCAACCCATCTCAGTTTCTTCATCGACGCCCGTCAATTTATAGAGCAACTTCTCAATCGGTCTCAGCAGCGGATCGAGAAACGTCTTCTCCCGGTTGAAAACGCGCGTCATGAACGCACCCAGCGGCTTGGTCAGCGCCAACACCACCAGAAGAAAAAACAGTATTTGAAACCATCCGTTGTTTGTCATGGTCAGAACTTTTCCGGACGCAGCATCGCGTACACAAGATAGACAAGCAAAGCCAAACACACCGCCAGAGAAATAATCGTATCGAGCATGTCCTCTACCTCAATCCATCGCAGAACTTCACATATAGAACCGAAGCGACAAAGAATACCAGCGTTGAAGCAATAAAGACCGTGTCTATCATGGCGTTCCACCGCCTCCCATGACTTTCTGTAAACCGAACCAGTACGGCTGCATCCTACTAGCCTTCTTCTTTAAATGCACACTTATCCTGTCGAATACCTTTTCTGCGTCGCCTTACCGCCCGGAGTTGCTCCAGTTTGCCCTTCTGAACCCACTCTGGGCGTCGGGAAGGGGACAACTGAACTCTTCCCCGCTCGCCTGGCATCCGCCTCCAGTGGCCGGGCAACTACAAACACCGGTGGCCGGCTCGCATACACAGATTCCCGCTTGAACTGTCGCAAGCCACCGCGAGAAGTCCGCAAACCTTCTTTGCAGAAGTTCACGAGCACGTAAATCATGAAACCCAGAGCCATCCCGTTCAGGACCAAGAAAACTTTCATGTTCCCTGCCCCCTTTCCTCGTTGCTGCTACCCGGGGAGCCTGGCCGCCTGCATACGATCCAGCCTGCCCTCACTCACAACCAATTCCTGGACGGATGCCTTTCATCGCTCATTACCCTTGTATCGCATCCATCGATAAACCGCCGTGCGCCTCATCACCGATCCTTGAGCCCCGCATCACCCTTTGATCATGCTTCGCACAGACATCCTGCCTTTTTGCTGATAAAGAAGTCGTGGACGCACCGTAAGAAAGTTCTAAAGAAATGGGAAGGTCGTCAATAACGAAAAATGAGGTCTTGGTGAGGAAATTGGAAGAACGAGCAAAGCGAGGAACCTCTCAGCCAAGCGCATCACCAAGAGATTCCTCATGACTTCGCTTCTCGGCATTACATGACGTGCACCCGGAGAATGTCCAGAAGGTGGTCAACGAGGCATAAACAAACCGTAGAAGCTTAATAAACAAGAAATTATGCAGCGGTCGTAACCTATCCCGCACGAACCGCCGAAAGCTGCGTTAGAATTCTTTGGTGCGGAAACTTCTAATTTCACTTGGCCGGTATGCAATAGCCCTGGCGACTATTATTTTCATTACTGAACTCTTTCGCTACGACACTGCCTTCGCGGTAACTACCGTCGTCCTGGCTTATCTGCTTTCCATCCTTATCGCTTCCGCTCAATGGGGTCTCGGCGTGTCGGTTTTCATGTCCATCGCAGCCACTTTGGCTCTGGACTACAACTTCTTCCCTCCCGTTGGCCGTTTTACGATTTCCGATCCCCAGGATTGGGTGAGTCTTTTTGCTTTTCTTGGTACTTCCGTGATCGGAAGCAATCTTCACGCGCGATTGCGGCGGCAGACGGAAGAAGTCAATCGCCATAGATTTGAAGTGGAGAAACTCTATCAGTTCAGTCGCCTCCTGATGAATGTTCGCGATCCAATTGTCTTGCTTCATGAAATTCCTAAACAAATTGTGAAAGCCTTCAAGACGGCATCCGCGGCGCTCTTCCTTCTGGATAAACAAGAAACCTATCGCTCGGGCGGTGAAGCATCGCAATTAGATGACGTTCGTCTGAAATCCACGGTGGACCAGAAATCTATTCATGTAGATTCTCTGCAGCACGTTTCCTACGCCCCTGTGCGTCTGGGGTCGCAGGTCATTGGCAGCTTCGCAATCCAGGAAGCAACAATTTCCAGTCACACGCTGGAAGGCATCGGAACGCTGATCGCATCCGCCATCGATCGCGCGCAGGCCATTGAATTGTTGGGAAAGGCTGAGGCGGTGCGCGAGAGTGAACGGCTGAAATCGGTCCTATTAGATGCCGTTACACATGATTTCAAGACTCCACTCACCTCCATTAAAGCTTCGGCGACAAGCCTGCTCGAGGACCTTGAGTTCAACAAGAAGCAACGGAAGGAACTTCTGGTCATCATCGATGAAGAATGCGATCGGATCAACCGGCTAATCGGTGAAACCGGGGATATGGCCCGACTGGAGGCTGGTGACGTCCAACTTCAATTCGCCCCGCATGCAGTGGGTGAATTGGTCTCCGAGGCACTTTTAGATTGCGGAGATGTGCAAATTGCCAGACCGATAAAAGTCGAAGTCAAGGATCCAGATTGCCGTGTATATGCAGACTCCAACTGGGCAAGAAAGGTTTTTACCAATATCATTCGAAATGCCGATCTTTATTCTACTCCCGGAGCCCCTGTTACGATTGAGGTCGAGAGAAAAAATAGTTTCGTGGCCTTTCATATTGCGGACAAAGGACCAGGAATCGAGGAATCGGAGATCAAACATATCTTTGACCGCTTCTATCGAGGCAAGGGTTTGCGGCATCGAATTCCCGGAACGGGCATGGGCTTGTCTATCGCAAAAGCCATCGTGGAAGCTCACGGGGGAATGATCGAAGTGGCTAGCCAAAAGGGACAAGGATCGGTGTTCACTTTTAGTTTGCCGGTAGACCCGGAAACAAATGAAGGTCGCGCAATCGACTCAACAGGACCGAAAACAGCACAATGATATTGCCGCAGGAAGTCACTCTCACCTTTCTTTTCGCGGCTTCTCAGCCTTATGAGTCCACTTTGAATCTGGCCGAAATCGGATGAAAAGCGCTACTCCCATCGGGTGTGAGCCATAAATTGGTTTCAGGAGGTCGGCCACTCCATACGTGGTAAATTGCGCTCCGATGGCAGAAGCAAGATGCGGGATTACGTCGAAGTCGTGGTCATAACCGAAAGTGTAAGCCTGAATGCGCCCGATCGGCTCTTCGGTAAAACCAGAGGGTAGTGAATTCTCACCGACGATCAGTTCATTGGATCGCTCAGCGCTTTCCATGCGGGTCCAAGCGTAATTCCGTTTACGAAAGCGGATCGTAGACTCAAGAAGGTAGCTGTTGAAAATCGAATTGTCCTGGAGGGATCGCGTCCTTCCCCAGAGCGCAGTGGTCGCCCAGTTCCCGTCCTGAAGCGGACGGTTGCACATGATGGATGCAGTCATGCGCTCCTGATCCTCCGTTGGGAAGAGCGACTCTGGGCTTTTTATGCGTGCGTAGGAATATTGCCCACTCCAATTCTGACGGGGTTGAACCGTCAATCGAGTGCTCCAGGAATCGATCTTCCCTTGGTCGACATCCCAGCGAAACTCGTCCGGCTCTCTACCGTGAAAACCGGAAGCTTCTATTCGAGCAATACTATATGTGAGGCCAACCGTTAAAACGTCATCGGCGACGTGTGTGGAGTCCTCTTGATGGTGGCCAAGCGTAGCTACTGGATTTTCGAAGGCGGAAGCGCGATGTGGATAGGCCGTTGGCCCAATGGCGGGGTCGCCCACCGGGGCAAAGTAGAAAGAGAGCAGGCCATTCTCACCCAGTTTCAGATCATAGATCGCAGCCAATTCCATGAAGAAATTATGAGGGTGTTGGCCGTCAGCTATGGGAACACCATACGCCGTCTCACCCTGCTGGAACAATAATGGATACCGCCTGTTTGAAATGGTCGCCGGTTCCAGGCTTAGCATCGCGCGGATGGTGAAAATTCCATTCCCCAACTCACGCTGCGCCATGGGCATTAGCCAGTTGGTCGAGAAAAACTTGTCTCCACCGCGCGGGCTGGATTGCTGCTCATCGAGCACGAATACGTTAGCGTGGAACATCAGCATCCACGCCCCTTTATTCTTCATCAGCATAGGCACCGGCGTTGAGTTTGGTTCCGCGCTCGTCCCGGAATTTGCGTGGTGGGCAATCGTTTGAAGGAAGGTTTGCGGTTCCATGCCCTGCATGCTCATCAGGCCTGTCTTGTCCATTTTCATCTCTGCGGGTCTTGTGTCAGTGCCGCCCTGTTGCGTCTGCGGCCCACTGCTCGGTTGACGATCGCCGGGTTGGCCGGAAGATTCGGGACATCCCGGCATTTGCATGCCGGGCATGCATTGCGGTTCCTGCTGCTTATCGCCTTGTCGCGCAGTGGAAATCGCGGGGAAAAATAGAACCGACAAAACGATGTAGGGAAATAGTTTCATGACAATCTCTCCATAATTGTATTCCTGCGTGGAAAAGCCCTTCTCCCCACGTTCAAGGACAAATCGAGTCAAGAAAGCGAGCCATTCAGATTGTCCGTCTGGAGAAAAAGTGCCTTAGATCCGGAGGGTGGTAATCACGCGATTAGCGGTGAGAAGTTTAGGCGGAGAAATTCCTGGCCCCATCAACGGAGAACCGTCCGACAGTTTTGCAAAAGTTCGAAGAGTTATTGTCAACCAGTGCTGGGAATAAAACTGAGAGCAGTCTCCTCCCGGAGGAGACTGCGAAGCTGAAATTTTGCTGCACGCCCCATTGGTGCAAGGAGGCATGCTGTTCGAACGGTCGTGCTCTGTGTTTGCTGTTCCGTCAGTCTTCGACAATTGTTCGAAGCGCTGCGAAGCCATTTCCTGCTTTGGGAACATGGGCATGGAAGGACCTGGCATGGCATTCATGTCGAGATCGTTTCCCATCACGGTTTCGACATCACCGGTCCTCATGTCCATACCCGGAGGCATGGACATCGCCACGTCATCCTTGATTGTCGGGGTAGGAGTGTTGCAACCGGAGTGTACTTGGCTCAACTGACAAGCCAGATCACAAGTTGAAGAGGAAACCGAGGTCGCAACAATTAGAAGCGACAGGAGCGCGGCCAATGAGCATGTTACCCAGCGCATGGCTCGATTCTACTCCGGTCTTGGATTTACTCAATGAAGATTGTGAACTCTCCGAGACTGATGCACAGGATCCGCGCCCCCGAAAGTATTTTGTGCCGCCGCCAAGAAGTGCGTCGCGGCATAGGCGCGCCAAGGCTTAAACGTCCCGACCATGTCGAGAAATCACGCTGGCAAGGCCACCCTCCGGTGAATCGCCGCTGATTGGAGCAGCCATCGATCTGTGAGTGGAGAAGCGTCCGGCACTCCGAAGCTTCGTATCGCAATTTAAGATGCTGCCTCCTAACCCAATCCGGGATGGGACCGCAACCATAAGAGCATGCTATGCAAGCCATTACGCGAATTAAAATCGAGTTTCCCCGCCAACACGGCTTGCGCCAGCCTTCGATTCGTTCCGGCATGGTCGGCGGGAATGCCAATGATTTCAAGATTCGCCTCGGCAAGGTTTTCGACCTGCGGGAAGACGTAACGAAGGCCCGCAAAGGAGGGGTGAACGGGACGGCCGAAAACGCCCGCCAAACGTTTGGCAAGGACTGGTGCATCGAAGACTGTAAACTGCTGCCCGAGCACAGCCCCCGCCGCCAACTCAAACCCGTCCAATGCGCCTGAAACTCTGAGCCCCGGACGCGCGGCCACAATCTTTGCGAGCCTGGCATCCTGCGACAAGTGCCGCTCGATATATATTGTGTGAGCATTGATGCCGAACATTCGCCACGCGCGCTACACGACCTACATCGGACCATCGCGACTCGGAAGGAGGACTCGCATAGCCAGCAGGGGGTGCGACGGATGAGTCGCTCACACAGATGCTTGGACAAGGTGATTCCCAGGCCTTCAAGAGGTATTCACAAATGAAGTTGCAAATTAAATAGGAATCGCTGAAAAAACTCAACCATCAGGTCAACGATATGACGGGCACGTTGTGCCAGAATTTGAACGTCAACGAGGGTTTTGGCACAGTTCTGGCACGGTAGTCGCAGAAAAAGGAGGATTTAATTTTTGGAACGGCGGCAAATGCATTAGAATCAGACTGATTTCTACTGCGCGCCCGTAGCTCAGCCGGATAGAGCATCTGCCTTCTAAGCAGAATGTCGGGGGTTCGATTCCCTCCGGGCGCGCCATCCAAAACCACCCCAATACTAGCTACTGCTGCTCTCTCGGAACCGGACTCGTAACGTAAATAACGGACATAGCGATAGGGCGTCATGGAAACGGAATTTTCGAAATATGGCCCAAGTCAGAATAGAGCGAAAGCAACTTTCCGGCAAGACGACTTGGTCTATCCGCACCGCGGCATTTCACTTGCAATACAGGAACTTCCCAAGAAAATTCTGACTGACTAGCCTGGAAATCTAGTCCGAGGATTGCTTGCGGGTTGCCGACAACACAGGAGATGGCTGGGTTTCCAAGAACGCATCGAGATTTTGCCTCTAAGTCTCCCGTGGTTGCGGGGGTTGGATTTCAACAAGAGACCATCGGTTATCAGAACGTACGAAAATATGCTGCCCATTCACTCTGTACAATTTGGCAACGGTTTCAGTGCCTACAGTTCTTTCCCTAATGTTTCCTATGCGAAAGACTAACGTTCATATCGGGTAAATTTCTAGGAGCTTACTTTGGTTGGACCTGGGGACCAGCAGCGGAAAATCCTATGCGTAACCGATTGCCGGTGGGAGTCGATTCATAGTCCAAGGTATTGGCGAATTGACGCACTAAGCGGATGCCCTGGCCGCCGATTCGACTCTGCTCCGCAGGACTCACCATCGGCAATTCGGGCGCATCCAGTGGATTGAAGTACGGCGCTTCGTCGTCCACCACGATTACAAAATAGCCCTCGCGAAGTTTTGTGAAGTTTACGATTACGGGGCGATCCTGTGCGCCGGCATATCCGTGGCGGATGATGTTTGAGAGGACTTCTTCCAGACAAAGATCCATTGCAAACTGGACATCACCCGGAATGGCATACCGAGATGCAAGATCTTCGGTCCAGGCGGGAACCTGGGCAATTTCGGACAGCCGGCTCTGCAGGGCGAGCCGGTCCTGAGTCTGGTTCGTTCCGTTCGCAATCATAGTACGCGTCGGCCTCTCGACGAGCCTTCCCGGTCCTACTGCAACGCTGCCAGGGCGGACTGCAGTTCATGATGCACCGGAATCAGAGTGTCCGTGCCGCTGGTCTTGAGAACCTTTTCGACCAACTCATTGGGCCCAAACAGAACCATCTTTCCCCCTCGGCCTTTGATCGCACGCGCCGGCGCTACCAGAGAACGCAGGCCCATCGATCCAAGAAACGAGACTTGTTGCAGGTCCACCAGGACCGCCTTGCGGCTGCCAGCAATTACGTTCATCTTCATATCCACGGCAGCGGCACCCGCTATATCCAGCTTGCCGTCGAGGGTCACTTTGGTGATGCCTCCCTCCAGCTCTTCTATTACCATCGCCATGCTAATACCTCCCTGTCTGTCTCCCCATGCAATGCGATCCTCAGAAGTTCCCTGCTCGCAGCAGCAAACATGCCACGCAAAGTCCTGCGATGACCATATTCGCCGAAGGTTACGGCAATGTTACAGACTGTCACACCATCCCCTGGCCCTACCGAAACTTACAAATTTACAGCGTTACTTCAATGATCGAAACATCATCTTCAAATTGATCGCCGCCGCGTACGGTTCGGATGGCGCCAATCACATGCTCAATCGGCGATACGGTTGCACGTTTGGAACCGGATAAGGTGCTGACGAACTCTGCATACGTCGTCATGGTGTCATCCGGTCGGGTGACCTCAAAAACGCCGTCGCTAAAGACATACAGGCGGCTAAATTCGGGCAAATCCACAACTGCCGCCTTGAACGTCGTATCGGGAGCCACGCCAATCATCGTCCCTCTCTGCGATAATTCGATCAGTTCCGCTGTCTCCCAAGCGGACCCGCCCATCAGGATCGCGGGTGGATGTCCGCCATTAGCATAAGTGAGCTGCCGCTTCTGCTTGTCGAATACCCCATACCACAAGGTGAAGTACATGTCGTTATGGCGCTCCATCTGGAAAACCTTATTGAGGCCCGCCAGCACTTCAGAAGGCGAGCTAAAGTCGGTGGATGGCAAAGCCTGATTGCGCAGGACGTTTATCGCCGAGATGGACAACAGCGCCGCCTTAACACCATGCCCGCACACATCCAGCAAGTAAATTGCAAAGCGGTCGGAATCCAGCCAGTGGTATCCGAATGCATCGCCTCCGAGTTGAACCGATGGGATAAATTGCCAATCGGTTGTGATCCCACCGGTCAACCGTTCAGGCAACAATGAAATAACATACTTGGCCGCCTGGGAGAGTTCATCCGCGAGCCGCTCCTCGCTCTGTTTGAGCGCCGCATAGGCTTCGTTGCGCTCGAGTTGCGCGATGTATCCTCGCGAATGGTGGCGAATACGCGCATTCAACTCAATGGGGTCGGGCAGCTTGACCAGGTAATCGCTTGCTCCGAGCATGAATGCTTCCGCTTTAACTCTTGGCTCTTCTTTCGTTGAAAGGACGACAATCGGAATTTCCCGGGTTGCCGGGTTAGCCCGGTAGAACCGAAGCATCGTGAGCCCATCCACTTCCGGCATCACAAGGTCCTGCAAAATTACCGTCGGATGGAACTCCCCGGCCATTCCAATCGCCTTTGTTGGATCGCTGCAGTACATGAAATCGATGTCCGACTCGGACGCCAGCATTCGCCGCACGGCTTCTCCGATCATCGGCTGGTCATCCACCACAAGCACGCGAATGTGATGAGTGGACTCCACAGTATCCTGTTGTTTTGCATCAGATGAAACTCGGTCGTTCATGCGCGACTCCTTTTGCGGGTACTCTTATGGATCAGTGGAGCACTTGCCGAGCGCGCGATCGTCCCAGCAATCTGGTCTAGCGGCAAAATCTCGACAGCGGCATTGATCTTGGCAGCGGCCTTCGGCATGCCGTACACGATGCAGCTTTCTCGGTCCTGCGCAATCGTGTGCCATCCGGCGCGCCGCATCGCAAGCAAGCCCTGAGCGCCGTCCGCACCCATCCCGGTTAGCAGCACACCGACGGCGGTAACCGGCCAGTAGATTGCCACTGTATGAAAAAAAACATCCACCGAAGGTCGATAACTGTAGTCCGCCGGGTCATCGGAGTATATGTACGTCAGCTCAGGTGTCAGCAAGAGATGGCCATTGGTCGAAGCAATCTGAACGACAGAGGGATCCGGTCGGTCACCGGTGCGGATGATCCGCACGTCTCGTGAAGACTCCCGCGCCAGCCATGACGCAAGGCCCGGCGCAAACAGTTCATCGACGTGCTGCACAATCGTGATGGCCGCGTTCAGCGATGGCGGCAGGTCAGCGAGCATACGCCCCAGAGCAGCGGGACCTCCCGTCGAAGCGCCAATTGCGATCAGCGGAAACCCCGGTTGCAATGTGCTTTCCGACGCGTTGGGCATCCGAAATCGCGGAGGCTGCGCCGACGGCTTGCCGATGAGTCTGCTCAGCATGGCGATCTTGGCTAACAGATCGGAGCCGCGAGGAGGCTCTCCCGACGTTTCGAGGACCGGAGTATTCACAGCGTCGAGTGCGCCCCACCCCATGGCCTCAAACACCTTCGAGGAATTCCCGCCGACGGTGGCTGTGACGACCAAAATCGCGCACGGAGAATCCCGCATAATGATTCGCGAAGCTTCGATGCCATCCATTCGCGGCATGATCAGATCCATCAGGACGAGATCCGGCACGTCTGCCGCGCACAGGCGCACAGCCTCTTCCCCGTCCGCCGCGATCCATGCGATTTGGTAATTCGGAACGCTCGTCACCACGCGGCGCAACGCTTCGACCGCCATGGGCACATCATTGACGATGGCGATCCTCATCATTGGGGAAGGCCGATCAGCTCTTCGACTGCGGTAAGCAGCGTCTCATCGTGAAAACTGCTCTTGGTCAGGTAGCGGTCCGCGCCGGCATCGAGGCCTCTCATCCGGTCCTCTTCGCGGTCTTTATAAGAAACAATAATGACCGGCAATCCATTGAGTTTGGGGTCGGCCTTGATCTTCGAGACCAATTCGATGCCGGTCATTCGAGGCATGTCTACATCCGTGATGGTAAGGTCGTACGACCCGGCGCGAAGCGCATTCCAGCCGTCGATTCCATCGACGGCGACCTCCACAATGTAACCACGATTCTGCAGCAGCGACCGCTGCACTTCGCGCACTGTGACGGAGTCATCCACCACCAGAATTCGCTTGTGGGTTATCTGGGTCATTTCGCCGCGTCCGAGTCCGCGCAGGCGTCCACCGTGCAAAAGAGTCTCCACCGACCGCGCCAAATCCTCGACATCCACAATGAGAACCGGAGAGCCGTCGTCCATCAAAGCGGACGCGCTGATCGAGGGGATCTTCCCGAGGCGGGTGTCGAGTGGCCGTACCACCATTTCGAACTCCCCGATGAAGCGGTCCACCGCTAAACCGTATCGTGTGGAATGGTCGCCAAGCAGGACAACAGATATTTCCTCGCTCCAGTCGGGCTTGCCGGGCAAATCCAGGACCTCGAGCGCGGAGACCACTCCGACCCGCTCACCGTCGTGTGTAAAGTACTGCTGCCCCTCGAGCGTCGATAGGTCAGTTCGATTCACCTTCACCACACTGGCGATGCGCGTCAAAGGAAACGCGAATGGCTCTCCACTGATCTCCGCCACGAACGTGCGTACCACCGAGAGGGTAAGAGGCAGTTCCAGCTGAATCGTCATTCCCTGACCGAAACGCGATGTGATCGTTGCCAGACCGCCCACAGACTTGGCCATTTCTTGCACGGCATCCAGGCCTACGCCACGGCCCGAAATATCGGTGACAGCTTTCGCGGTGGAAAAACCGGGAAGGAACAAAAATTCGAGCAGTTCGGCCTCAGAGAAGTTGGCCGACATTTCGACCGTCGCCAGCCCTCTGGAAGCCACCAGAGTTCTCAACATTTCGATATCGACGCTTCGACCATCGTCCGATACCGTCAAAACGAAAAGGCCAGCGCGATGGCGCGCTTCCAAGCGAATCGTGCCGGTTGGGGACTTGCCGGCCGCGATACGATCCTCGGGCCGCTCAATTCCATGGTCCAGGCTATTGCGGATGGCGTGGTTCAAAGGCGCTTCGAGGCGATCGAGGATTTCACGGTCTATTTCTGTGTTTGTGCCGACGATTTCGAGATGAACCTGTTTGCCGAGCTGGCGCGCGAGGTCGCGAACCAGACGCGGGAAGCCCTCGACTCCATCTCCGAACGGGCGCATCCGGCTGGCTACCACCTCACGGTAAAGGCGATCCGACAGCCCCGCAGAGCGAATGCCGAATGCATCGAGCTTCGCCTGCTGTTCGGCAGACCATCGGCGAGTCTCCTGCAACTTCCGCTGTGCCGCGTCCAGTGTAGCCGCGCCTTCAGGAGAGTTTTCGACGAAGGAGCGAAGCACCTCCAGATGATCGTTGATTTCTTTGTGCCGACGCTTTAAATCGAGCAGCGACTCGGAGAACGGTTCGAACCAGCGGCTTTGCACCAGCGATTCGCCGGCGAGCCCCATGAGCCGATTAAGAATTTGTGCCGTTACCTTGATACCGCGATCCGCCCCAGAGCCGGTACGCGGAGCGCGGTCAAGCGCGGCTGGAGCAGTTTGTGCGGCAAGCGCTCGTGGTGCGGTGGTCATGTCTTGTGCAACAGGTTTGGCTGGAGCGTCCGGGGCGGGCGCGGGCTGTTCCTCTATAGTCGGCGGTGGCACTGGGGCAGGTGGAGCAGCAGACGGTGGGGGCGCCACACTTTTGCCCGCCCGCACATCGGCTAGCTGGCTCAATAATTTATCGATCGCCGGAGTCTGCTCTTCAACCCACGCGGGAACGCCGGACTCATCCAACGCCGAAACTTTCGCGAGCAGATCACCCGCGCTGAGCAGGACGTCGATCGCTCCAGGGTCCAGCGTAAGGGCACCCTCTTGCGCGGCAACCAGACAATCTTCCATCGCGTGCGATAGCGTCACAGCGACGTCGAGCTGGACGATGCGCGCTGCCCCCTTGATCGAGTGCGCGGCGCGCATCGTAGCGGCAAGATGCTCCTTCGCGGAACTGCCACCCTCCAGCGCGAGCAGGCCTTCGGTAAACGCGCGCATCTGCGATTCGACCTCGCCGCGGAACAGGTCCCACATCGAGAATGCGCCGAGGTTGCTCATGCGATCCTCCGCAACAGCGCGCCAAACAGCAAATTTTCGTCGATGATCGCAACCGTTTTTTCGCCGGAATGGAAAAGCCCCTGCGTGTAGACAACCTCTACGTTCGTAAGGGTCACGGGAAGTGGCTCAATTTCCATCTCGGCGACCTCATGCATGCCTTCCACTTGATCGACTGGAAATGCCCAATCCTCGCCGGCCCGGCGGGCCACGAGCAACCGTGCCGTTCGAGGTGGATGCAACGGTTCCTCCTCACCGAAAAGCTTGTGGAGTGAAATGCACAGGTGAAGCTCGCCTCGCACATTCACCAGGCCGAGGAGAACTTCACGGGGCTTATGGGGAACGCTGCGAACCACAACAGGTTCGGTGATCTCGCGCAGGCTGGTCGCGGGAAACGAGAGCCATGTCTGGCCCACGCGAAACACCAGATGGGAAGTGGTTTTTAATTGTACGGTACTCTTATCTTCGGCCAGAATCTCTGTCCACGAATCGATGTAATCCGCAGGGGCGGGCCGGTCGAGCAGGCGCCGCCCATTGTCGGCATAAACATTGCAATTGCGGCAGTGCGACACGCGCGGCAGCTCAGGACACGAACCATCTCCCCAGACGCCGATGTGGGTCCAGCAGTTTTGTTGCACGGGCGCAATGATGGAGACATCGCTCATAATTTAATCGGTTGTCGAGACATCCTCGGAGCGACGCGCGCGGGCGCGCAGCAGCGCAGCCCCAGCCCCGTCGCCACGAGCCTCTTTCTTCAGCGCCAGATGCAACAGAGCCTCGCGATGATTCGGATCAAGGTAAAGAGCTTTTCGGAACGAACCGACCGCGAGTTCGGAGCGCCCTAAAGCGTCGTGCAACACGCCGAGCAGAAAGTGGCCCTCAGCGGAACCGGGAACGCGCTGAAGATACTCGCTGCAAATCCGGAGCGCCTCATCGATCTGCCCAGAGTCTCCCATTTGGCGGGCGATGGTCAGTTGCGAAAGTTCCGCTTCCTGAATTGAATTCACCGCCGCATCCACAGGATCAACAGAAGCAATTGTGACAGTGCGTGGTACTGCGGAGTATGAATGGGGTGCAACATTCGTAGGTACGCTTTCTTGGTTGGCTGGCCGCAACTTCGAAGCGGGTCGTCCGCCAATTCTGGTAAAAGCGAACGCCGCCGGCGGTCCCGTGGGCGTGAATCCGTGTTCCCGCGCAAAACCCGCCTCCGCATGTCCAAGCACCAGCACACCATGATCCGCCACCAGACGGCGTAAAACCGTTAGTGCGATCAACCTTGCCTCTGGATGCAGGTAGATCAGGAGATTCCGGCAGAACACCAGATCATAGGGCGCGTCGTCTTCCAGAAAATCCGGTGACATCAAATTCGCGTGGCGGAATCTTACCAGGGAAGCCGCATCGCCTTTCAAATTCCATATCATGGTGCCTTCCGTGTGATCGAAGTACTGCGCGCGAAACCAGAGCGCGTTTTCTCGGAACGATCTCGCACGGTACACCCCCGCACATGCCGATTCCAGGGCTCGACGGCTTACGTCCACTGCATCCACAGTAAACGACCCGGCTTGCGCCCCTGCATGCAGCATGGCCATAACCACCGAATATGGCTCCTCGCCGGTGGAACAGGGACAGCTCAGGACACGTAGCACATCTCCGGATGCGCGGCTCATGTGTTCGCGCGCAAGATGTGCAGCCAGTTCGAATGGCGCGATGTCCCGAAAAAACCATGTCTCGGGAATCACCACGTTATCGACAAGCCGGTTCCAAACGTCCGGATCGCTCGAGAGTTCCCGCGCAAAAGCCGCGGGATCGGAGAAGCCCGCGTCTTCCATGGATTTTCTGACGACGGAATCGATCGCCTGGGAGCCTACACTCTGAATATCGAATCCGAGCCGCGTGGAGAGTAGATTTTCTACCTCGGTGAGTCCCACGTCCTAGCCCTCCACGAACAAGCGATCCCGCAACTCATCGGACAGCAGATGTTCAACCTTCACGTATTGAACGATGCGGCCTTCGCTGGCGGTCAATCCGCCCAGATAAGGCGCTTCCGGCAAGGCGATTCCGGACGATGTAGGTTCAGATTCACCTGCGTCGAGAATTTCCGTGGCACGCTCCGCAAGCAGGCCGAGGACTCGGCCGGTTCCTGAAAGCCCCGGATGCTGAACCAGAATTATTCGCGTACTCATCAGGGCAGCGTAAGGTCTTCTCACGATCAACTGGCTCAAGTCAATGACTGGAACCATCGCGCCTCGGTAGCGGAACACCCCCGCAACGTACGCCGGAACTTGAGGGAGCTTCCGCAGGCGCACGGACGGCAGCACTTTCAAAACTTGTGTGATGTCGAGACCATATCGCTGGCCGTCGACTTCGAAGAGCAACGCTACCATTGTGAAATTTAGCCCACCGGCGCGAGTTCTGTAACAGTTTCTTGTGACCCTGAGGCAGAGGTTGTGGAAGGGTTCACATTAAACCGGGAAACCTCACGGTGCAGCACACGGGCGGCCTGGTCGAGCAGCTCAAGCGCACGCACGGCGTCGCGCTGTGAATCCGCCGTGTTCCGCGTCGCATCGCTAAGTTGAATCATCGCCTCCGTGATCTGACGCGCACCGACCGACTGCGACTCCATTCCTTCATTCACCGACTCGAAGCGCGGCCCCAAACCTTGCACCTGTTCAATGATGCGCGCGATTTGTCCGCTGATCTCCTTGACCTCTCGCACCGCGCTCTGCACTTCCTGCGCGAATTTTTCCATGCCCATCACTCCGGACGAAACAGACGACTGCATTTCCTTCACCATCTGCTCGATGTCCAGAGTGGCAATCGCCGTCTGGTCGGCAAGGCGGCGGATTTCCCGAGCGACTACCGCGAAGCCCTGGCCGAACTCCCCGGCCTTCGCCGCTTCGATGGCGGCGTTGAGCGACAGCAGGTTGGTCTGATCGGCGACTTTATTGATCGTTGTCACCACGCTGGTGATATTGGTGACCTTGGCGTTGATGTCCGCGAGCTTCTGGGCGATGGCGGTTGACGCCGTCGCCATCTTTTCCATGGTCGTGCCCATCCTCATGAGCCCGGTCTGACCACTCCCAGCCGACGCCGCCGCTTCTTGCGAGAGAACGGCCACATCCGCCATGGTGCCGACCAGCGCCTGAGTCGTAGCCGATATTTCTTTCGCGGAAGAAACAACTTCATTGGTGGAAGCGACTTGTTGCGTTAGCGTCGCTTCGAGTTCCCTCGACGAGGCGGTGAGTTGTGTCGCCGACGATGTCACCTGGATGCCGGATTCCTGAACGCGCTTGACCAGCCCCAGCAACTTCTCCATCAAAGCATTGACTTCCGCGGCGATCAGCCCGACTTCATCGGTGCTCGTGGCCAGACGTTTGGTCAGATCGCCTTCGCCGGCGGCAAGCTCATGGAGCTGATTGCGCACATTCGCCAGAGATTGAGTTACGGCGCGCGATACCGTCCATCCGATAAACACCGATCCCAATAGACCGAATATAAGGATCGAGAGTTGGAGCGTTCGTCCCCGCGAATAGCTCGCGGTTAGGTCCTGAAAATCGTTCCTCGCTTCGCTTTGCAGCGTCTGATAGAGCTGCGTGAGCTGGTCGCCCAGCGGGTCGGCGGCTGCGTACCAATTGCTGGCTATAAATTTCCGGATACCCGCGCGGTCACCGCGCTGGATCAACATGTTTAACTTCGCAACTTCCCCGTCCGCGCTCTTCATTAACGATTCGGCTTCGCTGGCCATTTGTTTGTCCACGTCTTCCGACTGCAGGCTGACAAACTTGGGCCAGGTCGCCGCGATTTGGTCCGTTGCCGCCTTGACCGCGTCCAGAGCTTCCTGAGAGTTCAATACACCATCGGAAAATTTGTTGGCGGCACCGATAATCTGGACGGTGTAGGCAAGCTCAACATTCTTGAGGTAGCCGATCGACAAGACGCGGGTGGAGAATATCTTGTCGAATGCCCGCTCGCCTCTTGATGCCTGGATGATACCGACAACGCCCACGGCCGCGCCCACCAGGCTCATAAGGGCAATTAGGACAAACAAGCGGGACCTGATCGTAAGCTTATTTAGCATTCTGTTTTCTCCGATGGATGACTGGCGACGATGCCCGCGGAACTTTTCAATTTTTCAACACCTCTGGGCAAACCAATCACCCGCAAATCAGGCCGGGAAAAGGACCCGATCGTGGGCGGCTATTGTAACGTGAAATTAAAGGGGATCGTCATGATTACCTGAACCGGCTGACGGTTGACCAAAGTCGGCTTGAATACACACTCGCGCACGGCATTAATCGCGGCGTCATCAAGCTGCTTCACGGACTTGACAACTTTGACGTCTTTGACCTTCCCATCCGTGCCAATCGTGGCCTCGACGATGACAACGCCTTCGACACGAGCAGCCCTGGCTGCGGGCGGATAAACCGGCAGCACATTCTTGACTTTTATCGGCGGTTTGATGTCGCCACCGACGCGAACCGTCTCCACCGACGCGTCGCCTTTACCGCCCTGAGGGGCGGGTGAGGCAAGCAGTGGACCAGCCATGAAGCTGGCTGCCATCAGGACTGCTCCTGCCAGCTTCCTCATCAAACTATTTGAGTCTGCAATCTCTACAATCATGTGGGGATAACTTACTAGAGCATCTCGAATAAGGGCATGACTCTATCCGGCATATGTTGACGCAATGTTACAACAATGCTACAGAAATGTTACAGCTTAATGAGCGTTACGCTCACCCCATTTGGATCACGATAATCCGCGGGATAAGATTAATGAATTGTCGATATGCCCGATGCGAAATACAACCCGCATGGCGAAATTCGATGCTGCGAATTGCGCCAAGCTTCCGCGCCTCGATTCGGTCACTCTTGTTCCCGACATTCAGCAGCGTGTTCTAGCCTGAATCGCGCACCAGAGTGAACGATCAAATTTGAAAAATGTTTCTTTTTGAACATAAGCGCCCTTCTCAAGCCACTAACATATCCTCTTAGATCAATCTCTATTTGTTGGACCGACGAGAAAAGAAATGGCTAATACGAAAACTGAGACGTGAGCGCATGTGGGTTGTTCGTGTGAAACGACGTCGGACAAATACTGCAACGCACCGTGAGAAGCGACGGAGAAGACTCGGGACATTGATTGCCGGTGTAAACATAGAGGATGCAAAGGGGACACGCACTAGACATCGGGTTATGTTCGCGTTCGAAAACTATCAACAACTGATTTGAAAGGAAATGCCATGTCATTCGGTCTTTACTCGATTGGGTTCGCGATCGTTATCGGCGGCCTGATTTATGCGGCACACTTGATGCACATTCCCGCGCACTGGATCGGGGTAGGCACGGTTGTGCTAATAGGGCTCGGGATTCTCTCCGGTGTAAAGGCGACGCGTCAAAAGGATCCTGTAGGATGACGGCGTCAGCCGAATCTGCCTGAAGACCTCATCTGGGATAGCGGATCTATCAACTTTTTCGTCGCAAGCAGAGGGCTGACACTGGGAAATGTGCTTCAAGCGTAGGTCCCCAGCGCGCTTTATCCTGGAATTTTGTGTGCGCGGACGATGAATCTCCTGGGAGCAGGGCCCACAAAATAGAACGGATAGCATGTCACCAACGTGAGGATCGTGTCGCTGGAATCGGCTAACACCTGAATATCTTCGGGTTCAACCACACGGGTCGTATCTACTAGATAGCGGTATGATCCGTCCAGCGTCGTCACCTTAATTTCATCATCGTGGCGAATGTTCCGCAGGGGCCTGAAAAACGTATCGCGGTGCCCCGCGATTGCCGCATTCCCCTGGTGTCCAGGGAGTGGCGTACCGGCTACATGCCCTACCGCATGCCGCAAAGTTCGCTCGTCGGTGCCTTCCAAAATCATCGCGGAAACTCCAAGCCTGTCTATTTCGATTCTGCCTAATGCATTCCCCGAATCCGGAGTGGCTTGAACACCACTGATATCACCGGCATTGGCGGTCGCCGCTTCGCGATTGCTCAATTCTTGGTGAAAGCTACGGGCTTGATCGGCTTGGTAAAGTTTTGCATCGAGCAGCACATAGCCGCAGTAGCCCAAAGCGAGAACACCGATGATCAGGAATGCGTTCCGGCTCCATCGAAGGATTCGGTGGGTGCGCGAGGAATGAGTCATCGCTATTCGCAGCCTCATGGCCTGATGCTCGAGCTGCTTTCAGAAGCGTGAAGATTCGATGGAGCGGAATAACCTGCGCGGGTGATGACAGTCAATCGCCGTCCTCCGCCGGTAGCGCGCGCCCTCACGCTGATGGAGCGGTAGGCACCGTCCTGCGTCTTGTTTACTGGCGCGAAGGTGATGGTGTACTGGCTGCGTACATCGTGGGCGATTTGTTCGCAAATCGGAAGAATTTCCGGCAGTGATTGGGGGGAAAATGACTCCCCGCCGGAAGCGCTCGACAATTGCTTGAGCACGTGCGGATTCTTATCTTCGTCGGATACGTCAAATATCCCGATCGTGTAGACCAGCGCATTCGACTGATTCACCATAGACATGACTTGGGCCAAACTGCGCTTGCTGGCGTTGTCTCCTCCGTCGCTGACTACAATCAAGACCTTTTTGTCCCATTTGCCCTTTTGCACTTGTTCCAGGGCGACCGTAATTGCATCGTAGAGG
>Ga0265318_10000197_pt1 | contig 52920 bp, 50 predicted proteins | sample 4821metaG_FD_192431 | JGI IMG/M metagenome (GOLD analysis project Ga0265318, IMG submission 192431) | Rhizosphere microbial communities from Carex aquatilis grown in University of Washington, Seatle, WA, United States - 4-8-21 metaG | ecosystem: Host-associated > Plants > Roots > Rhizosphere >... | reverse complement strand
GATGGAGCTCGTGATCCCGCCGAAGCTGCCGCAGGAGACGATCGAGCTCGTGCAGCAGCGCGCCGTCGAGGCCTTCGTCGCCAGCGAGTGCGAGGGCATGGCGCGCGTCGACTTCTTCGTCCGGGAAAGCGACAACGAGGTGATCGTGAACGAGCTGAACACGATCCCCGGCTTCACGGCGACGAGCGTCTACGCGAAGCTCTTCCAGGCGTCCGGGATCGCGTACACGGATCTGCTCGACCGCCTGATCGAGCTGGCGCTCGAACGCGCGGAACGCCGCTCGCAGCTCGAGTATTAGTAACCCTTCACCTCGTTTACGCGCACGGAGTCGACCGTGCCGAGGTTCGTGATCCAGAGGACGTAGTAGCGCGCGGTGTGACCGTCGAGCGCGAACGTCGTCTCGGCGCCGGCCGTCTGCGACCGCGAGTCGTCGGTGAACGGCCCGGTCGGCGCGTCGCCGGCGCGGATCACCGCCGTGAAGCCCGGCGTGCCGGTCGACACGGTGATCGTGTGCAACGTTGCTGAGGCGCCCGCGTCGAGCACGAGACCGACCCCGGTCTTCAGGCCGCCGAACGCGGGCGTCTGGTACGTCTCCGTGTCCCAGAACGTCGACGGGTTGCCGTCCGTCGCCAGGCCGGCATGCGCGTCGTGCTCGTGGCCGTCGCCCGGCGGCGGGTCGTACGCGGTCACGCCGTGGAGCGTGACGCCACCGCCGCCTGCTCCGCCGCCCGGGCCGCCGCCGCCGCCGCCGCTCGAGCCGCCGAACAGGTAGACGCCGCCGGCTGCGAGCGCCGCGAGCAGCCCGAGCAGGACGAGGATCGCGGGCAGGCGCCGGCGGCGGCGAGCCCGGCGGCCGGCACGCGGGACGATCAGGGTCGGCTGTGCGTCGAGGGCAGCCAATGGCTCGTCGAGGCAGCTGCGCAGCTCCACCGCGAACGCGTCCATCGAGGCGAACCGCTGCGCGGGCTCCTTCGCGAGCGCCCGCTCGACGGCCGCGGCCAGCCGCGGCGGGACGTCCGGGCGGCGCTCGCACAGGTTCGGCGGCCGCTCGTGCAAGTGCCGCATCGCTACCGCGACGACGTTGTCGCCGGGGAACGGCACCTCGCCGGTCAGCAGCTCGAAGAGGACGACGCCGAGCGAGTAGACGTCGGTCGCGGCCGTGACGGGCGTGCCGCTCGCCTGCTCCGGCGACAGGTAGTCGCTCGTGCCGAGCACCGTGCCCGTGAGCGTCATGCCGAGCTCGGAGTCGAGCGAGCGCGCGATGCCGAAGTCGGTCACCTGTGCGCGGCCGTCGGCGTCCACCAGCACGTTCTGCGGCTTCACGTCCCGGTGCACGATCCCGTGCGCGTGGGCGAACGCGAGCCCGCCGGCGATCTGAAGCGTGAGGTCGAGCGCCTCCCGGACGGGAAGCGGTCCGCGCCTGCCGCTGAGCTGCTTCAGGTTCTCGCCGTCGACGTACTCGAAGACGATGTACTGCCGCTCGCCCGACTCGCCGCGGTCGATCACCGTGACGATGTTGGGGTGCGAGAGCTGCGCGACCGCGCGCGCCTCGTGACGGAACCGCTGCGCGTGCTCGGTGTCGATGCCGTAGTGCGGATGCAGCACCTTGAGCGCGACCGTCCGCTCGAGCAGGCGGTCGTGCGCCCTGTACACGGTCGACATGCCGCCGGTGCCGACCACCTCCTGGAGGTCGTACCGGCCGGCGATCACGTCGCCGATCACGAGCGTGCCGTCCTGTGCAGGGCTATGCGAGCACTGCCTCGAGCGCCTCTTCCCAGGCGCCGAGCGCCTCGTCCAGCTCGGCGTCGGTGATCACCAGCGGGCAGAGGACACGGAGGCAGTTCGAATGGGTTCCCGCCTTCAGGAGCAGGAGACCGCGCTCGGCCGCCTGTTCCGCGACCGCCGAGGCGAGCGCGGGCGCAGGCTGCTTCGTCTCGGGGTCCTCCACGAGCTCGAGCGCGAGCATCGCGCCGAGCCCCCGGACGTCCCCGATCTGCGGATGGCGCTCCTGCCATTCCAGCATCCTGCCGTGCATGACCTGGCCGATGTGCTCGGCACGTTCGACCAGCCGCTCGTCCTCGAAGACGTCGAGCACCGCAAGGGCGGCCGCCTGCGCGACGGGATTGCCGACGTAGGTGCCGCCGACGGCCGAGTCGCCTGGCGCGTCCATGATCTCGGCCTTGCCGAGCACGCCGGAGAGCGGCAGGCCCGCGGCGATCGACTTCGCCACCGTGATCAGGTCGGGCTCGACGCCGTAGTGCTCGATCGCGAACATCCGGCCGGTGCGGCCGTAGCCGGTCTGCACCTCGTCGACGACCATCACGATCCCGTGCCTGTCGCACAGCGCGCGGACGCCGTGCATGAACTCCAGGGGGGCCACGATGAAGCCGCCTTCGCCCTGGACCGGCTCGACCACGATCGCCGCGACCGTCTCGGCGGCGACCTGGCTCAGGAGCGCGCGCTCGAGCGCGGCGAGCGCGTCGGCGGCCGTGACGCCCCGGTATTCGTTCGGGAACGGCACGCGGTAGACCTCCGGCGCGAACGGCCCGAGGCCCGCCTTGTACGGGTGCGTCTTCGAGGTGAGCGTGAGCGAGAGGAGCGTGCGTCCGTGGAAGGCGCCCTCGAACGCGATCACGGCCGGGCGGCCCGTGTACGCGCGCGCGAACTTGACCGCGTTCTCGACTGCCTCGGTGCCGGCGTTGAAGAACGCCGCCTTGGTCGGGCCGCTGAACGGCGCCAGTGCGAGCAGCCGCTCGGCGAGCGTGACGTAGACCTCGTAGGGGACGATCGTGAAGTCCGTGTGCATGAAGCGGGCGGCCTGCTCCTGGACGGCCTCGACCACGTGCGGATGCGCGTGGCCGACGGCGAGGCAGCCGACGCCGCCCGCGAAGTCGAGGAACGTGTTGCCGTCGACGTCCGTCAGCGTCGCGCCGCGGCCCTCGGCCACGACGATCGGCAAGTAGAGCGACAGCGGGTTGGCGACCACGCGGCCCTTGCGCTCGATGATCGCCCGGGAGCGGGGCCCCGGAATCTCGGTCTTGAGCTCGATCGCCCGGGTCACAGCCATAGCCTCACGATATCGGACTTGCATGGCTGCATAATCCGCATGCACTACGGACGGCCCGCCGGGGCCCGACGCCTCAGAGCGTCGGCACGGCGACCGCCGGCAGCGGCGGCGGCCGGTCGGCCCGCAGCGCCCCGGTCGTGTAGATGCCGCCGGCGTTCCAGAGCATGAAGCCGCCCGTGCGGAAGCTCCGCGCCGCGGCGATCTGGGCGGCGACGTCGGCCGGGTGGTACGTCCGGCCGAGCGAGAAGTCCTGCAGCCAGGGAACGAGCAGCGCGCCCGTCCCGGCGAGCTGCGTGCGGAAGTCGGCGAGCGAGTCGGCGACCGTTGCGCGCGGAGCCGCATTGGGGTCGGGCAGGTTGTACTCGCCCGGCCGGTAGTGCGACGGGTACGTCATCGGGTAGACGGCGTCGACGACCTTCCCGATCTGCGCCGGGTACTGCCCGATGCCCAGGTCATGCGTCGCCGACAACCCGAAGACGTCCGCGGAGACGCGGACTCCGAGCGGATGCAGGCGGGACGCGGCGTAGCGCAGGAAGGCGGCGACCGTCTGCTGCGCCGGTTGCGGGTGGGCGCCCGGGTAGCGGATGATCGAGATGTCGCCGTCGCTCGGGAAGCGGACGTAGTCGAACTGGATCTCGTCGAAGCCGGCCTTCGCCGCCGCGACCGCGACGTCGACGTCGTACGTCCAGGCGGCGCGCGAGTACGGGTTGAGCCAGCCGAGGCCGCCGTTCGTGTGCCACAGCGAGCCGTCGCTCTTGTGCACGGCGAGGGCCGGATGCGCGGCCGACGTGATCGGGTCCTCGAAGGTGACGACGCGTCCGATCAGGTACACGCCCGCCTTGTGCATCTCGCGCGCGACCGTGCGCGGGTCGTAGAACGGGCGCGCGGCGCCGTCGTGCACGGCGATCGCCGGGGCGCCGCTGACGAACCCGACCGTGCCGGACTCGTCCTTGACGTCGAGCTCGATCGTGTTCAGGCCGCTGCTCTTCAGCGCGAGGTACTGCCCGATCTTTCCGGGCACGCTGGCGAGGTCCATCGTCACGTGGACGCCGCGGATCTCCTCCGGCAGCGCCGCGCGGAACGGGCTGCTCGGCGCCGCCGCCGCGACCGGCGTGAGCGCGACCGCGCCGGCCGAGCCGAGCGCAAGCCGCACGATCCCGAAGACCGCCGCTCCTGCGAGCACGCCCAGCACACCGAGGGCGGTCAGCCGCCGCCGGCGAACCTGCCGCCGCCGAAGCTCCCGGCGCTCGGTGCGCTCGACCTGTTCAGCGATCTGCATGGGGTCCGGATGGTAGGCAAAACCCGCGCAAGCCGCCGCCTTCCGGGCCGTAGAATCCGGCTCGTGGTCCTCTCCGACGCAACGATCTCCCGCTTTCTCGCCGAGGGCCGGATCGAGATCGACCCGTACGACGCGTCGCTGCTCCAGCCGTCGAGCGTCGACGTCCGGGTGGACAAGCTCTTCCGGGTCTTCCACAACAACCGCTATCCGTTCATCGACGTGAAGGTCGACCAGAGCGAGCTGACCGAGCTCGTCGAGGTGGAGGAGGGCCACGCGTTCATCCTCCACCCGGGCGAGTTCGTGCTCGGCTCGACCCTCGAGCGGGTGCGCCTGCCGGACGACCTCGTCGCGCGGCTCGACGGGAAGAGCTCGCTCGGCCGCCTGGGTCTGCTCATCCACTCGACTGCCGGTTTCATCGACCCGGGCTGGGACGGCCATGTCACGCTCGAGCTGTCGAACGTCGCGAAGCTTCCGATCACGATCTACCCGGGCATGAAGATCGGACAGATCTCCTTCATGCAGATGACCGAGCCGGCGGCGGCGCCGTACGGCTCGGCCGCGATCGGCTCGAAGTACAAGGGGCAGAAGGGCCCGACGCCGAGCCGCTACTACAAGAACTTCGAGTCGGCCGAATGACCGTCCTCGTCACCGGAGGAACCGGGTTCATCGGGCCGCACGTCGTGCATGCGCTGCGCGTGCGCGACGTGGCCGTACGGGCGCTCGTCCGCGACCGCGGGCGCGCTTCCCGGCTCGCGGCGTGGGGCGCCGAGCTCGTCGAGGGCGACGTCACCGACGCCGCCTCGCTCCGGAAGGCCTGCGAGGGCGTGGACGGCGTCGTCCACCTCGTCTCGATCATCAAGGGCTCGCGCGCGGACTTCGAGCGCGTGATGACCGAGGGGACGCGGAACCTCGTCGCGGCAGCGCAGCAGGCCGGCGTCCGACGCTTCGTGCTCACGAGCGCGCTCGGCGTCGACGAGCGCTCGAAGGACGCGGTGCCGTACTTCGGCGCGAAGTGGCAGATGGAGCGGGCCGTCGAGGAGTCCGGCCTCGAACGCGTCGTGCTCCGGCCGAGCTTCGTCTTCGGGCGGGACGGCGGTGCGCTGCCGGTCTTTCTCCGCCTCGCCCGCTTCGCCCCGGTGACGCCGGTCGTCGGCGACGGGACCCGGCGGCTGCAGCCGATCTGGGTCGAGGACCTCGCGGAGTACTACGCGCTCGCACTCGAGCTGCCGGCGGCGGCAGGGCGCGCGTTCGAGCTCGGTGGGCCGGACGCGGTCACGTGGAACGAGTTCTGGATGCGCGCGAAGCGGGTGCTCGGCGTGCGGCGGCCGTCCGTGCACGTGCCGATGGGGGTGATGCGCATCCAGGCGGCGTTGACCGAGCGCCTGCCGGGTGCGCCGGTGACGCGCGACCAGCTGACGATGCTGAGCCTCGGCGACAACGTCGTCACCGATCCCGGCGCGGCCGAGGTCTTCAAGCTTCCGCTCGTGCCGCTCGACGAGCAGCTCAGGCGGGCCGTGTCCTGACCCGCGGCGTCGTCTACGCCGAGCCGGGCGTCCGGCCCGCGGTCGAGGAGATCCTGCTCGACCCACCGGGGCCGAACGAGGTGCAGGTGCGCATCGAGGCGAGCGGGCTCTGCCACAGCGACGTGCACGTCGTGGAGACGGGCGGCTGGGGGATGCCGTTCCCGATCCTGCTCGGCCACGAGGGCGCCGGCGTCGTCGAGGAGACCGGCGCAGACGTGACGAGGGTCGCTCCCGGCGACCGGGTCGTGGTTGCGTGGCGCGCCCCCTGCGGCGCCTGCCCGTCCTGCCGGCGCGGTGACCCGCGCCGCTGCTCGTCGCAGCTGCGGGCGAAACGCCGGTTACGGCGCGCCGCAGACGGCGCGGTGCTCACGCCCGTGCTTCGCTGCGGCACCTTCGCCGACCGGACGATCGTGCACGAGGCGTGTGCGGTGAAGGCGCCCGTCGAGTTGCCGGTCGAGCAGGCGTGCCTGCTCGCGTGCGGGGTCTCGACGGGTGTGGGAGCGGCGCTCTGGGCGACGCCGGTGCGCGCAGGCTCCTCGGTTGCCGTGATCGGCTGCGGCGGCGTCGGTCTCGCCGTCGTACAGGGCGCGCGGCTGGCTGGGGCGGAGCGGATCGTCGCAGTCGACGTCGTGCCCGGGAAGCTTGCGGCCGCCCTTGAGCTCGGGGCAACCGACACCGTCGACGCGAGCGCGGGCGACCCGGTCGCGGAGGTGCGCGAGCTGACGAGCGGGGGTGTCGAGTTCGCCTTCTCCGCCGTCGGTGCCGCGAGCGGGCTCGCGCAGGCGGTGCGCATGTGCGCCTACGCGGGGACGGCGACGCTTGTCGGTGTTCCGCCGGCCGGCGCTGTACTCGACGCCGACCTCGATGCCGATCTGTTCTCGCCGAAGATCACGATCGCGGTCACGCACGGCGGCGACACGATCCCGCAGCAGGACTTCCCGTTCCTCGCGCAGGCTGCGCTCGACGGCAGGCTCGACCTCGCCCGTTTCGTCTCCCGCACGATCCCGCTCGAAGAGGTGCCCGAGGCGCTCGAGCACCTCGGCCGCGGCAGCGAGATCCGTGCGGTCGCTCTCCTCTAGGACTTGCCGAACGAGGCCCGGCGCTCGGCGTCGGCCGGGTCGACCAGGTGGCCGTCCCGCTCGACGTAGCCGTCCTTGCCGCCGACGATGTAGAGGACGGCCTCCTCGTCGAACGGGTTCGAGACCTTGCGCGGCGTCGCGGCGGTGGCGTGGAAGAGGCCGCCTTCGCCGAGCTCGTGGGTCTCGCCGTCGACCTCGACCGTGACCCGGCCGCGGTGGACGAAGTAGAGCTCGTCCTGGAGGTCGTGGTAGTGGTGGAAGCCGTCGAAGTGGGGTGGGTAGACGACGGCGTTCACGCCGAACGCGGTGACGCCGAGCGCGCTGCGGACCTTTCGGAAGCCGGGCCCGTCGCCGAGGTCGTCGAGCGACGAGAACGCGTGGGTCACTCCGGCTCCGTCGCGCACGACGGCGTCTCCTCGTCGCCGGGCTCGAGCAGTTGCAGGAGCAGCGCCGAGAGCGTCTCGCGCTCCTCCTCGGTGAAACGGGAGCCGAAGAGCGCCTCGACGTCGGCGAGATGGGACTTCCGCACGTCCCGGTACTTCGCGTAGCCTGTCTCGGTGAGCACGGCATACGTGACCCGGGCGTCGCTGCGGCACGTTCCCTTCTCGACCCAGCCGGCCCGTTCGAGGCCGTCGAGCAGGCGCGTGATCCCGGAGGCGCTGAGCAGGACGCTGCGGGCGAGATCGACCCGCCGCAGCCGCTGCTCCTCGATGTTGGCCAGCTGCGCGAGCACGTCGAAGTCGTTCAGCGTCAGCCCGTGCTCCCTCTCCAGGCGCGCGGAAAGCTGCCGCGTCAGCGAGGCGTGGGCGCGCAGGAAGCGGACCCAGGCCTCCAGGCCGGGCTCGACTACCACAGGGGCCGCAGAAACTTGACTCCGCAATGTTCGCTCGCTAAGATAGTTGACACCGCAAGTATATAGGAACTCTCCGCGAAAGGGAAGATCTCAGATGTCCGCACTCGAAACCACCAAGCAGTTTGCTCCGGCCGGGAGTTGGAGCGCCGATCCGGTGCACTCGAACGTCGCGTTCGAGGTGGTCTACGCCGGCGTGAACACGTTCCACGGCAGCTTCACCGACTTCTCCGCCACGCTCGCCGGCGGCGAGGCGCCGACGCTCGAGGGCTCGGCCAGGATCGCCAGCGTCGACGTGAAGGACGAGAACCTCAGCGCTCATCTCCAGACCCCCGACTTCTTCGACGCCCAGCGCCATCCCGAGATCGCCTTCCGCGCGACCAAGCTGCGCCGGCTCGAGGACAACCGCGTCGAGGGCTCGGGCGAGCTGACGATGAAGGGCGTCACCCTGCCGATCGAGCTCACGGGCACGATCGCCGCGGCGCCGGTCACCGACCCGATGGGCCGCGAGCGACTCGGCCTGCGGCTGGAGACGACGATCGACCGCACGGCCTTCGGCGTCAGCTGGAACGCCCCCAACCAGACCGGCGGCGGCGACTACGTGGCCAACGACGTCAAGCTGCTCGTGGAGCTCGCGCTCGTCCGTCAGGACGGGTGACGATGAAGGTGCTCGCCGTCTCCGGCAGCCTCCGCTCCGGCTCCTACAACACCCTGCTCCTGCGGGCCGCCGCCGAGGCGGCGCCCGCAGGCGTCGAGCTCGAGCTGTGGGAGGGGATCGGCGACCTGCCGCTGTACGACCAGGATCTGGACGCCGGCGACGTCCCGGAGCCGGTGAGCCGTCTGCGGGCGGACTGGGGTGCCGCGGACGCGATCCTGTTCGCGACGCCCGAGTACAACGGCTCCGTCCCCGGCGTGCTCAAGAACGCGGTCGACTGGGGCTCCCGGCCCCGGCTCGAGGCGCCGCTGCTGAACAAGACCGTCGCCGTCGTCGGCGCGAGCCCCGGCCAGTTCGGCGCCCTCTGGGCGCAGGCCGACCTGCGCAAGGCGCTCGGCGTCGCCGGAGCGCGCGTCGTCGGCGACGAGCTGCCCGTCACCCGTGCGAACGAGAAGTTCGACGCGCACGGGCGGCTGCTCGACGAGGAGCTGCACGGCCGGCTGACGCTTCTCCTGGAGACGCTCGCGGCCGAAGCCGCGCCCGTGCTCGCCGGCTAGGGCTGGTACCAGGCGGCCGTCCCGGCGAGGTCGTGCAGGCCGTAGTAGTCGTCGCCGCCGTCCATCGTCGCAACCGCCCGGCTGCGGCCGGTCCCGAGATCGAGCAGCCGAAGCTGGGCGGGTGCGCCGTAGCGCGTCGCGTGCCGGAGGTAGAGGACGTGGCGCCCGTCCTGCGCGAAGCGGGCGCCCTCGAACGACACCGGGTCGTGCGGCGCGCCGAGCAGGAGCCGGCGTGAGCCGTCCGGCGACAGGCGGAAGAGCATCCGCGCGGACGAGTCGATCTTCCCGTCCTCGTCGCCGGGCATGAGCGTCGCCGTGGCGAGGATCGAGCCGCCGTCCGGTGCGCAGGACGGGTCGTACCAGCTGTGCGACGGGTCGGCGCTCAGGTCGCGCGCCGCCCACGCGCCCTCGCTGAAGAGCTGCAGCGACTTGTGCGCGCTCACGTAGCGGTCGAACCCGGAGACGACGAGCATGTGCCCCGGTCCGCAGGGGACGACGAACTGCGGCGTTCGCAGGACGTTCGGCTCGAGCGGGATCGCCCGACCGCCGCCGGCCGGGACGGCCAGGAGGGGGAGCCCGTCCGCCGCGATCGACGCGGAGTCCTCCGTGTCCGTCCAGAAGAGCACCCAGCGCCCGTCCGGCGTCCAGCGGGCCAGCACCGGCATGCCGACGTGGATGGTCGGCGCGCGGTAGAGCAGCGTCCGCCGGCCGCCGGCGAGGTCGATCGCCCAGAGCGCGGGCGTGTTCGTCTGCGCCGGGCCCTCGGCGGCGATCCGGGTCCCGCGCGGGCTGAATCCGTCCACGGCCCAGCGTGCGGGCAGGATCCTGCGCGGCGCGCCGCCCGGGTGGAGCAGGAAGACGCCGCGCGCGGTCGTGGCTGCGAGCAGGTCGCCCCTGGGAGCCCAGTGCAGAACGGGGTCGCCGCCGTAGAGGCCGGTGCCGCGGGCGAACGGTCGGCAAGGCGGCCCGCCGCCGGCCGGCACGAGGACGGTGCCGACGCTGAGCCAGCGCCCGTCCGCGCTCCAGGCGAGCGGCTCGTACCCCGGCACCCAGACGTGCGCGACGACGCGATTGCGGCCCGACGACACGTCGAGCACGTGGAGCGACTCCCCTTGCCGGTAGGCGACTGCGCCGAGCGGCCCCGGATGGAACGGCGGCGCCGGTCGGCACCCCGCCGGGACGAGGGCTGCGACCGCGAGTGCCACCGCCATCACCACGGGGCGTGTTCTATCCAAAAGAACGGGGCCCGCTTGTGCGGGCCCCGATTCCGGTTACCAACGTTGGATTTGGCAGAGGCGCTTCCTGCTCCGGCTAGGTACTGCCGGGCGGCGCGAGACGCGTCGTCCCCTACGCTGGCTAGGCGATTCCCCGTAGGTCCCGGGGACGCGCCTCTACCCGCTGGTACCTCCACTGCCCGAACTGTCTGAATTCACTCTCGGACCACCTCCTTTCCGCGTTGCCTTGCACGATACCGGGTCCGGACGTCAGCGCAAGACGACGCTGAGCTCGAGGCCCCGGTCGAGCGGCAGGGTGATGCTCTCGAGCGCCGGGTCGGCCTGGCGGGCGGCCGAATACGCGCCCAGCGTCTCCAGATCCGACAGGACGTTGTCGGCGACGACCAGGCCTCCGGGCTCGAGCGTGCCGCGCGCGAGCCCGAACAGCGCCTCGTAGTCCCGCTTCTCGGCGTCGAGGAAGACGACGTCGAACACGTCGTCGATGCGGGCGAGCGACTCGAAGGCGTCGCCCTCGACGAGCTCGGCCCACTCCTCGAGCCCGGCGTCGGCGATGTTCCGGCGCCACGCCTCGATCTTGCGCGGATCCTGCTCGAGCGAGAGCACGCGGCCGCCGAGATGACGGACGCCGGCGGCGAGCCAGATGGTCGAGTAGCCGCGTGAGCCGCCGATCTCGAGCACCTCGCAGCCCGCGTGCGGCGCGACGAGGGCGAAGAGGAAGCGGCCGGTCGTCGCCGCCACCGCGCGCGAGCGCACGGCGGAAGGCAGCCCCTGCCGGCGCTCCTCGGCGTCCTCCGCCTCGAGGCGCGCCAGCACGGCTCGGATGCGGTCGTCGAGCAGGCTCGTCACGGCTTCAGCGTACGGATCTCCCGCTCCACTGTGTCGCGCACCCAGCAGCCCGCGAGATGGTCGTTCACGACGCCGCAGGCCTGCATCGCCGCCCAGACGGTGGTCGGGCCGACGAAGCGGAAGCCGGCCTGCTTGAGCCGCTTCGAGAGCTCCTTCGACTCCGGCGTCTGCGGCAGCCACTCGCCCGTCGTGCGGGGGGCGCGGCGCCGCTCGGGCCGGAACGACCAGACGAGCTCGGGCAGCGGCGTGCCGGTCTCGCGGAGCGCGAGGACGCCGCGGGCGTTCGCGACCGCGGCCTCGATCTTGCCGCGGTGGCGGACGATCCCCGCGTCGGCGAGCAGCCGCGTCACGTCGCGCTCGCCGAAGCGGGCGACGCGCTCCGGGTCGAACCCGGCGAACGCGCGGCGGAACGCCTCGCGCTTGCGCAGGATCGTGATCCAGGCGAGCCCGGACTGGAAGCCCTCGAGGCAGAGCCGCTCGTAGAGGCCGTGCTCGTCGACGACCGGCCGGCCCCACTCCTCGTCGTGGTAGGCGGCGTAGAGCGGGTCGGGCGTCGGCCAGCAGCGCGCCGGCTCAGTCGCCGACGTCGACACGGATCATCCCGTCCACGATCTGGATCGGATACGTCTGGACGGGCAGGTACGCCGGCAGCGAGCGCGGGGTGCCGGTGGCCAGCTCGAAGGCGGAGCCGTGTCGCGGGCACACGACGGTGCACGAGCCCTGGTCCCAGTCGCCCTCGCAGAGCGGGCCGTCGTCGTGCGAGCAGCGGTCCTCGATCGCGTAGAGCGTCCCGCTGCAGTTGTAGACGCCGAGGGTGAGGCCGGCGCCGGCCGCGACCAGCTTCATCGAGCCCGGCGGCAGCTCGTCCGCCGGCATCACATTGATCTGCGGCATCGGCGGCCCCTAGGTGAGCTCGAGCTCGTCGAACCCGGCGAGCCCGTCGGGCAGCGGCGTGCCCTTCGCCTTGTGCAGCGCCACCTTGAGCGTCGTCAGCCCGAGCACCGCGCACTTCAGCCGCACCGGCGTGAGCGGGATCCCGATCTCGGCGAGCAGCTCGTCCTTGTCGAGGACGGCAACCTCCGTCGCGGTCCTGCCCTGCACCATCTCGGTGAGCATCGACGTCGCCGCCTGCGAGATCGCGCAGCCGCGGCCGGAGAACTTCACCTCGTCGATCGTCTCGCCGTCCTCGCCGAAGGCGACGTAGATCGACACCTCGTCGCCGCAGAGCGGGTTCTGGCCCTCCGCCTCCGCGTCGGCGTGCTCGAGCGTCCCGTGCCCGCGCGGGTTCTTGTAGTGATCGAGGATGACTTCGCGATACATCTGCTCGAACTCGTTCACGCGAACACCTTATGCACGGCGTAGAGGCCCTCGGCAAGCTGGTCGATCTCCTCGGGCAGGGTGTAGAGATAAAAGCTCGCGCGGTTCGTCGCGGGGACGCCGAGCTTCTGCATCACCGGCTGGCAGCAGTGGTGGCCGGCGCGGATCGCCACGCCCTCCTGGTCGAGGATCTGCGCGACGTCGTGCGGGTGGATGCCGTCGAGGTTGAACGAGACGATGCCGGCCCGGCGCTCGGCCGGAGGCCCGTACAGCGTGATCCCCGGGATCTCGCCCAGCCGTCCGAGGGCGTAGGCGACGAGCTCGTGCTCGTACGCCTCGATCGCGTCGAGGCCCGCGGCTTCGAGATAGTCGACGGCGGCTCCGAGCCCGACGGCTTCCACGATCGGCGACGTGCCCGCCTCGAACTTGTGCGGCAGCTCGCCCCACGTCGTCTTCTCGTACGTGACCGAGCTGATCATGTGGCCGCCGAGCAGGAACGGCTCCATCGCGCGCAGGAGGTCGCCGCGGCCCCAGAGGGCGCCGATCCCGCTCGGGCCGCACATCTTGTGGCCGGACACGGCGAGGAAGTCGCAGTCGAGCGCCTGCACGTCGACGCGCATGTGCGGCGCGGCCTGCGCGGCGTCGCAGACGAAGATCGCGCCCTGGTCGTGCGCCCAGCGCACGATCGGCGCGAGGTCGGCGATCGTGCCGAGCGAGTTCGAGACGAGGTTCGTCGCCACGACCTTCACGTTGCAGTCCTGCGCGACCTCGTCGAGCCCGGAGTAGTCGACGTCACCCTGGTCGTCGAGCGGGAGCATCCGGAACTCGGCGCCGTTGCGCTTCGCGATGTACTGCCACGGAACGAAGTTCGAGTGATGCTCGAGCTGCGTGACGACGACCGCGTCGCCGGGGCCGAGGTTGTTGCCGGCCCACGAGTACGCGACGAGGTTGAGCGCCTCTGTTGCGTTCCGGACGAAGATCACCTCGCGCACGTCCGGTGCGTTGAGGAAGGCGCGCACCTTTTCCCGCGCGCCTTCGAGACCGGCGGTGGCGCGCTCTCCGAGCACGTGCACTGCCCGGTGGACGTTTGCGTACGACGTCTCGTAGAACGTCGTCATCGTGTCGAGCACCTGGCGCGGCTTCTGCGAGCTGTTCGCCGAGTCGAGGTACGCGAGCGGCTTCCCGTGGATCTCCTGCAGGAAGATGGGGAAATCCGCGCGCAGGGCGCGTGCGTCGAGCTTCTTCGGCCCTGCGGTCACAGCCACAGGGCCATGGTACGGACTACGGGACTCTGAAGGCCGCGCCCGCGTAGCCGGGCGCCGCAGCCTTCGCTGAGCCTTTCGGCAGGCCCTTCAGGCTCGCCTTGCCGGCCGCGTTCGCGTGCACGGTGTGGCCGCCGGCGGTGAACGTCGCTCCGGCCACGCCGAAGCCGTCGTCGAGCGCCTGCGCGAACCACGCGACGGCCGTCTTCTTGCCGGTCTTCTTCACGGTCTTCGAGAGCCTCACCGAGAGGCCCGGCTGGAGCTTCTGCTCGATCAGGCTCGAGCCGGTGTTGACGATCACGTCCACCGCGCCGGGGGTGCCCGGAAGCCCGACGGCGGAGACCTGGTATGCCGTGCCCGGAACCGCCGTGCTCACCCCGGCGCCGAAGTCCATCCCGTGCGTGCGGGAGCGCGCGACGTGCACCGCGCCCTGGCCGGTCCAGACCGCCCACACGCGGTCGCTCGAGTCGACGGAGAGCGCCATGTGCGGGTCGCCGCCGTCGAAGGCGGCGCGGAAGGTGACGCCGTCACCGGCCGGCTGGCCGCCGCGGAAGGGCACGACCGCGAACGCGGTTGCGGTCGGGTTGCCGGGCGCCCAGGCCATGAACGTGTTGCCGCTCTTGTCCGCGACGAGCGGCGCCGCGGGCGTGTGCTCGACGGTCGGGGCGAGGTTGGTCGGGGCCGCCGGGGTGAGATCCGCGCCCAGCGGCTCGTAGACGAATGCGCCGTTCGGGCTCGCGTCAGAGTAGAAGGCGACCTGCACGAGGCCGGACGCGTCGACTGCGAGCGACTCATCGTGGCCGCAGCACGCCGTCGCGTACACGTTCTTCACCTGTTCGCCGTTGAGCCCGCGGAAGACGTTCACGAAGCCGGTGCCGTCCTGCGAGAAGAGCGGTGTCCCGTCCGGCATGAGTGCAGCTCCCTGGACGTCGTCCGTCGTATGGGACTGCGTCTGGATCGGACCGGTCCACGTGTTGCCGTCATCGGTGGACGTCATCCGCGCGACGCCCTGGGCGTTCGGGAAGTAGAGCTGGATCGCGCCGTCCGGCTGTTGCAGGAGCTGCGTCCGCCCGGCCAGCGGATCGGCGGAAACGAGAACCTTTGGGGGCTCGCCGCTGCGCGAAACCGAGATGGTGCCGCCCGTTGGCGAATTGAAAGAGACGACCGTCGTCCCGGCCTGCGTGACCAGCAATGACGGGATCACGGTGTTCTGCAGTCCTCCGGCCAGTGTCGTCCACGCCGAGGCGGCCGGGGCCAGCGCGAGGCCCGCGAGAAGGGCGGGCGCAAGGGCGGCAAGACGCATGCCCGCACCTTGCCAGCGCCGCAACGCCTGCGCAACACCGATCACATCGTCCTCTAATCCGGCTCCTCGACACTCCCGGGGATGGCGCAGGTCTCCCGCATCGATCAGGCCCGTGCGCGCGCGGGGGGCGCGAAGGCGGGCGTCGGCGTGCTCGCGGTGCACCGCTTCCGCGCGATGGGGTGCGACGTCGTCCTCGCGGGCGGCGACCCGGCCGTCGCGGCCGGCGTCTTCGCGCGCTGGGAGGGCGTGTTCAGCCGCTTCCTGCCCGGCTCCGAGCTCTCGCGCGTCAACGCCTCCCCCGCGTGGACGCTGCACGTCTCGCCGCTGTTCGCACGCGCGCTGCGGGCCGCGCTCGAGGCTGCCGCCGGCACGAACGGCCTCGTCGACCCGACGCTCGGCGCCGCGCTCGAGGCGGCCGGCTACGACCGGGACTTCTCCGTTCTGCCGGCTGACGGTGCGCCGGCCGGTGCGCCGGTCCCTTCGCGGCTTGGTGAGCTGCGCCTCGACGGGCGGATCCTGCGCCGGCCGCCCGGCTTGCAGCTCGACCTGAACGGCGTCGTCAAGGCTCTCGCGGTCGACGAGGCCGTCGCGGGTCTCCCCGCGGGCGGCTTCGTCTCGGCGGGCGGCGACCTCGCCGTCCGCGGTCCCGTCGACGTCGGCCTGCCGGGCGGCGGCGACATCCGCGTCGTCCGGGGCGGCCTGGCGACGAGCGGCGTCGTCTCGCGCCGCTGGCGCCGCGGCGGGGAGGAGCAGCACCACCTGCTCGACCCGCGGACGGGCCGGCCGTGCCTGGACTCCCCCTGGGAGCAGGTGACCGTGTCGGGCGCGAGCTGCCTCGCCGCCGACGTGGCCGCGAAGGCCGCCTTCCTGCTCGGCGACGACGGCCCCGCCTGGCTCGACGAGCACGGCATGCCGGGCCGCTTCGTCGCGCACGCCGGCGACGTCGTCCTCAACGGTGCCTGGCACCAGGGATTGGTACCCGCGTGACGTCGAGCCCGGCCATCCGGTACGCGGCGCACGCCTCCGGGGTCGTCGAGACGATCCGGCTGCATGCGTAAGGCGCCGCCGATCCTGGCAGCCGCGCTCGCGTCCTGCTGTGTCGCCGCGTCCGCCCTGGCCGCGCAGCCGCTCACGCCGGCCCAGCGTCTCGGCTTTCCCGCGCTGACGCCTGGCCTCGTCCCCGGCTACGTCATGATCGCCGACCGGAACAACAACCGGATCATCCTCGTCAATCCGCGCACGAACACCGTCGTCTGGGAATACCCGCGCCCGGGCGACGTCCGCCCCGGCCAGTCGTTCCACGATCCCGACGACGCGTTCTTCACACCCGGCTACAAGTCGATCTCGACGAACGAGGAGTACAACCAGCAGATCGGCGAGATCGACATCAGGACGCACCGGCTCGTCTGGACGTTCGGCCACGCGGGTGTGCGCGGCTCCGCGTTCGGCTACCTCTCCAATCCGGACGACGCGTACCTGCTGCCGAACGGGCTCTTCATGGTCGCGGACATCCAGAACTGCCGCGTCCTGTTCATCAACCGCGCCCACAAGGTCGTGCGCGAGATCGGGCACGCCGGCAACTGCGGCCACAACCCGCCGCAGGGGCTCTCGTCGCCGAACGGCGCGACGCCCCTGGCGGACGGAGGCGTGCTCGTGACCGAGATCGGCGGCTGGGTCGACCGGATCAGCGCTGCCGGAAAGCTCCTCTGGACGATCCGCACGCCCACCTCGTACCCGTCGGACGCGCAGCTGCTGCCTGACGGGAACGTGCTCGTCGCCGGTTTCAACACGCCGGGGCGCGTGGACGAGATCACGCCGCGCGGCAAGGTCGTCTGGACGTATGAGCCGACCGGCTACTGGTCGCTCGACCGGCCGTCGCTCGCCGTGCGCTGGCCGAACGGGATGATCGCGATCACCGACGACTGGCACCACCGCATCGTCGTCGTCGATCCGAAGACGAAGCGCGTCGTCTGGTCGTACGGCCACCTGAACCAGCCGGGGAGCAGTGCGGGCTACGTGAACAAGCCGGACGGGCTCGACCTGCTGCCCGCCGTGCCGCAGGGAGCGAGGACGAAGCAGGTCACGCACGCCCCGGCGCAGCTCGGAACGGTGAAGAAGATCGGCTCGCTGCCGCAGGCGATCTCCAAGGCGTCGGGGGTGGCGCTGCCGGGCGGGAAGCTGATGCTGCTCGGCGGCGAGGTCGCCGGCGCCTCCACCGACCAGGTGCTGCTGGGAACGCCCGGGCATCTGCGCGCGGCCGGCAGGCTGCCCACGCCGACGCACGACGCGGCCGCCGCGCTCGTCCACGGCTCCGTCTACCTCTTCGGCGGCGGGCAGGCGACCTCGGTCGCCACCGTCTTCCGCGTCGATCCCGCGACGGGCAAGGCGAAGGTCGCGGGCCGGATGGACGAGCCGCTCTCCGATCTCGGCGCCGTCGCCGTCGGCGGCAACGCCTACCTCGTCGGCGGCTACACGAGCGTGAAGTTCGCGTCTGCGGTGCTCCGCTACCGCGGCGGCGGCAAGACGACGACGGTTGCGAGGCTGCCTGCCGGAACGCGATACGCCGGGGTGGCCGCGATCGGCTCGACGATCTACGTCGCCGGCGGGCTGACGCCGACGGGCGCGAGCTCGGCCGTGTACGCCGTCGACCTCGCCGCCGGCACCGCGAACCAGGTCGCGACGCTGCCGGGGCCCGAGGACCACGCCGCGCTTGCTGCGCTCGGCGGCAAGCTCTACCTCGCGGGCGGCACGGGCATCTACAGCATCGACCCGGCCTCCGGCTCCGTCACGCTCGCCGCGAAGCTGCCCGCGCCGCTGATCGATCCGACGGCGGTTACCGTCGGCGGCCGGATCGTGATCGCGGGGGGCGGCACGAGCGCCGTGTACGCGTTCACCCCCTGAGGCGCCGCCGCGCGCCGCTATCCTCGCGGTCGTGCGCCGGCTAGCCTGCCTCGCCTTTCTCGTGCTGCTCGCCGCCGGCTGCGGCTCGAAGCCTGCTGCGCAGACCCACACCGTGGTCAGCGTCTCGAAGGCGTTCTACGACGCCGGTATTCCGTTCACGTCGGAGCAGACCTTCAACCCGTACGTCAACGGGCAGGCGGTGTTCCTGCCCGGCAAGCTGAACACGGGCCCGCTCCGCAACACGATCCTGGCCGGCCTGAGCCAGACGCACGCGTTCACCGGCGCCGTGTGCTGGGTGTTCGACACCGACGCACACGCCGCAGCGGCGTTGAAGGTGGTGCCGCTCTCCAAGTGGCTGACAGGCGACGCACCGATCGTGCGCGTGCACGACGGCAACGTGATCATCGTCGCGTCCGGTTTCCGGAGCGCTGCCGACAAAGCGAAGCTCGACGCGGCGCTCGCTGCCGTCACGAAGCACTAGTGCCCAGCGACTACGTCTTCACGATGTACCGGGCCGACAAGTTCTACGGCCCGGACCGGCAGGTGCTGGCGAACATCTCGCTCTCGTTCCTGCCCGGCGCGAAGATCGGCGTGCTAGGCCCGAACGGGTCAGGCAAGTCGACGCTGCTGCGGATCATGGCCGGCAAGGAGGAGCCGTCGTCCGGCGTGGCCGAGCTTGCTCCCGGCGCGACGGTCGGGCTGCTGGAGCAGGAGCCGTGGCTCGACGAGAAGAAGGATGTGCGCGGCAACGTCGAGGACGGCGTCCGTGTGCTGCGCGACCTGCTCGACCGCTTCAACGAGATCTCCGCGAAGTTCGCGGAGCCGGACGCCGACTACGACACGCTGCTCGCCGAGCAGGCGACCGTGCAGGATGCCATCGACCGCGCCGACGCGTGGCAGCTCGACCAGCATCTCGACCACGCCATGGACGCGCTGCGCCTGCCGGAGGGCGACCGCGACGTGACGACGCTGTCCGGCGGCGAGCGGCGCCGGGTTGCGCTCTGCCGCCTGTTGCTCTCCTCGCCGAGCCTGCTCCTCCTCGACGAGCCGACGAATCACCTCGACGCGGAGTCGGTGCTCTGGCTCGAGCGCTTCCTCGCCGCGTACGCGGGCACCGTCGTCGCCGTCACCCACGACCGCTATTTCCTCGACAACGTTGCGGGCTGGATCCTCGAGCTCGACCGCGGCCGCGGCATCCCGTTCCGCGGCAACTACTCCTCGTGGCTGGAGCAGAAGCAGGAGCGGCTCGCCGTCGAGGAGAAGACGGAGTCGGCCCGCCGCCGCACGCTCGCGCGCGAGCTGGAGTGGGTGCGCATGAGTCCCCGCGCGCGGCACGACAAGTCGAAGGCGCGCCTGGCCGCGTACGAGCGGCTGTACGCGGAAGAGCAGAGCGTGAGGCTCGACAAGGTCGAGATCCACATTCCGCCCGGACCGCGGCTCGGCGATCTCGTGCTCGACGCCGAGCACGTGCAGAAGGGCTACGGCGACCGGTTGCTCGTCGAGGACCTGACGTTCTCGCTGCCGCCGGCGGGGATCGTCGGCGTGATCGGTCCGAACGGGGCCGGCAAGACAACGCTGTTCCGAATGATCGCCGGTCACGAGCCGCCGGACAGCGGCGCGCTGACGCTCGGCGAGACGGTTCAGCTCGCGTACGTCGACCAGGCGCGTGCCGACCTCGACCCGGCCGGCACGGTCTGGAAGGAGATCAGCGGCGGCCTGGACACGATCGAGCTCGGCAAGCGCGAGGTGAACTCGCGCCAGTACGTGTCGTGGTTCAACTTCAGGGGCTCCGACCAGCAGAAGCGTGTCGGCGACCTCTCCGGCGGCGAGCGGAACCGCGTCCATCTCGCCAAGCTGCTGCGCAGCGGCGGGAACGTGCTGCTCCTCGACGAGCCGACGAACGACCTCGACGTCGACACGCTGCGCGCGCTCGAAGACGCGCTGCTCGACTTCGCCGGCTGCGCCGTCGTGATCACCCACGACCGCTGGTTCCTCGACCGCGTGGCGACGCACATCCTCGCCTTCGAGGGCGACAGCCAGACGACCTGGTTCGAAGGCACGTGGGGCGAATACGCCGACTGGGTGAAGGAGACCCGCGGCGCCGAAGCATTGGAGCCCCATCGCATCAAGTACAAACCGCTCGTGCGAGCCTCGTGAAGTGCTTCGCACTTCACGAGGGGAGATGTTGTGCTCCGCAGAGCGCCCGGTGGCGAAGCCGCCGGGCTCTTGTCTAGCGAGAGGCGATGGGTCCTGCGAGCGCGGCCGGTGGTGGCTGCGCCATCCCCGTCCGCGAGAGGTCGGCCTCCACCTAACGCCTGCGGCGTTGGCCTGTGGCCCTCGGGCTTGGGGCGAGTGAGCGTCTACGACTGTCGCCGCAGCGGTGCTGGTGCAACGTCGCGGTTCTCGGCGCGCAGCGTTACGACGACTGCGACCAGGTCGCGACGACGTCGCGACCTGGTCGCTGCCGTAAGCCTTCGGCTACGGAACCCTTGGCGCCCAGAGCGTCGAGAGGACGCCGGCCAGGACGAGCAGTAGCGCGGCGCCGCCGAGGAACCAGTCGGTCACCTCGACGTTGCCCGGCTTCCGGCCGAGGCTCGAGCCGAGCTTCGTGTACGCGGCCTGGACGGCTTTCGCCGTCTTGGCGCGGTAGAACTGCCCGCCTGTCACGCGGGCGATCGCCTTCAGCGTCGCCGGATCGGGCCGGAGGGCCGCGCGGCCGCCGAAGACGTTGCTGTTCGGCCCGAAGTTGAACGTTCCGCCGCCGCCCTGGTTGAAGTTGCCGCCGCCGCCGCCGCCGGGGAACGGGAGGCTGCCGCCGCCGTTCGTGCCGAAGGCGATGGTGAAGACCGGGATGCCGGCCTGCTTCGCGCGCGCCGCGCCCTGGAGCGGCTGGAGGATGCCGCGATTCTGGCGGCCGTCCGAGAGGAAGAGGATCGAGACGAGGCCCTCCGACCGGCTCGACGCCGCGGCGGTGAACGAGGCGAGCTGGCGTCCCGTCTGGCTCGGCGCGGCGCTCGCGCCGGCACTGGAGATGCCGACCGACTGGAGCCCGATCTGCACCGCGAGCGCGATCGCGTCGCCAATCGCGGTGCCGCCGTAGCCCTGGAAGTCGCCCGCGGCGTTGACGGCCTCCTGCACGAGCTCGTGATCGGTCGTCGGCGGCGTCGCCACCTCGGCCTCGCCTGCGAAGAGGACGAGCCCGACCTTCAGCTTCTTCGGCACGTGGGCGAGGAACAGGTGCAGCGCCGTCTGGGCGGCGGCGAGGCGCGACGGCTTCACGTCGTTCGACTCCATCGAGCCGGAGACGTCGAGCACGAGGACGATCGTCGCCTTGTCGCTCGTGACGAGCGTGTGCACGTGGGGCCGCGCGACGGCGACGCAAAGGGTCGTGAGCGCAAGCAGGAAGACGAGCGGCGCAACGAGGCGGCGCCACTGGCGTCCGCCGGCGACGAGCGCGAGCACCTCGACGTTCGTGTAGCGGACGGCGTAGCGCATCCGCCTGCGCTCGGCGAGCCGGTAGACACCGATCGCGAGCGGCACGGCGAGCAGCGTCAGCAGCAGGAGCGGAGCGCCGAAGTTCATGCGCGCCCCACGCAGAGAAGATCGACCTGCACGACGGCGCGCACGCCCTGCACGATCCGGCCGGCGTGCACCGCGAGGTGCACACGCCCGCTGCGCACCGTCTGCGTGACGTGCACGCTCGCGGCGAGCTTCGCCGTCGGCGGGGCGTCGGTGTAGAACGCGATCGCGTGCGAGGCGTTCGCGAGCTCCTGGCCGGCCGGGCAGGTCTCGACGTACTTCCGCGAGCCGGCGTGCACCGCGATCTGGGTCATCTGCGGCGCGGTCGGCTTCGCCGGCGGATAGGCCCGATACGCGGTCGGCACGCGCTGGCCGCCGCCGGCGGCCGGGACGCAGCCGATGTGCGGCCGGAAGCTCGCCGCCGGGTCGGTGCCGCGCACGAGCCGCCCCAGGAAGACGGCCGAGGTCGACGTGGTGATGCCCGGGTTGACCGGCGCCCCGAGCGCGCCGCGGAAGCCGACCTCGAGCGCGCGCGTGCTCAGCTCCGCGTCGAGGCCTGCGACGACGTAGCGCTTCGGGCAGGCGAGCTGGAACTGAACCTCGTCGCCGCCGGACGCGAGCACCCACGGTCCGGCGATCGGCACGCAGACCTGCAGGCCGTGGCACTCGTTCGTCGCGCCCGCGGGCGCGGCGACGATCGCGGAGAAGACGAGCGCGGCCACGAGCACCAGGCCTCTCACACGATCCTCCTGAACCAGAACGCGGATAGCCCGCCGCCGAGGAGCATCAGCACGATCGCGCCGCCGGCGAACATGTCGGTGATCTCGCGGTTCTCGGTGCGGTGGCCGATGCGTGTGGCGAGGCGCTCGTACACCTGCTTCACCGCGGCGCTCGTGCGGGCGCGGAAGAACTGGCCGCCGCTGATCTGCGCGATCGTCTGCAGCGTGCCGGGGCTCGGCGGCACGCGGATCTGCTCCGTGTAGCCGCCCACGAGCTGCGCGGTCACGACTCCGTTCGCGGTGCCGACGAGCACGGTCGAGACCGGCACGTGCAGAGCCTTCGCGCGCTTCGCTCCCGCGGTCGCGGTCGTCCGCCCGCCGTCCGGCGCGCCGTCGGAGATGAGCAGGACCGTCGTCGGCGGGACGACCCCGTCGATTGCGCGCTGCGTCTGGCCCAGCTGCGCCGCGATGCGGACGGCGTCGCCGATCGCGGTCCCTTCGCCGGGCTTGAGCTCGCTCAGCGCCGTCGCGACGAGATCGCGGTCGAGGGTCGGCGGGACGGCCACGAAGGCGCGGCTGCCGAACGCGACGAGGGCGACGTTGTACGCCTTCGGCACCTTGGCGAGGAACGCGTAGGCGGCGTTGCGCGCGGCGTCGAACCGTGTCGGTGCCACGTCGGTCGCGGTCATCGAGCGGGAGATGTCGACGGCGAGCACGACCGTCGCCGACTTCCGCGGCACGGTCAGGTCGGCGTGCGGTCGCGCCGTCCCGACGACGAGGGCGGTGAGCGCGAGCAGGAGCAGCGCGAGCGGCACGTAGCGGCGCCTGCCGGGCCGGCGGGAGACGAGGTTGGGCAGCAGCGCGAGGTTGGAGAAGCGGGCGGCCGCCGCAACGTGCCGCCGTTCGTGCCAGAGCCAGAGGCCGGCGAGCGCCGGGACGGCGGCGAGTGCGAGCAGCGCGAGCGGGTGCTCGAAGCTCACCGGCGTCTCCCGAGGAACGCGGCCAGCGTGCGGAGCCAGTCGCCCTGCGTCGAGAGGACGACGTGCGGCACGCCGAGCGCGGTGAGCACGCGGGCGACGCCGCTTCGCTCCTCCGCGGCCGCGTCGGCGAAACGCCGGCGCAGCGACTCGCTGCGGGTGTCGACCCGGATCTGCCGGCCGGTCTCCGGGTCGACGAGCCAGAGCTCGCCGACGTCGGGCAGCTCCTGCTCGCGCGGGTCGCGGATCTCGACCGCGAGGACGTCATGACGGCTGAGCAGCTGCAGCAGCGGCGGGCGCCAGTCGAGCGGGCTGCGGAAGTCGGAGACGACGACGACGATTCCGCGCTGGCGCGCGACGGCGGCGGTGTGGGTGAGCGCGGCGCCGAGCGAGGTCGCTCCGGTTCCGTCCTGCGGCGGCTCGCGCCGCAACGTCGAGAGCAGCCCGAGCAGCCCGTGCCGGCCCTGGGCGGGCGGGAGCGTCGTCGGCGCGGGGTCGCCGAAGGTGGTGATGCCGAGCCGGTTTCCTCGTCGCGTGGCGATGTGGCCGACGGCGATCGCGACGCCGTCTGCGACGTCCACCTTGCGGCGCTCGGCCGTGCCGAAGTGCATCGACGGCGACGTGTCGAGCACGAGCCAGGTGACGAGGACGCGCTCGGCGAGGTTGACGCGCACGTGCGGCTCGCCCGTGCGCGCGGTGACGTTCCACTCGATCTGCCGCACGTCGTCGCCCGGCACGTACGGCCGCACCTGTGCGAGCTCGACGCCGACGCCGTAGCGCGAGGAGCGGTAGTCGCCCGCGAGCATCCCCTCGAGGCGCCTGCCGACCTCGATCTGGAGGGCGTGCAGCAGCTGGAGCGGCAGCGCTCCCGGTCCCGGCCGCTCCGGCGTCGGCGCCGCGAGGAGCGGCGGTCCGCTCATGCGGCGCTCGGCCGCGCCAGGCTCGTCTCGGGCGCCGGAACCGCGGCGAGGACGGCGTCGAGGATCCGGTCGGGCGTCATGCCCTCCGCGAGCGCCTGGTAGCTGAGCACGAGCCGGTGCCGGAGGGCGTCCTTCGCGAGCGACCGCACGTCGTCGGTGGTCGCGTAGTCGCGCCCGCGCAGCAGCGCCAGCGCCCTCGACGCCTGGATGACGCTGATCGGGCCGCGCGGGCTGGCGCCGAAGTCGATGTAGCCGGCGAGGTCCGCGAGGCCGGCCGACGCCGGGTCCCGGGTCGCGCTTGCGAGCTGGACGGCGTAGCTGATCAGGGCGGGGTCGACGTAGACCTCCAAGACGGCCGCCTGGAGCTCGCGCAGCTCGTCGAGCGAGAGCGCCTCGCGCAGGTCGGGCGCCGCGACGAGCTGACGCTGGACGATCGTCAGCTCCTCGTCGTGCTCCGGGTAGTCGATCAGGATCTTGAGCATGAACCGGTCGACCTGGGCCTCCGGCAAGGGGTAGGTGCCCTCGGACTCGATCGGGTTCTGGGTGGCCATGACGAGGAACGGCGACGGCACCGGGTGGGTGTCGTGCGCGATCGTCACCTGCCGCTCCTGCATCACCTCGAGCAGGGCCGACTGGACCTTCGCCGGCGCGCGGTTGATCTCGTCCGCGAGCAGGAAGTTGCAGAAGACGGGGCCGAGCTCCGTGTCGAACGTGCCCTGATCCGGCCGGTAGATGCGCGTGCCGACGAGGTCGGAGGGGACGAGGTCGGGCGTGAACTGAACCCGGGCGAAGCTGCCGCCGAGCACGCCGGCGGTCGTCTTGATCGTGAGCGTCTTCGCAAGGCCCGGGACGCCCTCGATCAGCAGGTGGCCCTGGGCGAGCAGGCAGACGAGCACGCGCTCGAGCATCTGGTCCTGCCCTGCGATCACCCGCCGGATCTCGAAGAGCGCCTGCTCCAGGCGGTCGCTGATCTCGCTCGGCGCGAGCCCGCCGCCGGTCGCCTGCTCGGACACGTGTGCCTCCCCTCGTTCGGTGAGCCACGGATTGTTCCAGGCGAAGCTAAGTTCGGGGTGAGGCCGCCAGGCGGCTTGTGAAGAGATGGTTACGCAGGGGCGCAAACCCCCTTCGGGGGAGGGGGGAAGGCCTGGCGCGTGCTATCACGTGATCATGCGGGTTCGCGCCCTTCTGACGGCTCTGGCAGGGGCGGCGGCTCTGGCTGCCGTGACTGCTGCGACGGCTGTCGGCGCCGTCCCGCTCCAGATCGCCTTCAACAGCTCGGACGAGAGCACGCTCTCGCTCGGCACGACGGCCGGGAACGACGGCCAGGTCATCTTCCAGACCGACGGCTCGACGTCGATCTCCGCGCTCTCGATCGCGCCGGACGGGAGCAACGTGCTCGTGCTGGACAACGCCGACCAGGACCAGCTCGCTCTCGTTCCCGTCGGCGGCGGCGATCCGGTCCTGATCGACGGCACCATCGGCGCCGACTCGGGCTCCTTCTCCCCGGACGGCAAGTCGATCCTGTTCTCGATCGGTCAGAACACGTCCGACACGCTCTCGCCGGGGCTCTACTCCGTCAGCGTCTCGGGCGGGACGCCGAAGCAGCTCCTGGCGTCGCCGGACGGCGCGACCGATTCGGGGCCGCAGCTCTCGCCGAACGGCACGCAGCTTGCGTTCGTGCGGGACGCGATCGCCGGCGACGGCACCGAGACGGTCACGCTCGAAGTCGCGCCGGCCGCAGGCGGCGCTGCGACGGAGCTTGCCGACACTCTCGCTCCGACCGTCGACGGCGGCCAGCATCTCTCCTTCTCACCCGACGGCAAGACGATCGCCTACGCGGGCGACTACTCGGATCAAGGCATCTTCACCGTCGCCGTCAGCGGCGGAGCGTCCGCGCAGCTCACCTCGGACTCGGACTACTGGCCGATCTTCTCCCCGGACGGGTCGACTGTGTTCTTCTCGCGCAACGCGTTCAGCGCGAACGCGGACGATCAGGCCGCCTCGCCGGTCGACCCGATCGACGAGGACCTGAACGAGCTCTGGGTGATGAACGCAGACGGCTCGGGCGCGGCGGTGATCGCCGAGGGCGACTTCGTGTCGCTCGCGGCCGCGCCGGACGCATCGACGGCGTCGGGCGGCGGCGGTGGGGGAGGCGGGGGCACCGGCGGCGGCGGCTCGAGTGGCGGCTCGGGCGGCGGCTCGGGTGGCGGATCGACGGGCGGCTCGCACGGCGGCTCCCCGGGCGGCGGCTCGATCCCGCAACCCAGCTACGGGAAGGCCGTCCACGTTGCCGTGCACGGAAAGCGCTACGTCGTGACCTGGAAGGGCAACGCGACCGCGTGGACGGTCGTGCTGGCGGTCGGCAGGCTGACCGTGATGGCCAACGTCAAGGGCTCCGTGCACAGCCACACGTTCACGCTGCGCGGTGCGAAGGGCGCTGCGCACGCCGTCGTGCGCGGCGCCTGACTGCGCTATACCTGCGGGATCCGCGCCTCGAGCGCGGCCGTGACGGCCTTGCGCACGGGCTCGAGCTCGATCCGGTCGAGCACGTTCTGGAAGAAGCCGCGCACGACGAGGCGTTCGGCCTCGGCGCGCGGCAGGCCGCGTGACATCAGATAGAAGAGCTGCTCCCGGTCGACGCGGCTGACCGTCGCGCCGTGCGTGCAGCGCACGTCGTTGGCCATGATCTCCAGGCCCGGAATCGGGATCGCGTGCGCGGTCGGCGACAGCATCAAGTTCCGGCACTCCTGGTAGGCGTTCGTCTTCTGCGCGTCCGGCTCGACGCGGATCATCCCGCGCCAGACCGCCGTCGCGTTGTCGCGGAGGGCGCCCTTGAACGCAAAGTCCGACGTGCAGTTCGGCGCGATGTGCTCCTGGAACGTGTCGTAGTCGAGATGCTGCTCGCCGTCGGCGAAGTACGCGCCGGTGACGCGAGACGTCGCGCCCTGGCCGCTCAGGTCGTTCTGGATCCGTGTCTTGCCCTTCTTGCTCCCGAAGCCGCCCGCGACCCAGTCCAGCTCGGCGTCCCTGCCGACGCGGGCGTGATGCGAGGCGAAATGCCACGTCTCCGTCGACAGGTTCTGCAGCGACACGTACTCGAGCTTCGCGCCCTGTTCGACGAAAAGCTCCACCGCCGCGTTCGAGTAGGCAGCGGTGTCTGCGGCCGGCGACGCGTACTCCTCGATCAGCGAGGCCCGCGCGCCCTCTTCCGCGACGACGACGAGCCGCCAGAACGTCTGCCCCGTGGCCGCGATCCGCACGTACAGCGGCTTCTCGAGCACGACGCCCTTCGGCACGACGACGAGCAGCCCGTGCTGCCACATGGCGGCGTTGTGGGCGGCGAACTTCTCGTCCCAGCCGATCAGGGAGTACAGCCGCTCGTAGTCTTCCGGCAGCGGCGCGAACGTCACGCCTTCGGGCGCCCGCGCGATCTCGATCCCGCTCTCTGTCACCGTCGCGTAGCCGGCGACGTCGAGGTCGAGCATGGTCGAGATCTCCGTCGTGCCGCCGCCGGTGAACGACTCCGGGTCGAAGCCCTTCAGGTCGGTGAAGCGCCAGTGCTCCTCGGTCGTGTCGGGGATCGGAAGGCTGCGATAGGCCTCGGCCGCTTCTGCCTTAGCCAACCGAGCCCTCCATCTGCAGCTGGATCAGGCGGTTCATCTCGACCGCGTACTCCAGTGGCAGCTCCTTCGTGATCGGCTCGACGAAGCCGCTCACGATCATCGCGCTCGCCTCGGACTCCGACAGGCCGCGCGACATCAGGTAGAAGAGCTGCTCCTCGCCGATCTTCGACACCGTCGCCTCGTGGCCGATGTCGACGTCGTCCGCCTCGATCTTCATGTACGGGTACGTGTCCGAGCGCGACTCCTCGTCGAGGATCAGCGCGTCGCAGACGACCTTCGACTTCGCGCCGTGCGCGCTCTTGTCCACCTGGAGCAGGCCGCGGTAGCCGGCGCGTCCGCCGTCCTTCGAGATCGACTTCGACGTGATCACCGAGGTCGTGTTCGGCCCGACGTGGACGCACTTGCCGCCCGCGTCCTGGTGCTGGTTCTTGCCCGCGAACGCGATCGACAGCACCTCGCCGTGCGCGCGGTCGCCCATCAGCCAGATCGCTGGGTATTTCATCGTCAGCTTCGAGCCGAGGTTCCCGTCCACCCACTCCATCGTCGCGTCCTCGTAGGCGACGGCGCGCTTCGTGACGAGGTTGTAGACGTTGTTCGACCAGTTCTGAATCGTCGTGTAGCGGCAGCGCGCGCCCTTCATGACAACGATCTCGACGACAGCGCTGTGCAGCGAGTCGGTCGAGTAGATCGGCGCCGTGCAGCCCTCGACGTAGTGGACGTACGCGCCCTCGTCCACGAGGATCAGCGTCCGCTCGAACTGCCCCATGTTCTCCGCGTTGATGCGGAAGTACGCCTGCAGCGGCATCTCGATCTTCACGCCCGGCGGCACGTAGATGAACGAGCCACCCGACCAGACGGCCGAGTTGAGCGCCGCGAACTTGTTGTCGTTCTGCGGGATGATCGTCCCGAAGTACTGCCGGAACAGATCCTCGTGCTCGCGGAGCGCGGTGTCGGTGTCGAGGAAGATCACGCCCTTCTTCACGAGGTCTTCCTGAAGCTTGTGGTAGACGACCTCCGACTCGTACTGCGCGCCGACGCCCGCGAGGTACTTCTTCTCCGCCTCGGGGATGCCGAGCTTGTCCCACGTGTCCTTGATGTCAGCCGGGAGGTCCTCCCAGGAGTTGGCCTGGTTCTCGGTCGGCTTGATGTAGTAGTAGATGTTCTCGAAGTCGATCTCGGCGACGTTCCCGCCCCACGTCGGCAGCGGGCGCGCGAGGAAGTACTCGAGGCTCTTGTGCCGGAACTCGCGCATCCAGTCGGGCTCGCTCTTGTGCGAGGAGATGGCGTCGACGAGCTCGTGCGAGAGGCCGCGCCCGGACTTGAAGAAGTAGTCCTCGGGAACGTGGAAGCCGTACTTGATCCCGTAGTCGGAGCCGATGCCCTCGACGATCTCGTTCTCAGTTTCGGCTTGCGCCATTAGACGGCCACCTCCTCATAGGGTGCGTAGCCTTCGGCCTCGAGCTTCTTCGCCAGCTCTGGGCCTCCCTCCTCGACGATCTTGCCGCCGACGAAGACGTGCACGAAGTCGGGCGTGATGTAGTCGAGGATGCGCTGGTAGTGCGTGATCACGAGCGCGCCCATGTCCGGGCCGACGAGCTCCTTCACGCCGCCGGCGACGACGCGGAGCGCGTCGATGTCGAGGCCGCTGTCGGTCTCGTCGAGCATCGCGATGCGCGGCTTCAGCATCGCCATCTGGAGGATCTCGACCCGCTTCTTCTCGCCGCCCGAGAAGCCGTCGTTGAGGTAGCGCGAGGCGAGCTCGCGGCTGACCTTGAGCCGGTCCATCTGCGCGAGCAGCTCCTTGCGGAACTCGGGAATCGAGATCGGGTCGTCGGTGCCGTCGTTGCGGCCCTTGCGCACGGCGTTGATCGCGCTGCGCATGAAGCTCGTCACCGTTACGCCCGGGATCGCGTGCGGGTACTGGAAGGCGAGGAACAGGCCGCGCTGCGCGCGCTCGTCCGCCCCCATCTCCGTAAGGTCCTCGCCGTCGAGGAGGATCCGCCCCTCGGTGATCACGTAGGCGGGATGGCCCATGACCGCGTTGGCGAGCGTCGACTTGCCGGAACCGTTCGGCCCCATGATCGCGTGCACCTGGTTCGACCCGACCTCGAGGTCGACGCCCTTGACGATCTCCGTCCCGTCCTCGAGTGAGACGTGCAGGTCCTCGAGCTTCAGCAATGCCACTTTGTGCGCCTCAGTTTCCCTTGAAATTGCGGAATTCACGCCAAACTTGCAACGGGGCCAGTCTAGCCAATCCTGCTCATACCCAGGCCGGCCGAGCGAGGCCGGGGAAAAGCGCTACGATCGCAGGCATGGGAAATATCGGTGGATGGGAGATTGCCGGCCTCCTGCTCCTCGCCCTTCTGCTCTTCGGGGCGAAGCGGCTGCCGGAGATCGGGCGCTCGCTCGGCTCGGGCATGCGGGAGTTCAAGGACTCGATCAGCGGCAAGGTCGACGATCACGCTGAGCTTCCGGCCGCTCCCCCCGAGACGACCACACCCGTTCCGACGCCTCACGACCACGAGACCGTCTAGCTCACGATGAAACGTCTACCGCGCCGTCTCCAGTACGGCGAGGAGGCGACGCTAGTCGAGCACCTCGAGGAGCTGCGCCAGCGCATGTTCGTCTGCCTGGGCGTCCTCGCGATCGCGTTCATCGTCGCCTTCGCCTTCCACCGGCACATCCTCGCGCTGATGAACAAACCGCTGCCGCATGCGGTCGGGAAGCCGGTCACGTTCGGCGTCACGGAGCCGTTCCTCACCTCCACCTGGGTCAGTCTCTACGCTGCGTTCCTCGTCTCGCTGCCGGTGATCCTCTGGCAGGCGTGGTCGTTCTTCATGCCGGCGGTCGACAAGGTGCACGAGCGGACGATGGCGATCTTCGTCGGCGCTGCGGCCGTGCTCCTTGTCGTCGGCATGGTCTTCGGCTACTACCTCGCGCTGCCGGCCGCGGTGCACTTCCTCACCCACTACGACGATACGCAGTACCACGTCCTGATCCAGGCTCGCAGCTACTACTCGTTCACGGCGATGGTGCTGTTCGCGATGGGGATCGTGTTCGAGCTGCCGCTGTTCGTGCTCGGCATGGTCCAGCTCGGCATCCTCTCGACGGCGAAGCTGCGCCGGTCGCGGCGCGTCGGCTACTTCATCGTGGCGTGCGTCGGGGTCGCCCTGCCGGGCATCGACCCGATCACGACGCTGATCGAGACGGTCCCGCTCTGGATCCTCTACGAGCTCTCGATCTGGCTCTCCGTCCTGGTCGAGCGACGGCGGGCGGCGCGGGTCGAGGCGCCAGGCGTCCCCGGCTCCTGACGGGTACCCTGCCCTCCCATGGCACGCGCGGCGGTCAAGGCGAAACAGGCCCAGCGGGCGAAGGCGCAGCCCGCCAAGTCGGCCGTCCGCCGCGGCCGGCGCAAGCACTCCGGCGGCGGTAACCCGAACCAGCAGCTGTTCTTCTCGCGGCTGCGGCGCCGGGCGAAGGTCGCCTACCTCATCCTCGCCATCCTCTTCGCGGTGACGTTCGCCTTCCTCGGCGTCGGGTCGGGCTCGAGCGGCCTCGACCAGCTCTTCAGCGGCCTGAACATCTTCGGCGGCGGCGGCGGCGGCACGTCCGTCTCGAAGGCGCTGAGCGAGGTGAAGAAGAGTCCCACCGATCCGAAGGGCTTCCGCGACCTCGCCACGGCGTACGAGGCCAAGGGCGACACCGCGAACGCGATCAGCGCGCTGCAGTCCTACACGAGCCTCAAGCAGAAGGACGTGAAGGCCTGGAACGAGCTAGCGGGTCTGGACATCACGCAGGCGCAGACCTTCACGACGCAATACGAGAACGCCTATACGGCCCAGCAGCTCGCGGCGCCGAGCGCGGCCTTCCTGCCCACGGGCAAGCTCGGGACCGCGCTCGGCACGAGCCCGATCGAGCAGGCGGCAGCGACGACGGCGAACACGTTTACGTCGAACATCGCCCAGAAGATCGGGCTCTCGTACAACGCCTCGGTGCTGGCGTACCAGAAGGTCGCGACGCTCCAGCCCAGCAATGCGAACGCCGAGTTCCAGCTCGCGCAGGCCGCGCAGCAGGCCGGCCAGAGCTCGGTCGCGGTCACGGCGTACAAGGCCTTCCTGAAGCTGAACCCGAACTCGTCGAGCGCGGCGCAGATCAAGGCGCTGATCAAGCAGCTGTCGCCGGCACCGGCGAAGCCGGCGAAGAAGGCGAAGAAGAAGACCACGAAGTAGGTTCGGCGTGACTGCCGGCGGCGGGTCGGGTTAGACTCCCGCGCGTGCGTCGGGGTCTCATCGGAGTCGTGGCTGCGCTCGGGGCCGCGCTGATCGCGGCCGGCTGCGGCACGGGGGGGATCGCGTCGAAGCACACCGATCAGGCGAACGGCCAGAAGCTCTTCGCGTCGAAGTGCGCCGGCTGCCACACGCTCGCCGCCGCGAGCGCGCAGGGCACCGTGGGGCCGAACCTCGACGATGCGTTCGCCGCCGACAAGGCCCAGCACTTCAAGGACAGCACGATCCAGAACGTCGTGCTCGACCAGATCCGGCTCGCGAACCCGCCGATGCCGGCCAACCTCGTCAAGGGCCAGGACGCCCAGGACGTCGCGGCCTACGTCGCCGCCGTCGCCGGCCAGGGTGGGACGAACGCGAAGCCGCCTTCGCAGCTCGGCACCGACGGCAAGGCCATCTTCACCGCCGAGTGCTCGAGCTGCCACACGCTCAAGGCGGCAGGGGCGACCGGCACGGTCGGCCCGAACCTCGACCAGCTCAAGCCCGCCGACGCGATCGTCCAGCACCAGGTGACGAACGGCGGCGCCGTCATGCCCGCCTTCAAGGGCAAGCTCAGCGCGGCCCAGATCGCCGCCGTTGCGACCTTCGTGTCCACCTCCGCCGGGAAGTAGGGGCGGAGGTCTACGACTGCGACCAGGTCGCGACGACGTCGCGACCTGGTCGCTGACGTTTAGTGGCGCAGGTACCAGACGATGCCCGCGATGACCGCGAGTGCTACTGCGATGCCTGCGTATGTATTCAGCTTCGCCGCGCCGACGATCACGAGTGCGCCCACGATCACGACGCCGAGGAAGCGGAACGCCTCCGTCTCGGTGCTGAGTGGATTCCTCAGAGGATGTAGACCGTCACGTAGACGATGATCCACATGACGTCGACGAAGTGCCAGTAGATGCCGGCAATCTCGACGCCGTGGTGATGCTCAGCCGAGAAGTGGCCCCGGAACGCCCGGATCGTCATGAAGAGCAGGAGCGTGAGGCCGACGAAGACATGGACGCCGTGGAGGCCGGTGAGGCAGTAGAAGATCGTCGCGAAACCGCCGTCCTTCAGCGCGAAGCCGACCCGCGAGTACTCGCGGCCCTGGGTGACGAGGAACGTCAGCCCCATCAGGAAGGTCAGCAGCAGCCCGGCCCGCAGCCCCCACACGTTGCCGCGTTTGATCGACTGCAGGGCCCAGTGCATCGTGAAGCTCGAGGTGACGAGGATGCACGTGTTCACGAACGCGACGAAGACCGGCAGGTGGAACGGCGGCGTCGGCCACGGCGTTCCGTTCACGACGCGCACGAAGAAGTACGCGGTGAAGAACGAGCCGAAGAGCATGATCTCCGTTCCGATGAAAAGGAACATCCCGAGCACTCCGGGCGTGACGCGCGAGCTGAAGTGCGGCGTCGGCGGCCCGTGCTGCTCGTGGTGTTCGGCGTGCGCGTGCGCGGACATCAGGCGGCCGCCTCCACGAGGACGTCGACCTCGACGTGGTCGAGCGGAAGCTTCGTGGCAGCCCGCAGCCGGCCGAGCAGGTTGCGGCGCAGCCAGCCCGACCGGGAGCCCGGGAAGGTGGAGACGATCAGCTCGTCGACCCGCTCGTCCTCGAGCGTCTGCATCACGGCCGAGTACGGATCGGGGTGCGAGATCTGGCCGTGCACGTCGAGGCCCTCGCTGCGCAGCAGCATCACAGCGCGCAGCAGCCGCCGCTCCGACTCCTCGTAGGAGCCGTCCGAATTGCCCTGCGGCGAGATGATCAGAAAGCCCGCGGGACTCTGCGCCGCCCGTGCGCGGATCCGGTCGAGCAGCTCCTCTCCGAGCACCGTCTGGTTCGCCACGACGAGCACGTTCGCCTCGCCGTGCTCGGCCGCCAGGTCGACGACGACGTGCTCGAACGGAAGCTCGCCGGACACGCGGCGCATTGCGTCGACCGCGTTCCGGCGCAGCCAGCCGGACTGGCGCTCCGGGTGCGTCGAGACGACGATCTCGTCCGGCTCGAGCTGGTGGACCGCGTCGCGGAGCGCGGCGACGGGGTCGGACTCGACGACGACGCCCGTCGCCGGAACGCCGGCCTCGCGGAGCAGGACGAGCGTCTTGTCGAGCCGGCGCCGCGCTGCGGCCCGGCGGGTGTCGTAGTAGACGACGTAGCCCTGCCGCGGCTGGTTGACCGGGGCGACCACGGTGACCCGGGTCGGTACGCCGTCCGCCTTCCGTTCGAGGAGCTCGACGAGCGTGTACGACGCGGAGGTCTCGTTGGCGACGACGAGGATGTGGCGCACGCGCGCGCTCACGTGACGGCCACCTCCTCGGGTGTGCCCGTTCGGGCGGGCGCGAGGATCGCGTGCTGCGCGCCGGGCATGCCGTAACCGTACGGCGAGCCGACCACCTGCGGGATCTCGTCGAAGTTGAAGATCGGCGGCGGCGAGCTGACCTGCCACTCGAGCGTCATCGCGCGCCACGGGTTCGAGGGTGCGATCTCGCCGCTGCGCCAGCTCGTGATCATGTTGTAGAGGAAGATGAGCGACGAGGCGCCGAGGCCGAACGAGGCGATCGAGATGAACATGTTCAAGCCGGCGAACTTCGGCGCGTAGTCGGCGACGCGGCGCGGCATCCCCTCGGTCCCGAGGATGTGCATCGGGAAGAAGGTCAGGTTGAAGCCGACGAACGTCAGCCAGAAGTGCAGCTTGCCGAGACGCTCGTTGTACATGCGCCCCGTTATCTTCGGGAACCAGTAGTAGATCCCGGCGAAGATGGTGAACACCGAGCCGCCGAAGAGCACGTAGTGGATGTGGGCGACGATGAAATACGTGTCGCTCATGTGGATGTCGATCGGCACCGAGCCGAGCATGACGCCGGAGAGTCCGCCGATCACGAACATCGACAGGAAACCGAGTGCGAACAGCATCGGCGTCCGGAAGTGGAGCTTCCCTTCCCAGAGCGTCGCCAGCCAGCTGAAGACCTTGATCCCTGTCGGCACAGCGATCAGCAGGGTCGTGATCATCATCGGCACGCGCAGCCACGACGCCATGCCGCTGACGAACATGTGGTGCGCCCACACAGAGAACCCGAGCACGACGATCGCCATCAGCGAGAGCGCCATCAGCCGGTAGCCGAATACGGGCTTCCGGCTGAACACGGATATGACCTCGCTCATGATCCCGAAGCCGGGCAGCATCATGATGTACACGGCTGGGTGTGAGTAGAACCAGAAGATGTGCTGATAACCGAGCGCGTAGCCGCCGTTGTTCGGGTCGAAGAACGCGGTGTGCATCACGTGGTCGAACATCGAGAAGAACTGCGACCCGGCGATGAACGGCGTCGCGACCACCACGAGCAGCGAGGTCGTGAAGTTCGCCCACACGAGCAGCGGCATGCGCCAGAACGTCATCCCGGGCGCGCGCATGGTGATGATCGTGACCAGGAAGTTGAGCGCGGTCATGATCGACGACGCTCCCGCCCACTGCACGCCCTGGTTGAAGAAGACGGCGCCGAGCGGCTCGTGCGTCGAGCAGAGCGGCACGTACCCCGTCCAGCCGCACGCGAAGGCGCCGCCCGGGACGAGGAACGAGCTCAACATCATGATCCCGGCGATCGGCAGCAGCCAGAACGAGAGCGCGTTGAGCCGCGGGAACGCCATGTCGGCGGCGCCGAGCATCAGCGGGACGACGAAGTTCGCGAGCCCGGCGAAGGCCGGGATCACGAACAGGAAGATCATCAGCGACGCGTGGACGGAGAAGAGCCCGTTGTACGTCTGCGTGTCGACGAACTGCATGCCGGGGCGCGCGAGCTCCGCCCGTACCAGCAGGGCGAGGAGGCCGCCGGCGAAGAAGAAGAAGATCGTGGTCGTCAGGTACTGGACGCCGATCACCTTGTGATCGGTGTTGACGCGGAAGTAGTCCTTCCACGAACGTGCGCCGTGGCCGGAGTGGTCCTCCGGCCGCGTGGGGTGGCCGAGCGCGTAGTAGACCCAGTAGTCGAACGCGCCTATGCCGCCGAGGAAGCCGAATGGAGCGGCGACGAGCAGCGACACGAGCGTGACGATCGGCATGTCGATGATCGGATGCCAGCCGCCCCACCAGCGGAAGACCACGACCAGGCCGAAGCCGAAGGCGCCGAAGAGGCAGAACATCCAGGCCGCGCGGATCCAGCCGGCGCGGGTGAGCACGCGCCAGCCCCCTCCGCGCGGTGCGACCTCGTGATCGGCGGTGACTGCGGTCACGTTCTCGGACTCACCCCTTCTTGCTCGAGCTGACGAGGTACTGGACGAGCGCGTCGAGCTGCGGCTTCGACAGCGACGTCCCGAAGGTCGGCGGCATCACGTTCGGGTGGTAGCCGGGCTGGATGTACGCGTTCGGCTTGACGATCGAGTCCTGGACGAACGACTCGAGCGGCTGCTTGGCCTGCGCTGCGTAGGCCGGCAGCTTGTCGAGATCCGGGCCGACCTTGCCGGTGGCGCCCGCGGCCGTCAGCGTGTGGCACGCGCCGCAGGCGTTGTTCTTGAACACCGCCGCCCCCGAGACGGACGGGTTCGGGGACGAGACCGCGGCCGTCTGGCTCTTCAGCCACTTCGCGAAGGCAGTGGGCGTCATCACCACCGCCTGCGTCCGCATCACCGCGTGGCCGAGGCCGCAGAGCTCCGTGCAGATCACCGGGAAGGTGCCGAGCCGGTCCGGCGTGATGTGCAGCGTCGTCGTCAGGCCGGGGACGGTGTCCTCCTTCTGCCCGAACTCCGGCACCCAGAAGGAATGGATCACGTCCTTGGAGTGCATGACGAGCTGCACCGAGCGCCCCTTCGGCAGCATCAGCGTCCCGCTCGTGAGGCCCTTAGCCTCCGGGTAGCTGAAGCTCCACGCGAACTGCTGGGCGGTGACATTGACGCGCAGGACGTTCTTGCCGAGGGCGTCGTCGCGCGAGAGCACGACCGCGCTGACGATTCCGATCGCCGTGACGAGGATCGTCGGGATGATCGTCCACACGATCTCCAGGCCCGTGTGCCCGTGGATCGGCGGCCCGTCCTCGAGGTCGTCGGGGCGGGCCCGGAAGGTCAGGATCGAGTAGATCAGGGCCGCTGCGACGATCGAGAAGATGACGATGCAGATCACGACGACGAACCAGATCGTGAAGTCGATCCGCCCCGCTTCGCGCGATGCTGGTGTCGGCAACCATGGCAGCGCAAGCGCCACCGCCGCGGCGATGCCGCCTGCGACGATGCCGATCACCAGCAACGACGCGATCGAACCCCTGCGCATCCGCGGCGGAGACTAGACGAAACGGTGGCCCGCGCGTGCGGCGGAACCGCTACGGCTAGCCGGTGGAGGAGACGGCGGCGACCCCGCCGAGCTCGCTGCGCGGCAGCGGCCCCGGCCGGCCCAGGTGATAGCCCTGGCCGAGGGCCACGCCGAGCCTCGCCAGCTCGGCCTCCTCGGCGGCCGTCTCGATGCCCTCCGCGACGAGCGCGACGTCGGTGGCACGGGCGAAGGCGATCAGCGCTTGCGCCAGCGCGCGGCGTCCGGGCTCGACGTCGATCCCCCGCGTGAGCGACGCGTCCAGCTTGATCAGGTCGGGCCGCATCTCGAGCAGGTGGCGGAGGCTGGCGTACCCGGCGCCGGCGTCGTCGACGGCCAGCCGCAGCCCGCGCGCGCGCAGCGTGCGCAGGGCGCGAGAGATGAGCTCGTAATCGTCGATCGACCTGTGCTCGGTGATCTCGACGACGAGCCGGCTCGGCTCGCCGGCCGCTTCGAGCAGGCTGTGCACCTCGTCGTCGAGGATGGCGGACGGGCTGAGGTTCACGGACATGAAGCAGTCCTGCGGCAGCTCTCCGAGACCCGTGAACGCAGCCTCGAGCGAGGCCCGCTCCAGCTCGAGGCCCAGTCCGACGCTCGCCGCGTCGGCGAACCAGGCCTCGGGGCCCTGGATCGGCGCGGCGACGATCCGGGCCAGTGCCTCGTAGCCGACGATGCGGCGGCTCTCGAGCTCCACGATCGGCTGGTAGACGGACTTGACCCCGTGCGAGTCGATCATCCCGCGCAGCCGCGCGACGAGCTCATGGTGGGTGTGCTCCGTTGCGCCGCGCTCCTGGAGGTGGTGCGCGAGCTCGTTTACGACGTCGGACGCGACCGAGCCGGACAGGGTGGACAGCCCCCGTGAGGCGCGCTCGACCGTCGCCAGGATCTCGGAGCCGGCCGCCGCGCCCTTGACGAGGTAGGCGACCGCGCCGGCACGCAACATCGCGAACACGGTCGAGCGGTCCTCGTAGGCCGAAAGAGCGACGACCCGGGTGTCCGGGGAGCAGATCTTGACGTCGTGCGTGAAGCGCGGCCCGCCGCCGTCGGGCATCTTCACGTCGACGAGCGCGACGTCGGGCCGGTGCAACGACGCGAGCTCGAGCGCGCGCTCGACGTTCTGCGCGCTGCCGACGAGGCGCAGCGAGGGCCGGGACTCGATCAGCGCCATGAGCGCGCTCACGAGGTCGGGCTGGTCCTCGACGACGAGCACGGAGGTGGTGTTCATGCCGCGTCACCGGCCGCCACGGCGGTCCGCCCGTGCAGCAGCGGCAGGAAGAACTCGACCATCGTGCCCTGGCCGGGGGCCGAGTCGATCTGCCACCAGCCGCCGGCCATCTCGGCCCGCTCGCGCATCGAGACGAGCCCGACGTGGCCGAGCTGCTCCGGCATCATCTCGAAGCCGCGCCCGTCGTCGACGACGCGAACGGTGATGCCGTCCTCGGTTCCGTTCACGCGGACGGTGAGCAGGGTGGCCTGGGCGTGCTTGCGGGCGTTGACGAGCGCCTCCTGCGCGATCCGGTACGCGCTCGCGGCGGTCTCGAAGGGCGGCTCCGCCGTCAGCGTGTTCTCGAGCGTCACGTCCACCCCGGTCTGCTGGCGGATCAGCTCGAGCTGCTCGCCGAGCGCGGCGGCGAGACCGTCGCGGCGGAGCACGGGCGGGTCGAGCTCGAAGAGCAGGCCGCGCAGCCCGGTGATCACGGAGCGCGCGGTGCGTGTGGCCTCGGCCAGCTGGGAGAGGACTGTGGGATCGTCGAGCGTGTCCGCGAGCAGCTCGAGGCGCATCGCGAGCGCGGTCAACACCTGGATGGAATCGTCGTGGAGGTCCTGCGCGATCAGGCGCCGCTCCTCCTCCTGCGCGTGCACGAGCCGGCTCAGGAGCCGGCTTCGCTCCTCGTTCGAGCGGCGGAGGAGCTCGAGATTCCCCTCGCGCTCCGTCCGGGCGCTCACCTGCTCCGTGACGTCGCGGAGAATCCCCTCGAAGGCGAGCAGCTTCCCGGCTTCGAGGACGGGCACTCCACGCAGCTCGACCCAGATCGGCTGCCCGTTCTTGCGTTGCCACCGGGCGACCACCGAGGCCGGCCGATCCGACCGCACCACGTCCTCGACCAGGCCGGCGTCGTCGGGGTGGACGAGGCCCCAGAGCAGGGCCGGGTCGGCGTAGAAGTCGTCCGGGACGTACCCGCCCGAGAGCTCGGCCACGACGCCGTTCACGTACTCGAGCGCCGGCTCGGGCTCGAGCCGGTAGCGGAAGATGACGTCCGGCGCGTTCTCGGCGAGTCGCCGGAAGCGCTCCTCGCTCTCCCGCAACGCCTCCTGGGCCAGGTTCAGCTCGGTGACGTCGACCACGGCGAAGACCACCCCCAGCGCGAGGTTGCGGGGGTCGACCGCGGCGGTCGTGAGAAACACGTCGATGACGAGGCCGTCCTTGCGCCGGTACTTGCACTCGGCCGTTCCCGTGCCGCCGCGGTCGGACGTCGCGTAGAGCGCCTCCCCGATCGCCTCGTACTCTTCCTCGGAGAGGTAGAGCGCCGTCGTCTTCATGCCGATCAGCTCGTCCGCGGAGTAGCCGAGCATGTGGCAGAGGGCGGGGTTGGCCTCCTGGATGACGCGGTCGACGTTGACGCCGATCCCGATCGGCGTCATCCGGTAGAGGGTCTCGAGCTTGGCCTCGCCGGCGGCGAGCGCCGCCTCGACGGCGTTGCGGTCGGCCTGCTCCGGCACCCAGCTGGAGACTCCTATCCCCTGCGGCACGTAGGCGGCGTCCACGGCACACATACGGTGGATGGACCCGGACGGGCCCTCATCAGGGAATGCCGCGCCCTTGCCATCCGTAAACACACGTACGCGGATCAGTACGTTTCGGAGATGGGCCGTGAAGGATTCGAACCTTCGACCTTGGGATTAAGAGTCCCCTGCTCTACCAACTGAGCTAACGGCCCGGAGCGGCGGCCATTGTAACCGCGCTGTACATAGGCTGAGCCCACAGTGAAGGTGCTCTCCGTCGTCGGCAACCGGCCGCAGTTCGTCAAGTCGGGACCGCTCTCGGTCGCGCTCCGCGAGGCTGGGATCGAGGAGGTCGTCCTGCACACCGGCCAGCACTGGGACCGTGAGCTGTCCGGGGTCTTCTTCGAGGAGCTCGGCCTGGCCGAGCCGGCCTACCGGCTCGACCTGCACACGGCCGACCCGGAGGCGATGCGCCCCGGGATCGCGGCGGCCGTCGAGCATGAGCGGCCCGACTGGGTGCTCGTCTACGGCGACACGAACTCGACCCTGGCCGGCGCCCAGGCCGCCGGCGGCGCGGGCGTGCCGGTCGCACACGTCGAGGCGGGGCTCCGGAGCGGCGACCTCTCGATGCCGGAGGAGCGGAACCGGATCGAGGTCGACCGGCTCGCCGCGCTCCTGCTTTGCCCGGACGAGCGCTCGCGGGCGACCCTCCTCGCCGAGGGCGTCGCCGGGCGGATCGAGGTCGTCGGCGACGTGATGGCGGACGCCTGCTTCCGGCTCGGCCCGATCGCGCGGCAGCGCTCGGGCGTCCTCCACCGCTTCGGCCTCAGCCCCGGCGCCTACGTCGTTGCCACGATCCACCGCGAGGCAAATGTGCAGCCTGCGCGGCTGAGCCGGCTCTTCGATGGGCTCTCCAGGATCGAGGAGCCGGTCGTCTTCCCACTTCATCCCAGGACACGAGCCGTCGCGATAGCGCACGGGCTCGCCGCAGGCGAGCGCGTGCGCACCTGCGAGCCGCTCGGCTACCTGGACATGGCCGCCCTCGTCTCGCAGGCGCGCGTGGTCGTCACCGACTCGGGCGGGCTCCAGAAGGAGGCCTACTGGTTCGGCGTCCCCTGCGTCACCGCGCGTCCCTCGACCGAGTGGCTGGACACCGTCGAGCTCGGCGCCAACGTGCTCGTCGACGACGACCCGGAACGGCTTGTGGCGGCCGTCCGCGCGGCCCGCCTGCCCGAGGGGCTGCCTCCCCTGTACGGGAACGGCGACAGTTCCCGGAAGGTCGCCGCCGCATTGCACGCTAGCCTGGCTCCGGTGTGAAGCCCGAAATCGCCATCGTCGGGGCCGGCTACGTCGGCGTTCCGCTCGCCCAGGTCTTCGCGGAGGCCGGCAAGCGCGTCGTCCTGGTCGACGTCCAGCAGTCGCGCGTCGACATGCTCAATCGGGGCGAGAGCTACATCGAGGACGTTCCGAACGACGTCCTGGCGAAGCTCCTCGCGGCGGGGCTGTCCGCGACGACCGACTACGACATCCTCCGCGAGGCGGACTCCATTCTGATCGCGCTCCCGACTCCGCTGTCGCGCCAGCGCGAGCCGGACCTCTCGATCGTGCTGGGGGCCGTCCGCCAGATCGCGCCGCGCCTGCGCAAGGGCCACCTCGTCGTGCTCGAGTCGACGACGTACCCCGGGACGACGCGCGAGGAGGTGCTGCCGATCCTCGAGGAGAGCGGGCTGAAGGTCGGCGTGGACTTCCATCTCGCCTTCTCGCCCGAGCGTGTCGACCCGGGCCGGGTCGACTGGACGACGAAGAACGTCCCCAAGGTCGTCGGCGGGATCACCGACGCCTGCACCGAGCGCGCGGCCGAGGTCTACGGCGGCGCGATCGAGACGATCCACCGGGTCTCGACCCCGGAGGCGGCGGAGCTGACGAAGCTGCTCGAGAACATCTTCCGCTCGGTGAACATCGCCCTCGTCAACGAGCTTGCGATCCTCTGCGACCGGATGTCGATCGACGTGTGGGAGGTGATCGACGCGGCTGCGACGAAGCCGTTCGGCTTCATGCGCTTCAGCCCGGGCCCCGGCCTCGGCGGCCATTGCATCCCGATCGACCCCTTCTACCTGACCTGGAAGGCCCGGGAGTTCGGCTTCTACACCGAGTTCATCGAGCTCGCGGGCAAGATCAACGAGGAGATGCCGTACTTCTGCCGCTCGCTCGTCTCGCAGGCGCTGAACCACGCGAAGCAGAAGTCGCTCAAGGGCTCGAAGGTGCTCGTCCTCGGCGTCGCGTACAAGCCCGACATCGGCGACATGCGCGAATCGCCGGCCCTGAAGCTCATCTCGCTGCTCCAGAACGCGGGCGTGGACGTCGCCTACCACGATCCGCACGTCGCCCGGTTCACCGAGCACGGCCTCGAGATGGAGTCGGTCGCGCTCGACCCCGCCGCCTACGACTGCGTCGTGATCGTCACCGACCACCACTCGATCGACTACGACCGCGTCGTCGACGACGCGAGCCTCGTCGTCGACCTGCGCAACGCGACCGGCCACAACGGCAACCGCAACTCCGACAAGGTCTTCAAGCTCTAGATGATCGCCGTCGCCGGCCTCGGGTACTGGGGCCCGAACCTCGCCCGGAACTTCGACGATCTCGGCGTGCTCACCGCGCTGTGCGACGTCGACGAGGGGCATCGGGAGCGCTTCGCCGCCCGCTATCCGCAGGCGCGGATGTACGGCGACTTCGACGAGCTCCTGGCCGATGACGGAGTCGAAGCGGTCGTGATCGCGACACCCGTTCCGACGCATTACGCCCTGGCCCGCAGCGCTCTTGCTGCGGGCCGGCACGTGCTCGTCGAGAAGCCCCCGGCGATGCGCGGCACCGAGATCGACGAGCTCGTCGCGACCGCCGCGGAGCGCGACCTCGTGCTGATGCCCGGACATCTCCTGCTCTACCACCCGGGCATCCGCAAGCTCAAGTCGCTCATCGTCGCGGGCGAGCTCGGCGAGGTGCTCTGCGTCTACGGCAACCGTCAGAACCTCGGCATCGTGCGGACGAACGAGAACGCGCTCTGGTCGCTCGGCGTGCACGACCTCTCGGTGATCCTCTACCTGCTCGACGAGGAGCCGGACGAGTGCGTCGCGCACGGCCGCGACTTCCTGACGCCGGGTGTCGAGGACGTCGTCTTCTGCTACCTGCGCTTCCCGAGCGGGAAGATCGCGCATATGCACCTGTCGTGGCTCGACCCGCACAAGATGCGCAGGATGACCGTCGTCGGCCGCGAGAAGATGGTCGTCTTCGACGACATGGAGCTCGAGCGCAAGGTGACGGTGTACGAGAAGTCGCCGTGGAAGCGCACCGACAGCTACGGCGAGTGGCAGACGCGCTCGGGCGACATCTCGATCCCGAAGATCCCGACGGACGAGCCGCTCAAGCTCGAGTGCCAGGAGTTCCTGCGCCTCGTTGCCGGGGAAGGCGACCGCATCAAGGTGGCGGAGGACGGCGCGCGCGTGGTGCGGGCGCTGGACCGCCTCACGGAGTCCCTGCATGAGCGCTGAGATCCACGCGAGCGCGATCGTCCATCCGGGCACGGTGCTCGGTGAGGGCGTGAAGATCCTCGAGGGCGCAGTGGTCGGCAAGCAGCCGACGCTTTCCCCGCGCTCGACCGCGAAGCGTGAGCCGCTGCCGCCGGCGGCGATCGGCGACGGCACGATCGTCTCCACCGGTGCGGTCGTGTTCGCCGGCTCGACGATCGGCGCGCGCGTGATCCTCGGCGACCAGTCGTGCGTGCGCGAGCGCGTTCACGTGGGCGACGACGTCGTCCTCGGGCGCGGCTCGCTGATCGAGAACGACACGTCGGTCGGCGCCCGCACGAAGATCCAGGCGGACGCGTACATCACGGCGTACTCGACGCTCGAGGAGGACGTGTTCATCGCGCCCTGCGTCGTCACGACGAACGACAACTTCATGGGGCGTACCGAGCGCCGCCACGACCTGATCAAGGGCCCGACGATCCGTCGCGGCGCCCGCGTCGGCGGCGGGGCGATCCTGTGCCCGGGGGTCGAGATCGGCGAGGACGCCTTCGTCGGCGCCGGCGCGGTCGTGACGAAGGACGTCGCGGCGCGGATGCTCGTCTTCGGCAATCCCGCCCGGGTCATCCGGCCGGTCGCCGAGGACGAGCTGCTCGAGAACCAGTAGCAGTCGACCTCTAAGGCGTCTTCGTGACCACGAGCGAGTACGCGCCGAATCCGGGCGTCATCACCTTCGCCTCGAGGTAGTACCAGCCGCGCCCCGGCGCGGTGAACGTCAGCTGCTGGACGGCGCCGTGCGCCGCCGACTGCGCGGCGCGGAACTTGACCGCCTGGAGGGTTCCGACGCTCGTCGTGTTCGGCTTCCAGAGGACGAGGCTCACGGTCGCGTCCCCGAGGGCGCCGGCGAGCTTCGCCGTCAGCCGCTCACGGCCGTTGAGCTCGACCCGGTAGACGTCCACGGGGTCGTCGTAGTAGTCGAGCGACGCGTTGACGACGACCTTCTTCCCCCACAGCGTGTGCGCCTGGCTCCCCGCGTCGTCGTTCGTCTCGAAGGCGTCCGCCGACGGCAGAGGCCCCGTGGTGACGAGCGCGACGGCGCGCGCGACGTCCAGGCGCCCCCAGCCGGTGTACGCGTCGCGCCCGACCGCGCACTTGCCGCAGCCGTTGGACGCGTTCACGTCGTCGGCGGTGTGCTCGAGGATCGCCCCGACCTGGCTGTTCGTCAGCGCCGGGTCGATCGCGATCAGCATCGCCGCCGCCGCCGACACCTGCGGCGCCGAGAACGACGTGCCCTCGGCGTTCGTGTAGTCGTCCGAGCCGCAGTCGGAGTAGCCCTGGTCGGTGCACGTCGGCCGCAGCTGGGTCAGCGCCGACGGGAAGGTCGAGAAGATCCCGGCCCCCGGTGCGGAGATGTCGTTGAAGACCGCGTCGCGGTCGGAGAAGTCCGCCACGTTGCCGCTGCGCGTGAGTGCGCTGACGCCGATCACGTGCGGAAGCGCGGCCGGGTAGCTCGCGTACGGCCACGGCTGGGAGTACGCCTCGTCGGAGTTCCCGACTGCCGCGACGAGCACTGCGCCGTGCGCGTACGCATAGGCGACCGCGTTCGCCTCGAGCGCCGAGTAGGTGTCGCGGTCCTTTTGCAACGGGTCGCGGACGCCGCCCAGGCTGAGGTTGATCACGCGCGCGCCGTTGTCGACCGCCCAGCGGATCGCGTCCGCCTCGGCAGTGAGCGGGATCCTTCCGTCGTCGGTCACGACCTTCGCGATCAGCAGCTGTGCGGTGTACGCCATGCCTACGATTCCCTGCGTGTCGAGGTTCGCGGCGATCACGCCCGCCACGAACGTGCCGTGACCCTCGGTGTCGGTGAGCGGGTCGCCGCCGACGAAGCTCTGCGCGGCGGCGATCCGGCCGGTGAAGTCCGGCAGGCTCCCGTCGATGCCGGAGTCGACGATCGCCACCTTCACCGGGTTGAGATCGGCCGGCGGCGCCGGCCAGGCGTCGAAGGCGTGGTCCTCGTCGAGGTACCACTGCTTCGGGGCGAGCGGATCGGTCGGGACGAACGCTGCGGCGGGGGACACGGTCAGGAGTGCTGCGACGGCGAGCGCCGGCAGCAGCCGGCGCATCAGCCGGCGGCGATCGACGGCGTCGTCGCCCCGGGCGAGTAGCCGTGACCCGGCGCCACCACGGCGCGGTATGTGCTCCCCGGGGTGAGCGGGGCCGGAACGGAGAAGCTTCCGTCCGGGCCGACCGTTCCCGTTGCCACCGTCGTCCATGTCAGATCGAGGCCCTGCTGCTGCACCTGGACGGGCGCTCCGGCCAGAATGGGCTGCTCGGCACCTGCCACGGTACCGGCGGTGGGCGCGGCGGCGAGCGTGACGACGGGCGTGACCTTGACCCGGACGTAGGCGGCTGCGGCCGCGGGGGTCGCCAGCCGGTAGTCCGTCGTGATCGTCGGCTGCTCGGTCAGCTGCAGGGTGCCGTCCGCGGCCGGCAGGATCGGGCCGATCGACTGCCACGAGCCGGCGGAGGCGCGCTGCTCGAGCGTGACGCCGTCGACCCCGCGCACGAGCCCCGTGAGGGCGATGGAGGAGCCGTACGCGATCGGCGTGCTCGGGGCCGGGGCGACGAGCGAGAGGATGCCGACGTCGAACCACGTCGAGCGGAGCCCGAGCGCGGCCTGCACCTTCCCGGCGGGCACCGTCGTGTCGGTCGGCACGGTCGAGACCGGGGTCTGGGTGAGGAGGTCGAGCGCGCTGACGCGGCCGGAGCCGTTGAGCGTCGTCGAGGCGGCCACGACCGCTCCCGACACCTTCAGCGTCGCCGCGATCGTCTTGGCCGTCACCGGCACCGGCCCCCAGTCGTGGTAGGGCGAGATGGCGTCGTAGGGGTCGGCGACGGAGACGAGGTACGGCAGCGGCGCGACGCCCCACGCGTCGGCGATCGAGGCGGTCTCGCCGCCCGAGCTGGAGAAGAAGTACGTGGTCGCGACCTTGCCGGCGAACAGCAGCACCTGGTGCCTTGTCGCGTCGACCGCGGCGGTCGTCGCCGGCGTCTCGACCGAGAGGCCGAGATACATCTGGCTGCGGCTGTCGGCGTACTCGTCGAACGGCGCCCCGACGAGGCGGGTGGCGAGCGCGTAGCTGCGGGCGGCGATCGCCTGCGCCTTCAGCGCCTCCGGCGCCCAGGCGGACGGCATCTCGGCCGGGACGACGCCGTACAGGTACTGCTCGAGCCCGACGACGTTCACCGCCCGGAGCTTGCCGTCGACGAGGTCGACCTGGATGCTGCCGCGATACGACCGCCCGAGCGTCAGCGGCGCGCCCGGGCCCGGGCCGAACGTGAGCGGCGGCGCCAGCGGCTGCGGAACGGCCTGGCCGTCGACGAGGAGCGACAGCCCGGTGTCGAGGGTCACCGCTCCGGCGGCGAGCGTGTGCGTCCGGCCGGCGCCGTCCTTGACCGTCCACGGGACCGTGGAGGAGATGGTCAACGTCTTCTTCTTGTCGGCGAGCAGCACGCGGATCGCCACTCCGGGCAGCGTCCCGGGTGCCGTGCCGGGGTAGTAGTGGGCGAGGATCTGCCAGGACGTCCAGCCGTGCTGCGCGTACCCGTAGGCGCCGTACTGGCTCATCCCGACGCCGTGGCCCCAGCCGTGGCCGCTGAACATGAAGAGCGCGCCGGAGCCGGCCGGCGCGGCGAAGCAGGAGACCGCGCAGACGGACGCGCTACGGGTGCGCCCGCGCGCGTGCGCGGCCGTGGTCGCAGTCGCGGCAACGAGCGCGGAGGCGGCGACGAGAGTGAGGAGGCGACGGGTCATCTCGAGGAAGGGCGCGCCGAGGCCGGGCTTCGCCGGCCCCGCAAGCGGGTTCAGTCGGCTACTACTTCGCGGCCGGGGGCCGGGTTCCTAGACAGAGGTGGCGTGGGCGAGCCTTTCGGCGTACTGGCGCTCGTAGTACGCCCGGTACTCGCCGGACTTGATCGGCTCCCACCAGGCGCGGTTGTCCCGGTACCAGTCGACCGTCCGGCGCAGGCCGTCCGCGAAGCTCGTGGCGGGCGCCCACCCGAGACGGTGGAGCTTGGCCGTGTCGAGCGAGTAGCGGCGGTCGTGCCCGGGCCGGTCGGGGACGCTGCGCAGGAGCGAGCGGTCGGCTCCGGTCAGCTCGAGCAGCCGTCCCGCCACCTCGATGTTCTCGTGCTCGTCGCCGCCGCCGACGTTGTAGATCTCGCCCGGCGCGCCCTCGCGTAGGACGAGCTCGATCCCGGCGCAGTGGTCCTCGACGTACAGCCAGTCGCGCACCTGGCGGCCGTCGCCGTAGAGCGGCAGCGGCTCGCCGTCGAGCGCGTTCGTGACGAACAGCGGGATGAACTTCTCCGGGTACTGGTTCGGCCCGTACGTGTTCGAGCCGCGCGTGATCGACGCGGCGACGCCGAACGTGCGCACGTAGGCGGGCACGAGCAGGTCGCCCGCGGCCTTGGCCGCGCTGTACGGGCTGGACGGGCGAAGCGCGTCCGTCTCCTTCGACGAGCCTCCCGCCTCGAGGTCGCCGTAGACCTCGTCGGTCGAGACCTGGACGAGCCGGATTCCCGGCGTCGCGCGGACGTGCTCGAGCAGCACCTGCGTACCCCGGAACTCGGCGCGCCCGAAGTCCTCCGCGTCGAGGATCGAGCGGTCGACGTGCGTCTCGGCGGCGAAGTTGACGATTGCCTCGCAGCCGTGCGCGGCCCGCGCGACGTCCTCGGGCCGGGCGATGTCGCCCTCGTGGAATTCGACGTCTCCGGGCAGGTTCGCCCGGTTGCCCGAGTACGTGAGCTTGTCGAGGACGACGACGTCGTCGCCGGCGTGGAGCAGCCGCTTGGCGAAGTGCGAGCCGATGAAGCCGGCGCCGCCGCTGACGAGGATCCGCATCGCCGAACAGGGTAGTCAGAGGTCGAATCAGAATGACGGCTGAGCCGTCTGGCCGCGCTGGGCGGCGCGATGCCGCGTCCTCGGTCGCGCCCGTGGCCAAGGCTACGAACGCTCCCTGCGTCCTTGCCTCGCACTCGCCCATCGCAACCAGACGACGAGCATCATTCTGATTCGACCTCTAGTGGGCAGGCGTCGGCGCGGCCGGGAGCACCCGGGCGAGCCGCGCCGGGAGCCACCAGTTCCAGGGGCCGAGCAGGCGCATCGCCGCCGGGACGATCACGAGCCGGACGAGCGTCGCGTCGAGCAGGATGGCGACGCCGAGGCCGACGCCGAGCTCCTTCAGCGCGGGCGAGCCGGCGGCCGAGAACGACGCGAACACGGCGACCATCACCGCTGCGGCGCTCGTGATCGCCCGCGCGGAGCGGACGAGGCCCTCGGCGACCGCGCGCTCGTTGTGGCCGTGCTCGAGCCACCGCTCCCTGATTCTCGTCAGCAGGAACACCTCGTAGTCCATCGAGAGCCCGAACGTGACCGCCAGGACGAGCGCCGGCACGATCGTGTCGACGTAGCCCGGCGAGTGGTAGCCCGTCCAGTCGGCCCAGCCCCACTGGAAGACGGCGACGAGCACGCCGTAGGCCGCGCCGACGCTGAGCAGATTCATCACCACCGCCTTGAGCGGCAGCACGACGCTGCGGAGCAGCAGCAGCAACACGACGTACGAGGCCGCGAGGATGAAGAGCAGCATCTTCCAGAGGCCGCCGAAGATCGCGTGCTCGACGTCCTGGTCGAAGACCGTCGAGCCGCCGAGGATGACCCCCGGGCCGGCCACGGCGCGGATGCGGGCCACGATCTGCCGGGCCGGCGTCGACTCGGCCTGGGCCGCGATGCGGGCGTCGACGAGCCAGTGGGCGCCGTCGGTCGCGCGCACCGGGGCCGACACGGAGAGGACGCCGGGCACAGCGGCAAGCCGCCGCGCGAGCGTGGACGGCGGCGTGCCGGTCACGACATGGACCGGCGAGCTGAACCCCGGGCCGGCGAGCGCCGCCGCCCGCTCGGTGGCGACGCGCACCTCGGCGTTCGCCGGCAGCTCCTGGAGGCCGCGGTTGAAGGTCGTCATCGCGAGCAGAGGCGAGGCGATGACGAGCATCACCGCCGCGCCGGCAACGAGCGCGACGACCGGGCGCCGCATCACGCCCTCGGCCCACCGGAGCCAGAAGACGTCGCTTCCCTCCTCGCCCGTGCCCCACGGGAGACGCACGCGGAAGCGCTCGACCCGGGTCCCGGCGACGGCCAGGAGCGCCGGCAGGAGCGTCGTCGATGCGAGCACGGAGACGGAGACGACGACGATGGCGCCGATCGCGAGCGAGCGGATCCCCTCCACCGGGATGGCGAAGAGGCCGGCGAGCGAGACCGCGACGGTCGCGCCGCTGAAGACGACGGCGGTGCCGGAGCTCGAGAGCGCGCGTGCGAGCGCCTCCCGCTCGCTCGCCCCCTCGCGCAGCTCGCGCCGGAAGCGGCTGACGATGAACAGCGAGTAGTCGACCGCGACGCCGATCCCGATCATCGACGCCATGTTGGTGACGTACACCGAGATCTCGAAGGCGCGCGAGAGCCAGTAGATGACCGCGCCGCTCAGGAACACGGCCGCGAACCCGAGCGCGAGCGGAGCGCCCGCGGCGACGACCGTCCCGAACGCCGCCACGAGGATGAGCAGGATCAGCGGGAAGCCGACCTCCTCGCCGCGCTTCAACTGCTGCTTCGACACCTGCTGGAAGTTCGACCAGACGGCCGGCTCGCCGAGGACGCGCGTCTGCACCGTCGCGCTCGTCTGCACGAGCTGGCGGCGGAGGCGGGTCGCCATGTCGATCGCGTTCGAGCTGGCGCCGGCGTAGGCGACGGGAAGCAGCGCCGCCTTGCCGCCGTCGAGCAACACGGGAGCGCCGGGCTGGAGTCGGGCACGGGCACGCACGGCCGGCGTGACCACGGCGAGGCGTGCCTGTACGGCCGCCGGCGTCGCGCCCGTGACGAACAGCGTGAACGTCGGCGGCGTCACGCCGGGGAACTGGTCGAGCAGGTCGCCGACGCGGATCGACTGGCTGCCGGGCACGTCCCAGCCGCCGCCGGAGAGGTGGTCGGTCTGGTGGAGCGAGAACCAGCCGCCGGAGGCGAGCAGCACGACCCAGACGGCGATCACGGCGCGCCGCCGGTGCGCGACTGCGCCGGCGAGACGGGAGAGGAACCGCTCGACGCCCATGGCCCGAGGGTAGCCCCGGCTCTCGCCGAAGCCATCCGTTAGACTCGGTATGTCTGTTGAGGCGACGAAGCCTCGGACGCCGCGACGATGACGGCGACCGGGGCTTTTCGCATTTTTCCAGCGAGGAGCAATCCATGGCAGAGCAGATCGAGAGCGCAAACAGGGCCACGTCCGACCCTGCCGCACGAAAGAGCGTTCTCAAGCAGATCCAGGACGGCGGCATCGACGACGTGCTGCTCTGGTTCACCGATCTCGAGGGTCACTTGAAGAGCTTCTCGATCACCACGAGCGAGGTCGAAGGCGCGCTCGACGACGGCATGGGCTTCGACGGCTCCTCCGTGACCGGCTTCAACGCGATCGAGGAGTCGGACATGATCGCGATCCCCGATCCGTCGACGTTCCGGGTCATGCCGGACGGCGTGACGGGCCGGCTGATCTGCGACGTCGTGACCCCGGACGGCGCCCCGTTCGGCGGCGACCCGCGCCACGTGCTGCGGCTCGCGCTCGAGCGGATGAAGTCGATGGGCTTCGACACGTTCAACATCGGCCCCGAGGCCGAGTACTTCCTCTTCAAGGACGAGAAGGGAACGGAGACGCTCGACGAGGGCGGCTACTTCGCCCAGACCACGATGGACGCTGCCACCACCGTCCGCCGCGACACGATTCGCGCGCTCGAGCAGATGGGCATCCCGGTCGAGTACCACCACCACGAGGTCGGCCCGTCCCAGCACGAGATCGACATCCGCTTCACCGATGCGCTCGACATGGCCGACTACATGCTCACGTACCGGCTGATCGTGAAGGAGGTCGCAAAGCAGCACGGGTACCACGCGACCTTCATGCCGAAGCCGCTGTTCGGTGAGAACGGCTCGGGCATGCACACGCACCAGTCCCTCTTCTCCGGCGGCCGGAACAGCTTCTTCGACGCCGACGACAAGTGGAACCTCTCGGACGTCGGGAAGGCGTTCATCGCCGGCCAGCTCCGGCACGCACGTGAGATCACCGCGGTGTTCGCGCAGTGGGTCAACTCGTACAAGCGGCTCGTGCCGGGCTACGAGGCCCCGGTCTACGTCGCCTGGTCGCAGCGCAACCGTTCGGCGCTGATCCGGATCCCGCTCTACAAGCCGGGCTCGGAGAACGCGACCCGCGCCGAGCTCCGCTGCCCGGATCCGGCGTGCAACCCGTACCTCACGTTCGCCTGCCTGCTCCACGCCGGGCTCGAGGGGATCGAGAAGGGGTACGAGCTCCCCGACCCGATGGAGACGAACCTCTACCACCTGACGGCGGACGAGCGCCGGGAGCAGGGGATCGTCTCGTTGCCCGAGACCCTCGGCGAGGCGGTCGACGAGCTCTCCCGCTCCGAGCTCGCACGGAAGGCGCTCGGCCCGCACATCTTCGACCGCTACATCGAGATCAAGCGGAAGGAATGGGACGAGTACCGGGTGCAGCTCACCGACTGGGAGATGAAGAAGTACCTGGCCGTCCTCTAGGCCGAGAAACAGGCCTAGAACGACCGCGAGCCGCCAAGAGCGACTCGCGGTCGGCCGTCAGTTGGGCTCGCCTCCGCAGAGGGCGAGCCCTGCGGATCATGCCAAGGTTCCCGGCGAAGTTCTAGAGGAAGCTGCGAATCGACTCGCGGTCGACCCGGAGGCCGATGACGCCGCTCGTCCCGTCGATCTGGGAGATCGTGTCAGCGGGCACGAGCCTGCGGTGCCGCGAGAAGAGCCCGGACTTGACGGAGAGCGCGTCGGGAACGTCGGGCGCGGTGCCGTACATCGGGCACTCGACCTTCCCCACGATCCGTCCCTGCCGGTCGGACACGGTGTAGCCGGCCGTGCGCCGGAGGTCGATGAGGAGGGCGCTCATGATCTGGAACCTATGCCGGGCGTGCAAGGGAACTGCCGGGCCGGGGTAAAAAGTTTGTTAACCCGGACGTCGATGTTCTTGACTTGCGGCATGGTGGCTCCCGTCTGGTTCAGGGCGTGAGCTTCCACACGCGGCCGGACAGTCCTTTCCGCTCAGGAAGGCTGCCAGACCATCAGCACGACGATCGCCACGAGCAGGGCGGTGCTGAGGTAGCTCGCCCAGAGCGAGGGCCGGTGGGCCACGAGCGAGCGCAGCTCCGAGCTCGGCTCGTCGCCGTCGGCCGCGAGCCGCTCCGCGAGGTTGCGCGCGTGGCGGGCAGTCCGCCCGCCGAGGCCGCCGAGCGCCATGCTCGCCAGCCAGAGGCCGAGCGAGGCCTGGATCCAGGCGGGCGAGAGGCCCAGTCCGAGGTGCTCTGCGAGGCCGATGCCGAAGCCGAGCGTCAGGAGCGCGCCGGCGCCGCCGAGCATCACGCC
>Ga0265318_10000194_pt1 | contig 53339 bp, 58 predicted proteins | sample 4821metaG_FD_192431 | JGI IMG/M metagenome (GOLD analysis project Ga0265318, IMG submission 192431) | Rhizosphere microbial communities from Carex aquatilis grown in University of Washington, Seatle, WA, United States - 4-8-21 metaG | ecosystem: Host-associated > Plants > Roots > Rhizosphere >... | reverse complement strand
GACCGAGTAGCGGTGGAAGCCGCCGCCGATGAGGTCGTACATCCCGCCCGCCGCCATGCCGTCGAGCGTCCCGGTTGCGAGATCGAGCGCGCCCGCCCGCACAAGCAGCTCGATCGCCGGCGTCGGGGGGAACTTCGGCGCACCGCCGAACCCGCCCCAGGTCGCGTCGTATTGCGTGCGCAGGACGCCGACCGCCTCGGCGACGAGGCCGGCCGTGAGCGGCTCGTGCGACGGCGAGAGCGCCGCGCTTCGCTGCAGCGCGGCGACGAGGTCCGACGCCTGCTGCGTGACGTCGTCGCGCCGTTCGCGGTACGCGTCGGCGATCGCCACGAGCAGCTGGCTGAACGACGGTAGCCCGTGCCTCGGCTCGGGCGGGTAGTAGGTGCCGCCGTAGAACGGCTCGCCCTCGGGCGTGAGGAAGACGGTCATCGGCCAGCCGCCCTGGCCGGTGATCGCGACCACCGCGTCCATGTACACGGAGTCGACGTCGGGGCGCTCCTCGCGGTCGACCTTCACGCTCACGAACAGCTCGTTCATCAGCTGCGCCGTCGCCTCGTCCTCGAACGACTCCCGCTCCATCACGTGACACCAGTGGCAGGCCGCGTAGCCGATCGAGAGCAGGATCGGCTTCTCCTCGCTCCGCGCGCGGGCGAACGCCTCCTCGCCCCACGGATACCAGTCGACCGGATTGCCGGCGTGCTGCAGCAGGTACGGGCTCGTCTCGTGCGCGAGGCGGTTCATGTCTTAACGGCGACCTTACCGGCGCGTGCCACCATCGAACCGTGCTCGCCCTCCCACCCGCCCCGCCGTGCCGGCTTGCACAGCTCCACGCCTCCACGGTCGACCCGCACCTCGGCGTCTTCTTCAACGGCGCGACCGGATCGCTCGTCGGCTGGGTGAGCTTCACGAACGAGGGCGCGGCGTGCTCGCTGCTCGGCCGGCCGCGGGTGCGCCTCGTCGGCGGCCCGGCGGCGAAGGTGAGGCAACGGGAGACGGCGTTGACCGGCGAAGGCAAGCCCGTACCGGTCCGCAGGCTGCTCCACGGCCGCACCGCGGGTGTCGAGATCTGGTGGAGCAACTGGTGCGCTACCGGTAATCCCGGCACCGGCCGGCCCTCGCCGCCGCCCGACGGCGTCGTGCTGACGCTGCCGTCCGGCGGCACCGTGCACCTCCGCGTGCGGGAGGCGCCCCGCTGCGACGCGCCACAGCAGCCGTCCACGGTCGCGGTCGGCGCATTTCGGCCGCGGAGCTAGGCGCGCGAGTAACCGACCAGGCTCGCGTGGCGGCGGAAGCCGAGCGCCCGGTAGAGCTCGCAGGCCGGGCCGTCGAAGCAATAGACGATCGCCTGCCGGCCGCCCTCGTCCCGGAGGCGCCGCAGCGCAAACGTGCAGACCGCCGCCCCGAGACCGCGCCGGCGAAACTCCTCGCGTACGCCGACCGGCTCCAGCTCGCCGACCGAGGTCTCGTCCTCCGGCCAGACGAGGCAGTAGGCGGCGAAGCGGCCGCCGGGCGCCTCGACGACGCAGTCGAGCGAGCCGCGGTACGGCCAGGCGGCCGTCACGTTCGCGTAGCTCTCCTCGGTCACGCGCGACGGCGCCCAGACGTCGCGGTGGATCGCGACCCGCTCTGCGAGGTCGCCGGGCTCGACGGTGCGGTAGCGGAAGCCGGCCGGCAGCGGAGGCGGCTCCGGCGGCTCGACCAGGTCGCGAACGTTGTAGTGCATCGCCTCGCCGGGTCGCTCGAAACCGTGGCGGGCGAGCGCGGCCCGCAGCTCCTCGTCGTCCTCGAACGCGAAGGCCGTGTCCGCGTCCGGCTCGTCGAGGACATCATCGAGCAGCTCCGCGCGCCCGGCGAGCACGTCCAGCTCGAGCTTGCCCGTCGCACCCTTCAGCCACGACCAGGCGACGACCGCGCCGTCCTCCTCCCAGAGCCGGATGCGCCAGTCGTGCTCGCGGCCGGCGTGCTGGCCCAGACCCCAGGCGAGGTCGCCGGCATGCCAGGGAGCGCGCGGCCCGAGCAGCCGCCGCTGTGCGAGCGAAAGCTCCTGCATCGCGCGGAGGTCCGTGTACCCGCGCCACGGGCGTGATGCAATGATCGAGGCGATGGGACGATCCTACGAAGAGCTGGAAGTCGGCGCCGTCTACCGCAGCCGTTTCGCGACGAAGTCGTGATCGAGCTCGAGCGGACGATCATGCTGCCGCTGGAGGACGATGCAGCTCACGACTGAGCGGCTCGTGCTGCGGGTGCCGCGGCTCGAAGACGTCGACGACATGCTCGAGTTCGTCGGCGACGACGAGGTGATGCGGTGGATCGGCGGAACCGCCGGCGACCGCGCGGCGACGGTCGAGAGCGTCGAGCGCTGGATCGCCCGCTGGGAGCGGAACGGCATCGGCCAGTTCGCCGTGCTGCTCGACGGGCATGCGATCGGACGCATCGGCCTGCTCGTCTGGGATACCCGCACCTGGGAGACGTCGACGTACGAGCAGGCGGGCGAGCACGCGGAGATCGAGCTCGGCTGGGCGCTGACCCGCCGGTACTGGGGGCTCGGGTACGCCACCGAAGCCGCGCTGGCCGTGCGCGACTGGGGGTACGCGGATCGCGGGGTCGAGCGCCTCGTCTCGCTGATCGCGCCCGGCAACGTCCGCTCGGCGCGGGTTGCGGAGAAGCTCGGCGCCCGGCCGGAGCGGCAGGTCGAGACCGAGGACGGCCCGGCGAACGTCTGGGTGCACCCGCGATGAGCTTTGCGCCGCTTTCAGGCGTCACCGTCGTCGACGTGACGTCGTCGCTCGCCGGCCCCTCGTGCACGCAGCTGCTCGCGTCACTCGGTGCGGAGGTCGTGAAGGTCGAGCCGCTCGGCGGCGACCACGCACGCGCCTGGGGCCCGCCGTTCATCGACGGCGAGGGCGCGATGTTCCTCGCGTCGAACGCGAGCAAGCGTTCCTTCGCCGTCGACCTGTCGAGCCCGCGCGGGCTCGAAGCGCTGCTTCGGCTCGCCGACCGATCCGACGTGCTCGTGCAGAGCCTGCGTCCCGGCGCCGCCGCCCAGCACGGTTTCGGCCCCGACGTCGTACGCGCCCGCAACCCGCACCTCGTCTACTGCTCGATCGGCGCGTTCGGCGCGAAAGGCCCGCTGCGCGACCAGCCTGGCTACGACCCGCTCCTACAGGCGGCAGCCGGGATCATGAGCGTCACGGGCGTCGACGAGATGCCGCCGGTGCGCGTCGGCGTCTCGCTGATCGACTTCGGCACCGGCGTCTGGGCGGCGCTCGGCGTGCTCGCCGCCCTGTACGAGCGGAACACGACCGGCACCGGGCGGACGGTCGACGTGTCGCTGTACGAGACCGCGCTCTCGCTGCTCTCCTACCAGCTCGTCGGCTACCTCGGCACGGGCGAGATCCCCGGCCGCGAGGGCAGTGCGTTCGCGCAGATCGCCCCGTACCAGGTGTTCGCCACGCGCGACGGCGAGCTGATGGTCGTCGCCGGCAACGACAAGCTCTTCCGCGAGCTCTGCCGCGTACTCGGGATCGACGAGATCACGACCGACCCGCGCTTCGTGACCAACCCCGACCGCGTCCGCCACCGGGCGGAGCTGATCGCCCTGCTCGAGCCGCCGCTCCGCGCGTGGGCGACGGAGGAGCTGCTCGCCGCGCTGATCGAGGCCGGGATCCCCGCGTCGCCCGTGCGGAACGTCGGCGAGGCGGCCGATCACGAGCAGACGCGGGCGCTCGGCATGCTGCAGACGCTGGGGCACTTCACCACCGTCGCGGAGCCGCTCTCGCTGGACGGCGAGCGCGTCGCGTACCGCACGCCGCCGCCGCCGGTGGGCGCGCACACGGCGGAGATCCTGCGCGGGCTCGGCTACTCGGACGCCGACGTGTCGGCGCTCGCAGCCGACGGCGTCGTCCGGCTCGCCGGCGGAAACGGCCCGGCCCGGTAGACGTAGCCCTCGAGCCGCCGCCCGAGCACTCCCTCCAGCCACTCCGACGTCGCGACGAGCGCGTCGAGGTCGACGCCCGTCTCGACCCCCTCGCCGTCGAGGAGGTAGACGAGATCCTCGGTGGCGACGTTGCCGGTCGCCCGTGGCGCATACGGGCAGCCGCCGAGCCCGCCGACCGACGCGTCGAGCACGGTCGCGCCGGCCTCGAGGGCAGCGAGGCAGTTCGCGTAGCCCGTGTTGCGCGTGTTGTGCCCGTGGAAGCCGGCGGCGCCCGCCCGCCCGACGAGCGCGCGCACCGCGGACGGAGTGGCAACGCCGATCGTGTCCGCCAGCACGACGTCGGCGCGGCCGGCGAAGCGCGCCGCCAGCTCGGCGACCCGGCCCGGGTCAACCAGTCCCTCGAAGGGACAGCCGAAGCTGACCGAGATGGTGACGGTCGCCGGGATGTCCGCCAGAGCGAGGATCGCTTCCGCCTGCGACACCGCGTCCTCGAGCGAGACGTTCCCGTTCGCGCGGTTGAAGGCTTCGGTAGCGGCGAACGTGACGTCGACGCGGTCGAGCCCGGCGGCCTCCAGGCGCTGCCGGCCGCGCTCGTTCAGCACCAGCCCGACGATCTCCGTTCCCGCCCGGCGCTCGATCCCGGCCACGACCTCCTCCGCACCCGCCATCTGCGGGACTCGCTCGTCGCGCACGAAGCTCACCGCCTCGACCCGCGGCAGCCCGGCGGCCGCGAGCCGGCTCACGAGCTCCGCGCGGACGGAGGGAGCGAGCGTCTCGGGCTCGTTCTGAAGACCGTCCCGGGGGCCGACGTCGCAAAGGGTTACCCGCACACGTGGAGCGTAGTTGCTCCCGATGGCGTCCAACCGACGCCGCCGTACGGTGACTCCGTGCATCCTTCCGCGTCCTTCAGCGCAGTCATTCGCGTGCGCCTCGAGAACCACCCCGGCGCCTTCGCGCGGCTCGCCGCCGCGATCGGCGAAGCGGGCGGGCTGCTGGGAGCGATCGACATCGTCCGCGTCGAGAAGGACACGAAGGTCCGCGACGTCAACGTGCTCGCGGACAACGAGGCGCATCTCCACGCGATCGTCGACGCGGTGCACGCGGCCGACGGCGTCGAGGTGGTGAACGTCTCCGACCGCACCTTCCTGCTCCACGTCGGCGGCAAGATCGAGGTACGGCCTCGCGTGCCGCTGAAGAGCCGCGACGACCTGTCGATGGCGTACACGCCGGGCGTCGCGCGGATCTGCCGCGCGATCGCCGACGACCCCGAAAACGTCTGGAACCTGACGATCAAGCGCAACAGCGTCGCGGTCGTCAGCGACGGGACGGCGGTGCTCGGACTCGGCGACATCGGCCCGGCCGGCGCCATCCCCGTGATGGAGGGCAAGGCCGTCCTCTTCAAGGAGTTCGCCGGAATCGACGCATTCCCGATCTGCCTGGCCACGACGGACACAGACGAGATCGTTCGCACCGTGCAGGCGATCGCGCCCGTCTTCGGCGGCATCAACCTCGAGGACATCTCCGCGCCCCGGTGCTTCGAGATCGAGCGGCGGCTGCGCGAGTCGCTCGACATCCCGGTCTTCCACGACGACCAGCACGGCACGGCGATCGTCGTGCTCGCGTCGCTGCTGAACGCGCTCCGAGTCGTCGGGAAGCGCATCGAGGACGTCCTGATCGTCACCACCGGCTGCGGCGCCGCAGGCATGGCGGTGACGCGGACCCTCCAGCGCGCCGGCGCCAGGCGGATCGTCGGCTGCGACGAAGGCGGCTCCCTCTTCCGCGGGCGGGCCGGCCTCAACGCCGCGAAGCAGGAGTACGCGGAGACGACGAACCCGGACAACCTGACCGGCACAGCGGACGAGCTGCTCGCCGGCGCAGACGTCTTCATCGGGCTCTCGGTCCCGGGAGCGATCTCCGTCGACGGAGTACGGCGGATGGCGGACCGGGCGATCGTGTTCGCGATGGCGAATCCCAACCCGGAGGTCGACCCGGAGGAGATCGAGACGCTCGCCGAGGTGATCGCCACGGGACGCTCCGACTATCCAAACCAGATCAACAACGTGCTCGCCTTTCCCGGCGTGTTCCGCGGCGCGCTCGACGTGTGCGCCCGCACGATCGACGGCGGGATGGAGCTTGCGGCGGCGAAGGCGATCGCGGCGACGATCGGGGAGGACGAGCTGTCGGCCGATTACATCGTGCCGAGCGTCTTCAACCGGGCCGTCGCCCCCGCAGTTGCCGCAGCCGTGGCCGCTGCGGCAGAGCAGAGCGGCGTCGCCCGCCGCTCCCACGGTTTCCCGCAGGCTTCCCCGGCCGCACTTCCGTAGTTCACCGCAGCGGCCTTCAGCGGCCTGTCCGATGCCCGCGCGCCCACGCAAAAGGAGCATCCCCTCATGGCTTCCGTATCCCACAAGCAGCAGATCCTCCCGGTTCCCTTCGAGTCAGCGCATGTCGCCGACGCGATGAGCCCCGGCGTCATCAGCTGCCCGCCCGAGACGCCGTTGCGCATCGTGGCGCGCATGATGGCCACGTTCAGCGTCCACTCCGTCTTCGTCTTCGAGCACCGCGACGAGGACGACGAAGACATCCAGCTGTGGGGCGTCGTCTCCGATCTCGACCTCGTTGCGGCCGGCCGGCTCAACGTCGACGAGCGCACCGCCGGCAGCAGCGCCGTCACGCCGCTCGTGTCCGTTTCGACCAACGCGCCGCTCTCCGACGCCGCCGACCTCATGGCCGAGCAAGGGATCTCCCATCTCGCCGTCATCGATCCCACGTCGAAGCGCCCCGTCGGCGTGATCTCCACGCTCGACATCGCCCGCTCCATCGCCGCCTCCACGGGCGTCCGAGAGACACAAGCTTCCGGCTGATCCGCCAGAGCGCGTGGCGGCCCGTCCGCGTGAGGTCGGCCTCCGCTCAGCGCCTACGGCGTGAGCCTGTGACCCCGGCGTGGGTTTCGAGCGCAGGGTGAACGACTGCGACCAGGTCGCGACGAGGTCGCGACCTGGTCGCATGCCGTAAGCCTTCGCCCCAGAAGAGCGCTCTGCGGAGCACAACCTCTCTCCGTGTACCCAGCTCCATTCCCAGCAGCCGCGGCAACGCTGCCGCTGCCGGGCTCCCCTCGGCAGCGAGGGCGTCCTCGAGCCACCACGACGGCAGCGCCGGGCGGACTAGGTCGCCACCTTTGCATACCGCCGGCTGAGCGTGAGCCCGGTCACCGGATCTGCTCCGACGCGGCGGCCAGGACCTCGCCGAGCGTGCCGGCGATCTCGTCGAACTCCTTCTGGGTCGCGATCAGCGGAGGCGAGATCTGCACGACGGGGTCGCCGCGATCGTCCGCACGGCAGATGAGACCTCGCTCCATCAGCTGCGGCGAGAGGAAGCCGCGCAGCAGCGTCTCGCACTCCTCGTCGGAGAAGCTCTCGCGCGTCTCCTTGTTCTTCACCAGCTCGACGGCGTAGAAGAAGCCCGTTCCACGCACGTCGCCGACGATCGGCAGGTCCAGCAGCTGCTCGAGCGTGGCGCGGAACGCGGCGCCGTTGTCGCGCACGTTCTCGACGACGCGCTCGCGTTGCATGATCTCGAGGTTCTTGAGCGCGATCGCGCACTGCACCGGGTGGCCGCCGAACGTGACTCCGTGCGTGTACATCGCCTTTTCGTCGAGAAAGGGCTCGATGATGTGGTCGGCGGCGACGACGGCGCCGATCGACGCATAGGCGGACGACAGCCCCTTCGCGCAGGTCATCAGGTCCGGCCGGATGTCGTAGACCTCCGAGCCGAACCAGCTGCCGAGCCGGCCGAAGCCGGTGATCACCTCGTCCGCACAGAGGAGGATCTGGTAGCGGTCACAGATCTCGCGTACGCCGCGCCAGTAGCCCGCCGGCGGCGTGAACGAGCCGCCCGCGTTCTGAACGGGCTCCATGATCACCATCGCCACGGTCTCGGGCCCCGCCTGCACGATCGCCGAGTCGAGGTCGTCGAGCAGGAACGCGGTGAACGCCTCCTCGCTCTCGCCGGGCGGACGGTGGTAGCGGTTCGTGTTGCGCACGTGGATCGCATCCGGCACGAGCGGCTCGAACGGCGTCCGCAGCGCGGCGATCCCGTTGATCGACAGCGCCCCCATCGTCGTGCCGTGATACGCGAGCCGGCGGGCGACCACCTTCCAGCGCCGCTCTCCGCGCGCCTGGTGGAACTGGCGCGCGAGCTTCCACGCCGCCTCGACCGCCTCGGAGCCTCCCGAGACGAAGAAGACGCGGTTCAGGTCGCCGGGCGCGAGCTGCGCGATCTCGCGCGCGAGCTCGATCGCCCGCGGATGCGCGTACGACCAGTTGGTGTAGAACGGGAGCTCGCGCATCTGCTCGAGCGCCGCCTGCCCCATCTCCTCGCCGTACGAGTAGCCGACCTGCACGGCGAAGAGCCCGGCGAGGGCGTCGAGATAGCGCTTGCCCTCGATGTCCTCGAGGTAGCAGCCCTCGCCGCGCACGATGATCGGCGGCTCCGGCCCGCCCATGCGCGTGAAGTGCAGCCAGAGATGGTCGCGCGCAGCGCGGCGCAGCTCCTCCACCCCGCGCGCCGTGTCGAACGTCGTCACGCGGCGCCGCCGCGGCTGTTGTGGGCACCCCAGTCGTAGAGCTGCTTCCACATCTCGAGATAGAGGAACGTCTCGGTCGAGACGACGCCGCCAAGCCCCCGCATCCGGTTCGTGAGCTCGAGCAGCTCGCGCCGGTCGGAGGCGACGACCTCGACGACGAGGTCGAACTGGCCCGCGGTGACGACGACGTAGTCGACCTCCTGCCAGCGCGCGAGCTCGTCCGCGACCTCGCCGGGAGGCCCGGAGGTCTTCAGCCCGACGAGCGCCTGCTCGAAGCCGAGCCCGAGCGGGTTCGTCACCGCGACCACCTGGAGGATCCCCTCGCTCACCAGCCTCGCGTACCGGGAGCGGACGGTCGCCTCGGAGACGCCGAGTCGCGCTGCGATCCCGCGGAAGGACTCGCGCCCGTTCTCCTGGAGGGCCTCGATGATGCGGCGGTCGAGCTCGTCCACCCGCCGCGCAGGTGCCACCGGCCCGCGGCGGGAGTCGGCGGCGAGCCGGAGCTTGGCATCAGAGCTGCGCAACGCGAGGGATTCCTACCAGTTCGCTGCGCATTGCGTCAATTGAGGATCGGAAACACCACGCATTCGCGCGGGAGCGCCTCTTGACTTCGCGCCACTGCATACGAGATCGTCACGCGATCCGATCGCCTCGGGGATCTGCTGGTTCCCGCCGGCGATGCGAAGCTTCAGCTCCAGTTCGCGAACCGCCTCTGGAACGCGCAGGGCTCCAACGGCAACGTGTACACGGATCTCGGCATCCACTTCGCAGGCGAGCACTGCTCGCAGGACTTCCAGGGCTACATGGAAGGCGGCGCGAGCGAGGGCGTGCGCGCGGCGAACGAAATCCTCGGAGTCGCCTAGCCGCGACGCAGCCGAGTTGTCGTAGCCGTCGACGCGGCGTTACAACGACTGCGACCAGGTCGCGACGTAGTCGCGACCTGGTCGCATGCCGTTCAAACCGCTACTCGAGTCCATACGCCGAAACGCGCTCCGGGTGGATCCGGACGGTGACGCGCTGCTCCTCCGGCTGGCGCCACGGATACTCGTCCTTGCCGATGTACTTCTTCGCGAGCTTGTCGATCTGCGCATCGGCCCCGTCGGTCGTCAGCTCGGCCTTGCCGTCGACGGCGAGCCACTTGTAGGAGTCGGTGGGGTCGAGCACGAGCAGCGAGATACGGGGATCCTGCTCGAGGTTGGACGGCTTCTTGCGGCCGTAGGCGGTGTTGAAGGCCGGCTCGCCGTCGACGACGTCCACCCAGACGACGGTCGAATGGGGGGAGCCGTCCGGGCGGAGGGTCGTAACCGTCCCGACGTACGGATGCTCCAGGAACTGCTGTTGCGTCTCGTTCAGCTGCGCCACGGGGTCTCCTCTCCTGCGGGTGTCATCGTCCTCGACATTACCGCCGCACTACCTGCGTGGGGTGCGGAGAACGAGCGGCTGGTTGCCGAGCGACGCCGGGTTCGAGTCGTCGGGCGGCGCGCTTCGCCGCTCGCGGGCGTTCGGGGCCCGGTCGAGCACGCGCAGCACGTAGTCGGTCACGAGCGTCGCGGGCGGCTTGCCGGCGATCCGCTGCCGGAGGACGACGTGGAGCACGTGCCTCCCGGCCGGGAGCGGGCGCAGCACGAGCGAGTTGGCCCCCATGTTCAGCGAGCCGAGATCGCCGGGGAAGTAGATGCGGCAGATCTGCGGCCCGTTGTTTCTGTAGAAGATCCAGTAGCGGTCCGGGTTCCTGACGGTGCGGCCGTCGAGGGAGACGGCGACGGTGTACTGGGCAGCGTCATGCCGCGCCTCGGCTTCCGTGAGCGACGACGTGACCGCCGTGTCGAGCACGAGGCCCGTCCGCGGCGTGGTGACGCGGTACGTGCGCACCGTCCGCACGCCCGGCTGCGCGGCGCGGAACAGGTCGATCGGCAGCAGCCGGAGGCTCGCGCCGTCGATGTAGTCCGGCAGCTGTCCGAACGAATGCGTGACGACGGCGCTCGCGAGGTTCGCGGCGTTCGTGTCCATGTCCGTCCTCGCGTCCGGGGGCCGGATCACTCCGGCCGGAACGAAGCGATCGGCGGACGCCCGCCCGGTACCCCAGCCGGCGGCCACGAGAAAGGCGAGGAGGAGCGGCAGAGCCCGGCGCACCGACCGGAACGCTACCGGGCGGGACCTGGAGCCCGCGTGTAAACGTATCCAGGAGCGTGCGACTTCCAGCCGGAGCCGGAGGCTGCCGTTAACGCGGCGGCGCTGGTGCGTCCCGAGCCGCGAGGCGAGCTCGACCGCCGCGAGCACGCGTGGGTGCGCGACGCCCAGCGCGGCTCCGCGCCGGCCCTCGAGCAGCTCTTCCGGCACCACTGGCCGCGGGCCTACCGCGCCGCCCTGCTCGTCGTCGGCGACGCGGCGGCGGCCGAGGACATCGCGCAGGAGGCCTTCCTGGCTGCGGTGCGCGCGCTCGACCGCTTCGACCGGCGGCGGCCGTTCGGCCCGTGGCTGCACCGGATCGTCGTCAACCGCGCCATCGACTGGGGGCGCGCGCGCACGCTGCGCCGCGAGCTCGGCGAAGCCGACGCCCCGGAGCCGGCGGCGCCCGAGCGCGAGCCGGCGGAGTATGCGCCACGCCTGGCCACAGCTCTCGCCGGGCTCGGCCCGGAGCACCGCGCGGTGATCGTCCTGCGCTACCTGCTCGAGTACACGCCGGGGGAGATCGCGGAGCTGCTCGACCTGCCCCGCGGTACCGTCAACTCGCGGCTGCGCCGCGGCCTCGACCGGCTCGAGGCAGTGCTGCGCGAGGAGCCGGAATGAGCGAGCGGCGCGTGCAACGGCTGCTCGACTCCACGCCCGCCGACGAGCAGGCGGAGGCGCGCGCCTGGGAGATCGTGCGCACCGCGTATGCGCAGCGCGAGCCTCGCCGCCGGCCCAGACGGCGCCTCCGGCTCGTGCTCGCGTTCGCGGCGGTGGCAGCGCTCGCCGCCGCCGCGTTCTCGCCGCCCGGCCGCGCGGTCGTGAACGCGGTCCGCCGCTCGATCGGGATCGAGCATGCCCAGCCGGCGCTGTTCCGGCTGCCCACCGGCGGGCGGGTGCTCGTCGCCGGCGACGGCGGCGCCTGGGTCGTCGCGGCCGACGGCTCGAAACGGCGGCTGGGCGACTACGCGCAGGCGTCGTGGTCGCCGCACGGGCTCTACGTCGTCGCCGCGTCGACGAACGAGCTCGCAGCCGTCACGCCGGCGGGCGCCGTCCACTGGACGCTCTCCCGCCCGAAGATCCGCTTCCCGCGCTGGGGCGGCACGCGCACGGACACGCGCATCGCGTACTTGACGACGAGCAGGCTGCACGTCGTCGGCGGCGACGGCGCCGGCGACGCGGCCGCCGCGGGAGTGGCGGCGGCCCCGGTCGCGCCGGTGTGGCAGCCGACGAGCGCCGACCGGCACGTCCTCGCCTACGTGACGGCGCGCGGCCGCGTGACGGTGCTCGACTCCGACCGCGGCAGCGTGCGCTGGATCTCGCCTGCATACACGGGCCCGCGTGTGCTCGCCTGGTCGCCCGACGGCAAGCAGCTGGCGCTCGCGACGCGGACGAAGGTGGTCCTGTTCGACGCTCGCACGGGGCACACGACCGCCGTCCGCATCGCGGGCGTGCGCGCCCTTGCCTTCGCGCCGGACGGACGCCTCGCGCTGCTGAACGACCGCGAGGTCGTCCTGCGTTCCGGCACGCGGTCGCGGACGCTGTTCGTCCCGCCCGGCGGCCGCCTCGACGGCCTCGCCTGGTCGCCCGACGGCCGCTGGCTCCTCACCGAGCTGCCGGCCGCGGACGAGTGGGTCTTCCTGCAGACGCGCGGCGGACGGCGCATCCTCGCGGTCTCACACATCGCCGCCCAGTTCGGCGCCTTCCCGACACTGAGCGGCTGGGCGAAATGAACGCGGGACGAAGTCTCCTTGACGCCGCCTGCACGCTTCGCCTACTCTGGATCGCAGTTTCCGTCCCCGGCGAAGAGGAGGTTGACATCGTGATGACTGTGCTTACCGCCTCCTCGGCCTCTTCGGCCTAACCGGCGCGACGGCACTTCTTCGAGAAGGCGGCCGCCGTGCCGTCCTGTTTCCACGTCTCGAAGGAGAACTGCGTTGCCCACGTTCGATCTGGGCGAGCTCGGCTGGAGCAGCGAGCTCGCCGACAATCTGGATCCCGGCCTCGTGCCGGCACGCGTCTCGGCGGCACACCGTGCCGCCTTCGACGTACACACGGCGGAGGGCGTCGTGCGAACACGCCTGCCCGGACGCCTCGTCCACGAGAACGCCGACGTCGCGGTCGGCGACTGGGTCGGGCTCGGCGACGGCCTGATCCGCACCGTCCTGCCGCGCCGCTCGGCGATCGTCCGCAACACAGCGGGCAAGACGACGAGCAGCCAGACGCTCGCCGCGAACGTCGACCTCGCGTTCGTCGTCAGCTCGCTCGGCCCCGACCTCGAGCCGCGGCGGATCGAGCGCTACCTCGTCACGATCTGGGAGAGCGGAGCGACACCGGAGATCGTGCTGACCAAGGCCGACCGGCTCGAGGACCCGTGGCCGCTCGTCGCCGAGGTCGAGTCGGTCGCGCTCGGAGTCTCGGTTCACGTGGTGAGCGCCTTGACCGGACAGGGCTGCGACGCGCTCCGCGCACGTCTGCAGCCCGGCACGACCGCCGTTCTGCTGGGCTCGAGCGGCGTCGGCAAGTCGACGCTCGTGAATCGCTTCGCCGGCCGGGAGCTGATGGCCGTGAACGAGACCCGGATCGACGACGACGAGGGCCGTCACACGACGAGCCACCGCGAGCTGATCCTGCTGCCCGGCGGCGGCCTCGTGATCGACACGCCCGGGCTGCGCGAGCTGCAGCTGTGGGACGGCAGCGGCGGCCTCGACGAGACGTTCGCCGACGTCGAGGAGCTGGCCGGCGACTGCCGCTTCGGCGACTGCTCGCACACGCGCGAGCCCGGCTGCGCGGTGATCGCCGCGGTCGAGTCGGGCGCGCTCCCGCACGAGCGCTTCCACAGCTGGCGCAAGCTCCAGAAGGAGCTGCGGGCGATCGCCGTCCGCCACGACGCCCGGCTGCGCAAGGAGGAGGCGCGGAAGTGGCGCATTCGCGCGAGAGAAGGACGAGCGAAAGCGAGGAACCGATGAGAACGGCCCGGCTGCAGCTCGTGCCGCTCACGGTGTCAACCGGCCGCGCCGTTCTTGCCGGCGACTTCTCCGGCCTGGAGACGGCAGAGGGTTGGCCTCACGAAGACACGCTCGACGCGATCCGGATGGCCGTCGGCCCCGGACCGTGCTCGCTCGTCTGGCTGGTGGCGCTCGAGGGCGTCGTGATCGGCGACTGCGGAACCGTCGGCCCGTTGAGAGCCGGCGGAGAGATCGAGATCGGCTATGGCCTGGCCGCCGGGCATCGAGGCCTGGGCTACGGAACCGAAGTGGTCGCGGCGCTTTCAGGCTGGTTGCGCAGCCGCCCAGGAGTCAGTCGCGTCGTCGCCGAGGTGCAGGCGAGGAATGCCCCGTCTCGCCGTGTCCTCGAGCGAGCGGGCTTCGCACTGGAGCGTTCAGAAGACGATCGAATGTGGTACTCGCTTGCGAGCAAGGAGGCCCTAACCAGCCGCCCAAGCCGCCGCGAGAGCCGGAGGCTAACGCGGCTGCAAGCGCGTTAGCCGCAGGCGGATCCCCGCGGACGGGGATGGCGGAGCCACCACCGGCCGCGCTCGCAGGCCCAAACGCCTCTGGTCACGTAAGAGGACGGCGGCTTGGCCGCCGTCCGCTCTGCGGAGCACAACCCTCAAGCCGGTTGATCGACCAGATCAAGCGGCTTAACGATCTCGGCGAAGTGGCAGGCCGTGGGGTGTCCCTGCCCGCGTTCCTTGAGCGCCGGCTCCTCTTCCGCGCAGACCGGCTGGGCCTTCCAGCAGCGGGTACGGAAGCGGCAGCCGGAGGGTGGGTTCGCCGGGCTCGGAACGTCGCCTTCGAGCACGATCCGCTTGCGCTTGCCGCGCTGCGAGGGTTCCTCGATCGGCACGGCCGACAGCAGAGCTTGTGTGTAGGGATGCGACGGCGAGTCGTAGATCTCGTGCTTCGTCCCGATCTCGACGACCTTGCCGAGGTACATGACGGCGACCCGGTCGGAGACGTGGCGGACGACCGACAGATCGTGCGCGACGAAGACGTATGTGAGGCCGAAGTCGCGCTGAAGCGACTCGAGCAGGTTCACGACCTGCGCGCGGATCGACACGTCGAGGGCCGATACCGGCTCGTCGAGGATGATCAGCTGCGGGTTGAGCGCGAGCGCGCGCGCAACGCCGATGCGCTGCCGCTGACCGCCGGAGAACTCGTGCGGGAACCGGTTCGCATGCTCGGGCGAGAGCCCGACCGTGCGCAGCAGCTCGTTGACGCGCTGCTTGCCCTGCTCACCGTGATAGCTGCGGTGGATCCGGAGCGGCTCGCCGACGATGTCACGCACCGTCATGCGCGGGTTGAGCGACGCATAAGGATCCTGGAAGACGATCTGCATCTCGCGCCGCACTTCGCGCATCTGCCGCCGTTTGAAGTGCGTGATGTCGCGACCGTTGAACAGGATCTTCCCTTCGGTGGGCTCGGTCAGCTTGATCACCGTGCGTGCGAGCGTCGTTTTGCCGCAGCCGGACTCGCCGACGAGCCCGAGGGTCTCCCCGGCCTTGATCGAGAGATCGACGCCGTCGACGGCGTGAATTTGCCCCACCGTGCGCTTGAGAATCCCAGCGCGGATCGGGAAGTACTTGACGAGGCCCTCGATGCGCAGGATCTCCTGGCCCTGGCCCGCCCGCTCGTGGATCGCCTCGTCGACGACGCCGGCATCCTGAACGTGCTCGGTCGCGCTCACGCGGCACCTCCGGCCACAGGTGCGGAGAACTTCGACGTCCGGCCGATCAGCTCGTCGGAGAAGTGGCAGGCAGCCAGATGCTCCGAACCTTCGACGCCGCGCAGAGCCGGGACTTCCTCGCGGCACTGGAGGCGGCCCTGCGACTGGAAGCAGCGCGGGTGGAACGAGCAGCCGGAGGGGCGGTTGATCAGCGAGGGCGGTGCGCCCGGAATCGGCCGCAGCCACTCCTCGTCCTCGGTCAGCTTCGGCAGGCTGTCCATCAGGCCGATCGTGTACGGATGCCGCGGCGACCGGAAGATCGTGTGCACGTCGCCCGACTCGACGATCTTGCCCGCGTACATCACGAGCACACGTTCGCACATCTCGGCCACGATGCCGAGGTCGTGCGTGATGAGGATCGTCGCCGCGTTCGTCGCCTCCTGCACCGTCTTCAGCACCTCCAGCACCTGCGCCTGAATCGTCACGTCGAGGGCGGTCGAGGGCTCGTCGGCGATCAGCAATGAGGGCGAGTTCGCGATCGCCATCGCGATCATCGCGCGCTGGCGCATGCCGCCCGAGAACTCGTGCGGATACGCCTCGTAGCGCGTGTCCGGATTCGGAACCCCGACGAGCCGGAGCAACTCGATGACGCGCGCCTTGACCGTGTCCATCGGCTCCTTCGGATAGTGCGTATGGATCGCCTCGGAGAGCTGGAAACCGACCTTCAGGACCGGGTTCAGCGAGGTCATCGGATCCTGGAAGATCATCGCGACCTCGTCACCGCGGAAGTGCTGCAGCTCCTTCTTCTTCATCTTGATCAGGTCGCGGCCCTTGAACATGGCGGTTCCGCCGGCGATGCGACCCGGCGGCTGAGGAATGAGCCCGAGGATCGACAGCGTGCTGACGCTCTTGCCGGAGCCGGACTCGCCGACGATGCCGAGAGTCTCGCCCGGATAGACGTCGTAGCTGATGTCGTCGACCGCGTGCACGATGCCGTCGTCGGTCTTGAACTCGACGACGAGGTCCCTGATCGAGAGGATCGGATCAGGCACGGACTCTCCTCTGCGTCGGATCGAGGGCGTCGCGCAACCCGTCGCCGACGAAGTTGACGCAGAGGACGATCAGCACGATCGTGAGGCCCGGGAACACGGTCAGCCACCACTGCTGCGGGTTCGTCTCACCGCCGGCGACCAGGACGCCGAGCGAGGGCGTCGGCGGCTTGATCCCGAACCCGAGGAACGAGAGCGCCGCTTCGACGAGGATCGCCGTCGCCACCGCGAGCGTGCCGCTCACGACGATCGGCCCCAGCGTGTTCGGAAGGATGTGTCGGAACATGATTCGCGTGTCGCCCGCCCCGGCGGCCTTGGCCGCCTCAACGTACTCCTTCTCGCGCAGCGAGAGGAAGATGCCGCGCACGACACGCGCGATCGACGTCCAGAAGAGCGCCGCGAGGATGAACGTGACGCGCCACTGGCTGCCGGTGCCGAGCAGCGCCGCTGCCGTGAGCAGGATCGCCAGGAACGGCAGCGTCAGCGTCAGGTCGGTGATGCGCATCAGGATGTTGTCGAGCCAGCCGCTGTAATAGCCGGCGACCGCCCCGACGACGAGCCCTATCAGCGACGAGAGGACCGCGACGAGCACACCGACCTCCTCGGAGGTGCGGATGCCGTAGATCACGCGGCTGAAGTAGTCGCGGCCGATCTCGTCCGTGCCGAAGAAGTGATGCCCCGCCGTCGTCGGAGCGGCGAGAATGTTGTTGAGGTCGATCCCGTCGTACGTGTACGGCGCGACGTAGTTCGCGAAGATCCCGGCGCCGAAGATGATGATCAGGCAGATCAGGCCCCCCATCGCGAGCCGGTGCCGCAGAAAGCGCCGGCGTGCGTAGTCCCACTGGCTCCGGACCTTGATCTCGAGGCCCGCCTCGACGGTCGTGTCCGTGAGACCGGCCTGCCCGATGGTCGGCGGTGCGGGCGCCGGCTCAGTCATACCGGATCCTCGGATCGAGGAAGCCGTACAGGATGTCGGCGATCAGGTTGAAGACGATGATCGCCACCGACGTGATCAGCAGGTATGCCATCACCGCGTACAGGTCGAGAGCGCCCAGCTTCTGGAAGAAGTAGTAGCCGATCCCGTCGAGTGTGAAGACCGTCTCGGTGACGATCGCGCCGCCGAGCAGGCCGCCGAAGTTGAGAGCCGCGATGGTCACGATCGGGATGAGCGCGTTCCGGAAGACGTGCCGCATGATCACGTGCCATTCCGACAGGCCCTTGGCGCGCGCGGTACGCACGTAGTCCGTGTTGATCACGTCGAGCATCGAGGCGCGCATGTAGCGGCTGTAGAGCGCAAAGCTGATGATGCACAGGGTCATGATCGGCAGCGCGATGTGCTGCAGCCGGTCGAGCGACCACGTCCCCTGTCCCGGGCTGTTCAGGCCGGACGTGTAGAAGATCCTCACGTTCCACTTCAAGTAGATGTCGACGAAGAGGATCTGCAGGAGGAGCGCGAGCCAGAAGGTCGGCATCGCGAAGCCGAGGAAGCTGATCGACGTGAAGACGTAGTCGAAGAACGAGTACTGCTTGATCGCGGAGAAGATCCCGACGGCGACGCCGAGGATCAGCGCCAGGACCTCGGAGATGATGATCACCTGCGCCGTGTGCCCCATGGTGCGCACGATGTCGGGCCAGATCGGCTGGAGCGTCGAGAGCGAGATGCCGAGCTTGTGCGTGAAGATGTCCTCCACCCAGAACCAGTAGCGCACCGGAATCGAACGATTCAGGTGCTGCTGAAGCATGATGTGATGAAGCGTGAGCGGGGAGAAGCGCGGATTCGAGCGCAGCAGCGACGTCGGATTCCCGGCCAGCGATACGAACGTGAAGCTCAGGAACGTCGAGACGATCAGCACCGGGATGCTGTAGAGGATGCGCCTGACGATGTACGTGAGCACGATGAGTGTCCTTCGTCGGAGTTCCGGCGGATCCGCGCCCGCCGGAGGCGGGCGCGGATCCTACCGTTACTGAGACTGTCGGCTAGTTCGCCATCAGGCTCCGTGACCCTACGACGACCAGGCCCAAGTCTCGATGTTCCAGGTCGGGCCGACGAGAGTCGGGTTGTTGCTCTTGTCCATACCCAGGATCCCCTTCTTGTAGACGAGGATGCTGGGCTGTGAGTACAGCGGGATGGCCGGGACGTCCACGGACATCAGCTGGTCGGCCTGCTCGTAATCTGCCTGGCGCTTGGTCGGATCGAGCTCCGAGTCGCCTGCGTTGAACAGGTTCGTGACCTTGCGGTTGCAGTAACTCGTGTAGTTCGAGTCGCCGCCGCAGCCCCAGATCGCGTCGAAGCCCGACGGGTCAGGAGCGCCGACCCACGCGTACTCCGCGAGGTCGTAGTCGTGATTCGGCAGGTCAGTGCCGAACAGCGTCGTCGACGGCACGATGTTCGCGTCGAGCTGGATGCCGACCGACTTCAACTGCTGGGTCCAGATCGCCGTGCTGGTCGCGCGGCGCTGGTTGCCGGCGGTCGTCTCGTACTTGAGCTCCGCCTTCTGGCCGCCGCAGGTCCAGATCGCCGTGTTGTTTGCGGTCGGCTTCGTCGGCCCGCCCGTGCAGTGCGCAGCGAGCAGGGCATTCGCCTTCTTCTGGCTGAAGTTCCAGGTCGCGAAGTGCGGGATCGCCGAGTCGCCAACCATGTACTCCAGGTTGTTCAGCGGCTTCATGCCCGGTGCGAGCTGGCTGTAGAGGGCCTTGATCAGCGACGGACGGTCCATGCCCATCATCACCGCGTGCCGGAACCACGGCGCGTGGAGAAGCGGGTTGCTCTTCGGACCGAACTGGATGTCGACGTGCTCCTGGTAGAACGCGGTGACCGCGCTGTAGACCAGGTTCGCCTGACCCTGGAGCTCCGAGAGCGCCGTCTGAGGAGACGGTGCGATCGCGTCGACCTCGCCGCCCCGCATGGCCTGGATCTCGGAGTTGGTGTCCGTGATGATCTTGAAGTCGACTTCCTTCAGCTTCGGCTTCGCCCCGTACCAGTCCGGGTTCACCTTCAGCGTCAGGCCCTGACCCTTCGTGTAGTTCGACATGTAGAAGGGTCCATCCGAAACCGGAGCGCCGTCGTTCCCGCAGACGCAGTCGGACCAGAACTTGTTGAAGTCCTGTCCCGCGACCGCCTTCGACGGATAGATCAGGCCGAACAGGTCACGGTAGTCCGCGAACGGCTTCTTCCACGTGAAGACGATCGTCTTCGTGCCCTTCAGCTTGTAGCCCGTGATCTGGTCGTACCCGGTCCGCGACGCGACGTCGTTGTTCGGGTTCATGAACTGCTGCCACGTGTACAGCACGTCCTGGTTCGTGACGGGGGTCTTCGCCTTGCTTCCCCAGTACCAGTACGCGTCCGGCCGAATCGTGATCGTCAAGTTCGACTTCGTGGCGGTAACACTCGACGCGAGGTCGAGGTGGTAGTTCGCGTTCTGGTCGATGATGTAAGCGCCGCGCAGGATCGGCGTGTTGCCGGTGATTGCCGCCCAGTAGGCGTTCTCGGACGAGATCGCCGTGTTGAAGCCGACGATGTCCTGCTCCATCCCGAAGACCAGCACGCTCTTGGCCTTGCGGCCTGCCGGCGTCCGGGGCACGTGTGCCCAGGACTGAGCGAACGGGGCCGCAGCAAGTGTTGACCCCTGAGCGCTGCCAGCGACCTTGGTCGTCGCAGTGGCGGACGCCGCGAGGAGCAAAACGGCGGCAGCCGCTCCCGCAAGGAGCCAGAGGCGTCTGTGCATCGATTCCCTCCGTTTGGTGTGCGCCGGGAGCTTCACCACGGCGGCGCCTGCTCGCTCCCACGCCCCCGGAAAGAGGCGCTCCGTCACGATCGTATGACGACGGCGCCGTAGCTTAGTTAGGTGTGGGGGAAACTGCCAGCCCCACGGCGACCGCAGGCAACAGGCCTAGACGGCCTGGAGCCGGCCGGGCCGGGCGGGCACCGGCTCGAGGCGGCTCAACATTGCCAGCAGGTGCTGCTGCGTGAAGTCGCTGTGCAGGGTGACCAGGTCGGCGGCCGTGACGGCCGGCGGCGTCGTGGTGCCGCTCGTGCCGAGGGCGCGGCCGAAGACGAAGGACGCCCCGGCGGCCACGATGACGAGTGCCACCGCCGCGGCGGCGCTCTGCATGCGGATCGCGCGCACGGGCCCGCGATGCGGCAGGAAGACCGAAACCGGCGTCTCGGGCCGCTCGAGCGGCGCAGCATGCAGCCCGGCGGCGAGAGCCGCCGCCTCCTCGGCGAACGCACGGCAGTCCGCGCAGTCGCGAAGGTGGGCGGTCAGGCGAACTTCGTCGAGCTCGGGCAGCTCACCGTCGAGCCGCGCCGAAGCGGACTCGCGCGCCTGAACGCACTCGATCGGAGAAACGGGTGTCAACATCGTGGTGCTCTGTCTTTCTAGACGTTTTCCGGCCCGCTGAGTTAGGCCGTTCACCGGTTATCGGCTCCGGAAGGGAGATCGATGAGGCTCTACGTGCTCGCCCCTCCGGGCAGGCCGCCGTGGTGGCGACCGCCGCCGGGGCCGAAGCCGAGACCTGCCGTCACGCCGCGCACGGCATGACCGTGTCCGGTCGCCCCCGCCACCGCCGTCCCGGTGGGGCTTCCGTCCCAGTAGTCTCGCCCGCACTCGTGGCGAGGCTCGCGCGCATCGGAATCTCCGTCCTCGCCTTCCGGTATGTGTTCGGGCAGAACGCCTTCGACCCGGAGATTCCGATCTTCATCTTCATCTTCATCTTCCTCGTCGCGCTCGGCTCCGACTACACGATCTTCCTGATGAGCGCCGTCCGCGACGAGGCGGCAAAGCGTGGCCTGCACGACGGCGCGCTGCGGTGGCCATCGACCTCCACCCCGCGCTGACGTGGCCGGCGTGCGCACCGTGCTGATCGGCCGCGACATGTTCCGCGGCGAGCCGCGCGCGCTGCGGGCCGCCCCGCTCATCCACGCGAGCGACACGGTCGCCTTGCCGCTCGCCGCCCGCAGAAGCGCACGATGACGCTGATCGAGGACTACGCACTGCTCAGCGACCTCGAGAGCGCGGCGCTCGTGAACCGCGACGGCTCGATCGACTGGTGCTGCTTCCCGCGCTTCGACTCGGGCGCGTGCTTCGCCGCCCTGCTCGGCACGCCGGAAAACGGCCGCTGGAGCATCTCCCCGGTGGGCGAGGTCCGGTCGGTGACGCGCAGCTACCGGGCGGACACGCTCGTCCTCGACACGGTCTTCGAGACCGACGACGGCGTCGTCTGCGTCACCGACTTCATGCCTCCGCGCGACGAAGTCCCCGACATCGTGCGGATCGTCGAAGGGCGCGAGGGCACCGTGCAGATGCGCTGCGAGCTCGTCATCCGCTTCGACTACGGCCGCATCGTCCCGTGGGTGCGCCGCATCGGCGACAACCGCCTGGCGATCGCGGGGCCCGATGCGCTCTGCTTCCGCGCGCCGATCGAGGTCCAGGGCGTGGGCATGAAGACGGTCGGCGACTTCGCCGTGTCGCCCGGCGAGCGCGTTCCTTTCGTGCTCACGTGGTTCCCGTCGCACCTGCCGCCGCCGGCGGGCAACGATCCCGAGGCCTCGCTGCAGGACACCGAGGAGTTCTGGCGCACCTGGTCGGCGGCATGCACGTACACCGGCGCGTACGACGAGGCGGTGAGGACCTCGCTGCGGGTCCTCAAGGGCCTCACGTACGCCCCGACCGGCGGCATCGTCGCGGCGCCGACGACGTCGCTCCCGGAGTGGATCGGCGGCGGGCGCAACTGGGACTACCGCTACTGCTGGCTGCGCGACGCCGCGCTCACCCTCGTCGCGATGCTCCAGGCCGGCCACGCCGCGGAGGCGGAGGCCTGGCGGGACTGGCTGCTTCGCGCCGTCGCGGGCGACCCGGCGGACATCCAGATCATGTACGGAATCGCCGGCGAGCGCCGGCTCGACGAGCGCGAGCTGGAGTGGCTCCCGGGCTACGAGAGCTCGAGCCCGGTCCGGATCGGGAACGCCGCGTCGGCGCAGCCGCAGCTCGACGTCTACGGCGAGGTGATCGACGCGCTGGCGCGGGCGCGCGAAGCCGGCGGGGCGCCGATCGAGCACGCCGGGGCGGTTCTGCTCGCGACGCTCGAATGGCTCGAGGAGGGCTGGCGCACGACCGACGCGGGCATCTGGGAGGTGCGGGGGCCCGAACGGCACTTCACCCATTCGAAGGTGATGGCCTGGGTCGCCTTCGACCGGGCGCTGCGCATGGCCGAGGAGTACGGCACCTCGGGCCCGGTCGACCGCTGGTACGAGCTCCGCGACGAGATCCACCGCGAGGTGCTCGAGCGCGCCTGGAGCGAGCAGCAGCAGGCGTTCGCACAGTCCTACGACTCCGACGAGCTCGACGCGAGCGTGCTGCTGATGCCGCTCGTCGGCTTTCTGCCGGCCGACGACCCGCGGATGGTGTCGACGGTGGCCGCGGTCGAGCGGACGCTTCTGCGTGACGGCTTCGTGCTCCGCTACGTCCCGCGCATCGACGGCGCCGTCGACGGGCTCACGAGCGACGAGGGCGTGTTCCTGCCCTGCTCGTTCTGGCTGGCGAGCGTGCTCGCGCTTCAGGGCCGGCGGGAGGACGCCGAACGGCTCTTCCACCGCCTGCTCGCGCTGCGCAACGACCTCGGCCTGCTCGCCGAGGAGTACGACCCGGTGGCGGGCCGGCTGCTCGGCAACTTCCCGCAGGCGTTCACGCACCTCGAGCTGATCAACACGGCGCTCGTCCTTGACCGCGTCAGCGAGCGCGGTGTGGCGTCGCCCGGTCCACGAGGCGGGGAAAAGGCGTGAGCGACGGCAGGGTCATGGTCATAGGCGGCACCGGCTTCATCGGCAGCCGGATCGTCGGCGCGCTCGCCGCGCGCGACAAGCCCGTGCGCTGCCTCGTCCGCGGCAGCGAGTCGCCCCGGGAAGGCGTCGAGGAAGCGGTCGCTCTCGCATTGCCAGGCGACGTCCGCAGGGCGGCGACGGCGGCCGCGCGGATCTGAGTTGGCGAAGCCGCTCTACCTCACCGCCGGAACGCTGTACACGCTGCTCGCGGCGGCGAAGCGGCAGCGTGTGACCGGCCGCAAGAACATGCCGCAGGGCGGCTTCGTGCTGGCCGCGAACCACCTCTCGAACGTCGACCCGTTCACCGTCGGCTGGTGCCTCTGGCCGCGCCGGCAGGTGTGGTACATGGCGAAGGCGGAGCTGTTCACCCCGTGGCTCGCCCCGGCGATGCGGGCGATCGCCACGTTCCCGGTGCGGCGCGGCGAGCCCGACTCCGAAGCGCTGCGCACGGCGCTCAGCCTGCTGCAGGCCGGGGAGATCGTCGGGATGTTCCCGGAGGGGACGCGGCGCAACAAGGGCCTGCGCAAGAAGTTCGCGCCGGAGCCGCACACCGGCACTGCGCGGATCGCGCTGATGGCGGGCGTGCCGCTCGTGCCGGTCGGCGTCACCGGCACCGACCGCCTGTTCTCGCTCCGCCGCATCTCCGTCGCGTTCGGCCCGCCGATCCCGCTCGACGATCTCGCCGGGATGCCGCGCAAGCGCGCCGCAGAGGTGGCCACCGAGCGGCTGATGTCTGCGATCGAACAGCTCGTCTCCGGCGGCGACCAGGTCGCGACGTAGTCGCGACCTGGTCGCAGTCGTTCACCGTTAGGCTCGGGGCATGTCTCGCGGCGTGACCGTGCGGCCTCTCTTGGCGAACGATCTCGACGTCGCCGACCGCGTCATGCGCCTGGCGTTCGGAACGATCCGCGGCCTGCCGGACCCGGGTGCGGCGTTCGGCGACGCGCAGTACGTGCGGCCGCGCTTCCTCGCCGCGCCGGACTGCGCCTGGGCTGCCGAGGTGGACGGTGAGGTCGTGGGCTCGGTGTTCGCCGCGCGGTGGGGAACGTTCGGGTTCCTGGGCCCGCTCACGATCCGTCCCGACCTGTGGGACCGCGGCATCGGCAGCCGGCTGCTGGCGCCGGTGCTCGACGCGTTCGACCGCTGGGAGCTCACGCAGGCGGGGCTCTTCACCTTCGGGAACAGCCCCAAGCACGTCGGGCTCTACCAGAAGCTCGGATTCTGGCCGCGCTTCTCGACGGCGGTGACGGCGAAGCAGGTGACGGGAACAGCGGGCGCGTGCGCGACCTTCTCACACGTGCCCGCGGCGGAGCGCGCCGGCACGCTGGAGGCGGTCCGCGCGCTCACCGATGCCGTGTTCCCGGGTCTGGATCTCTCGGGCGAAGTCCTGGCCGTCGACGCACAGCGCCTCGGCGACACGCTGCTGCGTCACGACGAGAGCGGGCTCGCCGGCGTTGCCGTCTGCCATTGCGGCGCCGGCAGCGAGGCCGGGAGCGGTGTCTGTTACGTGAAGTTCGCCGCCGTCCGTCCGGGTGCGGAAGCCGCGCAGCGGTTCGAGGAGCTGCTGGACGCGTGCGAGGCGTTCGCAGCCGGGGCGGCCCTCGGCCGCCTCGTCGCCGGCGTCAACACCGGAAGGCTCGACGCGTACCGCAGGCTGCTGGGACGCGGGCATCGCATCGACTCGATCGGGCTCTCGATGCGCCTGCGGCACGACGGCCCCGACTTCGACGGGCCCGGGCACTACGTGATCGACGATCTCCGCTAGCGCGCCGGCGTGGCCGAGCAGCGTCGGCGCGAGCACGTCGTGATGCATCAGCGTTTCCGCTGGAGATTCAGGATTGCAGGCACACTGTCTTGATGCAGGCCCTTTCGGTACAAAGTCGAGTGATCCCGCTCATCGGCGCGGTCGAAGCCGGCGTGGGCCTCTGGTACTTCACGAACGGCCACTGGCTTACCGGGGTCTTCTACACAATCGCTCTCGCGTTCCTGATTGCCGCATACGTCCGCCGGGACCGGCGGTTGAAGGGGCAGGACGGCGGAAGGCGCTACTAACCGCGGCACGGATCGTCGGCTGCGGTGAAGGAGCACGTGTCGTAGGGGAACGTCCCGTACCACGCGTGAGAGCTCAGGCCGTTTGCAGCGCCTCGATCGTCGCCGTGGGGACGATCCCTTCCACCCGGCGCGCCAGGTCGGCGTCCAGGGTTACGAAGGCGTCTGCCTGCAGCTGAGTGAGTGCAACGTACTCGGCGTCGTAGGTCTCGGCCCACCCCAGCTGCTCGGCGACGTCCCAGGCCCGACGCCGGAGCACGGCGTCGCCGAGAAGCCTGATCGGCATCCGCCCGATGCGCTTGAGGCGGTCGCGCGCGACGTCGGCCGGGATCTCGCCCCGCCGGACGGCCTCGTGCAGAGCCGACAGCGTTTGGGAACGAAGAAGCGTCGGCGCGAGCAGTTGGTGCGTGTCCGGGACTTCGACCTCCGCGCTCGCCAGATGGAGGACCGCGCTGACGTCGACGACGAACCTAGTCATCGGGTACCAGGGTGGTAGTCCGCTTGAGAATCTCGGCGCCCGACTACGATCGCGGCTCTACGTCGCCCTCGTACGGCTTGTCATCAGGCAGGTCTACTCCAGGGCTGTTGAAGAACCCGACGGGACGAAGCACACCTCTCAGCCGGTTGATGACCGCGACCTCGTTTGCGAGCTCGCCGCGCGTCGCCTCCTCGGCGAGCTTCTCTATCTCGGCCTCGTTCGCGAGCTCGGCCGCTGACTCGGGCCGTTTCCGCCGTCTGAGGAACATTGCGCGAGCTTACCCCAGACAGGGCTCAGGATCCTGGTTGCGCCACGTCGCCATTACCGTCGCGGGCGACAGACGCCTGACTGAGAGGACAAAGACCGGCTCATGGAACAGGCGGGTCTAGCATGAACTCGTGCAGTACGCGTGGCTGGCCATCATCGCGCTGAGCCTCGTGCCGGTCGCACTGGTGGGCTTCATGCTCAATCCGCTCGTCTTCTGGGCGCTCGGCCCGGAGGCCTGGCGAGACCGGCTAGTCCGCCTCCATCCCTACCGCTGGTGGTTCGCCTTCTTCCTTGCCGTCTTCGGCACTGCAACGACGGTGTACGCGGTCAGATACGGGTAGTAGACGTCACCTTGGCGCGCTGGTTGGTAGGCGCGGGGCGGATACCATCGCAGTGTGCGGGAGCGGTTCGCCTTCACGTTGCACGGCGTCATCTACCGGCTCATTCTTGGCGCCGTCGTCTTGGCGATCGTCATCCCGGCGGCGATGAGTAGGCATCAGCCGATGTGGCCGTTCGCCCTCATCGCGATCGCCGTCGTGATCCTCGGCATCGTGGTGGCGCGCCAACCGCGGCTGCGCGCGTGGTTGCGCCGCTGACGGACGCAACTCGGGCGCAAGGACTGACGGTTGCGCCCACGCTAGCTCTTCCGCAGGTGGAGCTTCCAGGCGTAGTACTCGCGGAACGCCGTCGACACGGTGGCTATGCGGTGCGCGAGGTGCAGCACCGCGTCCCGGTAGAGCGGCGAGAGGTTGTAGTGCGTGAGTGCCGCGCGCTCGTCGGTTCGCCCGCCGTTGGCCGCGAGCAGGTTGGCGGCGGCGAGGATCGCGTCGTGCTCGTTGTAGACGTCGCCGCCGAGCCCGTACGCGCGCCACGTGGCGGACTCGAACTGCATCGGGCCCTGCGCATCGGCTCGTGCCGTCGTCCGTGCGCGGCCGAAGTCGCTCTCGACGAAGTTGATCGCGGCAAGCAACTCCCAGCGGATGCCGAACCGCCGTTGCGCCTCCCGGCAAAAGGAACGGACCTTGCTCGCGTGCCGTGCTAGGCCGACGCTCACGCCGCCGACCTGCGGTGGGCTCTCGGCTGAGAGCTCGTCGAGATCGTGACGGGCGTCGACGTCGTCGCGCTCGGCGGGCGCGAGCTTCACCACCGCTGCAGCGTCCTTCGCGTTGCCGGCGAGCATGCCGATCACGCGCTGACGGTCACGCGCGACCGCGACGAACTTCGCGCCCGTCGCAGCCCGCAGCGCGCGCTCGTCGGCGCGCAGATGACGAACGACGGCAGGTGGGCTCTGCAGCGAAACCAGGTTCAATGGAATAGCAGATGAGATGGATCGGCTCGAGGCGCTCGGAGTGAAAGTTGAGTGAAGGCACACGTGTATCGCGACGGCTGTCCCCGACGGGCAGGGGAATCCCCCACCGCCGCTGGACAGTCGGCTGTCACTCGTGTTGCAGTCGTAGCGCCGCACGCAAGCTGAGTCTGGCGCCGCCGCGGACGATCGCTCCCGAGTAGATGCGGGCGGCAAGGCGGGCCACGCCGTAAATGGAGGCGAGCATGATCAGCACGGCAAGGGCGATCTCCCAGGCGGAAACGTGTCCGAGCGCGATCCGCACCGGCATCAGAATCGGGGTGAACGGCGGGACGAAGGAAAGCACCCGCAGCCACCACGCTGAGGGCGAGGCGATGGCCGCATACGTGAGCAGGAACCCGGCGACCAGCGGCAGGGTGATCGGCAGGATGACGAATTGGACTTCCTCCTGGCGGGCGACTGTCGCTCCGCCGGCGGCGCAGGCGAACGCGTAGAGGGCGAAACCGAGCAGGAACCAGACGAGCATCATGGGCAGGAGCAGCCAGACGGTGGAAGAGATCTCGGCGCGGTGGACGACCGCGTTGGCGATCAGGCCGCCGACGATCGCGATCGCAAGCTGGCCGAGGCCGACGATGCCGATGCCGGCGACTTTCCCGATCAGGAGCTGGCGAGGCCGGACGGCCGCGAGCAGCACCTCGGCAGTCCGCGACGTCTTCTCCTGGGCGACGCCGTTCGCGACGGCCGCCCCGTAGATACCGAGACTGATGTACAGGAGAACGCCCGCCGCGAGCGCGGCGACACTGCGAGCAGCTCGGTTCGGCGGCAGGGGCTCAAGTGCGACGGTCGCAAACGGAACCGGCGTCAGGGCGGTGCGCACCGTCGAGCGCGGAACGCCAGCCTCGGCCAGTGTCTGCCGCAGGTGCGCTTCGTCCACGGTCGCCTGCAGCAACGCCGTCAGCGTCGGCGAGAGCGTGTCTTTGACCTCTGCCGCCGCGGTGTGTGCTCCGACGGTGAGAGCGACGTGGAGCGTGCCGTCTCTCACCTCCGACCGGGCAACCGCAGGCGACGCGACATCGACCGTCCTGATCTTCACCCGAGATTCCGCGGCCGAGCGTCGCAGAGCATGTCCGAGCGCCTGGGCCGAGGAACCGACCAACCCTACGGTCGTCGGTTGGACCGACTTCCGGACCAGCGCCGGGATGACGATGATCGCAATCACGCCGAGCGCTGTGAGCAGCGTCATCACCCAGAACAGGCGACTCTGAAGTCGCTCGGTGATCTCACGCTGCATCACCAGCCGCGTCGTCGGTATCCGAGTCATCGCGACGACAACTCCCGATACACATCGGCCAGCCCAACGTCCTCGAAACCGAAGTGCTCAACCGGCCCAGCCGCCAGCGCCGCCTGCAGGATCACCTGCGGATCGGCGCTGGGGTCCAACCGAAGCAGCACGCCGTCGGCGTCCTCTCGCACGACCGATGCCCCGATCAGCGTGGCCGACCAGCCGCTCGGACCGTTCACGTTAACCCGCAAGAGCCGAGGCAGGTGGGCGCGGAGGTCCGGGAGCGTCCCCGAAGCAAGCATCCGACCTTCCTCGAGAATGATGACCCGATCGCAAAGCCGCTCGACGAGCTCGAGCTGGTGACTCGAGAACAGCACCGCGGTCCCTCGTCCCGCCTCCACTCGCAGAGTGTCGGAAAGCGCATCCACCGCGGTCGGGTCAAGGCCGGAAAACGGCTCGTCCAACACCAGCAATTCCGGGCCGTGCACGAGCGCGACGGCGAGCTGGACCCGCTGCTGGTTGCCGTGAGAGAGCGCGACCACTCGATCCTCTTCTCGTCCCTCGAGACCCAGCCGACCGAGCCACTCCCGGCCGGCGCTCGTCGCGGCGAGCGGATCGAGCCCGTGCAGCCGACCGAAGTAACTGATCTGATCGAGAATCGGCATCTGCGGGTACAAGCCGCGCTCCTCCGGCATGTAGCCGAACCGCAACCAGTCATCCGGGCCGACGACATGGCCCTCCCATCGGACCTCGCCACCAGAAGGCCGAAGAATCCCCATCACGGCCCGCATCGTCGTGGTCTTACCCGCCCCGTTCCGGCCGACCAGCCCCACGATCTCACCAGCGCCAACCTCGGCACTGAGCCCGTCCACCGCCACTCGAGCGGAGAAACGGTGCACAAGATCCACGATTTCAAGCACGAGCGGGTCCCAGTCTGTCAGCGTGACCCGACACCAGCGCCACAGTCGCCTGCGATGGCAGCTGAGACGCCAATCCGCTCGCCTGCGCCAGTGTTGCTAAATGTCCCCCGAGCGGCCCTCGGCGCTCGTCAAGGCTGTGGCTCGCAGATATTCACGTCGGCGAATTCACTGCTGTGCTCCGCGCCGTGCCGTTCTAAGGTCGAACGTGGTGCAGGTACCGCAGTCTCAAGGAGGCGCGAGCCATGCGCAAGATCAAACGGTGGTTGGAATTCGGCTGGAACTGGCAAGGAGCGATCGTTGGGGTTGTGCTCCTCGGACTAGTCGCAGGCGACTTGGCGCTGTTCGGCCGGACGGTCGGCGGGTACGTCGGTGTCGCTGTGATCGTGTTCGTGTCAGCCGTCGTGCTCCGCTTTGAGATCGGCCCACGCCAGCTTCACCGCTGATCGAGACAGGCTGAAACGCAAGCACCCCCGCCTGCGCCAGCGTGCGTAAGTGTCCCCTGACGGACGCGCCTACCGGCGCAGCGCGTAGAGCACTTGGCGCTCACCAACCCACGGCGCGTAGCACCAGCTCGGCCACTTCGCTCACAGAGCAATCCGACGTCTCGATCACGATCGCCTGGAGCGGCCCAGTCTCGAAGCTGCGCTGAAGTTCAGCCGCTCGTCCGAGGTTCCACTCCAGGTCTGAGCCTTGCTCGCGGTGATGGAGGCGCATGCGGATTGCCTCGTCGGACGCTGCGAGCCGAACAACCGTGATCGCTGCACCGGGCAGGGCCTCTCGGTACCCGCCGACTGTCGCGTCGGACTCAACCACAGCTACGAGGACGAGCAACTCAGCCCCCGCTTCCCGATGAATCGCCCAGAGCATCCGGAGGGCAGCGAGGCGCAACCTCTCTCCGAATGGATCGTCCGCTGGGCGCGGAAAGATCTGGCACAGCGCATCCACGTCGATGTTGGAGACGCGCCGTCCCGCTACCTCCAGCTTCAACGATATCTCGTCGGCGACCACTGTCTTCCCGACACCAATAGTCCCTGTCAGTAGGAGAACGGGCACCTCGTCGGGCGTCGGCTCCAATGTCACAAGAGCACCATACGATGCGAGCAGCGATTGCGGATTCGGTTGCTCGGCCGCAGCGGTCACGGCCGTTACCAGACGGGGCCACACTCAGATGCGCCAGCGTTGCTCCCATGTCAAGGCGCGGCTCGCTTTCAGGGTGTTGAAGACGGTGCGGCCGAGTCGAGTCATTGGGACTTCGGTCGCCAGAGCCAGCGGAGCGCGTCGGGCAGGATCACGCCGTCGTGGTTTCCGTTGTGTTCGCCGTCGCCGACAACGATGCGGAAGTCGTACCCGCGCTCAGCGAGGGCTCCAGCGACCTGCAAGGTCTCGCTCAGCGAGTTGTACCGGCCCCTGTTCCAGTTCAGGTCGCGCGTGACCGTCTGGAGGAAGATGCGGAGCGGCTTCGGCGAGGTCTTCCGGATCAGCGTGGGGTAGTGGTTGCCGCCGTCGAGCTGCGCGAAGCCCGGGACGAGGCAGAGCACGCGCCGGAACCGGTCGGGACGCATCCAGGCGGCAGTGAAGGCGCAGTTCCCGCCGCTGCTCCCGCCGCCGATCGCCCACTGCTCGGGATCGTCGGTGATCGCATACCGGCTCCGGACAGCCGGGATGATCTCGTCCAGCAGGAACCGCGCGTAGTCGTCGTTGAACGCGTCGTACTCGATATTCCTCCGTCCGGGCTCGCCGGGTGCCACGAACAGGCCGATCGTCGCGGGCATCTCGCCGCGGTGGATCAGGTTGTCGAAGACGACCGGAGCACGCGCCTCGAACTCGAGATCGAGATACCACTCTGCATCCTGGAAGACCATGAGTGAGGCGGGCTCCGACTCCGTGTAGCCGGCGGGCAGGTACACCCAGAAACGCCGGGCGGCGCCTGGGAACACCAGGCTCTCAGTCCACTCGTACTCGTGAAGCGCGCCACGCGGCACACCGGGTTGCGGAAACGAGTCCGGACCGTGTGCATAGCGAGCGGGGAACTCGATCGGTTGCCGGACATACGGAATCTCCATCACGTCCGACCTCCACAGACGCATGAACGATCAGGCGCACGAGACGGCGCCATCGAAGACGTCGACGCTCAGAAGTGGCTTACATCGCCGGCGAATCTACCAGCGTTAGGCGGCGACGGTCGCGTGCGCCAGTGATGCGGAATGACGCCTGAGTGCTCGCTGGCGAGAACCTCCGGATTCGTGGCTCGCCCGATCGTTTTCATCAAGTCGCCTCGGCCGTCGCAGATGCCGCCCCGTCGAGGTTGCGGTGGCGCGCGACGTAGATGGCGAACGGCGCGGACCCGACCAGGGATCCGGCCGCGGCGATGACGAAGACCATTCTTACCCCGACCGCGTTGATCAGTGGACCGGCGGCAATCGGGCCTAACGGCCCGGTGAGGAACATCAGCCCGAACGCGGCGGGCAGCACCAGGTTGCGGAGCGCTGCGGGTGTGCCCGTCGTGATGACGGTGAAGATCGGCGCGCCGGTCAGCGGTCCGAAGATCCCCTGCAGGACGAGCACAGCGGCGACCCCTACCGCGGGGAGAGGGAACCCGAGCAGCAGCTCCGGGATCGACCCGAGCACGAGTGCTCCCGCGGCGACGTGGAGCGCCCCGAACCGGCGCACGACGCCCGAGACGACGGGCATCCCGAGCAGCGCTCCGGCACCCATCGCGGCGTAGAAGACACCTGCGATGCGCGCGTTCTGGTCGCTGTGGGAATACAAGAACACGGGCAGCGTCGTCGTGAACAGCGTGAAGAAGAACTCCATCGTCAACATCGTGACGCACAAGACGACGAGCAGCCTGCTTCGAAGGATGTATCTGACACCCGCAAGCAGCCCACGCTCCTCGGCCTCGGTCGTCGGTTTCCTCCGTGGCACGAACAAGCCGACGGCGATCGCGGCGACTCCGAAGGTGGCAGCATCGACGTACAGCACGTTCGGCGCGCCGAGTGCGGCGATCAGGACGCCCGCCAGCGCCGGCCCGACGAGCGGCGCAGTCGTTTGCGCGCCGTCGAGGTACGCGTTCACGCGAGCGACGAGGCTCTCCTCGTCACCGACCACCTCTGCCAGGACCAGCCGCTGCGCGGGGAAGTGCGCCGCCAAGAAGACGTTCGTGAGCGCGACCAGCACGACGAGCAGCGGGAACGACAGCGCGTCGAGGCTGTAGAGCGCCGGGATGGCGGCAAGCAGCGGAAGTCGCGCCGCGTCTGCGATCACCATCGTCTGCCTTGCCCCGATCCGGGCGATCAGCGGGCCCGCGAAGAGGGGCAGCGTGACCCACGGGATGCTGCCGATGCCGAGAACGAGCCCCAGCTTCGTTGCCGACCCAGTCGTCACAAGCACGAACCACGGGAGCGCCAGTACGGTCATCGACGAGCCGATCGACGACACCCACTCCGCGGCGACGATCGCACGGATCGGAGTCGAGCCAACCCGACTACCCACGACCGCTCCTCCGCGCAACCAGCCGGGTGAAGCCGACGTTGCGCCCACCGGCCGAGCGTGGGAACTCATTCGGCCTCAGCTTCTCCGCGACAAGGCGCGTGTATAGCCCTTGACCAGGATCACGATGCAACTCCAACCTCCACAGACGTAGGAACAAGCACACGCTCCGGCACGAACCGAAGCGAGAACGTCGTGAGATCAGACAGCCGTCTGCATCACCCGGTATCTAAGCCCCACGGACAGCAGAGCGCAAGTCGTTAGCGCCGGGTCTAAGAACGTCGCGCAGTGACTGACACCCACCGCTGCGCAAACTGACCTTCTGGAACGTCCGCTCAACGACGGGCAGCGGCCGAACCCTCTCGCAGCTCACCGTCGTCGCAGATCCTCGACGCTGAAGTCGCTGATTGGCTTGGGCCGCAGTTCGTGGCACCGTTCCATGAGCGTCGTGGCGTCCACTCCACCGCGGGGTCGAGCGCATCTAGCGAATGTGGATCGACCACTCCCAACCTATCGGGCGTCAGGAAGATCCACTGCGCCAGCGTGCTGTCGTCCGAAGGCCTTTTCACGCCTCATGAAGCGAGTGCGCCTGAGCCAGAGTCAGCGTTTCCGGCCAGTCTGAACTATTGGCGCACGGCTGCTCGAGTAATGTCGACAGATGTGTCCACGGGTGGCGCACCCGGAGCGAGAGGAGAAGCTCGATGACTGGCAAGGCTGACGTCACGCCCGAGGAGTGGGAGGCTGTCCTGCAGGGACCGCCAACCGCCGGGATGATCGTCGTTACGGCACAGCGGGGAGGGACGTTTCGGGAGACGCTGTCGATCGCGAAGGCGTATGTGGAAGCGCGTCAGCACCACGGCGAGAGTGAGTTGCTCGATGAGATCGTGTCGGCGAGGCCGGAACTCGATCACACTCGCTATCACTCGGCCGAGGAGCTCAAGGAGCACGGCCTGCAACATCTTCGCGACGCAGTCGGCGTGCTCGAGCGGAAGGCGACGCGCGAGGAGCTCGATGCGTACAAGAGCTTTGTCCTCAGTCTCGCGGACAAGGTTGCCAACGCCCATCGTGAGGGCGGGAGCGCTGAGGCCATGAGCGAGGCGGAGCGGGCGGCCATCGGGGAGATCGCCGCCGCGCTCGAGGCAACGAACACCTAGCCGGGACCTGGTCGGCCCGCAGCTGAAGGGAATTGGGTCGCGCCCTGGTGGGTTTTCACCCTCGATGAAGTGAGTGCGACTCCGCGAGGAACAGTGAGTACGGCTGGTCCGAAGTATTGGCGCACGGCTGCGGGTGCAATGGTGCGGTGCGCGCGGTGATCGGCGCCGAGCGTCGCTGGTGCGCCTGGTTGCCGGGGTTCTCACGATTGCCAGGGTGCTTCACCGCCGCTCCGCGGGCGCGTACATTGCTTTGCAACGGCCGGCTGGGAAACTGCGAGGTGTCTTGTGCGTGCAGTGCGTTTCGATCGGTACGGGGACCGCGATGTCTTGTACGTCGCGGAGGTGGAGGTTCCTGAGCCCTCGGCGAGCGAGGTCGTCGTCGAGGTGCGTGCGGCTGGCATCAATCCGGGTGAGGCGTCGATCCGCAGTGGGGCGCTCGATGCGATGTTCCCGGCGACGTTTCCCTCCGGGGAAGGGAGCGATCTTGCTGGAGTCGCGAGCGCGGTCGGTGAAGGGGTGGTGGAGTTCGCGATCGGCGACGAGGTTATGGGTTGGTCGTGGCGGCGCTCGAGCCACGCCGAGTCGGTCGTGGTCCCGGTCGCTCAGTTGATCGCCAAGCCGGCTGCGTTGAGCTGGGAGGTTGCTGGTTCGCTCTATGTCGTCGGCTGCACTGCGTTCGCTGCGGTGCGCGCGGTGGGGGCCGGGAACGGCGATACGGTCGCGGTGTCAGCGGCAGCCGGCGGTGTCGGCACCGTCGTCGTTCAGCTGCTCCGTGTCAGGGGCGCAACCGTCCTCGGCATCGCCTCCGAGCGCAATCGTGACTGGCTGAGCGCCCGCGGCGTGGTGCCGGTCGTCTACGGCGATGGCCTGGCCGAGCGGCTGCGGGCTGCGGCTCCGAACGGTATCGATGCCTTCATCGATCTGTTCGGGCCGGAGTATCTCCAGCTTGCGGTCGATCTCGGAGTCGTGCCCGAGCGCATCAACACGATCATTTCGCGCGACATGGCCCAGGAAGTCGGAGCGAAGGTGGAAGGAAGCGGGAACGCCTCGACGACCGAGGTGCTATCGGAGATGGCCGAACTGGTCGCCTCGGGCCAGATCGAGATCCCGATTGCCGCGGCCTACCCGCTGGAGCGGGTACGCGACGCCTTCGCCGAGCTGGAAGAGCGGCACACTCACGGCAAGATCGTCCTCGTTCCCTAGCCGCGGACCCTCGCACCAGGAGCGCGGTCGGGAATGTCCCCTGGCGATGAGAGACTTGTCGCTGTGCCGGAGGCACTAACACACGCCGGTGAGTCTGTTTACCGGCCTCAGCGCCGCTGCGCGGTCTTGGTGGAGTAATCCGCGCATGGCGATGGATGCGCGGATGAAGATTGGCGATGAATTGATCTTTTCCAGAGCAATGTTCATGCAACTCCGGCGCGACGCCTTCGCCAGGCCGGAAGCGCTCGCCAGAGTCGCCCTACGAGGATCGTCGCGACGATCCAAAGGATGTAGAAGAGAGGTGTGAAGGTGCCTCCGTTCCACGTTCCGTGGCCGTCGATGAACGTGGCGGTGACGGTGCTTTGCAGATGCGAGATGCCACCCCAGGTGTACGTGCCGGTGGTGGCAGGGCGAGCGGCGATGATCCCGCTGGCGAAGCCGTTCGCTGCGTCGGCGAAGAACGAGGTGGCAAGTAAGGGAACGGTGACGAAGAAGAGGCCCGCTGCCATCCAGGAGTGACGGGGCCTCGATCCAAACGCGGCCGAGAGGTACTCGTTCGCGAGTTCGGCGCTGCCGCCGAGGTTGCGTAGCGCCTGGGTTGTGCCGACATCGCGGGCGCCGGCGAGGAGATTCTGACGCACCTCCCGGCGGGTCTCGATGCGGGTTCGGCGCGGCAGGTCGTAGAGGCGCTGGTCGAGCGTCCAGACGACGCGCTCGATACGCAGTCGGCCGAACCAGGTAACGGTGTGCTGCATGTCAGGCTCCTTTCTGGGGCTCCGCGGGGAGGCGACGAGCAAGCTGCGCGCCGACAACAGCGGCGAGGGACATCCAGTCGGCGGTCCCCGCGGTGAGGGCGTCGCGGCCGGCGACGGTCGGTCGGTAGTACTTGCGGGCTGGGCCGGCGTTCGACGCGACAAGCCGCGTGCTGACGCGGCCCTCTCGCTCGAGCCGGGCCAGGGCCGGGTAGACCGTGCCTTCGAGGATCCCGGTCAGCCCGACCTGGTGCAGGCGCTGGACGAGCTCGTATCCGTACGACTCACGTTCGGAGAGCAGATGCAGCAATAAAAGGGATAGGACACCTTTCAGCAGCTGAGAATCATGTTCCGAGCTCATCGAGCTATGTTATGTATACTACTGTTCTATGTCAAGTAGTTGGCGCGACTCGAATAGGGATCCGCCGACGAGAGTCCGACGTCCACTTATGCCAATGATGGATGGGCGCGGGAGCCGATCGCGCTCCCTTGCGCCAGTTCAGGAATGTCAGCCGAGAGCGCGCTCGCTGAGCGTCTCAATGTGGGACTGGAGGTGCACGCGCCTCGCGCCGATACGGTCAAGAGTGCGACCCTCGGGGAAGTCAAAGCTGCGGTCGAGGTATTGCGCGGCAGCTGATCACCGGCGCGCCTGGCTCTCGCGTCCCGGCGGGGACTGAGCCGACTAGGGCACTTCCGCTTCCGCGACTTGCTCCAGGTCAGAAGATGAACGGCACGAGCATCTTGGTCGAGCGCTTGTACACCGGGTAGTCGCCTGGGAACTGCTCGGTCATGTAGCGCTCCTCGACCCTCGCGCTGTAGAGGAAGTAGACGCCGGCCAGGACCACGGCAGTCAGCCACAGCCAGCTCAGTGCCACCCCGGTGCCGACGCCGGCGACCAGGAAGCCCGTGTAGATCGGGTGGCGAACCAGGTGGTACGGACCGCTGGTTACCAGCTCTGGCTCGTTCTTCTGCGTCATCGGAGTGCCCCAGTTGCGCCCAATGTGCATGCGGGCCCAGATCGCGAACCCCAATCCGAGGGCGAAGAGGACGAGCCCGATGCCGGCGCGCCACGGATCGGTGTTGAGGCCGTGACCCCGAAACGCTCCCAAGCGAAGCAGGACGATCACGACGACAGCGATCACCGCCCTGATACGCAGCTCGCGGGACCACGGAACGCGGCCCCGTTTCATAGAAAAGGCTGCCACGAGCCAGTACAGCCAGAACGCCGCCCATCCGACGGCGAAGACAAGCTCGACCGCTCTCATCGCGACTCATACTTCCACGTAGGCGGCAAGGAGCTCGGGATCGGGACCGGAAATGAGCTCCGGAGCACGATGGCCGATCTCGCAGCGCACGCGCGCGAGGCGCAGGCGACCGACATCTCGATCGTCTTCCCCGGCGACGTGTACGACCTCGTCCGGACGGAGCGCTGGCTCGACCACCCGGTCGTGTCGTGCGTCGCGGCGTTCAGATGGTCGTGCTCGTAGAGCAGCCCGAAGACGCACGCCGCGCGCCGGCAGACGGCGCTCGTGCAGCGCTCCTCGTCCTCGATCCGCTCGAGAACTTCGGCCTCATGGCCGACCCGGCGGCCGAGCCGGAATAGGCCTGCCGCGAAACGGTAGCGTTTGACCATGCGAAATGGTAGCGCTATACGGTGCGAAACGGTATAGTAGAGCCGTGACGGAGCTTCCCGCCTACCTTCCCCGTGTTGTCGACGCGGAGCTGGACGAGATCCTTCCAGCCCTGCCTGCGATTGCGCTCGAAGGCGCGAAGGCGGTCGGCAAGACGCGGACGGCGCTCCAGCGTGCGCGCACCGTGCATCGCCTGAGCGAGCCCGGCGAGCGCGCGGTGATCGAGGCCGATCCTGCCCGCCTCGTCGCGCCGCAAGAACCGCCGGTGCTGATCGACGAGTGGCAGCGGCTGCCCGTGTCCTGGGATCTCGTTCGTGACGCGGTCGATGCGGGCGCGCCGCCCGGACAGTTCCTCCTCACCGGCTCGGCCGCGCCGCGCGAGCAGCCGGTGCATTCCGGGGCGGGCCGGATCGTGAATCTCCGGATGCGCCCGCTTTCCCTCAGCGAGCGTCAACTCGATCGTCCGAGCGTGAGCCTGGCCGGTCTGCTGACAGGAGAGGCACCTCCGATTCAGGGAGAGACGAGCATCCGCTTGGAGGACTACGTCGAGGAGATCCTCGCCTCCGGCTTCCCGGCGATCCGGCCGCTGCCGGAGCGCGCGCGCCGTCTCCAGCTCGACAGCTACCTCGACCGCGTGGTCGACCGCGACTTCGACGAGGTCGGCCAGACCGTCCGCAACCCGGCCGTCCTGCGCCGCTGGATGACCGCCTACGCCGCCGCCTCGTCGACCACCGCCTCCTTCGAGACGATCCGGCACGCTGCCTCCGGCGGCAAGAAGGGGCAGGACTCGCCCGCGAAGACGACCGGCATCGCCTACCGCGACGCGCTTGTACGGCTCTGGCTGATCGAGCCCGTGCTCGCGTGGCTCCCCACCCGCAATCAGATCGCTCGTCTCAGCGCACCGCCCAAGCACCAGCTCGTGGATCCGGCTCTCGCCGCGCGTCTCCTCGGCGTCGACGCAGCCGCCCTCCTCGCCGGGCAACCCGTCGGCCCACCCATCCCGCGCGCCGGCACCATGCTCGGGGACCTCTTCGAGTCGCTCGTCACACTCGACCTGCGCGTCTACGCCCAGCAGAGCGAGGCGAAGGTCAAGCATCTGCGCACCTTCAGCGGCGACCACGAGGTCGACCTGATCGTCGAGCGCGCCGACGGCCGCTTCGTCGCCGTCGAAGTGAAGCTCGCGCACACGATCGACGACCGCGACATCCGCCACCTCAACTGGCTCGCCGCGCAGGTCGAAGCTGAGCTCCTCGACCGGGTCGTCATCTCCACCGGCCAAGCCGCCTATCGCCGGCGCGACGGGATCGCCGTCGTCCCGGCAGCCCTGCTCGGCCCGTAGCGCGGCTAGATCGCCGCTGCGTCGGCGGCGCGCTGCACGCGCATCGCCTGCTTGAGCACTTCGAGCGCCTCGTCGCTTCGTCCCTGCTCCTCGAGGATCCCGGCGAGACCCTCGTACACGCGCAGCAGGTTGCGGTCGACGCCTGGCAGCGTCTCGACGGCGAGCTCGTACAGCTCCTGCGCTCTCTCGACGTCGCCGAGCTCCCGGAACACGTCGCCGAGCAGCGCCTGGGCGCGCCCGCTGTCGGTCGCGCTCGCGTCGCCGACCAGCGGCAGCGCACCCATCGCGACGGCCGCGGCCTCTTCCCGCTCGCCGGTGAGCAGCAGCGCACGCGCGCGCTCGACCTGGAACAACCCCCAGTGCAGGCGGCTGCCTCCGGTCGCGAGCACGAGCTCGGCACGCTCGAGACTGGCGAGTGCCGCCACACCGTCGCCACGCTCGTTCTCGATGTACGCGAGCAGGAGGTGCGCGACCGCGGCGAAGCCCATCTGCTCCGTCTCCTCGAGCACGCTGAGCGCAAGCTGCGCGTAGTGCGCGGCGAGGTCGGGCTGACCCTGCGAGTCGTGCAGCCGCGATTGCGACCACCAGAGACGCGCCCGGTCGAGCGGATCCCGCACCTGGTCGGCCACCGCGAGCGCCTGGCCGAGCAGCTCCTGCGCCCTGCCCGTGTTGCCGGTGTCGAGAACAGCGTTCGCGAGCAGCGTAGAGAAGCGCATGAGCGCGGCCTGGTCGTTGAGCCGCGTCGCCTCGACCAGCTCCTTCTCGTAGATGCCGAGCGCGCGCTCGTGCTCGCCGCGCAGCGCGTAGATGCGTCCGAGACGGTCGGCGATTCCCGAGGTGCGCTCGCGGCCGAGAGCGGGCTCGGCGAGCGCGGCCTCGAGCAGATGCGCGGCCACGTCCGGATCGCCGCGCTGGAACGCGATCTCGCCGAGGCCGGCGAGTGCGCGCGCAAGGCGGACCGGCGCCGGAGCCGCCTCGAGCGTCACCGCCTCGTAGATCTCCTCGGCACGCCGATGGTCGCCGAGCCGGCAGGCGAGGTCGGCGGCGTCGAGCGGGTCGACGTGGTCGGGAGCGTCCGTGCCGAGCGCGAGGTACGTCGCGCTGACGCCGAGCCTGCGCCCCAGCTCCTGCAGCACCTGCATCGACGGGATGCGCTGCCCCGCCTCGACGCGGGAGATGTAGGCGTAGCTGCAGCCCTCGAACGCGAGGTCGCGCTGGCTCAGCCCGGCGTGCAGCCGCGCCGCGCGCAGGCGTACGCCGACCGCCGCCCGGTCGTCGATGTGTCTGCCCACGCCGCGTGGCATGGTCAAACTTTAGTCGCCAAGCCAACATCTGGCAGCGCCCATCGGGGGGAACGTGGAAGGACGCTTCCGCGCCCTCCCACCCCCGGCGACGTACAGCTTCTAGAACGGCGGCCAGGGACCGCCGCCGAGCAGCAACGACGCCACGATCGAGCCTACGATCGCGACGGCGAACAGCATCCGTTGCTTCATCGGGGCCGCTCCTTCCAACTCGAAGTGTCAACGGCCCCGGCCGGGGTTGACTCATGTTGTACCGCGAGGACCGGACGTATGCAGCAGGGCTTTCCCCGACGCTGCGCTAGCGTCCAGGCCATGGAACCGCTCCTCACCGCCTGGGCCCCGGGTCGCGTCAACCTGATCGGGGAGCACACCGACTACAGCGGCGGGCTCGTGCTCCCCGTGGCGATCCAGCTCGGCGTGACGGTGGCCGTCGAGGCGCTCTCCGACTCGGTGGCCCTCACCTCGACGAAGCTCGGCCCGGGCGAGCCGTTCGCCGCCGGCGGCGACGGCGCGGCCGTCACCGGCTGGGCGCGCTACGGCCAGGCCGTCGCCGCGGAGCTCGCAGAGCTCGGCCGTCCGGCGGCCGGGCTGACGGCCCGGATCGACTCGACCGTGCCGACCGGCGCCGGCCTCTCCTCGTCCGCGGCGCTCGAGGTCGGGATCGCGCTCGCGCTCTGCGCCGTCACCGGCTTCGAGCTCGAGCCGCTCGAGCTCGCGCTCGCCTGCCAGCGCGCGGAGTTCCGCGCGGTCGGCAAGCCGTGCGGGATCCTCGACCAGGCCGCGTGCATTCTCGGACGTCCCGGCGTCGCGATCCTCCTCGACTGCGCCACGCTCGAGCACCGCGAGGTGCACGTACCCGACGGAGTGACGCTGCTCGTCGTCGACTCCGGCATCGGGCACGACGACGCGGACGCGGACTACGCACAACGGCGCCACGAGCTCGAGCACGCGCTACGGCTCGTCGGCGCTACGCACTCGACCGACGTGACGCAAGCGCAGCTCGACGGCCTCGATCCGATCTCGACGCGGCGGCTCCGCCACGTCGTGACCGAGAACCAGCGCGTGCTCGATTTCGCCGCAGCGCTCGAGGAGCGCGATCTCGCCGAGGCGGGCCGTCTCCTGCTCGCAGGCCACGCGAGCCTGCGCGACGACTACGAGGTATCGATCCCCGAGCTCGACCTGCTCGTCGAGCTCGCGCGCGGCGCCGGCGCATACGGCGCACGTCTGCTCGGCGGCGGATTCGGCGGCGCAGTGCTCGCACTCGTCGACAGTGCGCGGGCGGACGAGATCGCGTCCGCCGTGACGTCCGGCTACCGGGAGCGGACGGGCCGCGAGGGCAGAGCGCTCACGGCGCGCGCCTCGGCCGGGGCGGAGGTGCGGCGCTGACGGGCCTCAGCACGTAGCCGAAGCGGTAGCTCGGCTCGAGCAGGCGGTACTCGGGCCTCGTGTCCGGGCCGCAGGCCGCGGTGCCGAGGCCACGCTGGGCGTGGTCGAGGTTGAGGAACACCTCGCGGCGGGGCACGAGGTCGCTCGTGTGCAACGCCGTGAAGAGGTCGGCGGCCGTGAAGTGGCTCGCGGAGAATCCGATCGTCGGCCGGCCCTGCACCTCGAGTCCGAAGCCGGTGTCGTCGGTGAGCGACAGCCGGCGCGTGTCGACGTGCAGCCCGTGCTCCTGCGGGAGGATGTACGGGACGTACTGCTCGGCGACGGTGCTCTCGAAGCGGCCGACCACCGTCGAGGCGAGCCGGTCGGGATAGCTCTCCCACGGCCCGCGGCCGTACCATGTGACGCGCTCGAGGCCGGGCAGAAGGGTAAGCCCGACCCCGATGCGCGGCACGTCGCGGAGGCCTGCCGCGAGGTCCACCACGTTCTCGACCACGAGCTCGCCGGAGGCGAGCAGGCGGTAGCTGTGACGGTGCGTGACGAGCCCGGGCGCGGAGTGCACGAGCTCGATGCCGCCGGCCCGTACGCGCGCGGATTCGAGGCGCAGCTCGAGCCGGTCGAGACCGAGCTCGAGCCAGCGGCGCAGGGCGAAGCCGAGATTCCGCTCCGGCAGCAGGCGCAGGCCGTCGTTGTCGCTCGCGGCGCGCCAGAGCTGGAGGCGCGGCCCCGCGATGAACAGCTTGCGGCCGCCGGTACTGAGCTGCGCCAGCACGCCGCGCTCGAGATCGACCTCCGCCCGCACCGGCCCGGCCTCGAACACGCCGTGCCGGCTCGGCCGCACGCTCGGCCCGGACGCGCGCCGCCGCCGGTGCGACGGCAGCGCGAGCTGCTGCCACGCCACCTCGTGCCCGGCCGGCGCCCACTCGGCCGCCTCGCGCAGGAAGAAGCGGAAGGTGAGGAAGCGCTCACCCTCGGCGGCGGGCAGGTCGAGCGCGACGTCGAGCGTGCCGCCCGGAGGCACGCGCAGCGCAGGCAGCCGGCCGCGGCGCGTCGGCGCGCCGTCGACGGTCAGCTCCCATTCGCCGCGGTAGCGCTCGAGCCCGGCGAAGCGGTGCACGTTCCGGATCCGGAACCGGCCGCCGCGGAGCGCCTCCACCCGGATCGGCCGGGCGAGGAACTTGAGCTCGTACAGCGCCGGATGCGGCGTGCGGTCCGGCCACACGAGTCCGTCGGCGCAGAAGTTCGCGTCGTTCGGGACGTCGCCGAAGTCTCCGCCGTACGCCCAGTGGTGCCCTCCCTTCCGATCCGTCACGCGAATCCCGTGGTCGATCCACTCCCAGACGAAGCCGCCCTGGAGCGCGCCGTGACGCTCGAATGCGGCGTAGTAGTCGGCGAGACCGCCGTTGGCCCCCATCGCATGCGAGAACTCGCAGAGGATCAGCGGGCGCGGGTCGTCGGTCGGCGTCGCGGCCCAGGCCTCGATCGCGTCGACGTCGGCGTACATCGGGCAGACGACGTCGCTGGCGGCACGGCCGCCCGTCCAGTCGAACTTGATCGCACCCTCGTAGTGCAGCGGCCGCGACGGATCGCGCGAGCGCACCCAGCCGGCCGCCGCGTCGTGGTTCGGGCCGTAGCCGCTCTCGTTGCCGAGCGACCAGATGATCACGCTTGCATGGTTCTTGTCGCGCTCGACCATGTTCTGCACGCGGTCGACCCATGCGCCCAGGTAGCGCGGGTCGCGGCAGAGGTCGTCGTAGTACGCGTGCGACTCGATGTTCGCCTCGTCGACGACGTACAGGCCGTAACGGTCGCACAGGTCGAGCCAGTACGGGTCGTTCGGATAGTGCGAGCAGCGCACGGCGTTGACGTTGAACTGCTTCATCAGCCGCGCGTCCGACTCCATCAGCCCGCGCGTCACGGCCCGGCCGCGCGCGTCGTCGTGGTCGTGCCGGTTGACGCCGCAGATCTGGACCGCCTCTCCGTTGACGAGCAGGCGCCGGTCGCGGATCTCCACCGTGCGGAAGCCAATCCGGCACGAGGCGGTCTCGCCGTCCTCCGCCTCGACGACGAGCGTGTAGAGCGACGGCTCTTCCGCCGACCAGAGCCGCGCTCCCCGCAGGCCGGTCTCGGCGGGGAGCTTCGTCTCGAGCACGGTGCGGCCGCGCGCGTCGAGCAGGCGGGCCCGAACTGCGCCGCGCGCGTCGATCGCGAGGCTCCCGTCGGCGCCGCCGCGCGCGAAGACGTCGTCGATCCCGCCGGCGTAGAGGTATACGCCGCGCGAGATGCCCGCGTGCCACCACTGGTCCTGGTCCTCGACGAAGCTCGCGTCGGACCAGCGGACGACGGCGACAGCGAGCTCGTTCGGAGCGCCGTGGCGCACAAGCTCCGTCACGTCGAACTCGGACGGCGTGCGCGCGTCCTTGCCGATCCCGACGGGCTCGCCGTTCAGCACGACGTGCAGCACGCCCTCGACGCCGCCGAAGCCGAGCACGATCCGCCTGCGGCGCCAAGCGCGCGGGACCGTGAACGTACGCCGGTAGACACCGGTCGGGTTCGCCTCGGGAACGTGCGGCGGCCGCTCGTCGAACGGCATCACGACGTTCGTGTAGTGCGGCGTGTCGAAGCCCTGCATCGTCCAGAGTCCCGGAACCTCGACGTGCTTCCAGCGCGCCCGCTCGCTCAACGCGTCCTCGGGTCGCGGAGAGAGCCGGAACTCCCAGTCGCCGTCGAGCGACCGCTGCTCGGGCCGCTCGAGCGTCGCGCGCGGCGGCAGCTTGTGGAGGCTCGTCAGCTCCGGCGCCTCCCAGCTCGGCAGGCCGCCGGGAAAGAGCAGGGCCTCGAGCGCGGCCTTCACGGCGAGACCGAGGAGCCGGCGTCGCGCAGCGCCTGCGCCGCCGCCTCGGGTGCCACCGGGTTGAAGTAGACGCCGGAGCCGAGCTCGCCCGCCGCGACGAAGCGCGGCACGCCGGGCGCGCGCCACGGCGAGACGATCTCGACGTGCAGCCGCGCCTTCGGCCACGCGCGGCCGTCGAACGGCTGCTGGTGGATCCAGAGCATGTACGGCGTCTCGCTCTCGAAGAGACGGTCGAGCCGCTCGAGCACGTCGACGAGCAGCAGCGCGAGGCCGTCGCGGCCTGCGGCGTCGAGCGAGGGCAGGTCGGGGACGCGCTCGTCCGGGACGAGCCGCAGCGCGTACGGGAAGATCGGCGCCTGCGGCACCCACGCGCGCCAGCCGGGTGTCCTGGAGACCAGCCGATCGCCGGGATCGCCGAGCAGCATGCCCGCCTGGAGCTCACGCAGCGGCAGCTCCGGCACGAAGTCGAAGGCGTAGATCTGGCCGTGCGGGTGCGCGATCGTCGCGCCCACCTCGGCGCCGCGATTCTCGAACACGAGCACGTAGTCGATGTCGGCGCGTGCGCCGAGCGCCTCGCTGCGCTCGGCCCACAGGTCGACCACCTTCCGCGCACCGGCCACGCCGAGCGACCAGAACGTCGCCTCGTGCTGCGGCGTGTAGAGCACCACCTCGCAGCGCCCGCCGGGCATCGCCGGCCAGCGGTTCTCGAACCAGCGCACCTCGTACGGGTCGGGCGCCTCGAGTCCGCCGGGACAGAACGGACAGCCCGCAATCGGGAGGTTGGGGCGGTCCTGGCGCGAGTCGACGACGTACGTCCTCGTACCCGTCAGCTCGTCCGTGCGCAGGTCGGCCGCCTCCACCACGGCGGGCTGGGCCGCTGATGTCGGCGCGAGCTTCACGCGCCCGCGTCGTCCTCGCGCCTGCGGCCGGCGTTGCGACCGGATGCGATCACGATCTGCCGGACGTGCTCGCCGATCACGCTGCGGGCGTCGTCGGGGAGCCCGGGGTCGGAGACGAGCACGTCGACCTCGTCGAGCCCGGCGATCCTGGCGAGCCCGCGAACGCCCCACTTCGTGTGGTCGGCAACCACGACGAGCTTCTCCGACGCCGCCACGAGCGCGCGGTCGACCTCCGCCTCGAGCAGGTTCGGGGTGGTCAGGCCCGCACTGTCGCTGACGCCGTGCACACCCATGAAGAGGACGTCGAGGTGCAGCGCGCGGATGGACATCAGCGCCATCGGCCCCACGAGCGCGTCGGACGGCGTGCGCACGCCGCCGGTGAGGACGACGGTGAGCCCGGAGTGGGCCTCCCGGTGGAGGACGTTCGCCACCTGGATCGAGTTCGTCACGACCGTCAGGTCGGGCACCTGCGTGAGGTGCTGCGCGAGCCGCCAGGTCGTCGTGCCCGCGGTGAGCGCGATCGCCTGGCCGGGCTGTACGAGCTCGCTCGCGGCGCGCGCGATCGCGTCCTTCTCCCGCAGCTGGCGGTGCGACTTCGCCTCGAAACCCGGCTCCTCTGCGCTCAGCGATCCACGCGCCGTTGCGCCGCCGTGCACCTTGTCGATCAGCCCCGCCGCCTCGAGCACGTCGAGGTCGCGGCGGATCGTCACCTCGGAGACTTCGAGCAGGGCCGTCAGCTCGCTTACGCGCACGGCCCCTTCGCGGCGGATCTCCTCGGCAATCAGTTTCTGGCGCTGGGCAGCGAGCATGAGGTGGTTCTACCTCCAGAATCGAACAATACTCAACGCTATAGAACGCGAACAGTCAAGCGAAGTTTTTGGCTTGTTCTAGGGATAACGCAGCGGAAGTTGACAATCTCTTGACAGATTGGGCCAAAACATGCGAGGGTTTGCGCATTCGTTCTTGTTCGATCGTGTTCTGTTTGGAGCGGAATCCGATCGCATGTCCGAGACCTGAGGAGGATCTCATGTCCGACGAAAGCTTCCCGTCGCTCGACCCGGAGGAGCTGGGCAACCGCGTGCTGACGCGACGCGGAATGCTCGCCACGGCCGGCGCCGCCGGTCTCGCCGGGGCGTTCGGGCTCACGGCGGCTCGGGCGCGCGGTGCCGTTCCGACCTCGCTCGTCGAGCAGGTGGCCGGAACCGTCACGTTCGGTTCGAACTACTCCGACCCGGTGCCGAAGAAGGCCATCGCGGCCGTGATGAGCAAGTTCACGCAGAAGTCAGGCACCAAGGTCAAGATCAACACCGTCGATCACAACACCTTCCAGGAGCAGATCAACAGCTACCTGCAGGGTACACCGGACGACGTCTTCACCTGGTTCGCCGGCTACCGGATGCAGTTCTTCGCGCAGAAGGGCCTGGCAACGCCGATCGACGACGTCTGGCAGACCCTGACCCCGCAGATGCCGCCGGCGCTGAAGGCCGCGTCGACGGGTCTCGACGGCCACCAGTACTTCGTCCCGATCTACAACTACCCGTGGGCGGTCTTCTATCTGAAGAGCGTCTTCAAGTCGAAGGGCTACACGATTCCGAAGACGTGGGACCAGTTCATCGCGCTCGCCAAGAAGATGAAGACGGACGGCCTCACGCCGATCGCCTTCACCGACAAGGACGGCTGGCCCGCGATGGGGACGTTCGACATCATCAACATGCGGGTCAACGGCTACCAGTACCACGTCGACCTGATGACCGGCAAGGAGTCGTGGGACAGCCCGCAGGTGAAGGCCGTCTTCACGCACTGGTCGGAGCTCCTGCCGTACTACTCGGCGGGTGCGCTCGGCCTCACGTGGCAGGAGGGCGCGCAGCAGGTCGTCACGAAGCAGGCCGGGATGTTCCTGCTCGGATCGTTCGTCGGCGAACAGTTCACCGGCGCCTCCCATGCCGACCTCGACTTCTTCCCCTATCCGTCGATCAACCCGAAGTGGGGCCAGGACTCGCTCGACGCCCCGATCGACGGCTTCATGATGTCCCGCCGTCCGAAGAACGAGACCGCCGGGAAGGCGCTGCTGACGTTCCTCGGCAGCGCGACGGCCGACAACACGTGGCTCGCGACCGACTCCAACGACGTCGGTGCGAACAAGGGCACCAGCACTGCCCACTACACCGCACTGCAGAAGAAGTCCGCGAAGCTGATCGCCGGAGCGAAGCACATCGCGCAGTACATGGACCGCGACACGCGGCCCGACTTCGCCTCGACGGTCATGATCCCGGCGCTGCAGACGTTCCTCAACAAGCCCAGCGACATCAACGGGCTCGTGAAGAGCATCCAGAAGCAGAAGAAGGCGATCTTCGGATCGTGAGCTTGTAGCCTAGTCGCGACGCGATGGCGACCGACATCGCAGCGAGCAGTCCGAGCAGAGGCGGCGCGCCTCGAAGGAAGGGGCGCGCCGTCCGTCTCTCGACGAGGGATCGGGTGGCCGTCACCGTCATGGTCGGCATCCCCGTCCTCGTCACCGGGGGTCTCATCTGGTTCCCGACGATCTCGTCGATCCTCCTCTCGTTCACGAACTGGGACGGGATCGGCGGGCTGCGCACGATCCACTGGATCGGCACGACGAACTACCAGCAGATCGCAACGATCTACCCGCCCTTCTGGCCCGCGTTCGAGCACAACCTCGAATGGCTCGGCGCGCTCGCGCTCGTCGGCACTCCGTTCGGCATGTTCCTCGCCTATCAGCTCGACAAGAACATCCGCGGCTCGCGCATCTACCAGAGCTTCCTCTACATCCCCGTCGTGATCGCGCCCGCGATCATCGGCCTCATCTCCGAGCTGATCCTGTCGCCGACGCAGGGATTGCTCAACAACCTGTTCGAGGATCCCAGGCACGGGCATCTGATCGACTGGCTCGGCAACCCGAAGATCAACCTCTGGGCCGTGCTCGTGTTCGCGTGCTGGCGCCACGCGAGCTACATCATGATCCTCTACCTCGCCGGGCTGAAGGCGCTCGACCCGTCGCTGCGCGAGGCCGCGGCGATCGACGGCGCCGGCGAGTGGCACGCGTACCGCACGGTTGTCCTCCCCGCGCTCAAGCCGATCAACATCGTCCTGATCGTCGTCACGGTGATCGAGTCGCTGCGCGCGTTCGACATCGTCTACATCATCAACAACGGCCGCAACGGGCTCGAGCTGCTGTCGGTGCTGATCACCGACAACATCATCGGGGAGGCAAGCAGGATCGGCTACGGCTCGGCGATCGCGGTGATCCTGCTCGTGATCTCGCTCGTCCCGATCATCATCTTCGTCTGGAACAACTTCCAGGAGCAGGAGGCATGACGAGCGCGACCGTCACCGCCGCGGGCACGCGCGCCAGGCGCCGCAAGGTGAAGCTGCCGCGGATCGGGCTCCACGTCTTCCTGATCCTCACCGTGCTGCTCTGGATCACGCCCGTGGCCTGGGCCCTCTTCACCGCGTTCAGGCCGTACAACGACACGTTCCTCCACGGCTACGTCTCGTGGCCGAAGTCGCTGAGCCTGACGAACTTCCGGACGGCCTGGACGGGGGCCGATCTGCCGCACTACTTCTGGAACTCGATCATCATCACGATCCCGGCGATCATCCTGATCCTGCTCTTCTCGTGCTCCGTCGCGTTCGTCGTCTCGCGGCTCAGCTTCCGCTGGAACGTGCCGCTGCTGATCTTCTTCATGGCCGCGAACCTGCTGCCGCAGCAGGTCCTCCTGACCCCGCTCTACCACATGTACCTGAGGATGCCGCTGCCGACGTGGCTGAGCGACAGCGGCCTCTTCTACAACTCGTACGTCGGCCTGATCGCGATCAACGTCGCCTTCCAGACGGGCTTCTGCACGTTCGTGCTCTCGAACTACATGAAGACGATCCCGAAGTCCCTCACCGAGGCGGCGCGCGTCGACGGCGCCGGGGTCCTGCGCCAGTTCTTCGGCGTCATCCTGCCCCTCTGCAAGCCCGCGCTCGGCGCGCTCGCCACGCTCGAGTTCACCTTCATCTACAACGACTTCCTCTGGGCGATCGTCCTCATGCAGTCGGGGAGCAAGCGGCCGATCACCTCGGCGCTGAACAGCCTCCAGGGGATCTTCTTCATCAACACGAACCTCATCGCTGCTGCGGCGCTCATGGTGGCGCTCCCGACGCTCTTCGTCTTCGCCCTCCTGCAGCGCCAATTCGTCAGCGGACTCACACTGGGGGCGAGCAAGGGATGACCAGGATCGCGTTCATCGGCGCGGGAAGCGTCGTCTTCACGAAGAACCTGCTCGGGGACATCCTGAGCTTTCCCGAGCTCGCCGACGCCGAGATCGCGCTGCACGACATCGATCCCGACCGGCTCGCGACCGCGGCGGCGATGGCGCACAGCGTCGCCGGCGTGCGCGGGGCGAGCCCGCGCATCACGACGGAGCTCGACCGGCGCGCGGCAATCGACGGCGCCGACCACGTGATCAACATGGTGCAGATCGGCGGCCACGAGGCGACGCTGCTCGACTTCGAGATCCCGACGCGCCACGGCCTGCGCCAGACGATCGCCGACACGCTCGGCGTGGGTGGGATCTTCCGCACGCTCCGCACCGCGGACCACATGCTGAGCCTCGGCCGCGAGATGGCAGAGCTCTGTCCGCAGGCCTGGCTGCTCAACTACACGAACCCGATGTCGATGCTCTGCTGGCTCGTCTACGCCGGAACGCCGACGACGCAGGTCGTCGGGCTGTGCCATTCGGTGCAGTTCACGATCGAGATGCTGTCGGAGCTCGTCGGGGTTTCGGAGGACGAGGTGACGTTCCTCTCCGCCGGGCTCAACCACCAGGCGTTCATCCTCCGCTTCGAGCACGATGGCGCGGATCTCTACCCGCGCCTCGACGCCCGCATCGAAGGCGATCCGGAGCTGCAGCGGCGCGTCCGCGTCGAGCTCTACAAGCGGCTGCGCTTCTTCCCGACCGAGTCGAGCGAGCACGCAGCCGAGTACGTGCCGTGGTTCATGCGGCACGAGGAGGAGGTCGAGCGCTTCCGCATCCCGGTCGACGAGTACATCAAGCGCAGCGAGGACAACCTCGTCGAGTACGAGCGCGTGAAGGCGTCGCTCGCGCGCGGCGAGCCGATCACGGTCAAGCGCTCGAACGAGTACGCGTCGCGCATCATCCACGCGATCGCGACGGGCGAGCCCCAGGTGATCTACGGCAACGTCCGCAACGACGGCCTGTTGCCCGGGCTGCCCGACGGCTGCTGTGTCGAGGTGCCTTGCCTCGTCGACGGAACAGGGCTGCATCCGGTCGCCGTGCCCGAGTATCCGGCCCACCTCGCCGCGCTGAACCGGACGTTCCTGAACGTCGTCGACCTGACGGTACGCGCGGTCCTCGAGGAGCGGCCCGACTACGTTCGCGACGCGATGATGCTCGACCCGAACGCCGCGGCGACGCTGACGCTCGACGAGATCGACTCGCTCTGCGACGAGCTGACGCGCGCACACGGCGACGCGATCCCCGCGGGCCTCCGCGGGTCGCCGGCCCACGCTACGGTAGACGCCGCATGAGCGACATCGTTCTCACCGAAGTCACGAAGGTCTTCCCGAACGGCGTCCGGGCGGTCGACGGCGTCGACCTGGAGATCAACGACGGCGAGTTCGTCGTCCTCGTCGGCCCGTCGGGCTGCGGCAAGTCGACCCTGCTGCGCATGATCGCGGGCCTCGAGGACATCACCGAGGGCGTCGTGCACATCGGCGGCACGGACGTCACGGACATGGCGCCGCAGCAGCGCGACATCGCGATGGTCTTCCAGAACTACGCGCTCTACCCGCACATGACGGTCAAGGAGAACCTCGCCTACGGCCTGAAGCTCCGGAAGATGCCGCGCGCGGAGTGGAAGCGGCGCGTCGGCGAGGTCGCCAAGACGCTCGGCCTCGAGGAGCTCCTCGACCGGAAGCCGGCCGCGCTCTCGGGCGGCCAGCGGCAGCGCGTGGCGATGGGACGGGCGATCGTCCGCGAGCCGAAAGCGTTCCTGATGGACGAGCCGCTCTCGAACCTCGACGCGAAGCTGCGCGTGTCGATGCGTGCCGAGCTCGCGAAGCTGCACGAGCGGCTCGGGGTGACGACGATCTACGTCACGCACGACCAGGTCGAGGCGATGACGCTCGGCCAGCGCGTCGCCGTGCTGCGCGACGGCATCCTGCAGCAGGTCGACACGCCTCAGAACCTGTTCAGGCACCCGGCGAACCTGTTCGTGGCGGCGTTCATCGGCTCGCCGTCGATGAACCTCGTCGACGCGACTATCGACGGAGGCCGCGTCTCTTTCGGCGGCTTCAGCATCCCGCTCCCCGAACCGCTCGCCCGGCGCCATGGGCCGGTCATCCTCGGCATCCGGCCGACGGACTTCGAGCACGGGGAGGCTGCGAGCGGGGACGTGCCGCGAATCCGGGTGACGCCGGACGTCGTCGAGGACCTCGGCTCGGAGACGCACGTGATCTTCACCGTCGACGCGCCGCCCGTCAGCGCCGAGGCCGTGCGCGCCGCCACCGAGACCCAGAGCGACGACGAGGTCGCGTTGTTCGCGGCGGACAAGGCCGTCTTCACCGCAGTCCTCGACGCGCGGCGCCCCGTGCAGGCGAACGCCGAGCTCGAGCTGGCGCTCGACCCGTCCCGCTTCCACGTCTTCGACCCGGCAACCGGGCTTGTGTTCGAGGCTTAGAGGTCGAAAGCCACTTCTCGGCGGGCTCCTGCGCGACGAGCGGGTTCGCGAGTGCAGAACCGCGTGACGCCGCCGGGCGAGGTGATCGCCGATCCTGCGCGCGGCCTCGTCTAGCCGCCGTGCTTCGCGCCGGCTGGCAGCCGCTCGTGCCGCTGCTCCATCCGTCGGCCTGGGCGGGCTGAGGCGGAAGACGGTAGTGCTACCCTTTGTGTCTGCCGGGTTTCAAGCGATGTGACCCGGGGACCCGTCCTCCCACAGGCATTGCGGGCTGGAGCAAGCTCTGCCCGACCCTACTCAGCGCGGTCGGCGACTTGGTTCCTCAGTCCCATAGCGGGGAGGTACACGATGGGTATCAGCATGAGTCTGCTCGTGGTCGCCGCCGGTGCGGTGTTGCTCTGGGCCGTCAATGCGTCGGTTTCCGGAGTGAACATCAACACGGTCGGCGTGATCCTCTTGATCGTCGGCGTCATCGGCTTCGTGACGTCGCTGTTCTTCTGGTCGAGCTGGGGCGGCTTCGGCGCCCGGGACAAGACCGTCATCCACGACCGCGTCGTCGAGCGCTAGACGAAACGTCACTCCCTGGAGGTTGAAGATGATCTGGTTGCTTGTGCTCGTGCTCCTGCTGCTCGCAGTCGGGGGAGGCATCTTTCTCACCAAGTTCCTGTTCATCGTGTTGATCGTGGCGATCATCGTGGCCGTGTTCGGAAGACGGTCGACGGCCTGATCTGACCGGAACGTGACGATAGAAGGCCCGCGTCTGCGGGCCTTCTGCGCCGGCCTGCTAGATCGGAGGTCGTTCCCGTCAACCGATCCTCGGGTTTTGAAGGCGCTCCGACAGAGCTCGGATGTCGGAGAAGCGGGGAAACTTCACGGGAACTCGACTAAGATAAACCGAGGTTCTGCAAGTGAGATACCTCTTTCGCAGGGAGACGCCATAGTGGCCAAATTTGCTCAGGAGTTAACGAACAGCAGCAACGTGCGCACGAGCACCGAGGCGGCACTCGCAGCAGGCGGAGGTCTGCTGAGGCTGGCCCCCTGCTGGGTGCCGCGGTCGTTCCTACAGCCGGGCAAACGCCTCAAGCTCCATCCTGCTGATCTC
>Ga0265318_10000193_pt1 | contig 53345 bp, 40 predicted proteins | sample 4821metaG_FD_192431 | JGI IMG/M metagenome (GOLD analysis project Ga0265318, IMG submission 192431) | Rhizosphere microbial communities from Carex aquatilis grown in University of Washington, Seatle, WA, United States - 4-8-21 metaG | ecosystem: Host-associated > Plants > Roots > Rhizosphere >... | reverse complement strand
CATTGATAGTCGTAGTCGACCCTCTTCTGCGCTGCCTGGCTGCCGGCTTGTTTGAGCGTGGTGCCGAGCGACGAAAACGCCACGTCCCCCTTCACCATGGAACACCACGACTCGGGCACATCGAAATCGATCGCGTGTTCCTCCAGCTTCGGATGCGATCGGCCCGTCTTTCTCCGGCCGAATCCGACCACCTTGCCGAGCCGCTCGTCGTCCAGCAACTGACCCACGAGCTCAGACCCCACCAGCCCGGTCGCCCCAATCACGAGCGCGGTCTTCACCGCCCGATCCGGTCCCGGCGCCTTCAACACCCGCCCATGGCCCCCTGCCAATGCCCACTCGAGTCGCACACAAAGGCCTGGCACTTCGTCGTCGCAGAGACCACGACGTACTCCATGTACACGCAGCCTTGGTCGGGCGGGCGCGTACAGGCGGAGCCCACTATCGGAGCGTCGGGCGGGCAGATCGCGAAGTCGCTGCTGCCGCCACCAGCGTCCCTAGCGGGGCTCGCGCTCGGCGAGGAGCCGCCATCGTCCCCCGTGGTAGCGACCTGTCCGCCGCATGCGACCAGCAGCGCCAACGACAACAAAGATCCCCGCATATCCCAATCATGGCCGAGGGCGATGCCTCCCGTCCATCCCGCCGCTCAGCCCCATCATCGTCACAAACGGGACGACGATGAGCCCATAGCGTCCGGCGCCGAAAAACGCCGAGTGCACCGCCACCGTGGCCGCAATGATCGCGGCCCCCGCGACGACGGGCGTGGGCGCGCGCGCCAATGCCCGCCAGCCGGCGAGAGCCACACACGCGACGATCGCCAGGTAGCCGATCCATCCGTGCAACGTGAGCGCCCCGACCGCACCGGCGAGAGCGACGCCCTTTCGCGCGAGAACCCGCCTTCCGGGCAAGCGCCCGCAGGTCACCAGCGCCGCGAGGAGAAACAAGCGACAGACCAGCGTCTCGACACCGCCGAGGCCGGTCTTCGCTCGGTCACCGAACGCCGCAGGATTGCTCGCGTGCAGGTACCAGGGGGCCGCGCCGAAATAGTCGAACGTGACGCCCAACTTGCGGGGGATCCGAGCGAGCCAATCGCCGGGCAACGCCCCGATCTGCCGCTTTGCGGCCCGCGCGAAGCACGCGTCCTTGCCCGCCTCGTCCCACACCGTCGCGCACTCGGGGGGAACGCTGACCGGCTCCCAGCCGCCGGTCCGCGTCTGGGCCCCGATGAGCAAATTCCAGCCGCCGTTCACGCTCACGAGGGCGCATTGGTGCATCCGCACGCAGTTGCGAGCAGTCCACGGGGCGATGCATGCGAGCGCAACGGCGGCAACAGCGGCCGCGCGGGCCAGCCGTCGGCGGGCCCCCGCCCGGGCCGGCGCCGCGAGCGCCCCCAGAACCGGGGCCAGGACCAGGCACTGCGGCCGCACGAGTGTCGCTACCCCCACGACGACCCCTGCTCCCACGATCCACGGCCACGGCCGGTCGGACTTACGCGCCGCATTCGCAATGGCGGCGGCAACGACCAGGAGCGACGCAGTCACCCCTTCGGTCATGAGCGCCGCCGTATACGGCACTAGTGCCGGATGCAACGCGATGGCGACGCCGGCGGCGATCGGCCGCCAGCGCTCGACTCGGTCGCCGTCGGCCAGCCGGTGCGCCCCATAGGCGCTGCCGGCGCCCAGCACCGCGTTGATCGTCATCCCCACCGCCGGAGAGGGACCGAAGGCGATGTATCCGAGCGCGAGGAGGGCGGGATAGCCCACGGGATAGTGGGCCGCGTAAGTGACGGCGCCATCGGGCCAGAGCCAGGTGCAGCCCGCACCGGCTGCGATGCGCCGTGCCAGGAGGTCGTAGTAGTGGCCGTCTTCGACCGCCGGGAAGCGCGCATGGGCCCACCCGACGAACGCGAGCCGCGCCAGCAGAGCGAGGGCGAAGACACCCACGGCGTCGCGGGTGCGCGCACGGACGGCGAGCCCGGAGCCGGGTGGCGCGGTCACCACCACCCGAGGCCTCGCATCGCGACCACCAGCTCGCACATGGGTAGCCCCACGACACCGGTGTAGCTCCCTTCGATCCGCTGGATAAACGCCGCGGCCCTGCCCTGCACGGCGTACCCTCCGGCCTTGTCTCTCCCCTCCCCGGTCGCTGCGTAAGCGCGCGCTTCCCCGCGCGCCAGAGGCCGAAAGGTGACGCGCGTCGTCACCGTCTCTGCGTGCGCGATGGATGCCCCGTCGTCGACCTCGGCAAGAACGAACCGCGTGCTCACTTCGTGGGTCAACCCCCCGAGCCGCTCGATCGTCGCTCGCGCTTCGTCGTCGTGAGCCGGCTTGCCGAGGACGACGCCGTGCGGCAAGACCACGATTGTATCCGCCACGAGGATCCCTGCCGCGCCGTCGAGCGCCTCGGTGGCGCGCACAGCGTCGAGCTTCGTGCGCGTTACGCGATCCAGATAGGCGTCGGGCGCCTCGCCGGGCCCCATCGTCTCGTCGACGTTCGCAACGCGCACGACGAAGGGGACCCCGATCGTCGCCATCATCTCGCGGCGGCGTGGCGAGCCGCTCCCCAAGACGAGCGGTGTCGCGTGGGTGATGCGCACGTCACGCCCTCTTATCACGGAGCGCCTCGGGCCGGCCGTGATAGGGTCCCCCGTCGATGCGCGCCCGCATCGTCGTCCTCGCGTGCTTTGGCGTGACCGCGATCGCGCTTTTCGCCGCTCTCGCACGTCCCGCGCGCGCCGCCGGCTGCTCGGGCCCGCTCAGCACGTGCATCAACGACGACACGTTGTGGCCTCACGCCGGCCCCGCCCACTTCGTCGCCGTCGGCTCCGCCGAGACGATTTCCTCGGACCACATCGGCTTCGGTCTCGTCACCAGCTACCTGTCGCGGCCGATCGTCTTGCAGCTCGCATCGCCGGGCCCCCACCAGGGCAGCGCCGACAACGCGGTGGACGACCAGGTGAACGGCACCTTCCTCTGGTCGTACGGCTTCACGAGCCGCCTGGAGGTCGACCTCGCCCTCCCGCTAACATTCGGGCAAAGCGGCACGGGCCTCGCGCCGGTGACCGGCGGAGCGGGACTGAAGGACACGGCCGTGCGCGACATGCGCTTCGGCTTTGCCTACGCGATCGTCGCGCACACGCACGTCGCTCCCGACACGTCGCCGCTCGGCTCGCTGGGGATCGTGGCGCGCTTCGAGATGAGCGCGCCCACAGGCGACGAAGACCAGTTCGCGGGGGAGGGCTGGGGCGTCTGGCTTCCCAGCATCGCTGGCGACTATCGGTCCGGCCCATGGTTTGCCGGAGCCGAGGTTGGAGGGCGGCTCCGACCGGCCGCGCGGCTGGAAGATGCCCGTGTGGGGTCGGAGCTCGTCGGGGCTCTCGGGATCGGCTACGACATCCTGCCGCGAGAGCTTCTCGCCGTGACGCTCGAGGCGTGGGCGCTGCCCACCTTCGTCAGGCCTGCCGTCACGCCTGCCGAGTGGCAGGTCTCCGCGCGCTCGGCACCTGTCCGCAGCGGCGACCTTGCCGTTCAGCTCGGCGGCGGCGGCGGGATTCCACTCGACGGCTCCCTGCCGATTACGACGCCTAGGTTTCGCTTCACCCTCGGCCTGCGCTGGGCGCCGCGGTGAAGATGGAGTAAGCAGCCTCTGCCCCGTGCCGACCGGCATCCACCGAAGCGACAAGTCCCGACACCTCGTGCTGCGCCTTTCGGCGGGCGACGAAGTCCTCGAAGCCATCCGGGCCGCGCTTCGAGACGAGCAGGTCTCGTGCGGCTGGCTGCGCGGCAGCGGCGTTCTCGCGGACGTCGCGTTGTCCGCCTACCTCCCGGCGAGCGGAGCTCTCGGCATCGCCCGGCGCATCGAAGGTCCGCTGCAAGCGCTCTCGCTGGAGGGAAGCATCGGGCTATCGGACGGCGACGTGTCTCTGTCGCTGCGCGCTCTGTTGGCGCGCGAGACCGACGGGCGCATCGAAACGCTGGCCGGCGAGATCGAGGCCGCGCGGATCGTCGCGCTCGAAGTCTTCGTCACCGCGCTGGACGACCTAGCCCTCGCTCGCTCGCTCGACGAGGAGGGCGGCGTATGGCTCGTCGGATCGGTCTCGGCCCAAGCGGCGGCGCGCCCGGTCCCGGCGCGTCCGGTCGCTCCGACCGCCTGGTCGGGTGCGCTCGACGCGAGCCATCGCGCCGAGCGCGAACCGCGCGCCCGCGCGCCCCAACCATCGCCCGTGCACGCGGGGACCGCGATGCCCGCGCGACCGCCCCGGCCCGGGGCACCGTCCGAGGTCGACGCGCCCGCTCCCGAGCCGGGAGACGCGGTCGTTCACTTCGCATTCGGCGACTGCGATGTCCTCAAGAGCGACGGCGATCGCCTTCACTTGAGGGTGCACAAGGGCGGACGAATCTGCGAGATTGCTCTAGCGATGCTCCGCGTCTCCCGCTTGGCCGATGCGGACGACGGCAAGCGCCGATTCAAGCTCGAGCGAAGGATGAGCACTTGATCTTGCGGACACGGAAAGGTTACCCGTGGCCGATTGTTCGGCCGCACGATTGGAGGACCTCATGCTGACATCGTTTGCACGCCATGCAGCCCCGTTCGCAACGGCGCTCGCGACGTTCCCTTTGCTCGCGTTGCTCGCGTGCGGGGGCGACACGCCGCCCGCGAAGGCGCCCGAGCCCGCTCCCGTGGCCAAGGCGCCCGATAGTCCGGTCAGCCGCCTGCCGCCGCAAGCGCCCGATTCGCCGACCGCGAGCGCGGTGCGCATTTCTCAAGAGATCACGACGGCGTGCGGAATCAAGGACCCCGACGCGTATTTCGCGTTCGACTCGGCACACGTCCGCCCCGACGACGCGCACGTCCTCACGCAGCTCATCTCGTGCTTCACGAGCGGGCCGCTCAAAGGGCGAACGATGAAGCTTATCGGCCATGCCGACCCGCGCGGCAGCAGCGACTACAACCTCACGCTCGGACAGTCGCGCGCCGACTCGGTCGCGACCTATCTGACCGGCAAGGGGATGGACAAGGCGAAGGCCGAGTCGACGACGCGCGGCGCGATGGACGCCACGGGCAACGACGAGCCGAGCTGGGCGCGCGACCGACGTGTCGACATCATGCTCGGTCAATGATCCTGCTCCAGGTCGCCGCCTCCCTCAGCGCCAGCTCGCCCTCGCCCGGGGAGGCGCCCACGGTGAAGCTCGACCTCGTCGGGCTTCTCGGGCATGCGGCTTGGCCGGTGAAGATCACGATCGGTCTGCTCGTCGGCTGCTCGCTCCTCGTGTGGATCATCGCAATGCTCAAGCTGATGCAGCTGGCGAGGCTGCGTTCGACCGAGCGTGACTTCGAGCGGCGAACACGACCTGTCACGTCGGCCATGGAGCTCTTCGAGGTGGCTGGGGGATCGCGCAGTGGCTCGCCGGGCGCGCGTGTGATCGGCGAGCTTTACGTGCGCGGGGCCGGGGCGCCGATCGAGCGCCTGCGCGCCGTGGCCGATCGCGCGATCCTGACCGAGGGCCAGAACGCCCGCGCGCTCATGTGGCTGCTCGCGTTCATCGCCAGCGGCGCGCCGTTCATCGGCTTGTTCGGCACCGTCTACGGGATCATGGATGCGTTCATCCGCATTGGCGCAGCCAAGACCGCCAGCCTTCCGGTCGTTGCACCAGCCATTGGCGAGGCGCTCATCACGACGGCGATCGGCCTGGCCGCGGCCATTCCGGCCGTCTTCTTCTATAACTGGATCGACAAGCGAGTGGGCGACTACGTGGCAGAGCTCGAGGCGGCCGCCGCCGAATGGATCGCGCTCCTCGCGGAACAGGCGTTCCGGGCCGAGCCATCGATTCCGAACGTCGCGGGCTCGCGATTCCCACCGGCTGGCGCGCGGCAGCGCCCCTAAGCGGAGGGGGGATTCGACCATGGCGCTCTCTTCGGGCAGCCGCGGCAGCGGGGGGGCCATCCGGGACATCAACGTCACGCCGCTCGTCGACGTGATGCTGGTACTCCTCATCGTCTTCATGGTGACGGCTCCGCTGCTGACGAGCGGGCTTCACATCGATCTGCCCGAGGTGCAGGCATCGAACACGCCCGTCAAAGACGCAAAGTTGGTCGTGTCGATCACCAAAGACGAGCGGATTCTCTTCGGCGAAGACGACGTCACCCGAGACGTCGAGCGAGCGTTGCTCGAGAACCCCCGCGTGCAGAGAGAGCACGAGCTCTACATCCGCGCCGACAAGGAGTCGCACTATGGCGTCGTCGCTCGCGCGGTCGCCGCCGCGCGATCGGCGGGCGTCACATCGCTTAACTTGCTCGTCGAGCCGGAGGAGACGCGGCCGTGACGGGGGCTGCGCGAGGCAACTTCGACGCGCAAGAAATCACGATCGCTTGCGCGGCTGCGCTCCTCGCTCAGCTTGTCTTCGTCGCCTCGTTCTCGCTCCCGTCGCCCGAGCTCGTCCAAGCGGACATCTCGAATGACAACGCGCAGCCGATCGCGGTCTCGATCACGCCCGTGCTTAAGCTGGGAAGCAAGTCACCGTCCAAGCTGCCTTCGGAGTGGCAGCGCAGGCGGCCGGCGGCTGCGAAGTCCCAGGCCGCGCTCCCCTCGCCTCAGGCCGAGAAGACCCTCGAGGCGATTCCCAAGACGCGCGTACCCGACGCGGGCCTTGCTGCGGCGCTGGTCGACGCCGGACGGGCCGAGCCGTCGAGCATGAACGCGCCGCCCGAAGCGGGGGCCGTGACCACCGTCGCATCGGCCGAAGGATCCGAACAAGGGGCGGCGAACGGCACGGAGACCGACCCGCTCAAAGCGCGGGCTGCCGACATGTACCGCGCGCAGCTGGCCGAATGGTTTGCCGCCCGCTTCCCGATTGCCGGCAAGATCCCTTTCGACAAGCTCAAGACACTGCAGGCCGTGGTGTCGGTCACGGTGACAGACGACCGGAAGGTGGGTAGCTTCTCCGTCGGCAAGCCCAGCGGTGACCCGACGTTCGACGAGGAGGTGCGGGCGACCCTCGCGCGCATCCAATCGAGCGGCGTCGAGCTCCCCGCCCCACCGCCGATGTACCCGGAGATGCTCGGAAAAACACAATCGTTCAAGCTGCACTGCAACGACCCGAAGCGATGCGAATGAGAGTCCTGCCGCTCGCGCTCGGGGCGCTCGCCCTCGCCTTCTGTGCTCTCGACTCGCGAACGAGCGCCGCGGATCCCTCCTCGCCCGCAGGCGAGCCGCTCGACGAATCCCTTCTCGGGACCATCGACGTCAACGGCTCAGCGCAAGGTCTGCCTCCGCTGCCCAAGATGGCCGTCGTCCCGATCCTTACGACGGGAACCGCCGACAGCATCGTCAACCTCGTCGTGCGTCGCGACATGGAGCTCAGCGGCCAGTTCGAATTGCTCGACGAGAACACTGCGCCTGTGGGTCCGTTCACGCACACGTCGGCGCTCGATCTGGCCGCCTGGCGGGGCAAGGGCGCCGAGTACGTCTTGCGCGTCTTCTCGCAACCAGCACCGAACGACTCCACCAAGACCGAGCTCGTAGGCGACGCCTACCTGACTCCGGCGCCGGGGCAGGCGGCGCAGAAGGCGCACCTCGCCGCTGTGGGCGATGCCACGGCGGCGCTGCCGGAAGCGAAGCCGGCCTTCCACGCGTTGGTCCCCACGACGACGATCGAGGTGCGTGCTGCGTCGCACCGGCTCGTCGATCAGCTCCTCGGCGCGCTCACCGGTCGGCCAGGCGGCTTCGCCAGCGAGATGACGTATGTCGAGAAGGTGGGGCGCTGGCGGCGGGTATTTGCCATCGACGCCGACGGCTTCGACCTGCGCGCGATCGGACCCATCGACGCGACCGCCCTTTCGCCTGCGTTCGGGCCCGGGGGGCAGATCTACTACGCGCTGTCGACCGACTTTTCTCCGTTCCACCTCGTCTCCGGCCCGAACGCCACGCCCGTACCGCTGAAAGTTCCCGGGTCGATCATGGGGCTCGCGTTCAGCGGCGATCATTCGAAGATGGCGTTGACCGTCATGGACGAGGGGCGAAGCCAGCTCTGGATGGGCGAGAGCGGGCGCCTGCAGCCGATCGCCACGGCTCCCTTCGCCAACCACCCGACCTTTGGCCCCATCGGCAAGAGCGCGTACATCGCCGGCAGCCCTGTGCAGCGCGTATACGTCGAAGGCAAACCCATCTCGCCCGCCGGGTTCATGGCCAGCGCGCCGGTCTTCTGCGACACGCCTCAGGGCTTGCTGGTGGTCTACACCGTGGGTGTCGGCGCGGGCGCCGACATCATCGCCACCGATAGCAGCGGCGGGAGCGTTCGCCGCCTCACGCGGCACGAAGGAGCGAACACGTACGCGGCGTGCAGCCCCGACGGGCGGCTCGTCGCGTTCTTCTCGACGGGGAAGCAGAGCCAAGGTGCCGGGCTTTTCATCATGCCCATCCTGCGGCCATGGCTCGCCAAGAAGATATCGAGCGAGGTCGGCGAATCGCTGCGGTGGGAGCCCCTGCCTGCCGCGGCGGCGAAGTGAGCAACAGCGCAGCGCGCTGCGGAAAGCGCGCCTGCCATGGCGCCGCTGGCTGTGCGTCCTCGCTGGCACCCAATCCCGTTTGAGCTCGGCGGTCACGCAGGGCGCTCAACGACTTCGGCGGGGACGCCGGCAACGAACACGTGCTTGCCGGCCTGGGCCCAAGCCCGCTTCACGAAGGCGAGGGCCACGGTCCTCCCCAGCGTCGGCGACGACCCTGCGCTCGTCACCTCCCCCAGCGTCGCTCCGGCGTCGTCCGTTACGGCGACGCCGCGCACGGGCGGCGCCCCCCTGTCGAGCACCAGCGGTACCAGTTTGCGCTTCACGTGGCCGCGCAGCTCGAGCATGCACACGATCTCCTGCCCGAGGTAGCACCCCTTGTCGAAGCGGACGGCGGTCTTTTCGAGGGATGCCTCTTGCGGATATGTCCTGTCGTCGAAGTCGACGCCGAACCGCGGCACGGCGCGTTCGAGGCGAAGCGCTTCCCACCCCGCCTCGTCGCCGACGGAGCCGCCGGCGGTGGCGACGGCTCGCTCGATCGCCTCGCGCACGGCGGCAGACCGATCCACCGGAGCAAGCACGAAGGCGCCGCCCAGGCCGGTGCGGTCCAGGCAGCCGCCCACGCCGCCGGCGCTGCACGCCGCGTCGAGCACCGCCGCGGACCCTGCCCCGTGCAGCCCCCACGCGGTGAACCCATCCGTCAGAGCGGCCATCTCGGCGTCTTCCATGACCAAGTAGTGCTCGAGGTGCGCGCGCAACGAGGCCACTACCGTGCTCGGCACGGCAACGAGCACCCTCGCGGACGCATCGTCCACGACGATGGTCGCGTCCGACAGCACGCGGCCGTTGCGCCCAACGGCAAGGCCATAGACCGCTTGATCCGCCGCGCGCTTGGCGAGGTCACACGTGAACAAGCCGTTGACCCACGATACGCGGTCTTGTCCGGTGACTATCAGGGTCGCGAGGTCCGCGTGAGGTACGACGAGCACGGCTCGACGCGCGGCATCGACCTGAATTTTCGTGTCCATCTTCTCGGTTCAATAAGTCGTCCGCGATACGATTGCACGCTCGGGGTGCCCTGCACCCGCGTGCGAACCCGCGTTCGCGCCGGCACATCGCCCTTCGCCGCTTCGCCTCATGCGCTCCCCCAAGCACATTGACGGCAACCGCAGCGGATGGCCATATCGAGCTTCGTGCCCGGCATCGGTGTCGTTCTCAACCCGAAGAGTGGGCGCAACTTGCGCGATCCCGGGGCCGCTTCGCGCCTTGCCCGGACCCTCGGCGATCACGGGGTCCTGCGCGAGGCCGGGTCGATCGACGAGCTCTACCGAATCGCCGAGGACTTCCGCGAGGTCGACATCGACGTTCTCGCGATCAGCGGCGGCGACGGGACCAACCACGTCACGCTCACCGGGTTCATCGATGTGTACGGCGGGGCAACGATGCCTCAAGTCGCGCTGCTCCGCGGCGGAACGATGAACACCGTCGCAAACTCGGTCGGGGTGAGGCGGGGCCAACCGGACGGGCTGCTCGAACAGCTCGTTCACGATTACGCCAAACGCGGCGCGCTCGACCTCGAGAACGTCCACCGGCACGTGATGCGCATCGCCCCGCGCGCCGGCGGCAAACCGGATTACGGCTTCCTGTTCGGAACGGGCGTCGTCCAAGGGTTCCTGGCGGAGTACTACCGCGCCGGAGGGGGCGAACCGTCGTCGCTCGTCGCCTTGAAGACGCTCACCCGGGGCATCGGAAGCGCTCTCATGGGCGGAGAAACCATCCGTCGGATGGCACGCCCGTTCCGCGGCTCGGTCGCCATCGAGAACGGAGCGAGCTGGGGGGAGCGGGACTTCTTGGCCGTGGCAGCCGGAACGATTTCGCAGATTGGGCTGCAATTCAAGCCATTCCATCGGTGCATGGATCACCCCGGCTGCTTTCACGTACTGGGAATCCACGCGTCGTCTCTGTCGTTCATTCGTGAGTTGCCTCGGATCCACCGAGGTGAGCCGATGCGCGCCGGCAAGGCACTCGAGGCGGTGACCGGCCGCGCCGTCGTGACGAGCTCCGACGGAAGCGTGAAGTACATGATCGACGGCGACCTGCACGAAGCCCTCGGCGAGCTCGAGGTCGCCATTGGCCCGCTCGTGCGGCTGGTGATTGTCCGCTGACTTGTGCTCGGGGGCCTCGGGAAAGGTGGGAGAAGCCCTCGCATCGGGGCTCGTTTCCGCGCGGGGCGTCCCGAGCCCGGTTGCGCGCCTCTCGAGGCGTTCCTACCATGGGGTCTCATGCGCGGGCACTGCATCGCTGTGGCCCTGGTCGCAGCTTGGCTGCTCGTGGGTCGGGTCGCCCGCCCGGACGGGTTGTCACGCGGCGAGGCAGACCTTCTTTTGCGCGGCAGCTCGGTCGCCCGCACCCAGGCGTTCGAGCGCGATGGGCGGAGATACGTCGGAGGCGTGGCGTACGCGATCGTCGACGCGCAAAGCTCGGAGCTGGCCGCACTGCTCGATGACGTCGGCGGCTGGCGGCGGTTTCTGCCGAAGACCCGAGGCGCGCGGTACGTGGGCGCCGAAGCGGGCGACTCGTTCGTCGAGGTGACCCACGGGTCAGCCGTCGTGCAAGTGAGCTACACGCTCCGCGTTCACCGCGACGGGAACGTCGTGCGTTTCTGGCTGGTGCCGACCCGGCCGCACGACATCGAAGACGCATGGGGGTTCTTTCGCTCGGATCCGATCGACGGCGCGCGCACGCTCGTCACCTACGGGATATTGATCGACATGGGGGACGGCCTTCTGCGGACCCTCTTCGAGGATCGCGTGCGGGGCCTCGCGCTGAGTGTTCCGGAGCGTGTTCGCGGCGCCCTTCTCGAACGAAAGACGGCCGCATACGAAGGGCCGCTCGTCACGGGAGCGACGGTAGGCTATTGAATTTCGCGTGTCCGCCCGCGTATTCGCGATAGCCTTGAACACCTACCGGGAAGCGGTGCGGGCGCGCATCCTCCTCGGAGTGTTCGCTGTGGCGCTCGCGACGTGCGCCTACTCGATCATCGTCGCCTCCCTCTCTCTCCACAACGAGGCGCGCGTCGTGGCCGACCTCGGCGCCGCTTCGCTGTCGCTCTACGGAGTGCTCGTGGCCATCGTGATGGGGTCGACGTCGCTCCATCGCGAGCTCGAATACAAGACGATTTTCCCCATTCTCTCCCGCCCTATGCGTCGCTGGGAATACCTGGTCGGCAAGTATCTCGGCGCGATGCTCACGGTGCTCGTGTTCGTGGCGGTCGACGCGGCGGCCGTCCTCGCACTTCTCGCGCTGGAGGTCGGGCAAGCGCCGTGGAAGGTCGGAGGGATCTCGCTCGTGGCCCTGGGAGCTCTGGCGGGGCTCCTCGTGCGCGCGCGCTACACCCGGGTATTCGTGGCCATCCCGTGGGCGCTCGCGTTGGTCTTCGCATGTTGGTGGGTGGCCGCACCGGCGTTCGACGAGCGGCAGCTCGTGTTGGCGTCGGCCCTGCTCGCGGTGTGCGAGGTGGCGATTGTCGCAGCGGTCGCAACGCTTTTTGCTTCATTTTCGTCACCGTTCCTCACCGCAGCGCTCACGGCCATGGTCTTCGTCATCGGGAGGTCCGCGGACACGCTCGCGCACCTGCCAGGCAAGGTCTTCGGCGAAGCGTTCGCCGCCGGGGGACGGGCGCTCGCGCGCGTCTTTCCGAACTTGCACACGTACGTGCCTCCGCGCTCCCTCCTGTTGGGCGAGGTCGCCAACGTCTCGGTGTGGCCCTACGTCGGAACCGCCGCGCTGCACGCCGTTTTTTACGCGACTGCACTGCTCGTCATCGGCGCCCTGGCGTTCGATCGACGCGACTTCGCGTGATTCCCCTTCGCGCATCCCAGTGAGTGTCCGATGCGGCGCGCCACTGGTCTATCGGGACACCGCTCAAGGCGCCCGTGCTTTCAATATACAACGTCAACGGACGATCGCGCCGATTGGCCCATTGGTCGGCGAGCGAACCATTCGATGCCGTGTTATGTAGGATTCGGGTGAGGGGACGAAGGTGCATTCGGTTTCCACGGAGCGAAGATGAGCGAAAACATCAAATGGCAAGAACACCTCTTGCGAGCCCTTCTGCTCCCTGGGTTTGCAACCTCCGTCGCTTGCAGTGCGGGAAGTGTGCGTGGAACGGGGAGCGGAGACGGCGGCGCCGCGGTCGTCGGTGAACCCAATGGCGGCAGCTCCAGTGGAAGCGACACGACTGCGGCGTCCACCGGCAGCAGCACCGGCGGCAGCAGCAGCGGGGCTGCAGTCGGCACCATGACAGCAACCGGTAGCTCCAGCGGCAGCAGCGGCGGCGGCTCCGGAAGCTCCGGGGCCGGGAGCAGCTCGAGCTCTGGCGGGACCGGCGGCTCCGGAGCGACCGTGGGAATCGACGCGGGGGGCGGTAGCGGCGCCGGCGGTGCTCACGACGCCGGTCTGCGTCCGAGTGGCGATGCCGGCGCAGTAGCCAACCCCGACGCTGGAGTCCCCAGCATCCCGGCCGATCCATCGAAGAAGATCACCGTTTGGCTCGCAGGAGATTCGACGATGCAGCCGTGCACGACGGCTTGCCCGTGCGGCTGGGGAAGCCAGTTTCAACCTTACTTCACCGCGAATGCCACCGTCGTGAACAGCGCGGCTGGCGGCCGTAGCATTCAAACTTGGCTCTACGATCCCAACGTGCAGACGACGATGGGGGCCAACGGAGAGTGCGCCATTAGTCCGATGACCTACTCGGCGCGCTGGCAAGCCATGCTCGACCCGACGAACGGGATGAAACCGGGCGATTATCTCTTCATCGAGTTCGGGATCAACGACGGGGACCCCACCTGCAATCGTCACGTCGGCACCGCCCTCTTCCAGACGTATCTGGGAACGATGGCGCAGGCTGCGAAAACCCGAGGCGCGCAGCCGATTTTCCTGACTTCGACCAGCTACATGCAGTGCACCGGCGCCACGGTGACTGCCAACCGTGGATTCGGGCCCGAGACGAAGGCCGCGGCCGCAGCCAACAACGTCCCGGTCATCGACCTGACTCAGCTGTCGGCTGCGCTCTATACGAGCCTCGGCCTGTGCCCCAACGCTCTCGACTTCACGTCCACGACCAGTGCGGTGGGCTTGTTCTTCTGCAACGACCACACGCATTTCGAGGCGGCTGGCGCCATCAAGGTCGCGGGAGTCGTGGCCCAGGCACTGCGCGACCAAAACATCGGCCTCGCCGCCTACCTCAAGTAGCCCCGCCCAACGGCGCCACGCCCGAGCCAGTTCGGCGCGCAAGAAGGTCCCTTTTCGGGCCGCTCCGCCGAATTGTCGCGCGGCTGGCGGCTGCCGTCGCGCGTTCGACATCACTTCGGCTGCACGTACCCCCGCCACAACCATTCCATCGCATACGGCAAGTCGCCGTTCAGCATGGCCCCCCCGCCGTGCCCAATGCTCGCGTCACCCCAGATGAAGCGGTAGTGGTTTCCTTTGGCCTTGAGAGCGTTTGCCATTGCGCGGTTCGCGTCGAGCCAGCCGGGCATGTCCCCCAAGCTCGATGAGAAATAGGCCCGAATCGGGGTCATCGGCGCGGCGGCAATCATCGCGGGATACTTGTCCCCCCCCTTGCCGCCGATGTTCACGAACGTGCCACTGCTCGTGAGGACTCTGTGAAATGCATCAGGCCTGAACCAAGCAATGGAAAAGGCCGCAATCCCTCCCGAGCTGTTACCGGAGGTGGCGCGCCCCGCTGGGTCGTCCGTAATGTTGTAGTTCGCCTTGACGAGCGGCAAAAGGTCTTGCATTACGAATTTCGAATACGTGTCGTCGACCGTGTCGTATTCTTGGGAGCGCATCGCGGGGGTGCTCGCGGGGACGAACACCGCGATCGTGATCGGCGCTTTGCCCGCCGCGATCAGGTTGTCGTAGATTACGCTGAAGCGATCGATCCACTGCCGGCCGTCCTGCGTGACCATCAACGCGGCCGGTACCGCCTTGTTGTACTGCGCCGGAACGTACAGTCGATACGAGAACATCGTGCCATTGTAGACGGCACTCGGAAAGTTCACGGACGCGGTCAACGTTCCGACGGGAACACCCGGTTGACGTGTCAGCCCGGGAGGCTGGTTGTTGTACGGCGGCAATATGTTGTACTCGCCGTCTCCATCGGTGCCAGGATCCGTATCGGTCGGGCTACCCGAGTCCCACGGAGCCGCCGTGCCCGGCCCGCCCTCACCGGCAACCGGCCCACCCCCATCCCTCACAACTGGCCCAGCTCCAGCGTCTGCGGTTTGCACCGCCCCCCCGCCCGAGCCGCTGCTCGAGCCGGCCGGCACACCCCCCGCGCCACCGCTGGAGGAGCTCGACGAAGTCGAGCCAGACAACCCTCCGCTCGAGCTCGATGACGATGCGGCAGCGCCCCCCGTTCCCCCACCCCCTTCAGAGTTCACGCCGCTCCCGGCAACAACACCCCCCCCGAGCTACCGCTCGTCGGTGCGCCCGATCCGGCCGGCTCCCCCTGGCCGGAGCCCGTGCCGCCACATGCAACAAGCGCCCCCGCCAGTACCAACCATCCTCCGCGCGGGCTTCTCATGTTCGATCCTTCGGGACGCTCTCGACGACGATTCGCGCGCCGAGGACGCTCGCTCTCACATCGGGGCTTGGCGGGTGCGGAAGGCGGGGCTCAGGAGGACGCTGTTCACCAAGCTGCCGAGGCTTCCATTCGCGGCGACGGCCTCGTGGGCGAGGTAGTTTGCCCAACTGACGTCGTCGACCTGATTCATCAGACGGCCGATCGAATAGGTCATGAACGACTGGGTCATGCAGGGAACGAATCGAGGATCGGTGGCCAGAGCCGTGGACAGCTCGCGCGCGCCACTGAACATCATCCCGTTTGTGAGGGTACCGGTCGAGTCGACCACCGAGGCCCCGTCCATCGTTCGGTAGTCCCCAATGGCGTCGTAGTTCTCGAGGCCGAATCCCAGTGGGTCCATGATCGAGTGACAACCGGAGCACGCAGGATTGCTGGCATGCGCTTCGAGCGCCTGCCGGCCCGTCATGGCCCCCGTCGGCGGGGTGAGCGCTCCGACGTTGGCCGGCGGGGATCCAATCGTTCCGCAGAGCAGCCTCTCGTAAATGAAGTCTCCGCGCCTTACCGGCGAGGTGCGGGTCGGCTCGGAGGTCGTGGTGAGAATCGATCCCAGGGTAAGGAGACCGACGCGTTGCGAGCTGGTCGTGTCCACGCGCCAGAGCCCATCGGGACCCGGGGTTCCCGCGGTGGCCGGCAAGCCGTATTGCTTCGCCAGGTTCGCGTCGATGTACGTGAAGCCCGAGTTGAACATCGCGGTGACCGGCTTGTTCGACGAGAAGAAGTCTCGGATGAAACTTCGAGCCTCTAGGCGCATCGAGTGCGCCACGGCGGGACTGAAGTTGGGGAACACGCCGGGGTCGGGCGCCGCCGACTCGACACTCGAGAAATCCAGCCAGTCGCCCGCAAACTGATCGAGCAGCGTCTCGGCGCGGGGATCGGCGAGCATGCGAGTGACTTGCGCTGATACCTGGGCGTCGGTCGACAGCTGATTGGCCGCGGCCGCCGCCAGGAGCGTTGCGTCCGGCGTCGACGCCCAAATGGCATAGGACAACCGAGTCGCGAGCTCGTACGGGGCTAGCGGATGCGGTCCGGGGGTAGCCGGATCAATCTCGGGCTTGAACAAGAAATACGGCGAGACCAGCACCGCTTCGAGCGCGGCTTTCAGTCCATCGGTCGCGGTTGCCCCCATCAACGTCTTGGCCGTTGCCACCGGCGTCATGAGCGCGTCGATTTCCGTCGACGTCGCCGGCCGGCGGAACGCCTTGCCCGCGAACGCCGTCACGATCGTTCGTGCGCAGGCATCGCCGCCGGTCGCCACGGGGCACGTGAGCACCGTCTGCTGCCGGGCCGCCGGGGCCGCGAACAGTTCCTCGATGAGGGCCGAGGCCGCGTCTGCGTACGCCTTGACGTACGTTGGAGAGAGGCTCAACGCCGAGCCAACGGTGGTAAACTGCGCGCCGAGGTCGTCGCCCGGGAAGGCCGTGCCCGGTGTGAGCGTCGTCCCGAGGAGGTCGCGCACCGTATTGTCGTATTCGACCGCGTTCAACCGCCGGAGAACGACGGTTCCCGGGTTGGTTGGCGCCTGCGCAGGCACTGGGGCGTTGCCCAGGCCGGACCCGCTCGCGGCGGCACCCCCGCCGCCGCCGGTCGCGGTCGGTGTGCCGGCGCCACCGCCAGGCGCACTACCCGCCCCGCTGCCGGAAGTGCCTGTCGCCACGGCACCCTTGCCAGCTACCCCCGTGCCCTTGCCGACCTCGCCGATCTTGCCGGTGCAGGAGAGCGCGACGAACAGTGTCACGCACGCGGCCGCCTTCATCGTTCTTAGCGATTCCATTGGATCGCACCCTTTCCGTCGTCGCTAGAAGCCGTCCCATTTGCGTGATGCACGGTCCTCAGGTTGATGATGCGAGATTCCATGTGATCGCGTCCTTTCCGTCATCGCCGAATGCGGTCACTTTCACGCCATACAGGCTGAGGAGCGTGATGTAGAAGTCGCCGAACGTCTTGTCGTTCGTGTAAATCTTGTTCGGGTCGGGCGTGTACCGCACGTGACGGTCGGTTGCGACGAGCCCACCCAGCTGACCGGCCACGAGCATCGGATAGTCGTCGTGGTTGTGCGCGTTGCCGTCGGACAGGTCGCTGCTGATGAGGACGAGCGTATTGGCCAGGAGCGGCTGCCCGTTCACATCCATGGTCGTTTTCAGCATCGTCAAGAAGCTGGCGATTTGAGTCATCTTCCAGAGGACGGCGAGCCGGTACTTCACGAGCCGCTCTCCCGCGTCCATGTTGTGGGAGATCGTGTGGTCGGTCGCCTCACCGCCGAGCGCCGCGATGCCCGAGATGAACGAGAGGTCTCGCTGATTCTGGGCGTCACCCATCATGAACGAGATGACGCGCGTAATGTCGCACTGCAGCGCAAGCGTCATCAGCGTGTGCATGTAGGCCAGGAACTGGGGGAACTGGCTATTGTCGGTGCCGAGGGTCGTGCCCGGCATGGCCGGCGGCGTGCAGCTCACGGGGTGGGCTGCCTGCGTCTGGAGTTCGGTCTCCAGTTGACGGATGCCCGTGAGGAGCTCGTCGAGCTTGACCTGGTCGGCCGGATTCAGCTGCGCGCGAAGGGCCGTCCCGTGCGGGACCACCGCGTCAAGCACGCTCTGCCTCAAAGCGAGCCGCGTCGTAGCACTGGCCGTGCTCGCACCCGGGCTGTAGCCCTGGAACATGGAATTGAACGCCAGCAACGGATCGATGGTCTTTCCGAGCGGAGTGGCGGCGCCCTGTGGAAACGACATCGTGCCGTCAGCGTTCTTCACCGAGAGACCGCGCCACGAGATGTTCCTCGTGTAATACGTGCCGAACTGGTCAGCCCCGGCGATGTTGTGCGTGCCGAGCTGCATCGACGGAAGCGTCGTGCAGGAGCCAATCTGGTCGGCCACGATCTGGTCCACCGACGAGTTGGTGATCTGCTGCAGCTTGGTGGGCTTGCGCGCCGTGAAGAGCGAGCCGCAGCCGATCGAGTGATCGCCAAGCTCACGCCGGCGTTGCTGGTTCTCGAGACCGCTGACAAAGAGCAGGTCGGGCTTGTTGGCCTGCATAGGCACCAGCATGTTCGGAAGCGTCCACGCCGCCCCAACGCCCGTTGTTGCTGGGATATGCTCCACCAGGTGGTGCCCGTTCGGAAACATGTACGTCACCAATCGCTGGACTGGGGTACACGTCGCGGCCGCACCGGCCCGCTTCGACCACATCAGGGATGGCAGCATCGGCAGCGTGACCGACACGCCGGCCGTCTTGATGAAACGCCTTCTGGACCACTCTGAGCTCGCCATCGGATCCTCCGACCAGAGTCACGCCGGTGCACCGGTGTCTCTGGTATGGAAAGGGGTCCCGACGATCCGAACTTGCCCCAATCGATGGACGGAACAGGGAACATGCGTTTGACCGGGCAATGTGGCGGCTGACTTTGGCGGGCGGTGTCCGATGCGATCACAAAGTTATTGCCTCACCCGAATGAGCGCCATCCTGTCGTGATCCGAAGCGGGGGGGATCACCAGTGGGCGACAGGTGCAGCCGCCAGGACAAACTCTGCGAGCCTAGCGCTCGTCCAGCGGCGCCTGGCGTCGCCGGTCAGAGGACGCGCGATGCTCATTGCACGTCGCTGAATTTTTGCTCTCGCCCTCAAACTCAACCTGTAAATGTCCAGAGTGATACATTCTGCGTCCAGGGCGCTAGATTGGAGCCGTGCAACCGCGCATTCCGCGGCATGTTCCGCCCACACCGCCGTTTTACCGGAAAGACGGCGAAGCGATTGCCGAGAAGTGGCAGGGGCCGGTGGGCTCCGACCTCGCTCTGGCCGTGCGTTTCGATGAGATTTACCGAAGGTTCTTCGATGAAGTGGGCCGGTGGATTCGGGCACTCGGCGCTCCAGACGCAGAGCGGGAGGACTTGCTGCAGGACGTCTTTCTCATCGTTCATCGCCGTCTTCCCGAGTTCGACGGGAACAACCTCAGCGGATGGCTCTTCCAAATCACGCGGCATCGCGTTCGCGACTTTCGGCGACTTCGATGGTTTCGCCTGTTTCTCGGCAATTCGCCAATCGAAGACTCAATCGTCAGCCCGTCGGCCGGGCCCGAAGCGCTGTTGCGCAACAAGCAGAACGTCGAAATACTCGGCCGTCTCTTGACAAAGCTACCGGAGCATCAGCGAGTGGCCTTCGTCCTGTTCGAAATCGAGGGCTACAGTGGGGAGGAGATCGCTCGGCTTCAAAACGTTCCTCTCAACACGGTCTGGGCGAGAATACACAAGGCCAGGGCCAAGCTTGCAGCGAGGGCGACGCGCCTGCAGGGCTACCCCTAGTGGGGCGGCGTCTTTCCGCCGGGCGGCGGCCTCGCTCGGTCCCGACCGAAAGACGCCGCCCTCCTAACACGATTCGCTGGGGCCGAGCCGGCCGGCTCCCCTTCATGCTGCGCGCCGACGGAGGCGGCAAGTCTCGGCGCGACCCATTGCGACGTGAGCCACGTGAGGGGCGACGGATGGCGCGCGAGGGCGCCAGCGATGGCTCGGGCGTGCACGTCCTTGATCCCGCCTCTGGCGTGGGCGCGCGCGTAGAGGACCCAATTGGATAGCTCATAGTGATGGAGCAGCGGCCCGAAACGATGTGCCTCGAATCGGGCGAGCGCGTTTATCGCCTCGGTGGCGTCGCGGCAAGCGACGAGCGCGCACGTCGCGTCGTAGAGCAACTGGCGCAGCTGCCCGAAAGACCCCTCCGGATCGGCCGCGACCCCTCGGAGCAGGGCCTCGAAGGCGCGCGCGCCGAGACCCGCCGCTTTCGCCGACTCGGCCATCGCGGGCACCTGCGTCTCGAGGAACGACGAACGTCGAGCACGACCGAGAAGCCGGCCGACCAGATAGATGTCGAACGCGCTGGCGATCGACTCCCCTAAAAAAAGAGCCTCTACGGACTGGGACCTGGCCGGAAGCGCGATGGCAGCGAGGTGATGCCAGGCTGCATGCGCCACCACATCCGCTGCGACGCGCTGGTCGTCGAGAACGTCGCCCGCGCCAACGTCCCAGTAGGTGAGGTTCAAGAAGAGGGCTCGATCCCAGCGCGCCGCGGATCGGTCGGAGAGGACTCGAAACACATAGTTGTCTCGGCGTAGAATCTCTTTCAGGTCCGCGTAAACCGCGATCGGCCGAAACGATGGCTCATCAATGATCGCGAGCTCATCGACAGTTCGCTCCGCGAGCGCGTGGCTTGGGCGCAAGGTCATGCGAGACGCGACGGTACCATGCGGGAATGCCGGGCCGGGCGTGCCGAACGGCCGCCGCGGCGGTCCGTGTCGATCCCTCTCCCCGCCTTCCCGTAGGGCGGCTAGATTGCCGTCTGATGGCCACGGTTCCGGTTGACGGCGCCAAAGTCGCGCGATGCCGCGAGCTCGCTGCCGAGATCAGCGGGGACGTGCAGCGCTACATCGACGCGCACACGACGGTCGGCGTCGAGCGGACCATCCTTCGCGCATACGGCGCGGAAGGCATCGACGACCAGGGCGTCCCACTCGTCAACGTGGCTGTCGACCGCTACCGGGACGCCGGCCTTCTCGGCCGAGGAATCGCCTTCTTCCTCGGGCGGGCGCTCCGCGAGGGCGCGGCCAGTGTCCAAGACGCGGCAGAGCGCCTAGCGTTCGCCCCGGACCTCGACCCGGGCACAGGTGGACCGGACGCGGAAGTCGTCCGCGCCGTGCTGCGCGAGCACACGGACGCTGCGCTCGCTCGAATCGACCGGGCACGGGCGGAACGCGATGCGTTGAAGAGTCGCCTTCCTCCCGGCCCGACGCCACACAAGTACGTCATCGTCGCAACCGGCAACATCCACGACGATGCCGTGCAAGCCAAGGCGGTCGCGTACGCTGGGGCAGACATCGTGGCCGTCATTCGCGCGACAGCGCAGTCGCTTCTCGACTACGTCCCGCACGGGGCGACGACCGAGGGATACGGAGGCACCTTCGCCACCCAAGAGAACTTCCGAATCATCCGTCGCGCCCTCGACGAGGCGACGGCGGCGCACGGGCGTTACATTCAACAGACGAACTATTCGTCGGGGCTTTGCATGACCGAAATCGCCTGGATGGCCGCCGTCGAACGTCTCGACATGCTCCTCAACGACGCCATGTACGGCATCTTGTTTCGCGACATCAACATGTGCCGCACTTTCGTCGACCAATACGTATCGCGACGGTTCATCGCGCGAGCGGGGATCGTCATCAATACGGGGGAAGACAACTACCTGACGACGGCGGACGCCGTGGAGAAAGCTCATACGGTTCTCGCCAGCCAGTTCATCAACGAAGCGCTGTCGCGCAAGGCCGGGCTGCGAGAAGGCCAAATGGGCCTGGGGCACGCCTACGAAATCGACCCGTGGCTGGAGGACTCGTTCTTGCTCGAGCTTGCTCAAGCGCAGCTCGTTCGGCAGATCTTCGACCGCCATCCGATCAAGTGGATGCCGCCGACGAAGCACAAAACGGGCGACATATTTTTCGCCCACGTCCACGACGCAATGTTCGACGTCGTGGGGATTACCACCAAGCAGACCATCGAGCTTCTCGGGATGTTCAGCGAGGCCATCCACAATCCCCTTCTGATGGACCGCTACCTTTCTCTCAAAGCGACCCGATACGTGTTCGGGGCATGCAAGCACCTCGGTGACGAGATCGAGTTCAAACCCGACGGGATCGTGGCTCGGCGCGCAATCGCCGTGCTGGACGAGGCACTCACTTTGTTGGAGGAGGTGGAGCGAGAGTCGATTTGGGAGGCCATCGCGCGCGGCGCGTTCGCCGACGTCAAGCGCACACGAACCGGCGGCAAAGGCTTCACGGGGGTCGTCGATCGGGCCAAAGACTACGTCAACCCGCTGCTCGACGCGCTCGAACGAGACCCGTGATTCACGCCGGAGTGTGCTCGGCGTACCATCGGTATGTCGCGGCGATGCCGTCGCGGAGGGGAATCCGCGCCCGCCACCCCAGGGCATGAATACGGGAGACGTCGAGGAGCTTGCGCGGCGTGCCTTCGGGCTTGCTCGGGTCGAGGCGAATCGCTCCGCGGTATCCGACGACGTCACCGACCAGCTCGGCCAGCTCGCGGATCGTGAGGTCCTCGCCGACGCCGACGTTCAGTAGCTCGCGCTGGTCGTACTCGCGCATCAGGAAGGCACAGGCGTCGGCCAAGTCGTCCACGTGAAGGTACTCGCGCCGCGTAACGCCCGTGCCCCAGACCACGACCTCGGGCGCCTTCGCTCGCTCGGCCTCACAAAAGCGACGAATCAGCGCCGCAAGCGCGTGCGACGTCTGCGGATCGAAGTTGTCGTTCGGCCCGTACAGATTCGTCGGCATCACGCTGATACCGTGAAACCCGTACTGATCGCGATACGCACTGACCATCTCCACGCCCGCGATCTTGGCGATCGCGTACGGCTGGTTGGTCGGCTCGAGAGGGCCGGAAAGCAGGTATTCTTCCTTGATCGGCTGGGGCGCGAGCTTCGGGTAGATGCACGACGAGCCGAGAAAAAGAAGCTTCCTCGCCCCGTGCCTATACGCCGCGTCGATCACGTTCGTCTGGATGAGAAGATTGTCGCGAATGAAGTCTCCCCGAAATCGATTGTTCGCGAGGATTCCACCGACCCGCGCCGCTGCCATGAACACGTAGTCGGGGCGTTCCGCCGCGAAGAAGCGCTCGACCGCCTCCTGGCGCCGCAAGTCGAGCTCACCATGTGCGCTCAAGACAAGGTTCTCGTAGCCGTCGGCGCGGAGCTTCCGCACGATCGCGGAGCCCACCAAGCCCCGATGCCCCGCGACGAAAATTCGGTCGCCCTTGTTCATTCACCGCCCTGTCGCGAGAGAGGCACGTGGCCGGCGGCTCGCAGGGTCTCCTCTTGTCGCGCAAGCTCGAGATCGTGATCCACCATCATCTTGACGAGGCTGACGAACCCCACTCGTGGCGACCATCCGAGCTTCGTTCGCGCCTTGGTCGCGTCGCCGCACAGGTGGTCGACCTCGGAAGGACGAAAGTACCGGGGATCGACCTTCACGTGTTCGTTCCAGTCGAGTCCCACATGGCCGAATGCGGTCTCCGCCAGCTCCCGCACCGAATGCGATTCGCCCGTAGCGACGACGTAATCGTCCGGCCGTTCCTGTTGCAACATGAGCCACATCGCTTCGACATAGTCGCCTGCAAAACCCCAATCGCGTCGCGCGTCCAGATTGCCCAGAAAGAGCTTGTCTTGGAGCCCGAGCTTGATCCGGGCAACCGCGCGCGTGACCTTGCGCGAAACGAAGGTTTCACCCCGTCGCGGCGATTCATGATTGAAGAGAATCCCGCTCGAAATGAAGGTGCCGTAAGCCTCGCGATAGTTCAATGCGTACCAATGGGCCGCGACTTTGCTTACGGCGTACGGACTGCGCGGGTGAAACGGCGTCGACTCCTTTTGCGGCGGCGGGGCGGCGCCGAACATCTCCGATGAGCTGGCCTGATAGAAACGGACGCCATGGCTGGAACGGGCGGTGTAGTCGCGGACGGCTTCGAGCAGGCGCAGCGTCCCCGTGGCGACCGCATCAGCCGTGTATTCGGGTTGGTCGAACGAGACACGAACGTGCGACTGCGCGCCAAGGTTGTAGACCTCGTCGGGGAGCACCTTTTCGAGGATGCGGCGCAAGCTCGTGCCGTCGGCGAGGTCACCATGATGCAAGAAGAGGCGCACCTCTGCGTCATGCGGGTCGCGGTACAGGTGGTCGATCCGCTCCGTGTTGAACGTGCTCGCGCGGCGAACGATGCCGTGAACCTCGTAGCCCTTCGCGAGTAGCAGCTCGCACAGGTACGACCCATCTTGGCCGGTCACGCCAGTAACCAGAGCTCGCTTCACGACTCAAAGTGTTAGCAGAAACGCAGTGCTCGTTCACGCCCATGCGAACGCAGAGTCTTCGTGGCCCCCGCCTCATTCGGCGGAGGCTTCGACGCGCGCCCCGTTCGTCCCCGCTCCGCGTGGCCGCGCAATCCGATCACTCTCGCCGCGCCCGTAGGCCTCGAAGAGGCGCCCCCACGCGGTCTCCTTCTTCCACGTCTCGAACGTGTGCCGGTCTTTGAGCGGCCAGCGGTAATAATCGTGATAGGCCTCGCTCGCGAAAATGAACGCGTTCACGAGCGGCGTGTGGAACAGCACCTTCTGGAGACTCTTCAGCGGCCCGAACCAGAGCATGTCGCCGGCGTGGCTCGCGAGGTTGTCCCCGACGTAAAAGCCCCAGTTTTCGCCGCCGATGTCGTCGCCAACGATCTCGATGTCGCGCGGGTCACCGACGCCGAGCCCGTCGTCATGAGCGACTTTGATGTACTCGATCGTCATCGGATCGAAACCCATCATCTTGGCGGCCACCGCGTCGATCGCCACCTGATCCGCGCTCGCGAGCATGTAGTCCTTCACCACAGGGATCATCGTCCGCGGCCCTGGGCCGTTGCCGGCGGTCGTCCCGTCCATGATTGCAAAGAGGCCGGCGTGGATTTCCTTCTGGATGGCCAGAAGGTCGACGAGCGTGCGGTGGATCCACGTATGCGTGTAATGGCGCTTGGTGGCGAGAAGCCCGCCGAACGCGTTCTTCATTGCCCCGGTCGTGGTGGTGTAGATGTGGCACTTGACCGTCGGCAGGTGGACGATGTTCTTGCCGAAGAAATAGTCTGGGATTTGGATCCCCTCGGGGAAGACGCGATTGAGAACGTGCATCCGCGCCTTGGGTCGGTAGACCGCCCACTTCATGTCGGCGTCTTTGAAGTTATATAGGACCGGAACGCCGTATTTCTTGAAGAGAGGTAGATAGTGATTCAGGTCCTCCCCCTTGAACGCATTCGTCACCACGGTCTTGTTTTGGACGCACGTTATGTCCGCGTAGCCGGAGCCGCGGAGCGCCTGGATCGTTCCCTCCATTTGCCAGGGCGTCGTATTCGCGCTCGGAAACGGGTAGTGCCACGATATATTGTCTTTCAAGATCGTCGTGCGACCGGGAGACAGGGCCTGCTTCATCCCCGCGAGCTCGCAGAGTCGCTCGACGTCGGCAAGCACCGTCTCCGGTTTGCACTTCAGAACCGCGACCTTCGACTTAGCCATGAGCTCACACCTCTACGAAGAGGGAGCGTGCACCAACAATCATCTTCGCGCAAACGGGCTCTTCCCGGCGTAGCTGGCGGCCCCGCCGAGCTCCGACCCGATACGCAAGAGTTGGTTGTACTTGGCCACGCGGTCAGACCTCGACAGGCTGCCCGTCTTGATCTGTCCGGCGTTGGTCCCCACCGCCAAGTCGGCGATGAACGCGTCTTCCGTTTCGCCGGACCGATGGCTGATGATCGAGCGATACCCATTCTCGGTGGCGACGCGGATGCAGTCGAGGGTCTCGCTGAGCGAGCCGATCTGGTTTAGCTTGATGAGGATTGCGTTTGCCGTTCCACTCTCGATACCGCGGCGCAGGCGCTCGACATTGGTGACGAACAAGTCGTCTCCAACCAGCTGAATACGGCTGCCTACGCGCTGCGTAAGAAGCTTCCAGCCGTCCCAATCGTCCTCGGCGCATCCGTCCTCGATCGAGATGATCGGATACTTCGTGGAGAGGTGTTCGTAGATACCGACGAGCTCTTCGCGCGTGATGCTTTTCTTGTCGAACGTGTACTTCGAAGTCTTCTTGTCGTAAAATTCACTCGCGGCGCAGTCGAGAGCGACGAATACGTCTTTGCCCGGCTTGTACCCGGCCTCTTCGATCGCGCGGACCACGAATTGAACGGCCTCCTCGTTCGAGCTGAGCTTCGGCGCGAAGCCCCCTTCGTCCCCGACCGCTACCGTATACCCCTTGTCCTTCAAGAGCTTCTTGAGCGTGTGGAAGATCTCGGTCCCGGCGCGGAGCGCCTCGCCGAAGGAGCCGATCCCTGCCGGTACCACCATGAACTCCTGAATCTCGAGGCCACTGTCGGCGTGTACGCCGCCGTTCACGATGTTCATCAGCGGCGTCGGCAGGACACGCGCTTGCACGCCGCCGAGGTATCGCCAGAGTGGCAGATCCACCGAATCCGCAGCCGCACGCGCGACGGCCATCGACACGCCGAGAATGGCGTTCGCACCCAGCTTGCCTTTGTTGGGAGTGCCGTCCGCTTCGAGAAGCACGCGATCGACGGCGCTTTGATCGAGGGAGTCCAGACCGAGGATCGACGGTCCGAGCGTCGTATTGACGTTGTCGACGGCCTTGTCGACCCCCTTGCCCATCCAGCGCTTCTTGTCGTTGTCGCGAAGCTCGAGCGCTTCGTGCTCGCCGGTGGACGCTCCGCTCGGGACGGCGGCCCGTCCGTGACCGGAGTCGGTCTGGACTTCTACTTCGACAGTGGGGTTGCCGCGCGAGTCGAGGATCGAGCGCGCGAAGACGGCGTTGATTTCGGTCATAGCGGCCCGCGTTTACCACGCCTCACCCGGGGTGTCGACGGCGGGGGTGGTGGGGGCCACCGCGGGATCCATCTCCGAAGCAACGCCGCGCCAGAACGCCGCGAGCTCGGCCAAGTCCCCTACTCGCCGGGCGGGAGGCAAGCTGGCAAGGAGCATGCGCCCGTAGCCGCGGCGCGTGATGCGCCGGTCCAGGATGGCGACGATCCCCGCATCGCGCTGCGAGCGAATCAGACGCCCGAAGCCTTGCTTCAGCGTCATCGCCGCGGCCGGCACCGAGTATTGCGCGAAACCGCTGCCCCCTTCGCGGTCGATGCGCGCACAGCGGGCCGCGACGACGGGGTCGTTCGGCGGCGCGAAGGGAATCTTGTCGAGGACCACCAAGCGGAGGGCCCAGCCGGGCACGTCGACGCCCTCCCAAAAGCTCATGGTGGCAACGAGCACCGCGCGACCGCTCGATCGAAAGCGCGACAGGAGCACGTGTTTGGGACGCTCTCCCTGAACGAGCAACGGCAGATCGATCCGGCCGGCGAGACGCCGGTGTATCGACGTCATCGCGCGAACCGACGTGCAGAGGATGAACGCGCCGCCGCCGGTCATCGCCAAGAGCTCGGTGATTCGATCGACGGCGGCCTGGTCGAACGCGGGATCGGCAGGGTCCGGCAGATCGCCGGCGATGTAGAGCGCTGCGCGGGAGGCGAAGTCGAACGGAGACGCGACGACGAGCTCGTCGGCGTCCGGCGGCGCACCGAGGCGCGCCTTGGCGAAGTGAAAGCGGTTGGCCGTGGCCAGCGTCGCGCTTGTGGCGATGACCGTGGGAACGCGATCGAAAAGGCGCGCGCGCAGCGTAGCTCCCACGTCCACCGGGCTGGCCCCGAGCGACACGCTCCGCGGGCGCACATCGATCCATCGGACGACGTCGGAGATCTCGCCGTCATCGGTCGCCTGGACTCCCGCGAGCACCCCCCGCAGGTCGTCGCGCAGGTCGGTCGTGCGGCGCGCGATGAGCAGCAGCGGCTCCTCGCGGCGCGCGCGCGTGATCGCCTCCAGCGCTTCGAGGCGCAGATCCAGCGCGCCATGCGCAGCGCGCAGAGCGTCCGAGACCGCCGAGAGGATCCGTCGAGCGTCCCCGGGGAGCGCTCCTTGAGCGAGCGTCGCGAAGAATGCACGCCCCGACTCCCGCATCCCATCGAGCGTGCTGCGAACCGGTCCATTCTTGAGGGCCTCGAGCGCGTTGACCCCCGCGAGGGATCGCTCGGCGTCACGGGCGAGCGACTCGACACGCGCGCTCGAGATCCGGACGCCGAAGAAGTCGGTGGCGACATCTTCGATTTGGTGCGCCTCGTCGAACACGACTGCGTCGTACGCGGGAAGAACGCTCGCGTGAGCGCCACGCGGACCGGTGCGAAGGGCGAGGTCCGCAAGAAACAAGTGGTGGTTGACCACGATGATCTGCGCGTCTTCCGCCTCGCGACGCATACGCGTCACGAAGCACCGCTCGAAGTGGTCGCAGCCCGAGCCGATTCTGGTCTCACTGGACGACGCGACTTCGCGCCAAGCGCTCGCGTCGTCTGCGAGGTCGGCGAGCTCGGCGCGGTCGCCTGTCTCGGTGCGTTCCAACCAGTCGACGATGCGGGCGAAGTTCCGGTCGCCGGCGTGGTCGCCGCTGGTGCGGGCCTCCTCGTAGCGACGCCGGCACAGATAGTTGGCGAGCCCCTTCATCAGAGACGCGCGAAAGCGCACGCCATGCGCGCCCAGCGCCTCGGCAACGAGCGGAAGGTCGTTGCTGAAGATTTGCTCCTGGAGCGCTCGGGTCGCCGTCGAGACGATGATCTTGCGCCCGCTGAGAATGGCCGGCACGAGGTACGCGAGCGTTTTGCCGGTGCCCGTGCCCGCCTCGACGAAAAGGTGGCGCTCCTGCACGAGCGCGCGCTCGACCGCCTCGGCCATCGCAAGCTGCCCGTCGCGAAGCTCCCAGCCGGCGAGCGCGCGCGACAGCGACGAGCCGGGCCCGAGAACGTCACGCGCGGAGGGCATGGGTGGGGTCGAGGGGGTGAATCACGTGTGCCAATCCAATAGCGTGGAAAGCCGTTTCCCGTCTCACTGCAACGTCAGGCTCGTGCGACGGCCCGACGCTGCAAATGTCGCGGCGAGTTCGCGGAGTCGCCACGGGCTCGCGTGCTACCCCACCTCGGGCTCTGCCGTGCGCAAGGGCACGGGCAGTCTCCGACAAGGGATACGTTCATGACGCGGACCGGAAAAGCAGTCCTTTTGGCCGTCGTCATGGCGGGCGCCACCTTCGCCGCGTGCTCGAGCCAACGAATTTCGGAGCCCACGCCCGAAAGCCAAGGCGGAACGACCAACGTCGGCAACACGGGCCTTCCCACCGGCCAAGTCGACACGGGAAGGGTGGGCGCCAGTCTGCTAATCGGCCCCGGCCTGTCGCTGACGTCGCTCAATTGGACGATCACCAATGGCGCGAACAGCTACTCGGGCATCGCACAGATCGGCGACGCCCAATCGGTGGAGTGGGTGGCCGGCGGAATCCTGGCGGGAACGGGCTATTCCCTCGGCGTCACGGGCGCGGATTCCAACGGCGACGTCTGCGCGGGCGGAACGTCGTCGTCGTTCGCAGTGACCAAGGGTGGAGTGACGCAAGTGACCTTGGTGGTCACCTGCACTTCGTCGCCCGACTCCTCGACCGCCGCGAACGTCACGACCGGGTCGGTCGAGGTCGACGCGAGCGTCACGTTGGTCCAGCAGCCCCCGATTCAGTGTCCGGGCATCACGTCTCTCAATGCGAGCCCCGCCGAGCTGGCGCCCGGTCAGTCCTCGCAGCTCGGCGTGGCGATGACCACCCCTTCGCCGGTCCAGTGGACGGTGAGCCCCGCGACGGGAGGCTCGTTCGTCAACCCCCTCGACGGCGGCACCGGCGCCACGCTCCAGGCTCCGCAGTTTCTTTGCTCGACCCCGAACACCCAAGTGACGGTCACGGCCACCATCGGCTTGCCCGACAGCGGCGCGTGCGCGGGCGTGGCATTCACTTCGCTCTCGGCGCTGATCAACTGCGAACCGGCTTGCGCGGCTCCGACCGATTGCCCCGGCCAAGACACGGCTTGCCTGGCTCGGACGTGCACGGCCGGCGCTTGCGGGCTGCTAGCCACGCCCGAGGGCACGTCGTGCGACGGTGCGGGCGATGTCTGCAACGGAGCGGGCGCCTGCGTTCCGTTCACGTTCAGCGTCGTGCGTATCGGGACCGGCGACGCCGGAACGCTCACGACGGCCGCCGCGCCCGTCTACCTCGAGCAGCGATTGGTCTCCGACGGAGGCATCGTCGGAGCGCCGATTCTGCTGCCCACCACCCCACCCGGACCCGGCCAAGATTCATTCACGATGCCGGGCATCGCGCTCATTGCGGGTCTTTCGCGCTCGCAGGATGGTCGCTACCTGACCGCGGTCGGTTACAACGCCGCCGTCGGCACGTCGAACCCCGCCAATTCGGCCGATGCGATTGTCGTCGCGCGCGTCGACTCGTCAGGAAACGTCGACACATCGACGCAGTTGGTCGGGGGCGGTCAGGCGTTCCTCAGCCTGAACAGCGTCCGCAGCTCGGTGACGGCGAACGGGAGTGCCTTCTGGGTGGGTGGTCTCGGCGGGACCATCGACGGAGGCACGGCCTCGACGGGCGGCATATGGTACATTCCCTTCGGCGTCGTCGACGGCGTTCAGCTCAACCCGGTCCCGGTCCGGCTCCTGGGAGTTTCGGGCGGCCAGCTCTACGGCAGCGCCGACACGAACGCGGGTGAAGTGTTCACGGTTGGTGTGGGTCTCCCGGACGGCGGGACGCCTGCGATCACTGGGCTCGCCGGGTTGCCGCTGACCACCACCGGGGTAGCCAGCCCCTGGCAGTTCGTTCTTCTCACCCTGACGACGGCAGGCCCGGCGCCTGACACGCTTTACGTCGCGCAGTCCCAGGCCGTCGGCTCGGGCCCCACGGGAATCCAGCGCTGGAGTCTCGGGACCGGAGGCACGTGGACCCAGACCGCCAGCCTCCAGCTCGCGGCGCCCGATGGCGGGGCGCCCGTCGGCTTCCGCGGTCTCACTGGCATCAAGACGGGTCCGAACCAGGCGACCCTCATTGCGACCAGCGTGGAAGTCCCCACGCGAATCGCGGTATTCACCGACGACGGTGTGTCCAGCCCGTGGAGTGGCACCTCTCGGGTCGTCGCGGCCGCCAACGGCGGCCAGAGCTTCTTCCGCGGCGTGGCCCTGTCGCCGCATCCGTAGAAAGAGAGGGGGCCTTCCGGTGACTCCACCCATGGGGCTTCTCCGCTCATGAGCGCCCCCGACCTCCGCGCGCGGCACGGCTGGATCCTCGCTCCCATTTTCGGCAGTGCCGGGATCTGCGCCTGCAGCGCATCGAACGCGGTCGAATCTGCAACGCGGGATGCAGGGCCAGACGCCAACGCCAGGGCCAACGAATTCGACCCGTATTCGATATGCGGCCCAAACCTGACGTATCCCCCGGACGATGAAGCCGGATGCGGGCCCGGCAGCGTGACCTTTCAGCTGACTGGCCAGCCCGGCGTCGAGTGGTGGCTCAACGACACGCGAGGCACCAACTCGCCGGCCGCGAATTGGCTCACCCTCCTGTCTTGCGACGCGCAATCGAGCCTGGACCTGAATCCGACCGAGGATACGACGAGTCGCGATTGCAGCTCTTGTCCCATGTCCTGGTCGCTCAGTCTCGGCGCGCTGACGTGGAAGCTCCCGACGGCCGGCCAAACGCAGACCTGGGACGGAACGTACGTCTTGCCTGGCACGTGCGGCGATCAGGCCCTGACGTGCGTGTCGCCGCGCTGCGCGTCGGCGGGGCGGTACATCGCCCAGATGTGCGCGTGCGCACCGTCCGATGAGACTCCGCAGAGCTGCCAGAATCCGGTCTGCGTGCTCGTCGGGTTCGACTACCCCGCCCAACGAATGGTGAGCGGCGTCCTGCCCGCGGTCACTCCATAGGCCGCAACATCCTGGCCGTCCGATAGGGTCGATCGGCTGCCTCTCCCACGCCGCGCGCGGGCGCCTCAACGCCGAGCCCGAGCCCCATTGAACTGCCCGTGACCGCATGGTAGACGCGCCCCGCCCATGTCTCAGTCCCAAATCCCCCCCGCATCCCAGCCTTCCCTCGGCTCGAACGGCTCTCCCGCAGGGGGCGGCAAAGTGCTTCAGGTGATCGGCCCGGTCGTCGACGTCGAATTTGCCGACGGCAAGCTCCCGAAGATCCTGAACGCGCTCAAACTCACCAACCCGGGCATTTCGAACGTCAAAGACAACCTGACGCTCGAAGTCGCCCAGCACCTCGGCGAAAACACAGTGCGCGCGGTCGCCATGGATACGACAGACGGTCTGGTCCGCGGGATGGTCGTTCGCGACACCGGCGCTCCGATCGCGATGCCGGTCGGTCCCGAGTGCCTGGGGCGCATTCTCAACGTCATCGGAGACCCAGTCGACGACGGCCCGCCCGTGCGCGCCCGGATGCGCTCGCCCATCCACCGGCCGCCCCCCCTCTTCGTCGAGCAGTCGACGAAGATCGAAATCTTCGAGACCGGCATCAAAGTCATCGACCTTCTCGCGCCGTACCGGAAGGGGGGCAAGATTGGCTTGTTCGGCGGCGCAGGCGTCGGCAAGACCGTACTCATTCAAGAGCTCATCAACAACGTCGCCAAGGCGCACGGCGGGGTGAGCTGCTTCGCGGGCGTGGGCGAGCGCACCCGGGAAGGCAACGACCTCTATATTGAGATGAGCGAAACCAAGCTGCAGAGCGGGGAGCCGGTCATCAGCAAGACAGCGCTCATCTTCGGCCAGATGAACGAGCCGCCGGGGGCCCGCGCACGCGTCGCGCTCAGCGCCCTGACCGTCGCCGAGTACTTCCGCGACGAAGAGAAGCAGGACGTTCTCCTCTTCGTCGACAACATCTTCCGCTTCACGCAGGCGGGTTCCGAGGTCTCCGCGCTCCTCGGGCGAATTCCGAGCGCCGTCGGATACCAGCCGACTCTGTCGACCGAGATGGGCGCGCTCCAAGAGCGCATCACGTCGACGAACAAGGGGTCGATCACGAGCGTGCAGGCCATCTACGTGCCGGCCGACGACCTTACCGACCCCGCACCGGCGACGACCTTCGCACACCTTGACGCGACCACGGTGCTGAACCGCGCGCTCACCGAAATCGGAATTTATCCGGCGGTCGACCCGCTCGACTCCACGTCGACTTTGCTCGACCCCGGCGTCATTGGTCAGCGCCATTACGACGTGGCGCGCCAGGTTCAGGCCATTTTGCAGAAGTACAAGGACCTGCAAGACATCATCGCGATTCTCGGCATGGATGAGCTCAGCGAGGACGACAAGCTCGTCGTGGCCCGCGCCCGCAAGATCCAGCGCTTTCTGTCGCAACCATTCTTCGTCGCGTCGCAGTTCACCGGCGCGCCGGGTAAGTACGTGCCGCTCAAAGAGACCATCGAAGGCTTCGAGCAGATCACCAGCGGCAAGCTCGATGCGCTGCCGGAGCAGGCCTTCTACATGGTCGGAAACATCGAAGAGGCCAAGGAGAAGGCGCAGAAGCTGACGGGCAAGAACTGACGTCTGCCGTCCCTTTCGCGCGACGAACCCATGGCCGACAAGATCCAGCTCGAAATCGTGACGCCGCGCGGGCGCGCGCTTTCCGCGATGGTCGACGAAGTCACCGCGCCGAGCGTCGCTGGGGAGTTTGGTGTTTTACCGGGGCACCTGCCGCTCTTGGCGGCGCTCCGCACGGGGATTGTCACCTATCGGCAAGGGGGAGAAACGAAGCGCTGCGCAGTGGGCGGCGGCTTCGCCGAGGCCGGCCCAGACCGGCTGATCATGCTGACCGACGAGTACGCCGAACGCGAAACCCTCGACCCGGTCCTCCTCCGAAGGGACCTGGCCGACGTAGAGGAGCAGCTCGGCAAGCTTGGTAGCGTCCCCATCGTCGCCGCGGACGCGAAGGGAGCGGATGCTGCCCTGGGCGAGGCGCGTGCGCTGCGTGAAGTGCTGATCGCGCGCGAGAACTGGCTGGCCGCGCAGCTCGAGCTCTACGGCGACCCGCCTGCGGCAACGATGCGACCGTACGAAGAGTACGGCCCACCCGCACCGCCTCCCGACGACGAGGTTCCGCAAGCGGACGAGGGCCCGCGCAAGGAGCCCGAGGCTGGCATCGCGAAGCCCGGCGAGGCCAAGTAGCGTCCGGCCATGCAGCGCTGGGTCACCGTGCTCGTCGGCCTCGCGGTCGTTGGGCTGGCCGTCTGGATTGTCGTGCATAACTTCCACCCGCCCGAGCCGATCGGACGGAGCCCCAGGTTCTACGCAGCGTCGGACGCGGGCGACGCCGACGCGCTGATGGCTGCCTACGGCGACGCACACGCGCCGAGCGATTCCGGTGAACCGCTGTTGATCTCGGATTTGCTCGTCGCCAACTCCCCTGCCGACGGAAGCGTCGGGATGACGTTGCCGGGCGGGGCTCCGGTTCCCCCGCTGCCGATGGCCGTGCCCCGCCAAATTCGCTTCGGGGTCGTGCTCGTCTCGTATGCTGGCGCGCAGCCGAGCCCTGGGGGTGGGCACGTCGCCGCACGCTCGAAGGCCGACGCGATGGTTCTGTCTGACAGGCTGTTCGTGACGGCCCAGCAGGATTTTCACACGGCGGTGCAGCAAGGGGACCCCGGATCCGCGGACGACGTCGGGCAAGTCAAGCTCGGGATTCTCGAGCCGGCGCCGGAGTACGTGCTCTTCACGGCGGCGGTCAACGCCGTTGGCGGCCCCATCGATACGCCGCGGGGCTATTGGATCGTCAAGAGGCTCGAGTAAAGGGAAAGGTATGTCCACCATCGATGTCCGACGCACCCACGCGCTGCCGAAAGAAGAGGCGAGAAAGCGCGCCGAGAGCCTCGCAAAGGCCATGCAGAGCCGATTCGATCTCGATTGGCGCTGGGAGGGAGACCGGATTCTCTTCGAGGCGCCAAAGGGTGCGGCGAAGGGAACGAAGGGATCCGTCGACGTGTCCGACGAGGAGGTACGTGTGCAGATCGACCTACCGCTGCTCCTTCGCGTCATGAAAGGAACGATCGAGTCGAAGGTCCAGGAGAAGCTCGGGCAGGTCCTGTAACGTCCGTCCAGTCGTTCGAGGGACGTTCCGCCGTTCAATTTGTCATGCCCCGGCGGCGCTGACTGCGTTACCCTTCGGGTCGAAGGCGAAAAGCGGTCGTCCGCGTCGACTCCGCGCATGTCCCACACGCCCACGCTCAGCCCGCCGTCGGAGCCGCTGACGGCTACTCCGTCGCACCACCCACCCGCGGCGACGGCGGAGGCACCCCTCGTCGTCCAGGAGATGACGCAGCGCCTTCGCGCGGAGCTCGCAGCGACCCCCGATCGCGCTCGGCAATCGCGCCTGCTCATGGAGCTGGCCAACATCGAGGAGCAGTCGGGCGACGAGCCCTCGGCGGCCCGCGATTACCTGGCTTCGTACAACGCGGACCAATCCTTTCGCGAGCCGCTCGAGGGGCTCGTGCGCCTGCTCGAGAAGCGTCGCAGTCTCAAGAACCTCGGCAAGCTGGTCGACGCCCTCGTGCGGGTGGCGGCGTCGCCGGAGGAGAAGGTGCGCGCGCTTTTGATGCGTGCCTCCTACCAGGCCGACGTCTCGGACGACCTCACGGCGGCGAAGAGCAGCACCCTGGAGGCGACGACCGTGGAGGGTGCGCCCGCGGCGGAGCGCGCGAGCGCCTGGCTGGCGCTCGAAGTGCTCGCGGCGCGAACCGGCGACATCGCGATCCGGGAAACAGCGCTGGGCGAACGCTCGAAGTTCGCGGCGCAGCCGGTTTGGCACGCGCTCCTTCTCTTGGACCGGGCGCGTATCGCGGCTGCGTCGGCACGCACCGAAGAAGCCATCTCGCTCCTCGAAGAGGCTCGGTCGCTCGCCTCGCCGGCGACCTGGGCGGCGACGGCGTTGCTCGAGGACGTCACGCAGGAGCCCCCGGGCGGCTCGGATGGCGACGTGGCGCGTGCACGGGCCGAGTCCCACGCCGACGCGCTCGAGGCGGCGGCCGGGCTGATCGAGCAAGCGGTGATCGACGTCGCGCGCGGAGATGCCCTCGGCGTACCGCAGTGGGCGCGCCAGACGTCACGGCTGATCGACGGATGGCTGCGCGCGGCGGAGGCCCGCCGGCGGCTGGGACAGACCGATCGCGCGGCGGCAACGCTCGATCACGCCATCGCGTTCGTGGGAGGCGCCGAAGGCGATGGCGCGCGTCTATCGGAGGCAGCCGTCATCAACGCTCGCATTCGCCTCGCCGAGCAAACCGGCGACACCGCGCTCGCCGCCCAGCTGGCCGAGAGACGGCTTTCGCACGAAAAAGACGGCGGGCTCGCCGCGGCCCTGGCCATGCGGGTGGCCGAGCAAGCCGCTTCGCAGGGCGACGCGCCTCGGGCGTTCGAAGCGCTGTCGCGCGCGATCGGCAGCGACCCCGGGTGCCTGCCCGCGCGAGCGCTTCAGCTCGACATGCTCGCAGACGGCAATGACCCCGCTGCGTTCGCGGCACAGCTCGAGGCGGTCGCCGACCAATTCACGACCGACGAGGCGCGCGGCCGTGCTTTCCTGCTCGCCGCGTTCGTTTGGGCAGTTCACGCGAAGGACGTCGCAGGCGCAAAGGCAGCGCTGAGCCAATCCGCCCTATGCGGCGTCGCACCGTCGATCACGGCGCGCCTTTCCCGTGCACTCGCCAGCATCTCGGACGACCCTGCCTGGTACGAGGAGTCCACCAAGAGGCTAGTGGCGGCGGGAGGGGACGACCGCGAGCTCGTGTCGCTCTATGTCGAGCTCGTGCGCCTGCGCCACGCCCGTGGCGACGCGGACGGCGAAGCGAAGGCGCTCCGCGAGATGACGGGCGCGCCGAAAGGCGGATGGCTCGGGCGTGCTCTGGAGGCGTTTCTGCCTCGCGCAGGCGCGGGCGCCCCGGGCGGGGGCGCGCGGGCACGCGCCGCGGTCGAAGAGCTCGCGGCGCTCGAGAAGGATCCCGAGCTCGCGCGTGGCCTGGCGCTCATCGCTGCGATTCGCGCGCACGCCGCCCGCGACATGCCGGCCGCGCGGCGCCAGCTGCGCGAGCTCGCCGAACGCGATCCGGCCGACGTTCTCGTCACGTCGATGCTCGGGGATCTCGACCGCGCCGCGGGAGACCATGGCGCGGCTGCAAACGTGGCGGCGGCCGCCGCTGGGGCAAGCCTCGACAGCGAGCTCTCGACAGCCCTCCGCTTCGAAGGGGCCTTCGAGCGATGGCGAAGCGGAGATCGCCGCCGAGCGCTCGAGGAGCTCGAAGCGGCGATCCCCGGCGCCCCGGAAGCCGCGAAGATGGCGCTCGCCTGGGCGGCGCGCGGCGTCGACGTCGATTCGATCGAGTCGCGCCGGATTGCGACCCAGCTGGCAGCAGCCGGCGGCGCAGCGGACGTGCGGGTACTGGCCCTCGAACGCTTCGCCACCGAGGTCGGCGGCGGAGACCCGGACGCTGCGGCGGCCGCGCTCGCGGCGATTGGCCGCGCGCCCGACGGGACCTTGGGGGTCGCAGCCGCGCTCGCGCGCCTTTCGTGGTCCCTCGGCTCCGCGGACCGGTCGGCCGCTCGCGAGGCCATCGCCCGCATTGCCACGCGCGGGCCAGGAGGGCTCACGCTCGCCGCCGCGGAAGAAGTGCGCATCGCGCGCGAGGGGGGCGATCGCGACGAGCGCGCCCGAGCGACCCGTCAGTGGTTCGAAGCGGGGGGAGGACTCCCGGCGGCGCTCGAGTGGCTCGCGGCGGCGATGGCGCTCCGCTCGCCACGCGAGGAAGTCCAGCCGCGTTGGGCGGTAGCGGAGGCGCTTTCCGGGGGCGCCCGCGACGCGATGCTCGCGGGCGCGGCCCTCATCCAATCTCTGATCGAACGCGACGTGCCCACTCCCTTCGTCCGCGGCCAATCCGCCGCGGCCCGTCTCGTCAACCTCGAGGTCGCCCCGCCGGGTTGCGATCCTCGGCGCCGCGCGGCGGCCCTGACGGAGCTCGACGGGGCGCTCGGCGACGAGGCGGAGACCGATGCCATGTCGCTCGCCGGTTGGTCCGCCCTGGCCGCGGAGGACTTCGCCGGGGCCCGCGACTGCTTCAGCAAGGCCACGCGTGCACGCCCGAGCGATGTCGCATCCTGGGAGGGGCTACGGTCTTGCGCGGAGTTGGCCGGCGACAAGCCGCTCCGTGCCGAGGCCGCCGCAACGCTCGGGGCGCGCTGCGCGGACGCGGCGCGCGGCGCTGCGTTTTGGGAAGAGGCCGCTCTCTTGTGGCTCGAGCTTGGCGTCGACGACCGCGCGGACACGGCTCTCGAAGCGAGCTTTGGCCGCGATTCAAGGCGGGCGGTGGCGTTCGACAAACTGTTCCGGCGCGTCCGCAGCCGCAAAGACAACGACAAGCTGCTCGCGCTGATCGAACGCCGTCTCGAAGTCGCCGAAGAACCCCAGGAGATCCAGAAACTGTTCTGGGAGCAGGCGCGGGTGCTGCGGGAAAAAGGCGACCAGGACGGTGCGCTGCGGTCTCTCGAGCACGTGACGATGCTGGACCCAGACCACGTCGGCGCGTTGGCGCTGCTCGGCGAGATCAACATCCGGCGAGGCCACTTTGAGGACGCGGCGACGTCGCTCGCCCGACTTGCGATGCTGGACGGCGCACCGGCGAGGAATCGAGTGACCGCCGGGGTCGCGGCGGTCGACCTCTACGAAAAAAAGCTGGACCGCTACGACAAGGCGCTCGAGGTGCTGTTGTCGCTCCACCAAGCGAAGCTCTCGACCCTTCCGGTGCGCGAGCGCCTGGCCCGCGCCGCCGCGAGAACCGGCGCCTGGAACGAAGCCACGTCGATGCTCGAGGAGTTGATGAACGAGCGCACCGACGCGCAGGGTCGCATCGAGGCGGCTCGTCTCGCGATGACGATCCATCGAGATCGGCTCTTGCGTCCCCAGGGGGCCGCCGCAGCGATCGTGAAGCTTCTTCAAGAAGCGCCGGCGGACGGCGAAGCGCTCGAGATGCTCCTCGAGACCGAGCACCCGCGCATCGTGCGCGATCGGATCCTCGAAAACGCGCGACGGGCGCTCGTGGACTCGCTGCAGAAGCGACCGGCGGAGGTCACGGCAATTCGACGGCTGGCAAAGGTCGGGCGTGCGCTCTCCGACGACGCACTTCACCGCGCGGCGCTGGCCGTGCTCGTTTCGCTCGGCGCGGCAGACGCGCGCTCCGAGCAAATGGCGGTGCAACTCGCCACGAAGAAGTCCCGTCCGCCACAGATCGCGATCGGTGACTCGATCCTGCGCGCCTTGCTGGCGCCCGGCGACGAAGGACCACTCGCCGACCTGTTCGTGCAGCTCGGGCCGACGCTCGTCGAAGCGTTGGGCCCGACCCTACAGGCGTCCGGCGTTGGCCGGCGCGACAAAGTCGACCCGCGCAGCGGGCTGGCGCTACGCAACGAGATCGCCGCTTGGGCCGGTGCGTTCGGCGTGCGTGAGTTCGACCTTTACGTCGGCGGAAGCGACCCACTCGGTGTCCAGGGAATCCCCGGCAATCCCCCTTCCCTCGTGGTGGGCGCAGGAGTCAACGCACCCATCGCGCCAAGAGCGCGCGCTCGCATCGCCCGAGAGCTACTGGGGATCGTGCGGGGCACCACGGTCGTCCGGCTACGCGACGACACCACCGTAGCCGCGATGGTCGTCGCCGCCTTCAAGCTCGCGCAGGTGCCGATCCAGCACCCGCCGTACGCGGTGCTCGCCGAAATGGAAAGGCGCATCGGCAAAGCCATCGCCCGCAGGACCCGCAAGTTGCTCCCGGACCTCTGCCGCGCGATCGCGTCGCGCGGCGCGGACGCCCGCGCTTGGACCTGGCGAGCGCTGGCGTCCCAGGATCGGATCGGCGTGATCGCCAGCGGCGACCCGAGCGTGGTCCTGGCCGATGTCTTCGGCGTGCCGGACGGCAGTCCCGTACAGGCAGTGACCGGCAACCCCCGCGCAGAAGAGCTGCTGCGCTTCGTGCTCTCCCCGCAATACCTGGAGCTGCGGCGCTCGCTCGGCCTGGACGGGGGCGACTTGCCATGACCGACGACAAGAAGCCCACGGACGAATTTGGCGACATCGATTGGGACGAGGCGCTCTCGGAATGGGAGAACACGTCGTTCGATCCCGAGGTCGCCAAAGACAGCGCGACCGCCAAGCCCGGGGCTTTGGCCGGGGCGCCCAGGCCGCTGTATCGACCACCGACCGTCTCGCCCGCGGTAAAGCCGCGACCGGTCGTCCCTTCCGTCGCCCGGATGTGGTCGCCGATCGAAGACGAAGAAGGAACCGCGACGCGGATAGCGCACGTCCCGGAGGAGCTGCTGCAAGACCATGAGGCAGAGCCCGCGTCGACGCACGGCCGGCTCGGTCCATCCTTCGAAGCTCCACCGGCGCGGCCGCTGCTCCCGACCCTGCCCGCCGACGACGAAGCGGATGCAGCGCTGTCCGACGATATCCACCAGCCCTTCGATTTGAAGACGGCAGAGGACGACGCGCCGCGCGCAAAGGGTCCGGCCCTGTTGGTTCCGAAGATGCGCACATACGACCCGAACGAAGTGACGGTCGTCGGCACCGAAGCGGACCTGGCCCATCGACGCTCGGCGATTCTCGAAGAGCTGTCCGAGCCCCCGCCGCCGGAGCCCCCGCCGGAGTCCCCTGCGCGAGCCGTGAGCCAAGGGACGTCGACGGTGCGCCCCTCGGTCGACCGAGAGCCGCTCGCGCCGCCTCGCACCTGGGAACGCGAGAGACCGGCAAGCGAATGGTTGTCGGACGCGATGCGCGCGGGGCTCGCGACGCGCGGGAGCTGGCTCGAGCAAGAGGCGCAGGCGCTCGAGGACAAGATGGCCCGAGCCCGCGGACTGCTTGCTTGCAGCGAGATCTTCGCCGTGGCGGGCGATCGCGAGCGGGCGCAGGCGCTCGCGGCGGAGGCGCGCGACGTTGCCCCTTCGCTTGCGCTCGCTCATCGGCAAGCTCGCGCCCTCATGCCCTTCTCGCTGTCCGCGTGCGAGGACTACGTCGAGGCGCTCGACGTCGAGGCGAGTCTATCGCCTGCGGGACCGTCTCAAACTCACTCGATGCACCTCGCCGCCGAGGCGCTGCGCGCGGCTGGTCAGAGCGAGGCGGCCAGCCGTAGGCTCGAGAACGTCGCGCGCGTCGCGCCGGGAGACTTGTGCGCGGCCATCGCTCTCGCGGCGCACGCGCTCGCGGCCGACTCCGTGGCAGACCCCGCACTCCGCTTGCCCGAGCTACCGGAGCTCGCGGGGGCCGCAGAGGCGATCGCGACGTGCCTGCGGCTCCGCGGGGTCGATCGCGACGGTAGCGCGCCGGATACGCTGCGCAGCGAGCCATCGAACGGCGCCGAGGGCGCGACAGGGAGCACGCGGTCGCCGTCCGAAGCGTTGCTCCGCGCGCGACAGGCCCTCGACAAAGGGGACGTCAGCCAGGCAGCGGACCTTGTCGCGGAGCTCGCGATCTTGCCGGAGCTCGCCTCCGCCGCGAAATGGCTTGCCGCATCTCTCGGGGCGACGACCGCCGCGAGGCGCGGCTACGCGGCGCGCTGGCTACGCGAGCTGGCCGAGCAGGGCGACGAAGAAGCCCGCCGCGCGCTGGTCGCGCGATGCCTCGAGCTGGGCGATCCGGCGCAATTGGCCGACGCGCTGGGAAGCGGCGGACCGCTCAGCTCCGCCGAACGCGTCACGATCTCCGTACTTGGGAACCTCTCGGTCTGCGCGAGCGATCCCCACCTCGACGCAGCGGCGTCGACCCCGGGAATGCAGACGCTCGCGGCAGCCATCACGGCGCTTTCCACGCCGTCGGAAGGCGATGGGGAGGCCGAAGCGCAGGCGCGTGCGCGGCGCACCGCCGGAACTGAGAGCGCGCGTGCCCGCGTGCGTCTCGCTCGCCTGCTTTCCGGATCCGGTCCGCTCGTTGACATCGATGCGGCGCTCGAGGCGCTGGGAATCGACGGCCGAGCACCCGGAGCCGGCAGCGAGCCGCCAGGACAACGGGCGCCCAGCGTACCGCCCGGAGAGGGGCACCCCGCGGAGGTGCGCGCCGTCGCGTTGGAAATGGCGTCTCGCGCCGGGCGCGTCTCGGAGGTGAGTAGCGCGCTGGAAGCTTGGGGAGGCGGATGGGGGTCGCGCGAAGACGGCGCGATCGGCGCGCTGGCTGCCGCGCTCGTCGCGGAGCGCGCGGGCGACCGCGCGCGCGCTCTCGAAGCCTTCAAGGCGGCGCGGGTCGCCGATCCCGGGAGCGAGGCCGCCCTGCGCGCGATCGCCTCGTTGGAGTCGATCGACCTCGTGGCCGAGATGAACGAGCTGGCCGACGATCTGGGCGACGGCACACGCGCCGCCGTGGCTCGACTCGAGGCGGTCGCCCGCGGGGAGGGGATCTTGCCGGAGCCCACGCGGGCCCACCTGCTCGATCAAGCGCACCGCGCGGATCCTTCTCTGCCGATCGCGTCCCTTCTCGCGGAGCGCATCGCTCGGCGCGCGGGCGACATCGACGAAGTCTTGCGCTGGGTCCGCGAGCGGCGCGCCCGCGCCACCGACCCAGTCGAAGCGGCCCTGGACTCCGTGCGCGAGGCGCTGCTCGTTTCCGATCGCGAACCGGTCCTCGCCGGCGAACGGCTTCAGGAGGCTCACCGAGCTCGACCCAGCGACGTCGCGCTCCGCGAGTTGTACGAGCGTGTCGGCTCCGAGTCCGCGGAAGCGTGCGCGTCGTGGCGCGAACAGCGGGCCGCCGAAGCCGGGGGCGACGCGCGGACTCTCCTCCTTCTCGAGGCGGCGCGCGAATACGAACGAGCGGGCGACGAAGAGGCGGCGCTTCGTTGCGCCGAGGCGGCGGGCGCGCACGACGGGGCCCTCGGTGGCATCGCACGCGAGCGCGCCGAGCTTCGCGCACGGCGGGTCGCCCGGCTTGCCGAGGAGCTCCTCGCAGCCGCCAAAGGGGCGCAAGACCCTCGAGCGAGGCGCGAGGCGTACGAGAGGTTGGCGGACGTGGATGCCACGGCCCGACACGACCCGGCCAGCGCGATGCTCTGGCACCGCGCGATCCTCGACGATCTGCCAGAGCACGCGCCGAGCCTGCGGCACGTGGAGCAGCACCTCATCGGTGAAGGTCGCAGCGATGAGCTCGAGCCGATCGCGGCTGCGATTGCGAAAATGCTCCGCGGCACAGGGTCCAGCGAATGCAGCGCCCACGCGGAGCTTGCCGTGCGACTGCGCCTTCGCGCCAGCGACGGCAAGTGGATCGACACGCGCGACATGGTCGAAGTTGCGGCCGGAGAGGCGGAGCCCGCCCTCTGGGCGCTGCGCATGCTTCAGGCCCATTCGCGCGCACGCAGGGATGACGCGTCTTTTCTGAGCGCCACGTTGCGGCTCTTGGACCGGACGTCACGACCTGCAGAGATCGCGACGCTGCGCCTTCTTGCGGGCGAGGCGGCTTCGCGACTCGGGAGACTGGAAGACGCTCGCTCGCTTCTCGCGCGAGCGAGCGCAGACGACCCCGGCGACTCGGTCGCGTGGGCCCTCCTCGCGGACGTGTGCCTGCGCGCGGGCGACAATCGGGCCGCCGCAGAAGCCTTCGAAGCGCTCGCGCGGAGCGCGATGGTCCGCGATCACCAGCTCCAGGCGTGGGGCGACGCCGGGCGTATCTGGCTGGACGACGTCAAGGACGAAGACCGCGCCGCCGTAGCGCTCGAGACGGCCGCGGCGATCGACGTCGCCTACAAAGACGTATTCGACCGCCTCGCGCAGCTTTACACCGCGCGCGAGATGCACGCAGACCTGGCGACCCTGCTCGAGAGGCGCGTCGGCGGGCTCACCGATCCGGACGAGCGCGTGGCCGTTCAAGTGCGGCGCGGCGGCGTTCTACTGAAGGCCGGGGACGCGCAGGGCGCGCGCCGGGCATTCGAGTCGGCCCTCGCCGACCGACCGGAGAATTCGATCGCACTCTCGGCCCTCGCCGATCTGTGCGTCTCGCAGCGCGACTGGGAGGCGGCGGAGCAAGCCTTGGTTCGTCTGGCGCGTCTTCTCCCCACCGCGGAAGAGCAGCGCGGCGTCTTCGCACGCCTGGGCGAGCTCTATGCCCACCACTTGCTGAATCTGTCGCGCGCCGAGATCGCTCTCAAAGAGGTGCTCAAGCGCGCCCCGGACGACGTCGAAGCGACCGAGAAGCTCATCGAGGTGTACGGGCGACAAAGCGATGCCTCACGCGCGGCGGAGCTCCAGCAAGAGCTCATCGTTCGGGCGCGGTCGCCGGAAGAGAAGCGAAGGCGCTTTCTCGAGCTCGCGGTGATCCACGAGCATACCGGGCACGACAACCGGCGCACCGAGCAGACGCTCGAGGCAGCCCGGCGCGAGTTTCCCCAGGACGTGGGCGTACTGCGCGCGCTCGCGGAATTCTACATGCGCCATCATCAGGCACCCGCGGTCAACATCTTGCTCGATCGCGCGGGGGGTGACGCTCGGCGCGCCCTTTCGGCAGGCCGGGTCTCTCACGCGCTCTTCGACGTTCTCGCGACGGTATGCGACCTGCGCGACAAGAAGGACGCGGCGCGGGTGACGCGCGCGATGCTCGCATCGCTCGACGGCCTGCCGGCCACGATCTCGGCCGGCGGAAATCGGGCGTTCAATCCGGCGCTCGACGATCTGCTCGCCCCCGAGGGGCTTCCAGGCCCCTTTCGGGCGCTGCTCGCAAGAACGGGCGACGCGCTCGACCACGTCTCCGCGGTCGATCTGCGCGCGCTGAAAGCGACGCCGTTGCCTGCGGAAGCGTATCTCGCGCGCGTCGCTTCCAGCGTCGGGACGGCGATCGGCATCGGTGCCGTGCAAGTGCTGCTGTCGCAACGACTCGGCGCCATTTGCATCCCGGTGGGGTCGTCGCCCCCGATGATCGCCGTCGGAGAGGGGCTGTCGGCCAACGAGCGCGTCGCCCCGTTCCTGGTGCTCCGGGCCCTCAAGCTCGTTCAGAGCCGGGCATCGGCCCTGGCTCGCGCGACCCCGGCGGACCTGGCCATTCTCGTGTCGGCCTGGCTCAAGTGCTTCAATCCCACATGGCAGCCCCAGGGCGTCAACCTCGCACAGGTCAACGCGGTCGGCGGCCGCCTTCAGGCCGCGCTGCCGCGAAACCTGGACCTCGAGGTGGCCACTATTGCGCTCGAAGCCGCGGCGGCGATCGGAACGCAAGCCGCAGCCCTCGGCGGCCTCGCGGTCGCATGGGCCGACCGTGTGGCCCTCCTGGCGCTCGGCGACCCCAATGTGGCGCTCGACGCGATCGCCACCGCCGGCGGTGCGCCGACCGGAGCGCCGCGTGAGCCGAAAGAGCGCGCGGCTTGGATCGCGCGTACGCCCGAAGCGCGCGATCTCATCGCCTTCGCCGTCACGGACGCGTTCGCGGACGCGCGGGCGCGCCTCGGGCTCGATACCTGACCGTTGCCCACCTTTCACCGGGCCTGGCCTTGAGCGGCGCGGCGGCGCGGAGGCAGGGGCGACCGAGCCCTGCGGGCGCGCTCTTGCGCGCAGGCGAGCTTGCGGTGAACCTCGCCGGAAGCTAAGTGTGCCCGCTTCCCGCATGAGCAGTGCCATCTCTCCCCCCGCCGCCCGCAACCTCCGCAACGTCGCCATCGTGGCCCACGTCGACCACGGAAAAACGACGCTGGTCGACCACATGCTGCGGCAGGCCGGCACGTTCCGGCTGAACGAGGTCGTCCAGGAGCGCGTGATGGACTCCAACGATCTGGAGCGCGAGCGGGGCATCACCATCCTCGCCAAGAACACGAGCGTGCGCTGGCGGTCCGCCGACGGCTCGATCACGAAGATCAACGTCATCGACACCCCCGGCCACGCTGACTTTGGAGGGGAGGTCGAGCGCATCATGCTCATGGCCGACGGCGCGCTTCTGCTCGTCGACGCGGCAGAGGGACCCCTTCCCCAGACGCGCTTCGTTCTGCGCAAGTGCCTCGAGCTCGGCTATCCGGTCATCGTCGTCATCAACAAGATCGATCGCTCGGACGCCCGCCCGGAAGAGGTGCACGAAGAGATCTTCGATTTGTTCTGCGACCTGGACGCCTCCGACGCACAGCTTGACTTTCCCGTCCTTTACGCGGTCGGGCGCGACGGCGTGGCCAAGCGAACCCTGGACGACCCGTCCACCACGCTCGCGCCGCTCTTCGAGACCATCCTCGACAAGATTCAACCGGCGCCCGGCGACGCGACCGCACCCCTTCAAATCCTCGTCAGCAACATCGAGCACGACGACTACGTCGGCCGCCTCGCGATCGGTCGAATCGTCGCGGGCACCGTCCGGTACAACCAGCCCATCGGCATTCTCAAAGATGGGCGCAGGGTGAAGAGCAGCGTCAAGGCGCTCTCGACGTTCGAAGGGCTCAAGCGTACGGCGGCTCCCGAGGCGGCCGCGGGCGAGATCGTGGCGATCGCGGGGATCGACGAAGTCGACGTCGGCGACACGATCGTCGACCAAGAGCCGGGCTGGGAGACGCGCGCGCTGCCGCGCATCCACGTCGAGCAGCCGACGCTGAAGATGCGCGTTGGCGTCAACACTTCCCCGCTCGCGGGGAAGTCGAAGGCGACGAAGTTCTTGACCAGCCGCCACTTGCGCGAGCGCCTTCTTCGCGAGACGACCAAGAATCTCGCGATTCGTGTCGAAGAAGGCGACTCCCCCGACACGTTCGTCGTTCTCGGACGCGGGGAGCTGCAGCTGGCGATCCTCATCGAGACGATGCGCCGCGAAGGGTACGAGCTGCAGCTCGGCAACCCCGAAGTGGTCACCCAGACGGTGGACGGCGCCATTTGCGAGCCGATGGAGCTCGTCATCGTGGACGCGCCCGAACAGTTCATCGGCATCGTCACCGAACGCCTCGGGGAGAGGCGCGGCCGGATGATGAAGATGGCCAATCACGGCTTCGGGCGAGCGCGCCTCGAATACCGCGTGCCCAGCCGCGGCATGATCGGCTTTCGCGGCGAGATTCTCACCGCAACCCGCGGCACGGCGCTGCTCAACTCGATGTTCGACGGGTGGGAGCCGTGGGGCGGGCCCATGATGAAGCGCGCGACCGGCGCGATCGTGTCCGACCGCGCGGGAGTGGCCACGCCGTATGCCCTCAATCACCTGCAGGCGCGCGGAAGCTTCTTCATCGCGCCCGGCACCGTCGTTTACGAAGGCATGATCGCGGGGGAGCACAATCGTCCGAGCGACACGGACGTGAACGTGATCAAAGAAAAGAAGCTCTCGAACATGAGAAACCACGGCAAAGACGAGAACGTGGCCCTCGCGCCGCCGCGCGCGCTCACGATCGAGACGGCGATGGAATGGATCGACGTCGACGAGCTGGTCGAAGTAACGCCGGACGCGGTCCGCGTGAGAAAAGCGATCCTCGAAGTGAACAAGAGGCCGCGGCGAACCGAAGCGATCGAGGAGGCACAGGAGGTCGGGTGACCCATCGCCCGGGTGCGTCGCGAGGTGACGCGTGTCTCTGACCAGGGCGTCCGCCGCCACCGCGCTGGCCGCCTCTCTGGCCGCACCGCCCGCGCTCGCCTCGTCGTCCGCCGATGAGTTGGTGCGCCAGGCGCGCGCTCACGAGGCAGAGCACGACGATGACGTCGCGGTGCGAAGGTACATGGAGGCCCTAGCGATCGAGCCGCGCAACGCCGAGGCGTGGATCGGCCTGGGGGCGCTGCGGCTGAGGATCGGCGAGGCGGCCGAGGCCGAACGCGTGTACTCGTCCGCGCTCGAGCGCGTCCCCACGCTGCAAGCGGCGCTCGAAGGTCGCGCTCGTGCCCGCTGGGCGCTCGGTCGACACGACGACGCCGAGGCCGACTTGTACGCCTTCGCGACGACCCAGACGACGCAAGCAAGCATCGCCCCGCTCCGCGATCTCGCCGATTGGTACGGCCTCGACGGGAGGACGCCGGCACAGCTCGCGACCTGGCGTCGACTTCTCGCGATTGCGCTGGAGCGGGCGGACTCGGCCTCGGAACGCGAGGCGCGGCGGATGGTCCGCGCCCTCGTCATCGTGGTGGACGGCGCCGACCCGGCTTCGTCACCCGTGGAGCCCGATACGACGCGGCGCGCGATGGCCGCCATCGCCAGGCGCGGTGGGTAGCGCCCCCGGCGCGTTCACTTGATCGCAAACGCCGCAACACCGAAGCCGCCGGCGACCCAAAGCACCCCGCGTGCCTCGTCATGCGCCATCGCGAGGACGCGCCCGTCGGAGTCCGCGTCGGCCGGCGCCGCCCCGACGCGAGCCGCGACCGACGCGCTCCCCGCAGCGTCGAGGCGCACGAGGGTGGTGGTGTCGTCCGCTTCCGAATACGTGCTGACGGCGATCGTTCCCGCGTCGTCGATGAACGAAAGCGCCGTGACCCGGCCCTCCCACTCGAAGAGCTTCCACGCCCCGCCGCTCGGGGCCCAAACGATCCCGCCTTTGCGCGCCGCGTACACCATGTGACCGCCGTGCGCCGCGAAGAGCGAGGGAGAGTCGACCTCCGGCATGTCGAGCGCGTCGCGCCGGGTGGTCGTGCCCGGTGCGATGTGCACGACCGCCGTGGGCCTTCCCGCGTCGTCGACCACGAGCACGGTCGCCAACCCCGCACCGCTCGCCGTGTCGCACGTCAGCGCGGCCGCGAAACCGGGGAGTGGACACCGCTCGATCGGTGGGCGCTCGTGAAGGCTCCCATCGCGGATATCATGCACCAATAGCCCCCCCGTCCGCGTGCGCACCCAGAGTCGCCCCGACGCGAAGACCGCCTCGCTTGCCGCGAGCGCCTCGCCCGGGGGTCCGGGCGTCGGCACGAAGAGACCCCCTCCGTCGCGAGAAACCGCCCATCTCCCCCCGTGAAGCACGGCGGCGACGTCTTGCTTTTCGACCGTGAGCGAACGCACCTCCGCGGTGGCAAGGCCCTCCGCCGCTAGACGCTCGCACATCCCCTCGAGGTCGACGCGCACGAGATCGACCCCATCGGACTCGGACCGCCCGACCACCAGCGCGCCGCGACCCGCGCACGCGACGGCGGTTGCCCGCCCGAGCGCAACCGGCGCGCCGACGCGCGACCAAGGTTCGGCCGCCCACGGCAGGCCGAGGGGCTCCTCCGAAGCAAAAGCGGGGTCGATGAGCGCCGCGTCGTCCAATTCCCCTTCATCGTCGGCGTCGAGCGCCGGCAAGTCGGCCTCGCGGAGCTCCTCGTCGGGGTCGACCGGCCCCTCCTCGCCGGCGTCGAGGCCCCCTCGCTCGGGTGCGTCGCCGAACCCCAGATCGTCCTCGCCCGGGCGGGGCTCGTCTTCCCCGTCGCGGCCGCCGTTTGCTGGAGCGGGCCCAACGTGGTCGTCCGTCGCCGGCGAGTCCTCGCCGAAGTCGACGACCGCACCGTCCCCGCCCAAATCGAGATCTTCCGCTTCGCCGGCCTCCCCGAGCCAGCCGTCTTCGACGTGCTCCAGGTCGAGGTCGCTCGTATCCAGCGGGTCGTCCTCGCCGGTCGCGTCGTCGAGCGTGGCTTCGTCGTCGCCGTCCAGGACCTCTTCCGGATCGGCAGCCTCGCCGTCGGGCTGGTCGCGGGCGTCTCCGTCGAGGGGCGGTAACTCCCCGAGCTCGTCGTCGTCTGGAATTTCCTGCCTGATCATCGGATCGAGTCCCGATCCCGCAGCCAGGCCACGGTCACCGGACCGACGACAGTGACTACCGGCGCGGGACGAGTTGTCAAATGGCCCATAGGGGCCAGGGGCATGGGCACTCCCCCCCGTCGAAGCCGCCTGCCCCTTCGCTCCGGTTGCGCACAGAGTACGACCGAAATGCATCTGAGACGCGCCTGTGCCGCGCGCGTCCGCCAGAGTGGGTCAACATGCGCATTCGGGTCAACAATGGAGCCGGCTGATGTCGACGCGCGAGCAAACAAGGCGCGACCTTAAGGACCTGGCGAAGCTTGCGGCGGCGATGCCGAAGGAGCATTCGTCGAGCATCCCTCCGCACTCGACGGCCGACTCCGGGAGCATCGCGCCTGGCGCATCGCGAATCACGGTTCCGCCCACGGTCGCTTCGCTGCCTCCCCCCCCCCCCCACCCCCGCCGGCCCCAAGCGGTCTCCGGCTCGGTCCCCCGGCCGCCGGCGCGGTCGATTCCGGCGGTCCTTGCGGCGGCGGCCGCGCAGGGCAGCTCGGGTCTGCGCAATGGCTGGCTCATTGCGGCGGGAAGCACCCTCGTCGCGGCCATGGTCAGCGGCCTCCTCCTCGGTAAGTCCCTCTCCTCGCACGCCGCTACCGCGTCCGCCGGCGACTGGCCGCCGCGAGGCGCCTCTACGGCCGCGTTCGAAGGCATCTCGGCAGCGGAACCGCAAGCGTCCGCAGGAGGGACGCAGGGCGCCGGCGTGCCCGCGTCGGCGCAAGCGGGCGTCGGCGCTCCGGCCGCGAGCGTGCTCGAAGTATGTGCCCCGGTCGCGACGTTTCGCGCGCCTCGCCCCAGCAACCATCACGCCGAAGCCAAACCAGCTGCCCCGAGGCCCGTCGCCGCACGCCACGATTCGCTCGACGACTTGATCCGCAAGGCAGCCAGCCAGTAGCCGAGAGCCAGGTCGTGAGCGCGCGCTCTCTCTCGCCTACGGCTGGGGGTCGGGGGGAGCGGCCGCGCTCCCCCCGTGTGCACTTCGCGCAGTCGCGTCAGCCGGAGCGGAGCCCCGAAGCGATTGCAGCACACGCCACGCCGAAGGGGCGCAGCGGAGGCTGCGCGCGCTCGACTACGGCTGGGGGGCCGGGGGGAGCGGCCGCGCTCCCCCCGTGTGCAAGTCGTTTGACCACGTCAGCCGGAGCGGAGCCCCGCAGGGGCGCAGCGGAGGCTGCACGAGATACCGTGTCAGCGTTGCGACGCCCTGTGAAAAGTACGACGCCGGCGTCATGGGCCGGACCCACGATTTCTTGGCGCAATCCATGGAACCGCTGCGAGCACGATATGTGCTTGTGCTCAGCGACAGTCGAGCAGCGCCATGTCTCAAAAGTTGCACTTCTGGCTCCGAATCCTTGGCCTCGCCATCATTCTCGCCCTCGAGTTCGGCCCGCGCATCATGAACATCGCTCCGGTTCCGCCGCGAGCGCGGTTGGCCGCCGCGACGAGCTCGATGCGATGAGTTGACCGAGCTGACCCGAGCCCGAATGCACGGGCCCGAGTGCAGCGTCGCCCCGCGCGACCGCCGACAGCGGGGAAACTTCCCTTCGCTTCGATGGACCCGACGGACTAGGCTTCCGCAACCGCAATGCGGCTGCTGCTTCTCTCGCGAAACGCGACCCTCTATTCGACGAGTCGGCTCGTGCTGACGGCCCGTGCTCGCGGGCACGAGGTGTCGGTCATCGATCCGCTCGACCTCCGCGTGGTCATTTCGCGCGGCCGCCCGTCGCTCTACCTCGGTGCCCATCCCGCCCCGCACGCGGACATCGTCCTGCCGCGCATCGGCGCATCGATCACGAACTACGGCCTGGCCGTGGTGCGCCAGTTCGACCTGATGGGCGTACCCGTCGTCAACACGGCGCTCGCGATCGCGCGATCGCGCGACAAGCTGCGTGCCATGCAACTCTTGACGAAGAAGAACATCGACGTGCCCGTGACGGTCTACGCGCGGACCCCCGAGGCCATCGATCAGGCGCTCGCGCAAGTGGGGGGCGCGCCCTGCATCGTCAAGCTCCAGCAGGGCGCGCAGGGGATCGGAACGATGATCGCGGAGACGCCCCAAGCCGTCACGTCGCTGCTCGAAACGCTCTGGGCGATGGGGCAGGACATCATCCTTCAGCAGTACATCGCCGAAGCGACCGGACGGGACCTGCGCGCGATCGTGGTCGGCGGCCGGGTGGTGGCCGCGATGCGCCGGCAAGCGAAGGCGGGAGAGTTCCGGTCGAATCTGCACCGGGGCGGCCGGGGCGTCGCCGTGCCCCTCGAGGAGGCCTACCGGCGAGCCGCCATCGCAGCGACCCGGGTGATGGGGCTCGAAGTGGCCGGGGTCGACATGCTCGAAACGCGCGAGGGGCCGAAGATCCTCGAGATCAACAGCTCGCCCGGGCTCGAGGGGATCGAGCGCGCGAGCGGCATCGACGTCGCCGCCGCCGTCATCGCCCACGCCGAGCGTTATCTCGCGGGACGCAAGAGCCGGCGGCGCACCACGCTCGACGAAGAGCGCCGGCTGTCTCGCATCCGCGACTGGGCGCCGGCCGTCACGCGGCGCCGGGCTGGGCTCACCGGCGGAGGGTGAGCCTCGAGCGCGCCTCGAGGCGTGCATCAACGAGCTTGCGGACCCGCTCGAGGAGACGGTATTCGGCCTGTCGAGATGGCGAGGCCGAAGAAGCTCGGGCTGCTGCCGCTCGTCGCTTCGACCTACTTCATGGTGTCGGGGGGCGCCTATGGGCTCGAGGACCTCGTGGCGTGCGGATACGTCGTCGCGATCTCTGCGCTCGTGGTCGTTCCGCTGCTCTGGAGCCTCCCGACCGCCCTGATGGTCGGCGAGCTGGCGAGCGCGTTGCCCAAAGAGGGCGGTTACTACGCCTGGGTGCGCCGGGCCATCGGCCCCTTCTGGGGCTTCCAGGAGGCCTGGCTTTCTCTCGTGGCGAGCTTCTTCGACATGGCGCTCTATCCCACGCTCTTCACGCTGTACCTCGGGTACCTCGTGCCGTCGGTGGCGTCGGGAGTCGGGGCGGTCGTCGCGGGCGCGATCGTGATCGCGGCCTGCGCCGCGTGGAACCTGCGTGGGGCGGCGGCCGTGGGCGTCGGGGCCATCGCGCTCGGCACGGCGCTCCTCCTGCCCTTCGGCGCATTTGCGGTCTTCGCGCTGGCCCGAGCGCCCGCGGCCGCCGCTGTCCCCGCGCCGGCGGACCATTCCGGCCCCGTTCTCGTCGGGGGCCTCCTCGTCGCAATGTGGAACTACATGGGGTGGGACAACGCATCGACGATCGCCGAAGAAGTCGAGCGCCCCTCGATCGCCTACCCGCGGGCGGTGCTCGCGACCCTGGGGCTGGTCGTCGTGACGTACCTCGTGCCGGTGTGCGCGGCTGCATGGGCCGGTCTCGACGCGAGCGCCTGGACGACCGGCTCGTGGGTGACCGCCGCGCGCCAAGTGGGAGGCCCCGCTCTGGGGTTCGCCATGGTCGCCGGCGGCATGGTGTGCGGCGCCGGGATGTTCAACGCGCTCTTGCTTTCGTATTCGCGGCTGCCCGTGGTCCTCGCCGAAGACGGGTACCTCCCCGCGTGGCTGTCGCGTCGGAATCCGAAGAACGGCGCGCCCTGGGCTTCGATCGCGGTCTGCTCGATCACGTACGCGGCCTGCGTCGGGATCGGGTTCATTCGACTCGTCGAGCTCGACGTCTTGCTCTACGGGGCAAGCCTCCTCCTCGAGTTCGTCGCGCTCGTGATCTTGCGGGTCCGCGAGCCTGACCTCCCGCGTCCCTTCCGCGTCCCGGGGGGCCTTGCCGGCGCGGCGGCGTTGGGCCTGGCTCCGGTATCCCTCCTCTGCCTCGCCCTCTGGCAGAGCCGCGGCGAGAAGCTGGGTCCCTTCCCCTCGCTCGGCCTTGGAGCGCTGCTCATCGGGCTCGGCCCCGTCGTCTATGCCCTTCGCAGGCGGATCTCGTCGAGGGCGTCGACGAACCCCCGCAACTCTTCGTCCGTCGTATAGAAGTGCGGGCTCACGCGCAGCCCGCACCGCGGTCGGT
>Ga0265318_10000192_pt1 | contig 53822 bp, 40 predicted proteins | sample 4821metaG_FD_192431 | JGI IMG/M metagenome (GOLD analysis project Ga0265318, IMG submission 192431) | Rhizosphere microbial communities from Carex aquatilis grown in University of Washington, Seatle, WA, United States - 4-8-21 metaG | ecosystem: Host-associated > Plants > Roots > Rhizosphere >... | reverse complement strand
GATAGGGATCGTACAGAAGAACGCCATCATGATGATCGACTTCGCCCTCGAGGCCGAGCGCGAGGAGAAGCTCGCCCCCCGGGACGCCATCTACAAGGCCTGCCTGCTGCGCTTCCGCCCGATCATCATGACCACCCTGGCGGCCCTCCTGGGGGGCGTGCCGCTGGCCCTCGGGCGCGGCACCGGGGCCGAGCTCAGACGCCCGCTCGGTATCTCGATCGTCGGCGGGCTCTTGGTCTCGCAGGTGCTCACGCTCTACACGACGCCCGTGATCTACCTCTACATGGAACGGCTGCGCGCCTGGTTCACGGGGCTCGGCGGCGGCCGAGCGCGGGTCACGACCACAGGGAGCGCGCCCACGACCTCTGGAGCCGAGCGCTCGCCCCGGCAAGTGGCAGCTTCCGATGGCGCCGCCCCACGCCGAGCCGGGCTCACGCCGCCATGAACATCTCCGCCCCGTTCCTGCGCCGCCCCATCGCCACCTCCCTGCTCGCGGCGGCGGTCTTGTTGGCGGGCGCGGCCGCCTTCGTGCAACTGCCTGTCGCGCCCTTGCCCCGGGTGGATTTTCCGACCCTGGCGGTCTCCGCCAACCTGCCCGGGGCGAGCCCCGAGACCATGGCCTCGGCCGTCGCCACCCCGCTCGAGCGGCGCTTCGGCCGCATCGCCGGCCTCACCGAGATGACCTCGACGAGCTCGCTCGGATCCACCCAGCTGACCCTGCAATTCTCCCTCGACCGCGACGTGACCGCCGCCGCGCGGGACGTACAGGCCGCCATCAACGCAGCCGGCGCGGAGCTGCCCACCAACCTCCCCACCCGCCCCAACTATCGCAAGGTCAACCCGGCCGATGCGCCGGTGCTGATCGTGTCGATGACGTCCCAGACCTTGCCGCTGGCGCAGGTCTTCGACGCCGCCAACAACGTGGTGGCCCAGAAGATCTCCCAGGTCGAAGGGGTGGGTCAGGTCACCGTGGGGGGCGGCCAGCAGCCCGCCGTGCGGGTGCAGGTCGACCCGGCCACCCTGGCCGGGATGGGGCTCAGCATGACCGACGTCCGGACCGCGCTGGCCGCTGCCACGGTCAACTCTCCCAAGGGTGGGCTCACCGGGCCGACCCAGTCCTGGGCCTTGTCGGCCAACGACCAGCTCTACGGCGCGGCGGCCTTCCGGCCCATGGTGGTCTCCTACCGGGGCGGGGGGGTGGTCCGCCTCGGCGACGTCGCCAAGGTCACGGATGACGTCGAGAACAACCGGGTCGCCGCCTGGACCAACGACGCCCGCGCCGTGCTGCTCATCATCCGGCGTCAGCCGGGTGCGAACATCCTGCAGACCATCGACCGGGTCAAGGCGGTCCTCCCCACCCTGGCCACCTCCATCTCCCCGGCCATCGACATCCAGGTGGCGATCGATCGCGCGCGCACCATTCGGGCCTCGGTGCACGAGGTCGAGCAGACCCTGGTGATCGCCATCGCCCTGGTGGTGCTGGTGGTTTTGATCTTCCTGCGCAGCTTCCGGGCCACCGCCATCCCCAGCGTGGCGGTGCCGCTCTCGCTGGTCGGGACCTTCGGGGTGATGTACCTGCTCGGGTTCAGCGTGAACAACCTGACCCTGATGGCCCTCACCATCTCGACCGGCTTCGTGGTGGACGACGCCATCGTGGTGACGGAGAACGTCTCGCGCCACCTCGACCAGGGAAAGACACCGCTCGAGGCGGCGCTGATCGGCGCCAAGCAGGTCGGCTTCACCATCGTGTCCATCACGGCGTCGCTGCTGGCGGTCTTCATCCCCATCCTCTTCATGGGCGGCATCGTGGGCCGTCTCTTTCGGGAGTTCGCCGTGACCCTCAGCATCGCCATCACCATCTCGGCGGTGGTCTCCTTGACCCTCACCCCGGTGATGTGCGCGCGCATGCTGCGGCGGGAATCCCAGGAGGACCAGGGGCGTCTGTCGCGGGCCCTCGAGCGTGCCTTCGATGGGCTGGTGCGCTTCTACGATCGCGGCCTGACCTGGGTGCTCGACCACCGCTTCGTGATGCTGGCCGTGACGCTCGGAACGCTCGGGTTGTCGGTCTACCTCTACGTCATCGTGCCGAAGGGCCTCTTCCCGCAGCAGGACACTGGCATGTTGATGGGGTTCTCCGAGGGCCCTCAGGACATCTCCTTCCCGGCCATGGCCACCGCCCAGGAGAAGATGCTGCGGGACGTGCGTACCGACCCCGACGTCAGCGACGTGGTGGCGTTCATGGGCGGACAGGCCGGGACCACCAACACCGGGACCCTGTTCGTCTCGCTCAAGCCGCGCGACCAGCGCAAGTCCACCGCCGACCAGATCATCGGAAGACTGCGGGTCAAGCTGGCCACGACCCCCGGGATCAAGCTCTTCTTGCAGTCGAACCAGGACGTGCGGGTGGGAGGGCGCGGCTCGCGCACGCAGTTTCAATACACCCTCGAGGACGCCGATCTCGACGAGCTGCGCGCCTGGTCCCCGCGGGTGTTGCAGAAGCTCCGCACGTTGCCCCAGCTCAAGGACGTCAACACCGATCTGCAGAGCGCCGGCCTGCTCCTGTCCCTGGCCCTCGACCGCGACACGGCCTCGCGGCTCGGGGTCACGCCGCAGGCGGTGGACGACGCCCTGTACGATGCCTATGGCCAGCGGCAGGTCGCCACGGTGTACACCTCGACCAACTACTCCCGGGTGATCCTGGAGGCCACCCCGGGACTTCAGACCGGCCCGGAGGCGCTCGACAAGCTCTTCGTACGCTCGATCGCCGGGGATCAGATCCCGCTCTCCGCGGTGGCGCACTTCGAGACTGGGGCCACCTCCCTGTCGGTGACCCACCAGGGGCAGTTTCCGGCGGTGACCATCTCGTTCAACCTCGCGCCGGGGGTCTCGCTGGGCGATGCGGTGAACCTGGTCCGCCGCGCCGAGACCGAGCTGCACCTGCCTGCCAGCCTGCGGGCCGGGTTCCAGGGCACGGCGCAGGTCTTCCGGGCGTCGCTGCAGAATCAGCCGGTGCTGGTGCTCGCGGCCTTGATCGCCGTCTACATCGTGCTCGGCATCCTCTACGAAAGTCTGATTCATCCCCTCACCATCCTCTCGACCCTGCCATCGGCGGGGGTGGGGGCGCTCATCGCCCTGCTCCTCACCCGGACCGAGCTCTCGATCATCGCGCTCATCGGCATCATCCTGCTCATCGGGATCGTCAAGAAGAACGCCATCTTGATGATCGACTTCGCGATCGAAGCCGAGCGCGAGCGCAACCTGTCATCCCGCGACGCCATTCATGAAGCGTGCCTGTTGCGGTTTCGGCCGATCACGATGACGACCATGGCGGCGTTGCTCGGCGCCGTCCCGCTGGCATTTGGCAGCGGTGAAGGCGCGGAGCTGCGCGGCCCGCTCGGGATCACCATCGTCGGAGGCCTGATCTTCTCGCAGATGCTGACCCTCTACACGACCCCGGTGGTCTATCTGTTCCTCGACCGCCTGACCAGGCGCCGCCGCCACCTCGGGGTGGTGGGCGGTGGAGACCCCGTCGAGGCAGGCGCGCTCCCCTCGCCTGCCCCAGCTCCCTCCGGCTTCTGAACCGCGAAGCGTCCCGCTGCGCGGACGGAATCCGGACGCTCGACCGGTGCTCCGGCCGCGGTGGCCGGCGGGCCGGCCAGGCCCGCTGGCGCAGATGAGGCGTGGCGAGGCGCGTCTCCGCGGTCCGTCTCTTGCTGAGCTCCCTGCCGAGTCTCCGCAGGCGGCAGGACGGCAGGCGAGGAGACCGCAGGCGAGAAGGTCGCGGGGGCCGCGGAACTGGCGACGAACAAGGGCAAGGAGATCGTCATGATGCAAGGGCGTCGGGAGTGGAAGTGGGACCGGAACAAGAGGTCGAAGTCGGGAGGTACGACGGCGGTCGCGCAGGCGCTGATCGCGTGGATCGGCGCGACGGGAGGGCAGTTCGCACTGCTCGGGTGCGACGCTGGACGCGCTGATGTCCCATCCTCCGCCGTCGGGGAGGACACGGGCGCGATCGTCGGGGGCGAGGCCGACACCGGGGATCCCAGCGTGGTGGCGGTCTACGCGCAGGAGCCCGGTCAGCCGGGTGGATTCCTGTGCACGGGCTCGGTCATCTCGCCGACCGTGGTCCTCACGGCGGCGCACTGCGTGTCCGAATCCGAGACGGGACCCGGCGCGATCTTCACGGTGCTGACCGGCCCCAACATCAACCGGGACCGCTCCCACGCGCTCGCCGTGCGCGAGGTCCACGCCAACCCGCTGTGGAGCCCCCGCCGTCTCGAAGCAGGCCACGATCAGGGCGTGGTGATCCTTGCCGAGCCCTCGACCCTGGCTCCGTTGCCCCTCAACCGGCAACCGCTGGCCGCGGCGTTGCGCGGAGCATCGGTGCGCATCGTCGGCTATGGCCTCAGCGACGGCGCCGCCCAGACCGGCGCCGGGGTCAAGCGGCAGACGGTCACTCTGCTCGGCGCGGTCGGGACCAAGCTCGTCGCCGTCGGCGACAGTCGCCATGGCACCTGCAACGGCGACTCCGGTGGGCCCGCCTTCATGAGCTTGAACGGTGAGGAGACGATCGTCGGAACGACCTCCTATGGCAACGTGGATTGCTCCGACGGAGGATACGACGCCCGGATCGACACCGACCTGGCGTTCGTCGACATGTACGCCCAGGCTGCCTGCGCGCCCGCTTGCTCGGGACGCGCCTGCGGCAGCGATGGTTGCGGTGGGATCTGCGGGACCTGCGTGGCGGGCGAGCTCTGCGGCTCCGACGGTCGCTGCTCCGCTCTCGGGGATACATGCACCGGCAGTGGTGCCACCGAGCAGGAACCCAATGATTCGGCCCTGCAGGCCAATCCCTTGTGCCCAGGTGGCGTCGCTCGCGGGGGCCTGTCGTCCACTTCGGACCAGGACTGGTTCACCTTCACGGTGAATGCCGACTCGATCTACGACGCCGTGCTGTCTGGCACGAGCGGGACCGCGGCGCTGCGGATCTACAAGCTGTCGGCCACGACGGGCCGCCTGTCGTTCATCGGCGACGGCCCCGAGATCTCCCGACACACCGACGCCGGGGGCACCTACGTCGCCCGGATCACCGAGGCCACCGCCTCGGCTGGGAGCTATGCCCTCGGCGTCACGTTCACGCCCTGAGGGGAGGGCGACCTCCGCTCTCCCTTCACCTCGAGGACTCCTTGGGGATCGCCAGGAGCTCGAGCTTCACCCGCTCGGGCTCGAAGGGAGGCGGCAGGTAGATGGAGACCAGGCGATCTTGCAGGACTCCCTTCCAGTAGTCATTCTGCAACATCAACGAGAAGTACGTGATGCCGGACTTGACCGGGATCTCGGAGGGGGGACGGAAGGTCACCTGCACGGGCACCCCTCGGGTAGACGCCGAGCGGATCAGGCGAGGCAGCTGGGCCACCGACGCGATCTTGCACAGTGGGGGCAGGCGCTGCGCCAGCTCCGTCTCGGGGATGTCGGAGCGGACGGCGAGCACGTACTCGGTCGAGGTGAGGAGGCGATCGTCGTCGAGCCGGCCGACGTGGACGCCGTCCCTGACCTCGAGCGGCACGCTGATATAGGACTCGCGGATGGTCGTCTGCAAGAGCTGGGTCACCCGCGCGAAGAGCTCCTCGAACGTGGCTCGCAGGTCGACGTAGGAGTAGATCGGCAGCTTGGAGGGGTCGACCTCCGTTGAGAAGGTGGCGAGCTGTCCCGCCACCTGCGCCAGGACCAGATAGAGCTGGCTCGGGGTGATCTCGCCGTTGGAGGTCGCATAGGTCAGGATCGGAATCGCCGAGTTGATCGTGCTCAGCTGGACGAAGCGGGTGATGTCCGCGGCGTTGAACTCGATCCGGGCACCTTCCCGCTGGCGGCGATCGCCCGCCAGCGCACGTTGCTTGGTGACCATCAACCCGAGCAGGCGCCGCACTCCTCCCATCAGGAAGGGAGCGCTGTCGATGCGCATGGTGGGCGGAATGTAGGTCTCGTTCACCAGCAGCGCGCCCCGACCGTCGCGCACGATCTCGGCGACCTTGATCGCGTCGAAGTCGTCCCGCGCCTCGTCGCCGAACAGCAGGGCGGTGTTCCGCTGGGCGAAGGTCATGGAGAGATCCGCGACGTTGCGGGTGAGATCCCCGACGTTCCTGCTCACCGAGCGGAACCTCGCCCGCGAGGCCTTGGTGGACGATGTGCTGGCGGTGGTCGGCGTCTGATCGGTCGAGATGCTCGGAACACCCTCGCGTTCCTTCGGCAAGCCCAGGTAGACGTCACAGTGAGGCGACGTCGGCGGAAAATGGGTTCCGATGGGGCGTGCGGCAGGACACTCGGGATCGCCCGACTCGAACGCGACGTACGAGCCGTCGGGCAGGATCCCCACGAAGGTCGTCAATCGGACCTGGTCGCTCCCGAGCGCGCCCGCGTCGACCTCGACCGACACCACCCCCCACCGGTAAGGCGCCAGCGCGGCGATTCGCTCGTCGAGGAGCCTCTCGTGATACAGGTCCTGTTGCTGCAAGTGCTGTGGGGCGACCAGCATCCCTTCGGACCACACGACTCTCTGGGGCGGTTTCATCAGTCCTCGTCGTCAGCTCGGGCGATTTTCATCCAGGAGGGCACCGGGGAGATCGTTCTTGGTCGCGCATGGCTGCACACCCCGACTCCCCAGCTCGTCGTCGCTCACCCGTTTCAAGCGCCGAGAGCTTGCCAGCAAGTGGTCCGCCGGCGCAAGCAGGTCTGAAAGGTCACACGAAGGTCCAGAGGTTCGGCTCGGCTCCGGCGCGGGTCGGGATCGCGATCTCGAAAATCGTGAATGAAGCCGAGGCGATACTCGACCGGAAAGCCCCAGCGAGTGGACGAAATCGCCCGCAAGCAACTTCGTTTGACAACGCGCCGATGGTACAGGCTAATACGTTGTCAATCTCCGCCGTGTCATCCCAGCCATGCCATCCCAGCCATGCCATCCGTTGACGTGAACGCCATTCTGCAGCCCATCAGCGCCGATGCCCCGTGCGGCGTGGACCTCGAGGAAGGGAACAAGTACGACCCCGAATTTGCGGAGCTCGAGCGCGCCGCGGTCGGTAAGCCCGAACAGCAGATCGGCAACACGCTGGTCCCGGCCGAGAGCCCCGACTGGAAGATTGTCCAGCGAAAGTCGATGGAGGTCCTCGCCAGGAGCAAGGATCTGAGAGCAGCGACTCACCTGGCAAGGTCCTTGCTGCACACGGAGGGCTGGGCAGGGTTTTCGCGAGGGCTCGAGGTGCTGGCGGGGCTGGTCAACCGGTACTGGGACGGGATGTATCCTCGACTCGATCCGGAGGACGACAACGATCCAACGATGCGGATCAACATCCTCATGAGCATCACGGAGCCAGCCGTGCTGTCGGTGGTCCGCGGAACGCCGCTGGTGTCATCCCGTTCCCTCGGGCGCTATTCACTCAAGGATCTGGAGAGCGCCGCGGGGGATTCGGCCGCCGACCCGAACGGAGACCAGGCCTCCGCGATGGCTTCGATCGAGGCGGCCGTGATGGACGCCGAGCTCGCCGCCCTGGAGGAGACGACCTCGGCGGTTCGTGGCTGTCGGGCGGCGCTCGGCGCCCTCGAGGCGGCGATCGCGAATCGGGTGGCTTCGCCCGATTCGCTGAGCTTCACCAAGCTCTCGGCGATTGTACGGAAGGCCGAGACCTTCCTCTCCGCGCGCCTCGCCCAGCGCACGCCTGCGGAGGCAGCGGTGAGCGCGAATGGCGCCGGGGGGACCGGCCCCGGGGGGACCGGTCATGGATCGGGGGTGGACATGGGCTCCGTGAATGGAACAGGTGCCGGGCCCGACCCGGGGACCGGCCAAGCTGGTTGGTCGGGCGGAATCAGGTCGCGGGACGACGTACTGAGGGCCTTGAACGCAATCTCCGGGTATTACGAGAAGTACGAGCCGTCGAGCCCAATCCCGCTCTTCATGGCGCGCTGCAAGCGGCTCGTCACCATGGGCTTCGTCGATATCGTCAGGGACCTGGTCCCGGATGCCCTCGCGCAAGTTGATGTTCTTCGGGGGCGCGTGGAGTAAAAGTTAAGGATCTTTCCTTTCCGGTCCAATTTCAGGAGGCAGGTGGTCACATGGCTAGCAGTCAAAAATTCATTGCACGCAACCGCGCTCCACGCGTCCAGATCGAGTACGACGTCGAGCTCTACGGAGCGCAGAAGAAGGTGCAGCTGCCGTTCGTGATGGGTGTCATGTCGGATCTGGCCGGTAGCCCAAAGGAGCCGCTGCCGGCGGTCGCCGACCGGAAGTTCCTGGAAATATCGGCGGACAACTTCGACGACCGGCTGAAGGCGATGAAGCCTCGGGTGGCGTTCCAGGTTCCGAACACCTTGACGGGTGAGGGGAACATGAACGTCGAGCTCACCTTCGAGAGCATGGACGACTTCTCCCCCGCCGCCATCGCACGGAAGGTCGGGGCCCTCAATGAGCTGCTCGAAGCCCGCCAGCAGCTGACCAACCTCGTGACCTACATGGACGGAAAGACTGGAGCCGAGACGCTGATCGCGGACGTGCTTCACGATCCGACCTTGTTGAAGTCTCTGGCGAAAGCGCCCAAGCCGACCGAGCCCGTCGTCGACCCCCTGAAGAAGGATAAATGACCATGCCAGAGCTGGAACAGGTCAAGCAGGCGCAAACGGGCGAGGCTGGCGAGGCCGCCGAGGCGAGTGGATTCGCCTCGCTGCTTCAGAAGCAGTTCAAGCCCCAATCCGAGCGTGCGCGCGAGGAGGTGGAGGCGGCGGTCCGCACGCTGGCGCAACAGGCGCTGGAGAAGACCACCCTGATCGGCACGGACGTGGTCGAGTCGATCAACGCTATGATCGCCGAGATCGACAAGAAGCTGAGCGCCCAGATCAACGCCATCGCCCACCACCCGTCGTTCCAGGCGCTGGAGAGCGCCTGGCGCGGTCTGCACTATCTCGTCAACAGCACCGAGACCGACGAGATGTTGAAGATCCGCGTCATGAACATCTCGAAGAAGGAGCTGCACAAGAACCTTCGCAAGTTCAAGGGGGCGGCCTGGGACCAGAGCCCCATCTTCAAGAAGCTCTATGAGGAAGAGTTCGGACAGCTCGGTGGAGAGCCCTACGGTTGCCTGGTGGGCGACTACTACTTCGATCACAATGCCCCGGACGTCGAGTTGCTGGGGGAGATCTCCAAGATCTCGGCGGCGATCCACGCCCCTTTCATCTCGGGGACCTCACCTTCGCTGCTGCAGATGGAGTCCTGGTCGGAGCTGTCGAATCCCCGAGATCTGACCAAGATCTTCACCACCCCCGAGTACGCGGGCTGGCGGTCGCTTCGCGAATCCGAGGACGCCCGATACATCGGGCTCGCCATGCCGCGGTTTCTCGCCCGGGCTCCCTACGGCGCCAAGACCAATCCGGTCGAGGAGTTCAACTTCGAAGAGGACACCTCCGGAGCGGACAGCAGCAAGTACGGCTGGGCCAACGCCGCCTACGCCATGGCCGTCAACATCAACCGGTCCTTCAAAGAGTACGGCTGGTGCTCCCGGATCCGGGGCATCGAGGCGGGGGGGGCGGTGGAGGGACTGCCAACCCACGCCTTCCCGACCGACGACGGCGGGGTGGACATGAAGTGCCCGACCGAGATCGCCATCAGCGACCGCCGCGAGGCCGAGCTGGCCAAGAACGGGTTCATGCCGTTGGTCCACAAGAAGAACTCGGATTTCGCCGCGTTCATCGGGGCCCAGTCGCTGCAGAAGCCCGGGACCTACGACGATCCCGACGCCACCGCCAACGCGAACCTGGCGGCCCGGCTCCCCTACCTCTTCGCGACGTGTCGGTTCGCGCACTACCTCAAGTGCATCGTCCGCGACAAGATCGGATCGTTCAAGGAGCGGGACGAGATGCAGAGCTGGCTGCAAAGCTGGATCCTGCAATACGTCGACGGGGATCCACAACATTCGAGCGAGGACGTGAAGTCTCGGAAGCCTCTGGCCGCGGCGGAGGTGATCGTCGAAGAGGTCGAGGGCAACCCGGGCTACTACACCTCCAAGTTCTTTCTGCGGCCGCACTACCAGCTCGAGGGACTCACGGTTTCCCTCAGGCTCACATCGAAGTTGCCATCGGCCAGAGCGGGGGGGTGAGCTCACCTGGGATCGTCGGGTTTGGTGCAGTTTGGTGGTCAGATAAACACGGAGAGTAAAGGAGATAGGTCATGGCCGTAGATATGTTCATGAAGATCGACGACATCAAGGGAGAGTCGACCGACTCGAAGCACGCCAACGAGATCCAGGTGCTGTCCTGGAGCTGGGGGATGACTCAATCGGGGACCACCCACACGGGCCCGGGCGGGGGCTCGGGGAAGGTCAACGTGAACGATCTGACATTCACCAAGTATGTCGACACGTCCACCCCGAACCTGATCAAGTTCTGCTGCAGCGGCAAGCACTTCGGCCAGGCCCTGCTCACCCTGCGCAAGGCCGGAAACACCCCGCTCGAGTACATCAAGATCAAGCTGTCCGATCTGATCATCTCCTCCATCTCGACCGGGGGCAGCGGGTCGGAGGATCGGGTGACCGAGACCGTGGGCCTCAACTTCGCGAAGTTCGAGGTCGACTACACGCCTCAGAAGGCCGACGGGAGCGGGGGGGCCGCCATTCCGGTGACCTGGAACATCCCGGGCAACGCCGAGAAGTAAGGGACAAAGCAGGATCCGGGCACCAGGACCTGCCACACCGGGGGCGGTCCTGGTGCGAAACCATCGCGGGCGGTGAGAGAATGAGAGGCGCACCATGAGTGCCGAAGAGAGCGTTCTCGCGGGGCGTCTGGCCGACGGCCTGGCGGAGCTTCAGGGACAGGTCCGCAAGCAGCCGGCAGATCCGCGCCTGCGGGTGTTCCTGTTCCAGCTCCTCGCCGTGCTGGGCCAGTGGGACCGCGCCTTGACCCAGCTCAAGGTCGCCGCCGATCTGGATCCGTCGGCCTTGGCGATGCTCCGGACCTATCAAGAGGCCCTCCGCTGCGAAGTCCTGCGCACCGAGATCTTCGCAGGCCGCCGGACCCCGCTCCTCTTCGGCGAGCCCTCCGAGTGGATGGCGCTGATGGTCCAGGCCCTCGGTCTGTCCGCGGCCGGAAAGTTCGAAGAGGCCAGCCAGCTCCGCGAGCGGGCCCTCGAGAGCGCCCCGGTCACGGCCGGGAGGATCGACCAACAACCATTTTCCTGGGTCGCCGATGCCGATTCACGCCTCGGCCCACTCCTCGAAGCCATCGTGAACGGCCGCTATTACTGGATCCCGTTCAGTCGCCTGCGCGAGGTGCGGATCGAGAAGCCCTGCGATCTGCGGGACATCGCCTGGACCCCGGTCCAGCTGACCCTGGAGAACCAGGGGAGCACCGTGGCCCTGATCCCCACGCGTTACCCTGGCACGGAGGGCGCAGCCGATCCCCGACTGGTCATGGCCAGGGGGACCGAGTGGATGGAGCGGCCGGGCTCCACCTTCCTCGGGTTGGGACAGCGGCTGCTCGCGACCGACCAGGCGGAATTCGCCCTGATGGACGTGCGGGTCATCGAGCTCGGCGGGGAAAGCGTCGCGGCACCGTGAGGATGCCGACGCCGCCCCGCATCATGGCATCGACCTCGAGGCCGCAGCTGGTTCGAGCCGGGAGCTGATGTCATGGCGGATCTGACCAAGAACGAGCGCCTCCAGCCTTCGCTGCTCGATCGGCTGACGGACGACGAGCCCCAGGCCCGGCAGGAGTCCCGCGAGAAGCGGGTGATCTCGCCCGCCCGCCTCCGGGACTGTGTGCGGCGGGATCTGACCTGGCTGTTCAACGCGACCAACCTGGCGGCGGTCGAGAACCTCGAGGGCTACCCCGAGGTGCTGCGGTCGGTCCTCAACTACGGGATGCCCGATCTGGCAGGGCGAACCGCCTCCAGCATCGACACCCGCGCGCTGGAGCAACTCCTGCGACAGGTGATCTGGGACTTCGAACCCCGCCTGATCAAGCGCTCGGTCAAGGTTCGCATCTTGACCGACGATCGGGTGATGAATCACAACTCGATGTCCTTCGACATCGAGGCCGAGCTGTGGGCGCAACCGCTCCCCTTGCGGTTGTTCCTGCGCACCGAGATCGACCTCGAAAACGGAGGGGTCAACGTTCAGGACCTCGGCGGTCAGGGCCGCTGATGGATCCCCGGCTGCTCCAGTACTACAGCCGCGAGCTGCAATACGTCCGTGAGCTCGGCGGGGAGTTTGCCCGTGAGTACCCCAAGATCGCGGGGCGCCTGGGGCTCGAGACCTTCGAGTGTACGGATCCCTACGTCGAGCGACTGCTGGAGGGATTCGCCTTCATGGCGGCCCGCGTCCACCTCAAGCTGGATGCTGAGTTTCCGCGGTTCACCCAGCACATCCTCGAGATCGTCTACCCACACTATCTGGCGCCCACTCCATCGATGGCGACCGTGCAGCTGCAACCGAGCCTCTCGGAGGGTGGATTGGCGCAGGGGTATCAAGTGCCGCGCGGGACGGTGCTCCGAAGCGTCCTCGGACGGGGCGACCAGACCGCCTGTGAGTACCGGACCGCGCACGACGTGGCGCTTTGGCCGCTCGAGGTGACCCACGCCGAGTACACTGGGTACCTGGGAGATCTCGGCGAGCTGCGCCTGCCCGGCCGGCCCCGGGCGGGGCTGCGCTTGAAGTTGCGGACCACGGCGGGGCTCAAGTTCTCGGATCTGGCCCTCGACGAGCTCACCTTGTTCCTGCGGGGCAGCGACGAGCTGCCGATGCAGATCTACGAGCAGCTGATCGGGCACACGGTGGCGGTGGTCGCCCGCCCCACCGCGCGGCCGGTGCCCTGGCAGCACGTGGTCACCGACGGGCCGACCGCGCCGGTCGGGTTCGAGGACGAGGAGTCGCTGCTGCCCTACGGACCCCGATCCTTCCAGGGCTATCGCCTCTTGCACGAGTACTTCGCGTTTCCGGCGCGGTACCTCTTCGTCAAGCTGCGAGGGCTCGCGGCGGCGGTCCGTCGCTGCGTGGATCAGGAGATGGAGATCCTGATCCTGACCGATCTGCACGACAAGGGCCTGGACGGCGTGGTCGGTGTCGACAACCTGGCGCTCTATTGCACCCCCGCCGTGAACCTGTTTCCGCGGCGGGCGGATCGGATTCACCTGACCGAGGCCGACACCGAGTACCACATCGTGCCGGATCGGACCCGCCCGATGGACTTCGAGGTTCACACGGTCAAGGAGGTGGTCGGCTTCGGCTCGAGCTCCGAGGTGAAGCGGACCTTCCATCCGTTCTTCGCCATGAACGACTATCTCTCCTCGGACGAGGCCCCGGCCTATTACACGATCCAGCGCCAGCCTCGGATGCTGTCCGCCCGTCAGCGCTCCAAGGGCGCACGCTCGAGCTACATCGGCAGCGAGGTGTTCGTCTCGCTGGTGGATGCCGATGAGGGCCCCTACCGGTCGAGCCTGAGACAGCTCGCGGTCGAGACCATGTGCACCAACCGGGATCTCCCCCTCCACCTCACGCTCGGACAAGGCCGGACGGACTTCACCCTGGAATCCGGCGCTCCGGTCGAGGCCATTCGATGTGTCTCGGGGCCCACCGCACCCCGGCCCTCGCACGGATACGGGGACATGAACTGGCGGTTGCTCAGCCACCTGTCGCTCAACTACCTGTCGCTGGTCGACGGCAACAACGGCGCCTCCGATCGGGGCGCCGCCTTGCGGGAGCTGCTGTCGCTCTACGCCGACCTGGCCGAGCCCGGTCATCGCAAGCAGATTGACGGAATCCGGGCGACGTCGTGTCTCGGGATCACCCGGGCCCTGCCCGTTCCCGGGCCCACCACCTTCGGCCGCGGGCTCGAGATCCAGGTCACCTGTGACGAGACCGCATTTCAGGGGAGCGGCGTGTTCTTGCTCGGGGCGGTGCTGCAGAGGTTCTTCGCGAAGTATGTCTCCATCAACTCCTTCACCGAAACGGTGCTGCGCACCGTTCAACGCGGCGAGATCATGCGATGGCCGGCGAGATCCGGGCTGCGGCAAATCCTCTAGAAGCCGAGCCAATCGAGGCCGCGCGGCAAGGCGACGCCGAGGTGACTGCCGGCGCCGAGGCGGATGCTGGCGCCGAGGGCGAGGGCGAGGCCCTGCCTGTCGTTCATTCGCCATTGCCCATGCCCTTCCTGCCCCTCTTGCCCACGCCAACGCCTGCGCCTGCGCCTGCGCCTGCGCCACCGAGCGGGACATCGCGGAGCGCGCCCCTCGATCCCCGGCGGGCGGACGCAGCCGCGCTGCTCATCGATCTGCTGTCCCGCGCCCCCGGGCGGTTCGACTTCTTTCAGGTCATGCGCCGGCTCGAGAGTCTCACCTGCGATCGTCCCGAGCGGCCGCTCTTCGGCTCGGCGCTGCGCCCCGTCGACGAGCCGATCCGGCTCGGGCAGGAGCCGACCATGGCCTTCCCGCCGAATGCCCTCTCCGGGGTGGAGCCCGGCCGGAACGGAGTGCCCCCGCGCCTCGCGGTGAACTTCTTCGGCCTGCTCGGCCCGAACGGCGCGCTGCCGCTGCACCTGACCGAGTACGTCCGCGATCGGGTGCGGAACGCGGCCGATCCGACCATGAGTCGGTTCCTCGACGTCTTCCATCACCGGATGCTGATGTTCTTCTATCGGGCCTGGGCCAGCGCGGAGCCAACGGCCAGCCACGATCGCCCCGAGACGGATCGATTCCTGACCTACGTGGGCTCCCTGCTCGGCCTCGGGCAGCCCTCGGTGCAGGGGCGCGACGAGGTCCCCGACGACGCCAAGCTGTTCTATGCCGGACGGTTCTCGGTGCACGCCCGCAACGCCGAGGGGCTGGCGGCGGTGATCGGGGACTTCTTCCAGATGCCGACCGAGGTCGAGCAGTTCGTGGGAGACTGGCTGGACCTCCCCGTCGAGCACCAGTGGCACCTCGGGCAGCCTGGCGGCCTCGGGTTGCTGGGGATGTCGACCACCCTCGGCTCGCACGCCTGGAGCCGCCAGCAGAAGTTTCGGGTGGTGATGGGCCCCCTCGAGCGCGGGCAGTTCCAGCGCATGTTGCCCGGCGGTCCGAGCCTGGCCAGGTTGGCGGCCCTGGTGCGCAACTACATCGGTGACGAGCTGCGCTGGGATCTGCGCCTGTTCCTGGAGGAGCGCGTCGACCAGCCCTGGCGCTTCGGGGAGTCTCGCCTGGGGTGGACCTCCTGGCTGGGGCGCCCCGGCTGGGGGCGCGCCCAGCGGGAAGATCTGATCCTGGATCCACAGTGGGAGAACCGGTGGGCCACCTGAAGCGGTCCCGGCCATCATCTGGTAGACGAGCGTCGAGTCGATAGAGAGAGGGGAGCAAGCACATGTCCGAGATCAGCCGCGTGGCCCTGTTCGGGAAGCTCAACAGCCTGGGGTACAAGTCCATCGAGAGCGCGACGGTTTTCTGCAAGCTGCGCGGAAACCCGTACGTGGAGCTGGTGCACTGGTTCCACCAGATCCTCCAGCAGCCAGACTCGGACCTGCACCGGATCGTTCGGGAGTTCCAGCTGGATGCCTCCCGATTGGCCCGCGACATGACCGACGCGCTCGACCGGTTGCCCCGCGGGGCGACCTCGATCTCCGATCTGTCCGCGCACGTCGAGGAGGCGGTCGAGCGCGGCTGGGTCTACGGCAGCCTGATGTTTGGCGACAAGCAGGTCAGGACCGGGCACCTGCTCATCGGCATGCTGAAGACCGCGGGTCTGCGCAACGCGCTGCCCGCAATGTCGCGGGAGTTCGACAAGATCAAGATCGACCGGCTGGCGGAGCAATTCGACGCCATCGCCGGCGGATCGCCGGAGACGTCGCTGACCTCGTCCGCCGGGAGCGCCGGCCCCGGCGAGGCGAGCGGCGCCATGCCGCCAGCCGAGATGGGAAAGCAGGAAGGCCTGAAGCGGTTCTCGGTCGATCTGACCGAGCGGGCCCGCAAGGGGGAGATCGATCCCATCGCGGGGCGCGACGAGGAGATCCGTCAGATCGTCGACATCCTGATGCGGAGGCGCCAGAACAACCCGATCCTCACCGGCGAGGCCGGCGTGGGCAAGACGGCGGTGGTGGAAGGGTTCGCGTTGCGCATCGCCTCGGGCGACGTCCCCCCGCCCCTCAAGGATGTCAGCCTGCGCGCGCTCGACGTCGGATTGCTCCAGGCGGGCGCCAGCATGAAGGGCGAGTTCGAGAACCGGCTGCGTCAGGTGATCGACGAGGTTCAGTCCTCGCCGACGCCCATCATCCTCTTCATCGACGAGGCCCACACCCTGGTCGGGGCCGGGGGTGCCGCCGGGACCGGCGACGCCGCCAACCTCTTGAAGCCGGCCCTGGCGCGCGGAAAGCTGCGGACCATCGCTGCCACCACCTGGGCCGAGTACAAGAAGCACATCGAGAAGGATCCGGCGCTCACCCGACGATTCCAGGTCGTCCAGGTGCCCGAGCCCACCGAGGACAAGGCCTTGCTCATGATGCGCGGCATGGCGTCGACGCTGGAGGCCCACCACCGCGTCCAGGTGCTGGACGCAGCCCTCGAAGCGGCCGTCAAGCTGTCGCACCGCTACATACCGGCGCGACAGCTGCCCGACAAGGCCGTCAGCCTGCTCGACACCGCGTGTGCACGGGTGGCGATCAGCCAGCACGCGGTCCCGGCGGAGGTGCAGGACAGCCGCAGTCGCATTCAAGGCCTCGAGACCGAGCTCGGCATCCTCGGGCGCGAGCACGCCGCGGGGTGGGACGCGACCGCGCGCAACGCCGCCGTGCGCGCCAAGCTGGACGCCGAGAAGACCCGGCTCGGCGAGCTCGAGGCGCGCTGGAAGGCCGAGAAGGCACTGGTCGACCAGATCCTGGACCTCCGCAAGACCCTGCGGGGCCACACCGAGGCGGTGGAGGGGACCGCGAGCAAGCTCGAGAAGCGAGCGGAGCTGTCCCCCGAGAAGGGCGCCGTACCGGCGGTCGCGGACAAGGCCACCGCAGCGAGCGCCACGCAGCGACCGGCCTTGCTCGAGAAGCTGCGGGGGCTCCAGGAGCAGCTCGTGAGCCTGCAGGGTCAGCACCCCCTGATCCTGCCCATCGTCGACGAGCAGGCGGTGGCCTCGGTCGTCGGCGACTGGACCGGGATCCCGGTCGGTCGCATGGTCAAGAACGAGATCGAGACGGTGCTCAAGCTGGCGGGCACGCTCGGGCAGAGGGTGATCGGCCAGGGCCATGCGCTCGAGATGATCACCCGGCGCATCCAGACCTCGCGCGCCGGCATCGAGAACCCTGGGAAACCCATCGGGGTCTTCATGCTGGCCGGACCCTCGGGGGTGGGAAAGACCGAGACGGCCCTGGCGCTGGCCGAGACCCTCTACGGCGGCGAGCAGAACCTGATCACCATCAACATGAGCGAGTTCCAGGAGGCGCACACGGTCTCGACGCTGAAGGGAGCCCCCCCGGGATACGTCGGCTACGGGGAGGGTGGCGTGCTGACCGAGGCGGTGCGACGACGCCCGTACAGCGTGGTGCTGCTCGACGAGGTCGAGAAGGCGCACTCCGACGTCCACGAGATCTTCTTCCAGGTGTTCGACAAGGGGTTCATGGAGGACGGCGAGGGCCGGCTCATCGACTTCAAGAACACCCTCATCATCCTCACGTCGAACGTGGGCAGCGACCTCATCATGAACATGTGCAAGGACCCCGAGCTCCTGCCTGAGCCCGAGGGGATCGCCAAGGCGCTGCGCGAGCCGATGCTGAAGACGTTTCCGGCGGCGCTGCTCGGGCGCATCGTGACCATCCCGTACTATCCACTCAGCGACGAGATGGTCGGCAACATCGCGCGCTTGCAGCTGGGCCGGGTGGCCCGTCGGGTCGCCGAATCGCACCGGATCCCGTTCACCTACGACGATCAGGTGGTCAAGCTGATCGTCAGCCGCTGCACCGAGCTCGAGAGCGGCGGGCGGATGATCGACGCCATCCTGACCAACACGTTGCTGCCGCGCATCAGCCTCGAGATCCTCACCCGCACCATGGAGGGCCGCCCGATCGCGCGGGTGGCCGTCACGGCGCCGGACGGCGACTTCCAGTACGCCTTCGAGTAAGCGGAGGCGACGGCGACGGCCGAGGAGATCCGGATGGGCAGGAGATGACCAACGTGGGAGGCGACGGGGCCGAGGTGGTGAGCACGGGCGAGCGTCCGGCGGCGGCGCTCAGCCTGGCCGAGGCGATGGATCTGGCGGTGGGGCTGCACAAGCAGGGCTTTCTCGACGCGGCCAGCGAGATCTACGAGCGTGTCCTCGGGGCGGAGCCGGACCATCCGGATGCGATTCATCTCCTCGGCCTCTCCATGCATCAGCAGGGACGACACGGCGACGCGCTCGAGCTCGTCGGGCGCGCTGTCGCGCTCACCCCGACGAACGCAGACGCTCGGAACAACCTCGGAAACATGTTGCTCCACGCCGGTCGCCTGGCCGAAGCCGAGGCCGAGTACCGGCAGGTGGTGGCCCTTCGTCCCGACTTTGCGGGCGCCCACGCCAACCTCGGGGTGGTCTTGCGGCGGCTCGGCGATGGGCCGGGGGCGGAGGCCGCCCTGCGGCAGGCGCTGAGCCTCGATCCCGGGCACGGCGGCGCTTACCACAACCTCGGGAGCTTGATGCGAGACGCTGGACGCACCGGCGAGGCCCTGACCGCCTACCAGCGGGCGCTCGCGCTCATGCCCTACGACGGCGAGTCCTACCGACGCGTCGGCGCCACCCTCTACACGCTGGGGCGGATCGGCGATGCCCGCGAGATCTACGAGCGCTGGCTGGCCCTGGAGCCGCAGAGCGCGGTGGCCCGCCACATGGTGGCGGCCTGCTCTGGCCGGGAGGTGCCGATTCGGGCCTCGGACGAGTTCGTGGAGCGCACCTTCGACTCCTTCGCCAACAGCTTCGACCTGGTCCTCGAGCGCCTGAAGTACCAGGCACCCGCCCTGGTCGCCCAGGCCGTCGCCGCCGCGCTCGGCCCACCGGCTGGCACCCTCGACGTGCTCGACGCCGGCGCCGGCACGGGCCTCTGCGGCCCTCTCCTGCGCCCCTTTGCCCGCCACCTGGTGGGCGTCGATCTGTCGAGCGCCATGCTCGCCAAGGCCGAGGAGCGCGCCACCTACGACGCCCTCGACACCGCCGAGCTCACCGCCTACCTGCGCGCCCACCCCGCCGCCTTCGACCTCATCGTCTCCGCCGACACGCTAGTCTACTTCGGCGATCTGGCAGCCCCCCTCGCCGCCGCCGCCGGCTCCCTCCGCCAGGGCGGCCACCTCGTCTTCACCGTCGAGCGTGCCCCGGACGTCCCGCACGAGGGTTACCACCTCAGCCCCCACGGCCGCTACAGCCACAGCGAGGAATACCTGCGAGCCGCTCTCGCCGCCGCCGGTCTCGCACCGCGGGCCATCAACCCCGCACACCTGAGAATCGAAAACCTACAGCCGGTCGAAGGTTACGTCGTCACGGCCGAGAGTCCGATTCACGGCTGATTTTCGAAGGGCACCCGTGGCCCGGAGAGAAAGCCAAGGTGCTTGGGGGGCCGATCCCCGAGATGCAGTCTGTGGCGGCGCTCTACGCTTGCGCTCGCCTGCGAGGTTCGGCAATAGTTACAACATGGGTGTTCGGCAGGTCGGTCCTCTCGGTCTCTATTTGCACCTCGAAGAGCCGACGTTCGGATTCCCCGTGGCTCCGGCACATCGGCATCTGGTCTTGCCGGTTCCACTCGCCGGAGGGAATTGGTTGGCTTCCTTTCACACCACCGGAACCAGGCATCTGACTCCACGGCGACGGCCTCCGCCTCCGAGGTACCACGCCACCGCCGCACCGGTATTGGACGCGTCCCTCCGACGGTCCTTGGAACGCGAGGCGGTCAATGGTGGGTTGACCGTCCCCCTGCTGAGACAAGCCATGGCCGGCGTGAGCGGGCCGGTCGCGAGCAGGTGGGTCGAGCCGCTGAACGTCGCCTGCCGCAAGTACGAAATCACCCTCCGCCCGGCGCATGGCCGCCTTCTTGGGACATATTGCGCTTGAATCAGGCGGCTTGCATCGTCTCGAAGAAGACCTCCATTATAGGAAGCCGGAGAGGATCAACCACCTTTTCAAGGCCATCAAAACCGACAAAGAGGCCGAGGCCTATGTCAACAAGCCAGAGGCCTTGGCCAACAAGGTCTACGCGAACAAGCTTGGCAACGGAGAATCAACCACCGGAGATGGCTGGAAATACCGGGGACGTGGGCTCATCCAACTGACTGGAAATCCAACTACGCCGAGCTTGCAAAGGAGCTCAAAGTGGATTTCGTCAAGCATCCCGATCTCCTGGCGACTCCCGAATATGCGCTATGTCGGCGGCTTGGTACTGGAAGAAGCGCGGTCTCAACGAATTGGCCGACGATGCCAGGTACAAGGGGGTATCGTTGCGCGTAAACAAGACGCTGGATAGCTTCCCAAAGCGGGAGATCTACCGCAAGCACGCGCTCGACGCCTTGTGTCGTGGAATTTTGGTAGACCTGACCATGTCGTTGTCTGCGGCTCGTCTTGGCGGCTGGTTCTGACGTCACTGATTGAGTCCCATGTTCGTCAGCATTTTTTTGACCTCGGCAACAGTCTTGAACTTGGCCTTCTCTCGGCCAGCGACCTTGCCGCGTACGTCGACACGAACCAAGTCGGCAGTCTCGAACTTCGCGTTGAGATCTTTGATTCGGCTCCACGACCATTTCCGATCTCGTTCCTTGAATCGGTAGAACTCGGCGCCGTAGTCCGTGCCATCGACCTCGAGGTGTCTAACGTCCCAGCTGCAGAGCACCGCCAGGTCGCGGCCCCCGCCCTTGGTGGTTCGGGCGAAGAACACAGCCAGGAGGGTCGGCCAGCCACCCTCTTCGTCACAGCTGGGGAACTGCACATGCCTGTACCTACCTGACGCGATCTCAATCAAAATGTGCCCGACCAATGATTGATCTTCGGCTGCTGCGAACCCTATGAGGGTGACGTTGCCGTTCGCGAGCTCGGTGGAGCGGACCACCTTCTGGGCCAACTCCGACGAGCCTCCCAGCACGCGGACCATGAAATCATCGTCTGATTCAGACGAGTTGCGAGCAAACAGGTCCGTGAGTGCGACACCATCTCGCGGTAAGACAAACACGCCAAGAGCCAAAAACAATCACCGTCCGCGAGGCTCGCAAGTCGTCCCACGATCCCCCGCAAGGCCTCGATGCCGCTCGGCCGATATCAGCCAACGATTCAACACCGGGCCCGTTGCATTGCCGGGCGTTTGCGGCCTGCATCCGGGCAAGTTGGTCCGTACGCAACTTCACCCCAGATCGATCCGAATACATGAGCCATGGCGGGTCTCAGTGGGCGGTGCTTCACACACGGTGGCAAATCGGATAGTTAAGGGAGCGCGTGATTCTGATGGCGGGGGAGTGCGCTACTGGGACACGTGGGGGAGCTCATGACGAACGAACGGAACATCAAGATCACGACGCCGCTCGGGCCAGACGTGCTTCTCTTCGAGCGGTTGGAGGGTCACGAAACCCTGGGGATGCCCTTCGACTACAAGGTCACTCTCTCCAGCCTCAAGCCTGATATCGACCTGTCAGCTCTGCTGGGCCAGACAGCGACGGTCGAGGTCGCGCAGTCGGCGGGAGGGATGCGGTATTTCAACGGATACGTCACGTCCTTTTCCTACGTGGGGTCGGCGGGCGACTACGCGCGCTACGAGATGAGCCTTCGACCCTGGTTCTGGCTCCTGTCCCTTGGCTCGAACTGCCGGATCTTTCAGAACAAGACGGTCCCCGACATCGTCAAGCAGGTCTGGCGGGAGGCGGGGTTCACCGACTTTCGCGAGTCGCTGACGGGCTCGTATCGGACCTGGACATATTCCGTCCAGTACCGCGAGAGTGATTTCAACTACACGAGCCGGTTGCTCGAGCAAGAGGGCATCTACTACTTCTTCGAGCACAAGGAAGGCAAGCATACATTGGTGCTCGCGGATTCGGTCGGTGCGCACGCCCCGGCACCCAATTACGAGACCATCCCGTACTATCCGCCCTACAACTCGGACCGCCGAAAGCGCGACCACCTGTCGACTTGGTCTGTCGGCCGGCAGATGCGGCCGGGTGGGTATGCCACCACCGACTACGACTTCACCAAGCCCAAGGCCGACTTGACCGCCAAGCTCCAGATGCCGGCTCCGCACAGTCTGGCGTCATTCGAGACGTTCGAGTACCCGGGGGAGTACCTCACCAGCGCAGATGGCCAGACCCAGGTCAAGGTGCGCCTCGAAGCGAACCAGGCGGACTACGAGGTGGGCACTGCGGGAGGGAACGTCATGGGGCTCTCGGCGGGCGCGCTCTTCACGCTCAGCCTCTATCCACGCGAAGATCAGAACCAGGAGTACCTGATCGTTTCGGCGAGCTATCACCTCGACACCAACGCCTACGAGTCCGGAAGCGGACAGGAAGAGGAGTTTGGGGGCGAATACACCTTGATCCCGAGCAAGACGCCGTATCGCCCGCGGCTCACGGCTCACAAGCCGAGGGTGGATGGTCCCCAGACGGCGTTGGTGGTCGGCAAGAAAGGCGAAGAGATCTGGACCGACAAGTATGGCCGGATCAAGGTCCAGTTTCCCTGGGACCGGGAGGGCAAGGGGGACGAGAACAGCTCGTGCTGGGTGCGGGTGGCTCAAAGCTGGGCCGGCTCGCGCTGGGGAAGCATCTACACCCCGCGCATAGGCCAAGAAGTCGTCGTCCACTTCCTGGAGGGCGACCCCGATCGCCCGATCGTCGTCGGGCAGATGTACAACGCCGACCAGATGCCCCCCTACGAGCTCACCACGAACCAGACCCAGAGCGGGATCAAGACCCGGAGCACCAAGAGCGGGTCACCCGACAACTTCAACGAGATCCGCTTCGAGGACAAGAAGGGCTCCGAGAGCCTGCACGTCCAGGCCGAGAAGGACCAATCGACGCTGATCAAGAACAACCAGACCATCATGGTCACCAACCAGCTGACCGAGACCTACGGAGGCGGTCGGGAGACCACGGTCCAGAAGTTCGATGACACGACCGTCAAGGGCGGCAACAAGAACATCACCGTCGAGCAGCAGTACAATCTCATGGCCGACGTCCTGAACCTCAAGGCCAAGAGCGACATCTTCATTCAGGTCGGAAGTGCCATCATCCACATCGACAAGACCGGGAACATCACCCTCCAAGGCGCCATGATCAAGCTCAACTCGCCGTAGGTCCAAAATGGCGGACGAAGAGAGGAAGTCGAGCTTTTCCGCGCCCGACCCCAGCGCAAGTGTCAGCAAAGAACGAACCTTTGGGCAGAAGGAAGTTGGGATCGGAAGCCTCACACCCAAGGACGGAGCCTGATAGCAAGTCGGAGGGTCCCGAAAAGAAGAATCCACCAAGCCCATCGTCACAGCCAAGACCGAAGGCGAGGTCTGGAAGAGCAACGAGGGTGGTGGAGAGGAAGGTCAGTTCCTCACGGTCCTGGCGACCAAGGCCTCGATAGAGGCCGGCGCCTTCTCGCACGACCTGGCCAAATCCAAGGCGAAGGTGACCGTGGGCAATCGTGCTGTTCATGCCGTGGGCGGCCATCTCTACGAACATCGAGAGGGACACCGAGCCCTCTCCATCGGGTAATCCGCGAGCGAGGGGCTAACGAAAGGCCACCGATGCGCGCGGTCCTTCGCCGCACCGGCGCCGGCGCTCATGGCGCGGGCCTCAGGGCTTCGACGACGTCGAGGAGGCTCGAGTCGGGGGAGGCGAGGGCTTGCCGGAGGTCGGGGGCGATGTCGCGCAACGCGGATTGACGGGCGGCGGGGATCTGCGTGGCGAGGGGCCAGAGGCGGGTGGAGCTGGCCTCCGGGCGTGTCAGGTAGGTGAGCAGGGAGGATGGGGGGCGGCCAAGAGCGATGAGCATGCGGCCGCCATGACTCGCCGACCAGAAGAACGACGGAGCCACGGCAGGCACGGCGCCGTTCCAGCCCGCGGCCGCGACGGCCGGAGGTCCTGCGCTGGCTCCCCCTCCCCCGCCGTTCGCCCCACCACCAACACCACCACCGCCGCCCAGAAGTGCCTCGACCGTGGCCAGCCAGAACAGCGCGGCCGGCTCGTTGGGCGTCGGACAGTCGAGGATCACGCCCGTGCCGGCGCTGGCCCGGGCGCCCGCCGAGTCACACGCCAGCTTGGCCGTGTGGACCGCGTAGGCCGCCGACGGCAGCGGCTCGTCGGGAAACATCGTCTGCCAGAGCCACGCGGCGCCCGTGCCATCGAGCAGGCGTCGCAGGGTCTCGCCCCCCGCCCCGTCTTCCGACAGCCCGGGGAGATCGCGCACGCGGCTCGCGATGGCCGGCGCCCCCAGCGACTCGGCCTCGGCGAGCAGCTCACCTGCCGCCTCCATGAATTGTCGCGTGACGATCGGGAGCGCCGCGACGTCTCGCGCCGAGGCCAGCGGCGCGAACACGCTCAGTGGATACGACCGCCCCACCGAGTCTCGGCTGGGCGCGAACACCCCGCAGACCCCGGTCCCACCGCTGGCGTCGAAGAAGGCGAAGCGCACGGGCTCCGGGACCAGGTCGCCACCCGTCCGGCGCAACCCATCCAGCGACTCCTGAAGGAAAGCGTCGAAGGCCAGCGCCGCCGGAGTCGATGCGTTCAGCCGGACGAAGTCGCCCTGCGCCGGAATCTTGCCGAACACCCCCGCTGCCGGCATCAATGTCCCCCCGCGCAGGGGCTCGGGCCGTTGGCGATGTCACGTGGAACCGAGAACCCCCGGAAGAGCTCGAAGAACCGCGCCGGCCTGACGTCGATGCGCAGGTCGGTGTCGGTGGTCTTCAGCTTCCAGCTGGCGGACAGGACGTCCCCCTCCTCGTGGGCGATCCGGGCCATGGCCAGCAGGCGGGGAAATCCCCACTCCCCCTCGCTCGGAATCAGCTCCTCGCCGCGCTGTCCGTAGGCACGGATCGACGCGCCCGTGTGCTTGTCTCCTGGCCACTTCAAGGAAAGCCACCGCTCCGGCTCGTTGCGGTAGACGATGGTCTGCCCATCGACCTCGAAGACGATCTTCGTGACGTTGGGCGACGGCTTCAACCGCACCTCGAGCGGCACCCCGAGCTGCCCCCCACCCCCAGGGAACAGCGCATCGGTGATCTCCTGCGCCCGGTCGAGGAAGGCCCCGATGTCCTTCCGGTAGGTGGCGGAGGCCCCGCCTTCCCGAACCTTGTAGTGCATCCCCACCCGGTTGATGTCCTTCCGCAGGAACGCGTCGTAGTGGGCCCAAAGGGCCCCTTTTCCAGGGGCGAAGAATTGCATCACCGCGGCCATGTCCGCCTCGCGGCCGCTCTCGGTGAACGGGAACTTCTTGCGAAGGTCGTCGAAGGGCCCCACCACGGCCTCGCACCAGGCGGCGTTGGTTCCCCCGCCGTGATCGCCCTCGGCCGCGACATCGAGCGATCGAATGGGGGGAAGGAGCCAAGAATCCAAGATCAGGTCCCCGCCATCCTCGTGGTTGTGTCCGACCCAGTCGTTCACGGTCGCGAGGCTGGTGCGGACCAATGCCTTCAGCTTCTCGTACTCCTTGTCCTGGCGGTAGAGCTCCGCGGCCTGTCGCAAGCGCTCGAGCTCGCCGTGGTAGGTGTCGAGCAAGGGCTTGGCCGTCGCATCACCACCACCCCCCGCGCCTGGCGTCCCCCCACCCGCCGCTCCGGCTGCTGTGCTGACGGCTCCGCCGAGCCCACCCAGCTTGAGCAGTGGAGCGAAATGCCGCACGACGTCCTCGGCCGTATAGAGATCGCCGCCTGCCGAATGCGGCTTGACCGTCTCGGTCGCACGAACGGCGATCTTTCCAACGCTCGTGCCCCGGATACCGTCGACCACCTTCTTGAGGCGGCTGGTGGCCTCCTCGGTGACCACGGCCGCCACACCGCCAGCCGGCGCGGCCTCCGGCAGCCTGCTGTTGTCGTCGAGCGACTTCAGCAACAGAAAGAACGGCCGCGGCTTGTCCGTCAGGGCGGCCAGCAGCGCGACCCCCTTTTCCAGGTTGGGCTGGACGTTCACGCGGATCTGGCGCAGGAACTTCTCCCACTCGACGATGTAACGCTGGAAGTACGCCGAACGGAGGCGCGCCAGCTCGGCGTTGCTGGCCTGGGGTCCGGTGTTCTCGAGGACCCAGGTCTCCCCCTGCTTCTTCGACTCCGAGAACCTGGCGCGGACCTGATCCTCCCAGCAGCCCCGGGTGTACGCCCCGGGCAGCGTGACCTCCTGCTTGAACCAGATGGACGCGGCCCCCACGAGCTGGGCCAGGGACACGTCGAAGCGGTGACAATCGAGATCGGAGACCAGCTGATCGATCCCCGTCCCCTGGTTCGTCGAGGCCCGCAGCCCCTTCCGCGCCGAATCGACGATACCCTTGTCCCGCCGGGGGAACAGATCCTCGTCCTCTTCGGCCTGAAACAAGAACATCCGCACCAGCTTGTCGATCGCCCGCTTGCTCGGACCACTCAATCCGGCCGGCGACCGCCGAGCCCAGCGGTCGCGCAGCGACACCACCGCCCAGCCACGGGCGGTCTTCCAGTCCGATGCGCTCGCGGACGAGCTCCCATCTGGCTCGGGCTCGGCCGCCCCAACCTTCGGCTGGGTGAGGATGAGATAGAGCTTGAGCGCGTCGTAGGATCGATCCGTCCCCCGCTCGAAGTCGTCGATGAAGGGACGAATGAGCGATTCTCGAATGGTCTTGCCGAGCGGGGGCAGGATTTCATCACCCTGGTACATTCCGAACCGCGCGCTTATCGGCGGGCCCTCGATGGAAGTTTCCGCCACCAGATCCACCGCCGGCCCCACCACCTCGAACGCCTCGTCCGCCAGCGGGCCACTCGGTCGGACCGGTGCGGCGGCCGCCAGCGCGTCCGACACCGCGCGCGTGGCCGCGATCAGCCGGCGGTTCTTGACGTACGCGCCGAGCGGAAGCAGCGACAGCAGCAACGCCCCGAGCAGAACCCCTCCGATGGTGGCCGTCCGGATGGCGAGCTCGCGCCGGCTGAGGCTCCCCACCGTAGCCGCGGTCTTGTCGGGGAAGACCACCCGCGAGAAGACATCGTGCAGGAAGTAGCTCCGCGCCTCGCCCGGGGCGCTCGACTGGGCCACCTGGGGCCGCACCCCGAAGGCCTCGGACATCTTCTGCATGACCCGGTCGATGGGCCTGCCCTCCTGGGTCCCGCTCGTGAAGTACACCCCGCGCAGGACTGGCGTCTCCTGGTACACGTTCGGCGCGAACGCCTGGCTCACGAACTCGACCAGGCCGGCGCGCAACGCCGAGAGCTGCTGCGGAAATTCATAGATCCGCGGCCGAACGTCCGGACGACGCTCGGCGGCGATTCGAACCAGCGACCGCGCCTCGACCACCCCCAAGAGCTCGTCGAACTTGGCCGCGAACGCCTCGCCCGGCTCCGCGCCGAGATCCTGAAATGGGAACGTGAAGCCCCAGATCTGCCCGCGCTCGGTCTTCTTGAGCTCGCTGAAGGTCTCGACGAAGCCCGGCACCAGGTCGACCTTCGTGCACAGGAGATACACGGGGACGACCACGTGCAGCTGGGTCATGACCTCGTCCACCCGATCTCGAATCCGCTTGGCGAGCTCGACGATCTCCTCCTCGCTGGCCCCCCCGAGCTCGGCCACGTTGATGGCGACCAGCACGCCGTTGATCGGCCGGCGGGGACGGTTGCGCCGGAGCATGTCCAGGAACGCGAACCACTCCTCCTGGTCGTCGCCCTCGGTGGCGTAGCGCCCGGCGGTATCGAGGATCACCGCCTCGTTGGTCAGCCACCAGTCGCAATTGCGCGTCCCGCCCACGCCCCTCACGCCGCCGCCCCGCGCCGAGAGGTACGGGAACTGCAAACCCGAGTTGCGCAGCGCCGTGCTCTTTCCCGCTCCGGGAGGGCCGATCATCACGTACCAGGGCAAGACCGTCAGGGCGTCGCCCCCCTTGCGCGCGAGCCGCGAGGACCGGAGCGCCCGGATGGCCTTGCTGAACTCGGCCTGCATCGCCTCGATGTCGGCGCGCTGATCGGGGCGGGCGTTCTCGGAGAAGCTCGCGGCCTGCTTCGACAGCGAGCTCTCGATCTCCTGCGAGGCCCGCTTGGTCTCGATCCGCCGCCAGACGATCAGGGCGACCACCAAGGCCACCGCGAGCGCCGACATGACGATCCCGACCCAGATGGGCGCATCGAGGACCAGGACGGTGGCCCAACCGACCGCCACCAACAGGAGAGCGATGAGATACTTCAGCATGCGCGTGACCCGTTGCCGACGGCGCTGCCGCCGATGGCGATGCCGATGAACCCGAAGGCCGTGAGTGACGCAGATCTCATTGGCGGGGCTCGACGACGTCTGCCACGGGCTCGCGCAGCGCGCTCGCCTCCTTGACGATGGATACGCGCAACGCCGCGTAGAGGGCCACCGTCAGGCTCAGAGCCCCGAGGCTCACCCAGAACAAGGTCCGGCCACGCGAGCGGCCAACCGCGTCGTCCGGCCGATCCGCCGACGGCGACAGCTCCTCCGGCACGTCGAGCGCCTTGCCCATCTCCGCGCGCAGGACGTCGATGAGGTTGGCCAGCTCGATGTCTCCTCCCCGTATCGCGTACTTGCCCTGGAAGCCGAAGAGCAGGCACAGGTAGTACACCTCGAGGACCTCGATCCGCCGCGAGTCGCGGCGCAGCCCCTCGAGGCGCGTGAAGAAGCCCTCTCCCGCCACGTTCTCGTGGAAATACCGCAACTGGAGCATGTTGGTCATCCAGAAACGCCGAACGTTCTCCGACATGGCCAGCGCCCGCTCGTCCGCCAGGGCCACGAGCGCGTAGACCACGTCCTGCACATCCCGCCCTTGCATGGCCAGCTCTTCGCCCTGCTGCATCGTGCTCTCGACGAGCGCGCGCAGCTTCGAATGCATCAGCTCAGCGGACAGCTCGGCTCCGGCGCTGGTGCCGTCGGACGCCGCCCCCCCAGCTCCGCCATCCAGCGCGCCCCTGCGCAGCTGGTTGACGACGTTGAAGAAATCCTTGGTGAGCTCCGTGATCCTTCTCATCTCGAGATCCCGCTCACGACCGGACCTCGATCCGATAGTCCTCGACCAGGAACTCGAGCGCTATCTCCTTGGGAACTTTCTTCATCGCCTCCTCGCCTCTGCAAACCGTCGGAATCAATCGTATCGCGCGCCAGGCAATCCCGTCTGGCCGCCGAAAAAGCCCGATGACCGCCACGTACCGCGCCTCGTCCGAGCGCTTGACGCGAATGACCCGCACCTCGGTCGGAGCCAGGGTCACCTCGTCCGCGGATATCACGTCATCGGCAAGACTCTCGCGATCGTGCTGCCAGATGTGATCGAATTCGGCATCCTCCAGCGTTTTTGCGGTCCTGAGCTGGTAGACCCGGACCACCACCGCCAGGGACTGGCCGAATTCATCCACGTTCATCCGGTCCGAGCCTCGGAGCACGACCTTGCGCTCCGGCTCCTTGCAGGGCTCCGTGGGGATTGCCTGCGCGGTGCGGGCAGGCGCGCGCGCGGTCCGGGTGGGCGTGCCACATCCGACGCCGACGCCGACGCCGACGCCAACGCCGACTGCGACGAGCAGGGCGAGCAGGCCCCCCACCGCGGAGCATGCGCGAGAAGGACCCAGGGACCGCGAGAGCTCACGCCAGCTTTGACCACCGGTCCCGAAAGACATAACTGCGTGTTTTTGTACCGCACCTCTCGTCGGAAAGCGACGCGCTTGACACGCCGATTCAATCTGAGACGATCCACCGGTTTCAGGCCCACGCGCGCGCGGTGGACCCTGTGGTTGGCTGGGCGAGCGTCGTCCCACGCCCGCCGGATCTCATGCCGATCATCATCACCATCCGCAACCTCGACACCGGAGCCAGCACCCGGTTCGAAGCCACCCAGTCACCGGTGCGCATCGGCCGCAACGCGCTCAACGAGCTGGTGCTGGAGGCGGGTTTCGTGTCGCAATTCCATGGCGTGGTGCGGTTCGCCGAGGACGGGATCCACTACAAGGATCTCGGCTCGACCAACGGGTCGACGCTGGCGGGCCGGCGGCTGGCCCGCAACGTCGAGGTGCCCCTCGACCCACAGTCAGACCTGCGGATCGGGCCGCTGCGCCTCGAGGTGGAACGCCGGGGTCCCACCCCGACCGCCGGTCGGCGGACCCCGGCCCGACCCGGAAGCGCGTCCGGAACGAAGCACGTTCGAACGCTCTACGGAGTGTCCCGACGATCCGACCGGGATGCCGATCTCGGGACCGAGCATGTCTCGCCCGCGGTGGCCGACTCGGTGACGGTCTCCGCCACCGGGCCGGTGCGCTCGGGCGGCGCAACCGGTGCACCACCCTCACCACCGCCTTCACCCTCCTCTCGCGAGACCCTCCCCGTCGCGCGCGAGCTCGCCGAGCGGTTGCTCCCGGCCGGCCGCGAGCCCGTCGATGAGGCCGGAGCCCAGCGGCTGCTCGAGGGCATCGCGGTGATCCTGGATGCCTTCGCGCACTCGTTCGTTGGCCTGCGCCGGGGCGTCGAACAGACCGGCGCGGAGCTCGGGGTGCGCAGCGTCCCCAGCCGTTCCCCCCTCTACCTCGCCAAGGATCCGCAAGAGGTCCTCGCCCACCTCATCGATCCCACCCGTGAGCCGCAGGAGGCGGCTCAGGAGCTGGTGGGGGTCTTCGCGGATTTCGGGGTGCATCAGGTGGCCCTGCTGAACGGCATCACCGAGAGCGTGAAGGCCCTCCTGTTGCGGATCGCGGGCGGCGACCCCGAGGGAGAGCGCGCGGGTCGTGGAAAGCGGTGGCGGTTCCTCCGCGACGGAGCAAAGGTCGAGGAGACCATCCGCGAGCTGCTGGAAGACGACCGACACCTCCACGCCGCGATCTTCGGCGAGGAATTCGGGCTGGCCTACGCCGCCGGGACGCTCGGTGGCCATCAAAAAGGAAAACCGTGAACGCGCTCGGACATCGCCCTTCCCCTCGGTGGGACACCTGTCGGTTTCGCAGCATCCTGGCCGCCGCTTGCCTGGGAGCGCTCGCCGGCGCCGGGGCCTGCGCCGCGCCGCCCAAGCCGGCACCGGCGGCTCCCGCGGCCCCGGTCGAGCGGCCGCCGCCCATCGTGTGCAGCTACAACGCCCGCGGGCTGTGGGCCACCGCGGACATGCGTGATCTCCCCGCCATCACCTGGTTCACCTTCATGCTGCCGGGGTTCAAGCCCACCACGGGTGAGGTGGCCCGACCGGTGATCAACTGCACCGGACAGTCTGTGCGCTGGGGAGCCTTGCCAGCCTCCGAGTGTCCGATGACCGAGGCCGAGCAAGCCTATCTGCCCCCACCCCCGACCCTCGGTCCCCAGGATCTGGTGATCGCCAGCTCGTCCCAGACCACGCGGCTCGTGTGGTCCGTGACCGACCACCTGGCGGACGGCGAGGCGGAGGGCCCCGTCGCCCTGGCGGAGTTTCGCCCGAACAGCGTCGAGATTCGGGCCATCGGAACCCTCAGGGCCTTGCCCGAGCGGGCGCACCTGCGCCTGGTCAAGGTCGAGGGTCACACCTTGCTGGTCGCGGAGGGCGAACACTGCGACAACCTGGAGGCGACCCGCTGCTTTCGCGGAACGCGCCTCATGGTGCTGGCCGACACGCGCTTCGAGCCGCAGTCCGTGCGGCTCGAGGATGGGCGCTGCCTCGAGCCGGCCTTCTTCGCCACCGAGCACACCCAGTCCGTGACCGGAAGGGATGGAACCCGTCGATCCATGACCGCCAACGGGCGGCTCGACTTCGCCCCAGACGGCGTCTTCATCCACGAGGAGATCGCCGTGCGATCGATCGATCCCGACGGCAAGGGACCGGGCCGGTTGCTGCGAGAAGCGCGGGCCGATCGCCGCCTGCGCGTGCAGAGCGGCCACCTGTACGTGTCCGATGGCGCGTTGTGGGAGCGGATGCTCCAAGAATGGTAAGTGAAATGGGAGCTCGCCCATCACGAGGGTGAGCTGGCGCGCCAGCGCAGCTTGAGGTTCAGCCAGAAATTCCACAGCGTGACCACCCCGACGGCCACCGCGTTGGCCACGTATCGGTCGAGGTGCAGCCCGTTGTACATGGCGTTGAGGAGGAGCACGTTGAACGCGAGGCCCATCGAGCAGATCGCGTTGAACTTGGCGAAACGGCGCAGGGCTTGACGCAGCCCCGGCTGCGCCCGCGCCAGATCGCGAAAGGTCCACAGATCGTTCCAGACGAAGTTGTTGACGATCGCGACCTCGGCCGCGAGCAACTTGCTCCGCGTGAGCCCCCAGCCGAGCCGGCTCGGATCGCTGAGGAGGTAGAGCAAGCCCATGTCCACGACCAGGCCCGAGAGCCCGACCACCGCGAATCGAAGCAGTCGGCCGAGCGGCAGCTGGCTGCCGCGCAGGCGCAGGAGGTGGCGCAGGTAGTCGAGATAGATCCGCCAGCTGACCTTGCTCTCGCCCTCCGACCGCTCGCGGAAGACGTAACCGACCTCGGCCAGCCGCGCGATCCGTCCGCGCCCGATGACCTCGATGAGGATCTTGTACCCGACCGGGCTGAGCGGAACGTCGGCGATCACCGCCCGGCGCAGCATGAAATAGCCGCTCATGGGATCCGAGACCCGCCCGAGGATCCCGGGCAGGATGAGCAGCCCCATGACCTGGGCCCCACGCGACAGGAGCCGCCGGCGGAGGCTCCAGTTCGAGACGCCTCCGCCCTCGACGTTGCGGCTCGCGAGCGCGAGATCGTTGCCCTCCCGGAGGGCCTCCCACAGTCGAAGGACGATCTCGGGGGGATGCTGAAGGTCGGCGTCGATCACCGCGAGCACCTCGCCGCGCGCCACCTGCCATCCACGGATAACCGCGGTGGACAGCCCGCGCTCGGCGGTGCGGCGAAGAACCCGGAGCTGGGGATGGGTCCGACCAAGGGAGAGCCCGAGCTCCCAGGTCCGGTCGGGGCTGTCGTCGTCGACCAGGATCAGCTCGTAGGCCCCCGCCAGTGCCGGGTCGAGCAACGCGACGAGCCGCGCCACCAGCTCGCCGACATTCCGAGCCTCGTTGTAGGTCGGGATGACCAGCGACAGGCGCACCGTGGACGCCGCACCCGGCACGGTGGAGGGCACCACCAGGGCCCCGGTGGGGACCGCCACCAGCGCGGGACCAGGACCGGCGGGACCCGGGCGATCGAAAGGGCTCTCGCTCCCAGGCATTGAGGTGGTGGCACACTAGCAGTCCGGGGGGCGGTCCCAAAGCCCCCCCGGAATCCCCGGGCTGCGGCCGACGGCGCGGTCCGCAACAAAAATCGAAGCCATCCGATGAACCCCAAACGAATGATCAACCCCATCCGTCCCTACGCCTGGGGGTCGCGTCACTTCATTGCGGCGCTTCAGGACCGGCCGGTACCGACCTCCAGCCCCGAGGCCGAGCTGTGGCTGGGGGCGCACCCAGCCGCCCCGTCGGTGGTCGTCAGCCTCCCCGCCGAGACGGCGGAGGAGCGGCGGGCGTCGCCCCCCACTCTCGCCCTCACTCTCGATCGCTGGATTGCCGAGAACCGCGCCGAGACCCTGGGGGCCGACGTGGCGGCGCGGTTCGGGGGCGAGCTGCCGTTCCTCATGAAGATCCTTGCGGCGGCCCAGCCGCTGTCGCTGCAGGCCCACCCGAGCCGCGCCGAGGCCGAGCGCGGCTTCGACGCCGAGGAAGCCGCCCACGTGCCCATCGACGCGCCGGAGCGCAAATACAAGGATCGGCACCACAAGCCCGAGCTGATCGTGGCGCTCACGCCGTTCGTCGCCCTGTGTGGGTTCCGTCCGGTGGTGGAGACGCGGCGGCTCCTGGCCGAGCTCGGCGGCGAGGCGCTCGAGCCCTGCCGGCGGCTCCTCGACCGGGACCCTCCCGAGGAGGCGCTCCGCGGGGTGTTTCAGTACCTGCTCGGTCTCCCGGCGACCGAGCAGCGTCACCTGACGGAGGCTGTCCGTCGCCGGGTATCGCGAAATGGGGTGGCCGCGACGGCCGAGCACGCGCCCGAGCTTGCCTGGGCGGAGCGGCTGGCCGATCTCTACCCGGGGGACGTGGGGGTGGTCGGCGCCCTCTTCCTCAACCTGGTCCACCTGGCACCGGACGAGGGTCTCTACCTGCCGGCAGGCAATCTGCACGCCTACCTGGAGGGGGCGGGCGTGGAGATCATGGCGAATTCGGACAACGTCCTGCGCGGTGGACTCACCCCGAAGCCGATCCATGTCGCCGAGCTGCTGCGAATTCTGCGTTTCGAGGAGGCAAGGCCCAAGCCGTTGCGCCCGACGCCCATCGACGCTGGCGAGGCGGTCTTCGAGACGCCGGCGGACGAATTCCAGCTGTCCCGGCTGCGGCTCGGGGCGGACGGCCCGCCGCTCGAACGGGTCCCGCTCGGACCGGAGGTGTTGCTCGTGACCGATGGAGAGGTCGAGCTCGGCTGGGGCTCGGATGCCGTCCGCCTCGCCCGCGGTGGGTCGGTGTTCGTTCCGTCGAGCTCACCACCTTACCGACTCTCCGGGAAAGGGAACGTCTACCGCGCGCGGGTGCCCGCCACCCCATGACGACCGCGGGTCAACAGCAAAAGCCGGCGGCTTGCCGTGGTTCCCCATACGACGTTATGGTTGGGGGCTCATGAGCATGGGCGACCTGGAAGACATCGTGGAGGAAGGTGAGCCGAGGCTGGCGCCCGGAACCCGGCTCGGGAAGTATGCCATCGTCCGCCTGCTCGGCGCCGGGGGGATGGGGGCGGTCTACGAGGCCCTCCACACCGAGATCGGCAAGCACGTCGCGGTCAAGGTCCTTGGACCGGCGGTCGCCGCGATCCCCGGGGCGCGCGCGCGCTTCCTGCGGGAGGCACAGATCACCTCGCGGGTGCGTCACCCGAACATCGTCGACGTCACCGACATGGGCAACGAGGGCGGCCAGACGTACATCGTCATGGAGCTCCTCTCCGGCGAGGATCTGGCCCACCGGCTCGGACGCCAGGGTCGGATGGCCGAGAGAGAGGTCGCCGACATCATGTTGCCCGTCTGCGCGGCCGTGGCGGCCGCGCATCAGGCGGGCATAACCCACCGCGATCTCAAGCCGCAGAACATCTTCCTCGCCACCCACCAGAACGGCGTGCAGCCGACCGTCCTCGACTTCGGGATCTCGAAGGGCAGCGACATCCTCGGGGCCGGCACGTTGACCGGGACGGGCGCCATGATCGGCACGCCGTTCTACCTCGCCCCCGAGCAGATCCTCGACAACCGCTCGGCCGGGCCGGCGAGCGATCAGTACTCGCTCGGGGTCATCCTCTACGAGTGCCTCACCGGACGTCGCCCCTACGAGGCCGAGAATCTCTTCGTGGTCTTCCAGGCCATCGTGGCGGGTAACCCGATTCGACCGCGGGATCTCCGCCCCGAGCTCTCTTCCGCCTTGGAGGAAGTCCTGCTGCGGGCCATGCACGTGAGTCCGAGGCACCGATTCGATTCGAGCCACGCGCTCGGCCGGGCGCTCCTGCCCTTCGCCACGGATCGGGCCCGGGTGCTCTGGGAGGAGGCCTTCAGCGCCGATCGACCCGACACCCGCCCCCTTCCTTCCGCGACGGCGGACGGGACGCCCACGCCGGGAGGCATCCCGCGGACGCCGCTGCCGCCCGGTGGCTCGTCCACTCCCTACCCTCCCGACGGCCAGTCGGGAAGGGCGCTGAAGCCGGCCTTGACCACCCCCTTGCCGCCCGCCACGTTCCCGCCCCCCGATCCCGCGGAGTGGCTCTCGTTCAGCGCACCCAAGTCGCCCGCTTCGGTCTCGGGAACCCGGGTCATGCTCCCCCACACCCCGAGCTCACCCCGCCCGAACGTCACCTCGCCGGGGCAGGAGAAGGTGCCGGAGCCCCTCCCCGAGGTGCGCCTCGGACCGAAGACCAGCGGGCGGTTCTGGGTGCTGGCCGGGCTCCTCGGGTGCGTGGGCGTGGCGGCGGTGTTCTACGTGTGGACCCAGGTCACCGGGCCGACCGGACCGATCGTCGACCCGCGCGGGGACAGTCCGGCCAACCCTCCCCCTGGCGATCCCTCCTCGTCGCCCCAGCGCAAGGGGCCTCCGACCTTCGAGAGCTTTCGAGTCTCGGTCGCGACCGTGCCGGAGGACGCCACCGTGGAGCTCGACGGGACGGTGGTGGGCTCGGGCAGCGTGGAGCGCAAGATGCTCATCGACCATGCCCCACACACCCTGCGTATCTCGGCCGATGGCTTCGAGCCGAAGACCATCGAGTTCACCGACACTCCGCCTCCCCACCTGGTCACGCTCGCGCGGCGTCCCGTGGCACCGCCGACGCCCAAGGTCGAGGTCGCGGACCCGACCGATTCAGCGTCGCCGCCTCAGACGGCGAGCGCGAGCGAGCCCGGCCCCGGGCGACGGGCGCGATCAAGGTCGGCTCGCGGGGCCAGCGCCAGTTCGGGGAGCTCGGGGACGCCGAGGGGGACGGGGCGGACGCGGCCCCGCGGGGCGACCCTGCGGGGCGATGATGCCCAGCCCGTGCTCAATCCCAACGGCGCCCCCATCATCGATTGACACCTCCGCGGGGGACGGGCGTCGACCCCGAGGCGCCACGGGGGCCGGAGGCGAAGGCGACGGCGAAAGCGACGCGCCATCCGTCACCCTGGGCGGCCGGGGCGAGCGCGATTCGCCAGTTCGCCCGCCCTTTCGTGCTCATCCAGTCGCTGGCCATCGGCCTCGTCATTGGTTACCACCTCAGCCCGGAGCTGCGCCGAGGTTGCGCGACGCTCGCCGAGGTGCGCGTCCGCGGAGGGGTGCTGTTCTCGGCCCTGGCCGGCGCGGCGGCGGGTGGTCTGCTGCCCGAGCTGATGCGGTGGGTGGCGCGGCCCCGCAGCCACCGCGTGGCGGGCCGAGCCGGCGAGATCGGCTTCAATCTGGCCTTCTTCGCGCTGAACGGCGTGGTCATCGATGGCTTCTACCGCTTCTTGACCTGGCTCCTCGGCGGTCAGGCCTCGTCGGGGGTCGTCCTGGCCAAGGTGGCCTTCGATCAGTTCGTCTTCACGCCGGTCTGGTTGCCCGTCATCGTGGTTCTCTATGTCTGGCGCGGAGCTGGCTTCCGCCTCTCCCCGACGCTGTCGGTGCTCCGCGACCGGTTCTACCGGGAGCGGGTGGTCCCGCTCCTGCTGCCGAACTGGGCCTTCTGGTTGCCGATGACCTCGGCCATCTACGCCCTCCCTGGCCCCCTGCAGTTCCTCCTCTTCACCCTGGCCCTCGCCGCCTGGAGCCTGATCATGGTCTTCATCGCCCAGGGCAAGCGCTGAAGCTCGGGACCTCGGTGCGGCCAGCGAGCGCGGCCGTGTGAAGCCCCGCGCGTCCCGATGGCTCGGTCCTGAGTCCGGGTCGTCGATTCCATCCGCGCCTTTGACTACAATGCGATCCCATGGGTGGGGGATGGCGCGGCGACTCGTGGGCTCGTGACAGGGCGTCGTTGTGGTTCGGGGCCGCCGTCGCAGCCATCGGCGTCGTCGTCCTCGCGGCTCCCACGCTGCTCATCAAGCGCTTCGTCTTCGCGGGCGAGCATGCGCCGGCGGTGGCGCAGACCCTGCGCGCCGCCGCACCGGGCTTGATCGCGATGGGCGTCGGTGCCTGGCTGCCCCGGGTCCCCTGGGCCGAGTCCCGGCCTCACGCCCACCTCGCCGCGCAGGGCGCCCTCGTGATGCTGGGGTTCGTCGCCCTCACCACCTGCCTGTGGAACTGGATCATCGACGATGCGGCGATCACCTTCGCGTACAGCAGGAACCTGGCCGCCGGCCATGGCATCGTCATACGCCCGGGCCACCCCCCCGAGGAGGGTTATTCCAACACGCTGTGGATGCTGCTCCTGGCGATGGCCGGGCGCCTCGGCCTCGACATCGCCGCAACCGCCAAGTGCGCCGGTGTGGCCGCGGGTGCCCTGGCGGTGGGCCTTTGTCACCTGGTCTGTCACGCGGGCAGCGGGAGGCCGCGAACATTTCGCTTCGGCCTGCACGCGCTGGCGATGACCGTTTGCCTCGGCGCCCCCTTCATCGTGTGGTCCGCCTCCGGCCTCGAGCACGGGCTGCAGGCGCTGGCCCTCATCGCCGTGGTGGCCGCACCCATGGTCCCCCGCATCGAGCGGCCGACGATGGCGGCGGCCCTGTCTGCCCTGGTCCTCCTGCGCCCTGAAGCCCCCCTGGTGATCGCCTCCGTGTGGGCGGCGCTGGCGTCGCGCCCCGCGGACACGCGCGCTGGAGCGACGGCGACGGCGGCAGCCGCCGGCCGGTTGCCAGGGCCGGAGGGTTCCTGGGTCGCACGGCCGCCACGCCTGGCCATGGTCCGCCAGAGCGCTCCGGTCGTGCTGGCACCGATGCTGACCTGGCTCACCTTGATGGCGTTCCGACTCGCGTATTTTCGCGAACCGCTCTCGAACCCGTACTACGCCAAGGCGCGGGACGCGAACTGTCTGCGGCTCATCAACTTCGTGGGCGGCGGATGGTCCTACCTGACGGGCTGGCTCGGCGACGCCCGGACCTGGCTCGTCGTGCCGCTCGTGCTCATCGCCCCCCTCTCCGGGGCGCCTCGGTTCCTGCGGCTGGCGGTGGCCGTGTGCCTGGCGCAGCTCGGGTTTCTGCTCTTCGCCGGAGGGGACTGGATGGGCTGCCACCGCTTCGTCGCGCCGGCGTTGCCCGTGCTGGCGGTGCTGGTGTTTCACTCGGCCCGTCACGCGGAGCGGGCGTGGCAGCGGCTCGGCTCGGGGTGGAGCATGCTGGTGCTGGTTTGGTTCCTCGGCCTTGGCACCCTCGGCCAGCTGATGGTGTTCCGTGACGCGCCCACCACGCCGACCGCGGTGGTGGGTCAGATCGCGCGAACGTTCGTCGAGGTGGGCCGGCGGCTGGGGATCCCGCACCCGAGCCTCGCCCACCACGACGCCGGCGCCACCAGCTACGAGACCGACCTCGACCTCGTCGATCTCGGGGGGCTCGGCGACCGCATCGTGGCCAAGCACATGAACGACCGGGCCTTCATCCGGCACTACCTGTTCGAGGAACGGCGCCCGACCTTCATCTTCGGCTCGAGCCACGCCTTCACCGCCGGTGACACCGAGTTCTTCCGGCTGCCCGAGTTCCGCGCCTACGTGCCCTTGCGGTTCCCGAGCCGCCCGTTCATGAAGGCCGACCTCTGCCACGTCCGGCGCGACGCCGTCCACGCGGTCCCCGGGATTCACCTCGTGACGGAGGGAGGCACCGAGGTCTGGGTGGTGGACTGAACGCGCCCCCTCTGCCGCGGATCGCGATGCGCCGGGTCATCATCCGCAGGTGATGACCGGACGCGGCGCCGTTCGCCGCCTCGCGACAATGGCTCCCGAGAATAGTTCCCAAGAATGGTTCCAATGATTGTCTGTCAGCAACCCCGCCCGAGAAATGGGTGTACCGTTGAAGTGTGCTCCTGCCCACGGGTCGAAGTGAGAGCTGCTCAGACGCGGGCGGTCCTCCAGGCAAATCATCCACCCGGTTGCCGTCGTTCGCGTGCGTCGGTCCCGTGCCGTGCCTTCTTCTCGGGATCTTCGCCTGGGCCTGCACGTCGACGGCGGTTCCGGCCTCCGGGGCGGGCGGCGGTGCGCGCGCTGGATCCGGCGGCGCGTCCGCTCCTGCGCACGGGAGCGGCGGTGGGCCAGGGCCAGCGGGTTCGTCCGCGCCCGACGCCGGGAATGGCTCCGCGGGGGCCGCCGCGTCCGAAGGCTGTCCAGCGACGGCCGCCCCCCAGGTCGAGCTCAGCCAGGGGCGCATCGTCGAGCTCGCCGTGCTGCCGCTGCTGAACGGAAAGAACCTGACGTTCGGAGAGCCGAACATGCTCGCCGACGGGACGATGGTCATGCCCCTCGACTTCCGCTTCTTCGTGTCGGAGGTGGCGCTCCTCGAGCCCGATGGTACCCAGCAACGGGTCGACCTGGTGACGGCAACCGGGGTGCGCGAGCCCTACGGTGTCCACCTCGTCAATGCCGAGGATCCGCCTTCGATGATGTTGAGGATCCTGGCGCCTCCCCGAGCCTATTCGGGGTTGTCGTTCACGCTCGGGCTCGAAGACGCGTGCAACGCAGGACCGGCGACGCGCGGCGATCCGTTGTCGGAGGCCTCCCAGATGACCTGGCCCCACCTCGGGGCCGGATACCTCTTCCTCCGATACGAGGCCTCGGTGAGCCCGCCGACGACGCCTGGCGCCCCGAGCGGGTCCGCCACCGTGACGAGCCCCGCGGAGATTCACATGGGAGGCGTGGTCGGGCAGATCTTTGCGCCGACCGTCCGAGCTCCCGGAGACTTCACGGTGTCCGCGACGAACACCGTCGTCAGCCTGCATCTGCGCCTGTCGGTGGATCAGATCCTCCAGGCCGCGGTCGCGCCGGTGAATCCCTCGCCGCTCCTCGGAATCCTGACCCCGGACGTCCTCGCGGGGGAAGCCCTGCGCCAGGCCATCCCGACCCTGGCCATCTTCAGTCTGGCGCCGTGAGCGTGCCCCGTGGGTACGTGGCCCTCCTCGGCGTGATGTCGGGCCCGGTGCTGGCGGCCTGCGCGGATCATTCGCTGTGTGTCGTCCAACCAGCGGCCCCTTTGACCTCCGCGCTCGCTCCCCCGGGGTTTCCAGCGGGCCCGGTGACGCTGACGGCGCCGCCCGACAACATCCTGACCGAGGAGCGCGCTCGGCTCGGCAAGCGTCTCTTCTTCGATCCGCGGCTCTCGCGCACGGGGCTCGTCTCCTGCAGCTCATGTCACGACCAGGCCCACGCGTTCAGCGATCCGCGCCCGGTCTCGCTCGGCGTGGATGGCCGCGCGGGAACGCGCAACGCGCCCGCGCTGGTCAACCTCGCCTGGGGCACCAGCTTCTTCTGGGATGGTCGCGCGCCCACCCTCGAAGACCAGGCCGGACAGCCCATTCAAAACCCGGTCGAGATGGACTCCACCCTGGAGGACGCCGTGAAGAGGGTGGCCGCCGAGCCGAGTTACGTCGATGCGTTCCGCAGCGCCTACGGGGCGGGCGCGGACACGGCCGCAGGGTCGATCAACGAAATGACGCTGCGGCAAGCGCTGGCCAGCTTCGTTCGAACGCTGGTCAGCGGTGACAGCCCGTACGATCGCTTCCTGGCGGGAGAGGCCTCCGCGCTCGATGCGCCCGAGCAGCGCGGCGAGAGCCTCTTCTTCAGCGAGCGAACGGGGTGCTTTCATTGCCACCCACGCGGGACCTTGACCAACGCCGGCTTCTTCAACGATGGGAGCTACACGGCCGGCGGAGACACCGGCCGACAGATGATCACCGGACGCACAGGCGACCTCGGAAAGTTCAAGGTTCCCGGGTTGCGAAACGTCGCGGTATCGGCGCCCTACATGCACGACGGATCGCTGGCGACGTTGGCCGACGTCCTCGCGCAATACGATCGCGGCGGTCGCGGCCATCCCAGCACCGATCCTCAGATCGCTCCCCTTGGCCTCACGGACGATGAGCGGGCCGATCTCCTGGCCTTCCTCGGGGCTCTGACCGACGTCGAATTCCTCGACGACCCGCGCTTCCGCCCATGAGCCTCCCCGGCGCGGAGCTGACGAGCTCGCGGGGACCTGTACTGAGGACCCGGGCCAAAATTACTCAGGCACGCTGGCCGCGGATCCATCCCGGCGCCTCCGCAGCCAGAACTGCATGATTAATTTTGATCCGGGTCCTAAGCTGCGCGCCGTGTCCACCCAGCAGAGCACGAGCTCCTCGAACGCGGTCCACGCGACCGTGACGGTCAATGCCCGCGGGCTCGGCCGCATCCGCGCGGGGCATCCCTGGATCTACCGCCCCGACATCGTGCGCGGCCCCGCGCAGGACGCGGGACAAGGAGGCCCGGCGGTGGTGGCCGTGGTGGATGCGCGCGGGCATCGGGTGGGCACCGCCACCTGGGCCGCGACCGCTCGCCTGGCGTTGCGCATGCTCACCCGCTCCGGGGATCCCGACGACCCTCTCGGCCAGCAGGCCGAGGCCCCCGGGCGGCCCCTTGGCGATCTCGAGGCGCTCATCGCCTGCGTGCGCGACCGCTTCGCCCCGGCCCTCGCGCGACGCGAGCGCGCGCGCGCCGCGGGCCTCCTCGACCGCGATGCGTACCGGGTGATCCACGCCGAGTCCGACCGCCTCCCCGGGCTGATCGTCGACCGCTACGGCGACACCGCGGTCATGCAGACCACCTCGGTGGCGATGAACGCCGCGCGCGCACGGCTCGCGCCGATGGTGGCGGAGTGGCTGGGGGCGCGCCTGGTGGTGGCGCGCGACGACGGCAGCGCCCGCGATTTCGAGGACCTGCCGCGGACCGCGGGCATCCTGCTGGACCGAGGCACCGGACGTGCTGGTCCCGGACTTGCTGGCCCCGGATCTGATCCGAGCCCCACGCACGTGCGCTACCGGATCGGAGACAATCACTTCGAGGCCGACCTGCTCACCGACGGGAAGACCGGCGGCTTTCTCGATCAGGCCGACAACCACCTGGCGCTGGCGGCGCTGGCGCCGCCCGGCGGACGGGTGCTCGACGCCTTCACCTATCACGGCGGGTTCGCGCTGGCGCTCGCGCGGCGGGCCGCCTCGGTGGTGGCCACCGACGCCTCACCCGAGGCCGTGGCGCGTACCCGCGAGAACGCCGCGCGCAATGGCCTCGCGAACGTGACCGTCGCGCAGGCGGATGCGTTCGAGCTCCTGCGCCGCCTCGAGTCCGAGCGAGCCTTCTTCGACGTGGTGGTGCTCGACCCACCCGCGCTGGCCAAGCGGGGGGCGACCGCCGGCAACCGACCGGGCTCGACCGCGCTCACGGCCGCGGACCGGGCCTATCGCGAGCTCTTCCTGCGCGGGGCCCGCATCACCGCGCCCGGCGGTCTGCTGGTCGTGTGCAGCTGCTCCGGGCGCGTCAGCCGCGCCCACTTCGAGGAGCTCGTGACCCTGGCAACCGCGGACAGCGGCCGCGCGGCCGTGGTCGTCGCCCGCCTCGGCGCCGCCATCGACCATCCCGAGCTGGTGGGCGTCCCCGAGACCGGTCACCTCAAGTGCTGGATCCTCCGCGTGCTGTGACCGGTCGGTCGGTCGGTCGCCCTCCGAGGGCGCGCGCCCCCGCGGCGAGCCCAGCCCACAGCGGAAGCATGGCCGCGATGAGTGCGCCGTTGTCCTGGTGCGCGACCACAGCCGCCGGGAGCAACTTCAGCCCGAGCGCCACGGCCCCGAGCGCCCCGCCGGCCACCGCCAGCCCGAACGCCTTCCGGGCGGCCCCCGTGCGCCCGAAGCCGACGCCGATCCCCAGCACCCCGAGCGCCAGCGCGAACGGCGCGAACAACAGCGCATTCTGGTTGCGGTAGACGACCGCATGGGGCGTGAACATCCAGGCCCCGACCAGGAAGCTGCCGACGAAACCCACCAGCAGCCCGAGGACCGCGCAGACGACTCCATACGCGATCCGGGCCGAGACGGCGACGGAGCGCCGCCGACCCGGCCGCCCGCGCACGCCCGCGCGCGCGCCCACCGTACCCAGCCACCACAGCATCCCGCCGAGACCGGCCCCGACGGCGAGGAAGCGCCCGCCCCACCCGGGCGGATGCTCGGGGACGGGCGCCCGCGCCGCGCGGAACGACACCATCTCCGCCTGGACCAAGGGGTGACCGTGGGGGTCGCCCGGGCCGCCAACCGACACGGCCCGCAGCATGCGCTGCAACCGCTCCGGCAGGAACGCCTCGGCCCAGGCGTCGATCGGGCGATCGGTGGACGGGCCGAGCACGACGAGCAGCGCCAGGTACAGCCATGGCTCCTCGGCGGTCATGCGGAGCGCGTGCCCCCGCAGCGTCTCCTGCCCCGGGCCGTGCGCGCTGGCGCGCACCGCGCCCCCGAGCACCCCCTCGGCGTCAAGCGCGTCGCGGACGCGCGTGGAGCAGTTGTCGGCGAAGTAGTCGTACCGGTAGTCGCGATGGGCGGGCTCGGCGTTCACCACGAGGTGCTCGGCCAGCGTGCGTTTTTGCGCGGGGGTCAACGCCAGCCGCTGGATCTCGATGGTGCGATTCTCGCGCCGGTACAGCGAGGCCATGGCGCGGGTGCTGGCCGCAGACAACCAGTAACGCAATCGACCCTGCAGAAAATCTCCCAGGAGATCCGCCGAGCCGAAGGCGAAGGTGCCGAAGTTGTACGAGACGTCGAGCCCGGTGCGACGGTTGGCGATGCGGATCGCATCGTGGCCAAAGCGGGTGAAGGGATGGTCCCCGGGGCCAAAGGTCCAGATCTCGACGATCAGGGGATCGTCCAGGGGATCGTCGACCGAAGCGCCGGAGGGACCGCCGCCTGCCCCCGGGGCCTGCGCACCGCTCCCTTCCATTGCGAACGCTCGCGCCCATCCTCCAGCCACCGGCCCGATCAGCAAGGCCCCGAGCACCGCCCATGGCAGGACTCCGGATCGCCGCGCCCACCCCCGGCGCCGCGGGGCCGACCACCGCCTCATCGGATCCGTCGCAGCACCGCCGCGAAGAACCCGTCGGTGTCGTGGCGGTGCGGCAGCAGCCTGAGGTAACCGTCCCCCGCCGGGCCGGTCTCGAGGCCGAGCTCCTCGGCGCGCGCCTTGCCCCAGATCTCCTTGACGGGCACCCGGGCGAAGTCGCTGCGCTCGGAGCAGAATCGCTCGATGACCCGCTCGTTCTCCTCGGCGAGGACCGTGCAGGTCGCGTAGATGAGCCGTCCCCCCACCGCCACCAGCGGCGCGTAGGTCACGAGCAGGGCCACCTGCCGGGGCGGAAACTCGGCCACGATGGCCGGCGACAGTCGCCACCTGGCCTCGGGGTTGCGCCTCAGCGTGCCGAGGCCCGAGCAGGGCGCGTCCACCAGGACCCGATCCCAGCTGCCCGCGCGGGCCTCTTCGGGCAGGGGGTCCCCCTCGCGCGCGATGGCCCGCGCGGCCACGTCGTTGAGGCCTGCCCGCCGCGCCCGCCGCCGCAGCTCCTCCAGCTTCTTGCCGTCCACGTCCAGCGCCAGGACCCGCCCCTTGCCGCCGAGCGCGGCGGCGAGCGCCAGGGTCTTGCCGCCCGCCCCCGCGCACGCGTCCACGATCCGGCCACCGGGCGGCGGCGCAACGAGCTCGGCCACGAGCTGACTCCCCTCGTCCATCACCTCGAATTCCCCGTCCCGGAAGCTCGACAGGCCAAACGCGTTCACCCGGGTCTCGAGCACCAGCGCGCTCGGCGACCAGCGCCCGGGCACCGCCGTCACGCCCTCCTCGGCCAGCCTCGCCACCAGCGCCTCTCGGGTCGTTCGCACGGTGTTGACCCGGATCGCGAGCGGCGCACGCTGGTTCATGGCCCCGAGCAGGGGCGTGGCCTCGGCCTCCCCCAGCTCCGCGAAGAGCGTCGCCGTCAGCCAGTCCGGCATGGAGAGGCGCACGGCCTCCCGCGGGATCCCCGACGTGCCCTCCAGCCCCGCGTCGTCGGCGGTCACCCCGGCGAGCTCGAGGTCGACCCGCAGCAGGCGCTTGACGTCGGCGCGCACGGCCTCGACCGGGACCCCCTCGCGCAGCTCGTGGACGATGAGCTTGAGCTCGTCGCGCGCCACCGGAGAGACGACGTCGCCCCGACGAACCGCGCGCGCGATCAACCCATCCACGATGGCGCCGAGCCTGCGGTCGGCGCGGATGAGGGCGTACACGGTCTCCGAGATCCGCCGGCGCTCGGAGCTGCCGAGCTCACGGTGGGCGCGGAACGTGCGGGCAATCAGGTCGCTTGCGTAGCCCCACTCCGAGCGCGCCTCGGCCGCCACCTGCAAGGCGAGGGCCCGGGCCGGCCCCGAGAGCCGGACCGCCTGCCGCGGCGGCAGCGAGGAGGCCGCTGGCCTCTGCGGAGCAGGCGTTTGGGGGGTCAAGGCGCTCCCGATCTGCCCCCTCGGTGCCCCGCGGTCAAGCTGCTCCCCACAAAAAGACCTCGCCGGGTCGACGCGCGGCGACTCGAATGTCAGGAATGGGAGTCAGAGGGAGGCACCAGACACCGAAACAGCCCACGCAGCGCGCACGCGCGGGTGGGCTGTTCAGTTCGCCACGCGTTCTGCCGTAGTTCCGAAGGAAGACCTGGAATCCGTCGCGCCCCGCAAACCCGCATACAATCCCAGCGTTCCCAGCGTTCCGCCCAACATCTCCCCCAACATCTCCCAACCTGCCCACGCAGCCAGACCAGCGAGGAAGGGCCCCACACATGTCGGACCAAAAGCCGGAGTCCAAGCCGGACCAGAAGCCGGACCCGAGACCGAACCCCTACAAGATCGCCCAGGAGCAGCTGACCCGCGCGGCGGAGATTTGCGGCCTGGCGCCCTCGACGATGGCGATCCTGTCCCAGCCGAAGAACGAGCTCATCGTGAACTTCCCGGTGCGCATGGACAGCGGCGAATACCGCATGTTCAAGGGGTACCGGGTCCAGCACAACAACATCCTCGGGCCCTACAAGGGTGGAATTCGCTACCACGAGCTGGTCTCCCTCGACGAGGTGAAGGCGCTGGCGTCCTGGATGACCTACAAGTCCGCGCTGCACGACATCCCCTTCGGCGGCGGCAAGGGCGGCATCAAGTTCTCCCCGCGGGAGCACTCGGTCGCCGAGCTCGAGCGCATCACCCGCAGGTTCACCCACGCGCTCGGCGCCAACATCGGCCCCGAGTACGACATCCCGGCGCCGGACGTCGGCACCAACGCGCAGACCATGGTGTGGATGATGGACACGTACATGAACGTCGTCGGGTACGTCGACAAGAACGCCAACCGCCGCGTCGTCACCGGCAAGTCCATCACCTCCGGCGGGTCATACGGCCGGGAAGCCGCCACCGGCCAGGGCATCGTCCACTGCATCAGCGAGTGGGCGCGCGACCGGCGGCTCGAGCCCAACGGCTCGACCTTTTCGGTGCAGGGCTTCGGCAACGTCGGCTCGAACGCGGCCAAGATCCTGGCGCGCACCGGGGCCTCGCTGGTGGCCACCGGGGACTGGAAGGGCTACATCTTCAACGGCGACGGCATCAACCCCTACAAGCTCTCCGAGCACGTGGTGCGCACCGGCTCGGTGCTCGGTTATCCGGGGGCCCGCTCCATCACCCGCGAGGAGTTCTTCGCCACCCCGGTCGACGTCTTCATCCCCGCCGCCCTCGAGCTCGAGATCGGGGTTGCCGAGGCCAAGGCCCTCAACTGCAAGGTGATCGTCGAGGGCGCCAACGGCCCGACCGACAGCGTGGCGGAGCCGATCCTGGCAGAGAAGGGCATCGCCCTCATCCCGGACATCCTGGCCAACTCGGGCGGGGTGGTGGTGAGCTACTACGAGTGGCTGCAGAACAAGCGCTCCGAGCGCTGGGATCTCGAGGAGGTGGAGGAGCGCCTGACCAAGCGCATGAAGCGGACCTACCTGGCGGTCAGCGAGTACGCCGCCACCAGAAAGTGCGACTGGCGGATGGCCGCCATGTGCATCGCCCTCGAGCGCATCGGCAAGGCCTACGCGGAGCGTGGGATCTTCCCGTAAGGCTCGACTCACGGGTCGCCGTTCGGCTTTGGCTCGAAGGTTCGGGCCCAAGGCAGGCCAACATATGGGGTGAGGACGGGTCTGGACCAGCCATTTTCGCCGGTCGCCAGCCCCGGTTCGGGCTAGAAGCTCAGCATGGCCGACGACCGTCCGACCGCCGTGCTCTTGCTCAACCTCGGCACCCCCGACGCGCCCAGCGTCTCGCATGTCCGGAGCTACCTCCGCGAGTTTCTCAGCGATCCGAGGGTGATCGACCTCCACCCGGTGGCGCGGTGGCTGCTGCTGAATCTGGTCATCCTGCCCTTTCGCCCCGCCAGGTCGGCGGCGGCGTACCAGGCGATCTGGGGCGCGCCCGGCGCCGCGGTGGAGGGGTCGCCGCTCTTGTTTCACAGCCGGGCGTTCGAGCGGGGCATACGGGCCACGCTCGGCCCTGGCTACGCGGTCGAGCTCGCCATGCGCTACGGGTCACCATCGATCGCCGAGGCCCTCGGCAAGCTCATGGCGCGAAACCCCACCAAGCTGGTCGTCGCCCCGCTCTTTCCTCAGTACTCGTCGGCCGCCTCGGGCTCGGCCCTGGCGCGGGTGTACGAGCTGCTCGGGGACGGCTGGAACGTCCCCGCCATCGAGACCCTCGAGCCGTTCTACGACGCCCCGGCCTTCATCGACGCCTTCGCCGAGGTCGCCCGCCGGCACCTCGACGCCTTCCGGCCGGATTTCGTGCTCTTCAGTTACCACGGCCTGCCCGAGCGCCACGTGCGCAAGAGCGATCCCACCGGGCAGCACTGCCTGCGCAGCGACGCCTGCTGCGACGCGATCGTCCCGGCCAACCACTACTGCTATCGCGCTCACTGCTTCGCCACCTCCCGGGCGCTGGCCACCAGGCTCGGCCTCGGGGCGGCGGACCACTCGGTGTCGTTTCAGTCGCGGCTCGGACGCACGCCGTGGATCAAGCCCTACACGGATCTGGTCCTCCCCGAGCTGGCGCGGGCGGGCAAGCGCCGCCTGGCGGTCCTGTGCCCCGCCTTCGTGGCCGACTGCCTGGAGACCGTCGAGGAGATCGGCATCCGGGCCGATGCCCAGTGGCGCTCCCTCGGAGGGGAGGCATTGCACCTGGTCCCGTCGCTGAACGCCGAGCCCACCTGGATCCGAGCGCTGGCGGACCTGGTGCGCGACGAGGGGGCCCGTCACGACGAGGCCGCGGCGGGCGTGGCGCCCACCGCGCCCGCCGCGTCAGCCATGCCCGCCGCGTCAGCCATGCCCGCCGCGTCGGTGCGTTCGCCCCGGTGACCGCCGTCCGGTACGGTAACCGGAGCTCCCCCCGGCGCGTTCATCGTCCATGCGATACCTCCTCGAGCGCGAGCAGCTGATCCCGCGGCGGCGCTCCGAGGTCTTCGCGTTCTTCGCGGACGCCGCCAACCTCGAGCGCATCACCCCGCCCTCCCTGCGCTTCCGCATCCGGACCCCGCTGCCGATCGCGATGGCGGCCGGGACGATCATCGAGTACCGGATCTCCCTGTTCGGGATCGGCTTCGGCTGGCGCACCCGCATCGAGGTGTTCGACCCGGACGATCGCTTCGTCGATCTGCAGGTGGAGGGACCCTACCGCTTCTGGCGCCACGAGCACCGCTTCCTCGATTGCCCGGATGGAACGCTCATGCGCGATCGGGTGGAGTACGAGGTGCCCTTCGGTCCTTTCGGGCGTATCGTGCGCGGCCTCTTCATCCGCCGCCAGCTCGAGCGGATCTTCGACCACCGGCGCCGGGTCGTCGCCGCGCAATTTCCCCTGATCCCCACCCCGAGGTGAGCCCGAGGCCAGCGGCCGACTCAGCGGCGGGTGGCGTACGAATCGAACCGGATGCTGCGCTCGGCCACAAGCTTGCGGTTCTCGAACAGCTTGACCAGCACCAGACCCGCGACGAAGCCACCGATGTGGGCCCACACCGCCACGCCCGCCGAGACCGCCGGCCGCAGCGACGACAGCTGCGGCAGCCCCGCCAGGAGCTGCATGCCGATCCAGGCCAGCAGCACCACCCAGGCCGGGACCGGGATCACCCGGATGAAGATGAACAGGAACACCAGCAGGTTGACCCGCACCCGTGGGTAGAGCACCAGGTAAGCCCCGAGCACCCCCGAGATGGCCCCCGAGGCGCCCACCATCGGGATGGGCGAGCCGGGGTTCACGGCCGTCTGGGCCGCCGCCGCCGCCAGACCGCAGATGAGATAGAAGACCAGGAAACGAAAGCGGCCCATGCTGTCCTCGATGTTGTTGCCGAAGACCCACAGGAAGAGCCCATTGCCGAGCAGGTGCCCCCACCCGCCGTGGAGGAACATCGCGGTGATCGGCGTGAGCACGTTGCGCGCATCGTCGTCCACCACGCAGGCCAGGTGATCCCCGAGCGGCACCGCGGTGCCGATGCGGGCCAGGTGGGTCAGCTCACCGGGCACCATGCCCCAGTCACAGACGCTGGCGGCCAGCACCACGGGATTGAGGCCCGCGCCCTGCACAAAGATCCACACCAACGCCAGGGTCGCGAGCAGCCCCACGGTGACCAGCGGGAAGCGCAAGGTCGGATTGTCGTCGCTGATCGGGATCATCTCGGCTCCATCATCATCCCCTGTCGCGGACCCCGAGCGCGGCGAACGCCAGGCCCACCGCCTCCTGGGCGCTGGAGGCGCGTGGCACGTTGGGGCCCGATCCATCGATGTCGAAGCGCCACGAGCCCACCAGCACCACGGGCTTCTGCGCCTTCAAGGCCAGCGCAATCTCCGACAGCGTGCCGAACCCGCCGCCGATCGCGATCAGCGCGTCGCTGGCACAAGCGTTGACCCAGTTGCGCCCCTCGCCGAGCCCGGTGAAGACGGCCACGTCGATGAAGGGGTTCGGCGGGGACTCGTGGGCGCTCGCGCCCGGGAGGATCCCGAGGGTCAGGCCACCCGCCTTGCGCGCGCCCTCCGCGGCCGCCTCCATCACCCCGGTGCGCCCCCCGCACAGCAGCACGCCTCCGCGCTCGGCGACCCCGCGTCCGACCGCGAGGGCCAGGGCGGCGGTGGCCGGATCGCACGCCGCCGGGCCCATGACCCCGATGACGATCTTGTGCGAACGCGTGGCCATCACCGACGCGCTTTCGGCGCTGGTCGCGAGGCCGGTTCCGGCCCGCATGCGCGTCCCGGGACCGCGCGGCCCGGGCCCGCCGGATGTCGGACCCGAGCGGCGTGCGGCACGTCCCGCGGACCCTCGAAATATTGTGCTGCGTTCATCGACATGTCGATCGACCAAGGCTCTGGATCTCGGGCCAGCCAACGGACAGCTCTCGGCCAGCTGTCGGCCAGCTTAGCAGAGTGGGGCTTCGAGCCCGTTCTGGCGGTTTCCTCGGCCCGCAGGGGCGGCGCGCGCGCGCGCCCGCCGCGGCTCGCTCAGGGAGGGCCGGCGGGCTTGGCCGCGGGGCCCCCGGGGCCGGGCGGTGCGGAGGGCTGGGCGGCGGGCCGTGGGAGCGGCGACGGGGGGGCCGGACCGGCCGCCTCCACGATGGCGTTGACGATACCGTCCACCAGATCGAAGTAGGTCCGGGCGCCGGGGACGGCCCCGACGTTGGCCGGCAGCGCCAGCACCCGTGCGCCGGTGTCGCGCGCGATGATGTCGGCCAGCGAGCGCGGGTAGTAGTTCTCCATCAGGATGAGGTGGACCCCAGCCTGCTTCATGAGCTTGATGAGCTCGCCCGTGTGGAACGCGGTGGGCGGAATCCCCGGCTTTGGCTCGATGTAGCCCACCTCGTCGAGGCCGAGCCAGCGCGTGAGGTAGCCCCAGCTCTTGTGGTAGGTGACGACCTTGCGCCCGCGGAGCTGGGCGGCGCGCGCGCGCCACTCCGTGGCCTTCGCAGCCAGCTTGGCGTCGAAGGCCTGGGCCCGCGCCTGATAGGTGCCGGCCCCGCCCGGGTCGAGCTCGGAGAAGCGGGTGGCCATCAGGTCGGCCAGCGCGCGCGCGTTGTCGGGCGGCAGCCAGTAGTGCGGGTTGCCGAGCGGGTGCACGTCGCCGAGCGCGCGCAGCTGGTCGGCTGGAACACTCGGGATGTCCTCGACGCGGATGGCGGTCGACCCGTTGATGTTGCCCGGCTGACCGGCCTGAATCCTGGGATTGCGCGATTGCTGCACGAGCGGCGGCAGCCAACCCGATTCCAGATCCAGGCCGACGTAGACCAGCGCGTCCGCGCGGTTCAGGGTCAAGATGAGCGAGGGCTTGGCCGGAACGAAGTGGGGATCCTGATACCCGCGGGAGAGCGACTGCACGTCGATGCGCGGGCCACCGACCTCGGCGGCGAGGGCGGCCAGGGTCTCGATGGTGGTCACGACCTGGAGCTTGCTCGCCGCCGCGGCGCGCCCGGTGAACGCGGCGCGACCGGCGAAGAAGACGGCGGTCCCGAGGGCGAGCAGCGGGAGGATGGCCCTGAAGAGGCCCCGACCGCGGCGGCTGCGGGTGCTGGCGCCCGGCACGCGGTGGGGCTCCGGGAGGCGCTCGGGGCGTGGGGTGACTTCCGTTCCAGGCGGCATCGACATTCGGCCTCGCGTCCCGTTGGGTTCGGGTCAGTAGGGATGGGCCCCGTGCGCGCCCATCGAGATCTCGGTTTGAAAGAAGAGCACGGAAGCGCTGGAGATGCCGGACCCGGTCAGCTCCTGCGCGAAGAGGCGAAACCGTGAAAACTCGCTCGGCGCGAAGGTGAGGGACAGGGCAAAGCCCTGTCGGCGGGGCAGGTTCTCGTGCGCCGGCAACCCGACCAGATCGAAGCGCGCCCCGGCGTACCAGCGCCGAGAGAACTGCCAGACCGGCTCGGTGTACCCGGCCCCTTCGGTCGGCCCACCGTCGGTGATGGTGCGCAGGAAGAATTCGGTGGTCCACGACAGGCTGGCGTAGGTGCTGGTCTCGTTGGCCGGCTTCCAGCGATAGACCAGATCGCCGCCCGACAGGAAGGTGCGCGGGTCGTGGGCACCGCCGTCCGGGCAGGGGGTCGTCCCGGCGCAATCGAAGAGCCGCCCGGTGGCGGTGTTCAGACCGAGCGCGAGGGAGGCGTTCTCGGTCAGGTCCCAGAATTGCTCGAGCACCAGGGTGTAGACCAGGTGGGCGGGATCGGGCCGCCCGCCCCCACCGAAGCTGGCCACGCGCGTGAGGTCGTCCGGCGGCCCGATCGCGAAGGACTCCGCGTAGAGCGTGGCGAACCACGGGAGCGGCAAGAGGACCGAGGCCTGCAGCCCCGGGCCACGCAGCCCATCGGCCCCGAACAGGAGCGCGGTGAAGAGCGGGCGGCGGGTGAAGCTCTGCAGGTGCAGGTGCTGGGTGTTGTTGCGCCCGAGCTGCGAACGGAAGGTCCCTGCCTTGATCTGCAGGTTCCACGGCAGCGCGGTGGTCACGAGATAGGCCTCCTCGACCTCGAGGCCGCCGAGGTTCGGGATGGTGAGAAACACCGCCCCCTCGAGGTAAGGATCGATCGCCGAGGTGAAGGCCAGCTCGAGCTCCTGGATGCCGAAGCCCTGGTGGCCAGGGTCCGGATCGTCACCTGCCACGGGCAAGCCGGTCGCCGCGAAGTCGCCGGCGTGGCGACCGTAATAGCCGAAGGTCCCATCGACGATCACGGACATCGACGGGTTCATGAGACCGCCGCCCGGCGGACGAACGGTGGCCTGGGCCGACGACGGCACGGCCTCCAAGGTCGATGACGCTGGCGGGCCTGGGGTTCCCGCCTGGGATCCTGCCGCAGCGTCGGCCGCGATCGCGCGTTCGAGCGCCCCCGCATCGGCCGGCTGTTGCGCCAGCCACCACGTCAAGAGGGGCACTGCGAAGGCTTCGACAAACATGGCTTCCGCTCTTGTTCCGTTGTGCTCCGTCCCTGGGTGCCGTCGACGCCGACGCGCCAGCGAGGCTAGTCCCTCGAGCCCAAAATGGCCAAGATTCTCCGCCATTCCCCGATGACCGCCGTCACTGTTCCCTCCCTGCGAAAGCCCTCCAGACTGAAGTCGGGCCCCTGGGGCTCAGTCGCGGGAAGCGCATGCCCCGCGTCCACGCCCTCCATGCGGTTGATCGGAGGTTGGCTTTGCCAACCGGAGAAGACATGGGCAAAGCAGATCCGCGCGCGACTCTCGTCGTCCGTCGGGAGGGGCCCGCGGGGAGGGGTCCGCCCCTTCCCGCGCTCTGGTCCGTCGGGAGGGGCCCGCGGGGAGGGGTCCGCCCCTTCCCGCGCTCTGGTCCG